>Ga0207702_10002021_pt1 | contig 19656 bp, 8 predicted proteins | sample KBSCornC62_FD_184302 | JGI IMG/M metagenome (GOLD analysis project Ga0207702, IMG submission 184302) | Corn rhizosphere microbial communities from Kellogg Biological Station, Michigan, USA - KBS Corn C6-2 (SPAdes) (version 2) | ecosystem: Host-associated > Plants > Roots > Rhizosphere > Soil ...
CGAAGCCGTTCGCGAACAGGCTCTGGTTCACGATCACCTGCGCCGCGTTGTCGGACGGATCCTGTTCGTTCAATCCGACCGGCCCGATCACGACTGCGCTCAGCCTGCCGCCGTCGGTGCCATCGCCGGTCAGCAGCTGGCCGGTGATGTCGATGCTGCCGCCGGGCTGCAGATCGAAGCGCGCCATCACGCTGTCGCTGCGCGTGTCGAGCGCACAGTTCGATGCCGACTGTGTCGTGCACGTCTGGCTCGTCGCGTGGCCGGTCCAGGGGAAATCCGCGACCAATCGCGCGCCCGCAATCGGATTGTCGCCGCTGTAGTCGACATGCAGGTGGAAGTTCACCGGCGCGCCGATGCCGGCGACGGATTTGTCGGTCGCGAGGTGGACGGACAGATTCCCGGTCGAGGTAACATGGGTGTCGATCGATGCGGCGCCGAGCGTCGCGGGCTGCTGCGGCGGGTGCACGCCGAACGTCTCCACCGGCAACCACTCGTTCTGCGGCGCCGCCAACGGTACGGCCGACGCATGATCGAAGAGCGGGCTGTTGCCGGCGAGATCGAGCGCCTGCTGGCGCAGTAGCGTGTGCGTGACGGGATCGAATTGGGCGAGGTACAGCGCGCGCTGGGCGCCGATGTACTTGCGGAAAATAGCCGTCCACAACGTGCCGTCGGCGGCGCGGTTCAGGGTGTAGGCGTACGAGGTGCGCAGCTTCGTGTCGCTCGCGTCGAACCGGAATTCCTGCGCGCTCGCGTTGGCGTCGGCCGGGGACAGGATGATTTCGGCACGCGACGCATTCTGCGTGGCGAAGTAGGCGTCGCCGCTCGGCAGCACCACTTCGCCGCCGCCGCTGGTGCATTGGCCAGTGCAGGTGAGCGAATCGGCAGCGCTCCACAGGACTGCGCCGGTTTGGGCATCGAGCGCCGCCCTGCCGGGGCCGCGCACAATGACGCTGCCGGGCGGCCCGGCGTGCACCTCGACGACGTAGGCGTTGGCGAAGATGCTGCTCGCCCATTGTACGGACCCGTCGGCGCCGGAAAGCTTGATCACGCTGTTCTGGTCGTACGGCGCGGCGAAGGGACCGGCCAGGTAGACGTCGTTGCCCACCACGAAAGCCGCCGGCGCATATGGCGTGCCGACGCCGTTCACATCCTGGGATTCGTCGTGGCGCCACAAGACGCTGCCGTCTGCGGCGCTCAATTTCACGACGCTTTTCACGTACTGGAATTGCGGGCTGAAGGGAGGCGCTTGCTCCAGCGTGTAGTACGCACTGTAGGCGAGGATCACGTTGCCATCGGCGTCGGCCTGCGGATCGTAGGCGTCGGTCGCGTCCTGGATGCGCGTCGAGTCGATCTGCTCCAGCAACGCGGTCCAGCGTGCGTTGCCGGTGGCGAGCTCGTAAGCGCCGATCCACACACCGCCAGGCGAGGGGTGGCCGTAGTAGCCGGTATTCTCGGTATCGCTCAACACCAGCGCATCGCCCGCGATCGTGCCGCCGCGGTAGGTCGGCGTCACCTGTCCTACTGCCTGGGGCAGCACCGTGGTCTGCCATTGCAGCGCACCGCTACTCGCGTCGAGCGCGCGCACGGCGGTTGGGAAATCCGCGCCGTCGGCGTACGGGGCGACGTTGATCACGAGCGATCCGTTCGTCAGCGAGAACCCGCTCAGGCCTTGCGGCGCCGCCGCGGGTGCGAACTGCGCACCGAGCGCACCGCTGCCGGCGTCGACGGTCTGCAACACCGGTGCGAAAGCGGGGGCATACGCCGGCACCAGCCCAAATACGATTTGGCCGTTCGCGAGGCGGCCTGCCGTGGTCTCTTGCAGCGTGTCCGGACTGCTGCCATTGGCTAGCGTGGTCGTCCAGTCGAGGCTGCCCGTATCGGCGTCGATCTGCACGTTGTCGACGATCACCTTGCTGCCGTAGGCGAACGCAAACGCCAAGTGCGGGACCACAGGATTCGTACCGACGCTCCAGCGCGGCGTGCCGTCCTGCGCAGAAAGGCGTTGATAGCCGGCGTTGGTCTTGACGATCACCTCGGGCGTCGATCCGGCCATGCCGACGCCATCGGCGCCGTTCACCTGCCAGCCGAGCGAACCGTCCGACGCGCGCACGGCGGCAGTCGCGATCGGCAGGCCGAGATCGGTGCTGTTCGATGCGTAGACCAGTCCGCCGGCCACGCCGACGATGCGCGAGGGCACGCCGCGCGCCTGCCATAGCAAGGTGCCCGCGGCGTCGAGCTTGACGAGGGCGGACGCCGGCCCCGGCTGCGGATAACCGACGAAACCGGCGTAGATCGCGCCGTCCGTATCCACGGCCAGACCGCCGCCATAACAGTTGCCGCTGACGACGACGTGCCGCGACCAGATCAGCGCGCCGCTGGAACCGTCGAGCGCCTGCACGCCGTTGCAGGTCTCGATCAGCAGCAGGTTGCCGTCCATTGCCAGTGCGGCGGCGTTTGTGGCGGTGGACCAAACGACATTACCCAGCGCATCGATACTGACCACCGCGGTGCCGTAATTGACGGCCGCATACGCGCCGCCGTCGCTGCGGCCGATCATCGCTTCCTCGGTCCAATCGTCGGTGCTGGAGAGGTTGCCGAGGTTCACGCGCCAGCGCACGTTGCCGGCGCCGTCCAGGCGCACGATCTGATCGTCCAGCTCGCTGCGCGCACCGGCGCGCACGAGGATTTCGCCGTCCGGTGTGACCACGATCGGCGCCTGCAGCCGGGCGGTGACGGCGGGTTGGTACTCATTGCCGATCGCCGGCGCAAGGCTGAGCGTCCAGTCGCTCTGCCAGGAGACGTTGGACGACGTGGCGTGGGCGCCTGCAGTGAGCGCCAGGGCCAGCACGCACGGCATGATTTGCATGATGCGATTCATCGTCCAGGCCTCTGCGGGAACCGGCGGATGATAGCGGGGTGGGTCCAGCCGCGAAACATCGAGGCCTAGAGCGTGGTCACCGGGATTTGCCCCGACCGGAGCCGCAACGAACACCGCCGTTCGCTTGCGCAGGCGAACGGCGAGAATAGCCGTCCACGACGCCGGCGGGTACCGTCAAGATGTACAGCGGCCGACATCCTTGCGCATTGCCTGCCGAATGCGGTGTACTTCGGCGGCCGTTTGGTGTCACCACAGGGGAATGTCGCATGGCCTACCGGCCCGGAAAGACGTCCACGGGCGAACCGCGCTCGTGGCTCGGCAGGGTGCTCGGCATCACGCTCGGGCGCATGCTGAAGTGGGCGTTGCTGTTGTTCCTGCTGCTGGCGGGAATCGCGGTGCTCGGTTTCGTGCTGTTCGTGCTGATCCCGACGCACAACATCCCTGCTTACGAAAAGGTCGACGGCTACGTCTACCTCGACCAGGGTTGGGGCAAGACCGCCGATTCGCCCGAGCGCCAGACGTACTACTACTCGCCGCAGGGCACGTCGCTGCCCCAGGGCGAGGTCCTCGCGCCGCTGCGCTACGACTGGTTCGTGAACCTGGAAATGCCGCTCGATGCGACGCGTTTTGCCGCGCCGGAGCATCTGCAGCGCTACCGCTTCATCGTCGATCCCGAACCGACGGCGGCGAATGCGGACCGGCTGCCGGTCGGCTTCACCAAGCATTACGACGTGACGTTGGGCCAGAACGTGCTGGACCTGACCTGCGCGGCCTGCCACACCGGAGAGATCCACGCGCAAAAAGACGGCAAGACCCTCGCCATCCGCATCGACGGCGGCCAGGCGATGCACGCGTTCACCGACATGGAACCGGGCGCGTTCGGTCCGACCCTGATGGCGTCGATGCTGTCGACCTGGGGCAACCCGTGGAAATTCGACCGTTTCGCGCGCAAGGTGATCGGCGCGCGCTATCCGCAGGGCAAGAGCCAGCTGCACAGCGACCTGTGGCACACGATCGTGGCCTTCGCCTCGCAGGGCCAGAACAACCCGTTCAAGCATCTCTATCCCGTGCAGGAAGGCTTCGGCCGCACCGACGCGCTCGGTCGCATCGCAAACACCGTCTTCGGCGATCACCTGACCGCGAGCAACTACCAGAAGGCGACCGCGCCGGTCAGCTATCCCTACGTCTGGAACATCTGGAAATTCGACTGGGTGCAGTACAACGGCTCGGTCAACCAGCCGTTGGCGCGCAACATCGGCGAATCGCTCGGCGTCGGCGCGGCGATCCGCATGACCGACACGCTCGGCAATCCGATCCCGCCGGACCAGCGGTTCATCACCTCGGTAGACCTGCCGAACCTGGACCGCATCGAGCACACGCTGCAGAAATTGAAGCCGCCGCGCTGGCCGGAGGACCTGCTCGGCACGGTCGACCCGGCGCTGGCGGCGAAGGGCAAGACGCTTTTCGACACGCACTGCCAGGGCTGCCACGGCCCGCATGCGGCGGATCGCGCGCGCCAGATGGCGACCGCGCCGGGCAAGCCGACGCCGGCCGTGGAATGGATCATCGAGGTGATCCCGATCGAGCACATCGGCACCGACGCGACCGAGGCGAACGGTTTTCTCGCACGGCATTACGACCTGAGCCGCGCGGGCTTGAGCCGCGAGGAAGTCGGCCGCGTGCTGCAGCCGGAACTCGCGCGCAACCTGCTGCGCGAGGTCAAATGGCGCCTGACCGAAGTGATCGACGCGCGCGCCGCGGCGAATCAGGATCCGGGTGGCTTGCCGGCGCTGCTTGCGGCGTACCCCGATCCCAATGCCGATCCGGTGCCGTCGCTGCCGAAAGCGCAGCCGAGCTTCGCCGCCATCGCGCAGGCGCTCGGCGGCGCGGCGGCGGAAGACAAGTCGATCAAGACCGATTCGCTGCTGGACTGCCCGCTCGCCTGCCAGACCCAGGCGCTGCTGCACGACGTGCTGCACGGGACGGCGGAGATCGACAAGCAGCTCGCCGCGCTCGATGTCGCGCACCTGACCGAAGGCGAAGGACTGAACGTGCTCGGGCTGTTGATCAAGGCCAAGTATTTCGCCGACAACCGCGTGCCGTACGCGCGCCAGCAATGCCTCGAAGGTTTCGGCACGGTGGACCTGCCGCAGCAGATCGCGGGCTACAAGCCGCGGCCGCTCGAAGGCGTGTGGGCGACGCCGCCGTTCCTGCACAACGGCTCGGTGCCGAACCTGTACGAAATGCTGCTGCCGCCCGAACAGCGCAGCCGCAAGTTCTTCGTCGGCCGGCGCGACTACGACACGAAACGTCTCGGCTACGTCGGGCAACCGGCCGACCCGGCCCAGGCCGACGGCTTCTGGCTCGACACGAGCAAAGAGGGCAACCACAACACCGGGCACGCCTTCGTCGCCACCGCGGAACAACTCGCCGCCTGGCGCGCGGATCCGAAAGCGCATCCGCTGCCGTCGGGCGTGATCGGCCCGCTGCTCGGCGACGACGAGCGCTGGGCGATCCTCGAATACCTCAAGCTGCACCGCGATCTGCCCGAAACGCCTGACGCCTTCGTCCCAGCGGACTGCGGCGCATGAGCGCGCCTACGCCGACGGACGCCGCACGTCCGGCAGCGGCTGCGGCCGACAGCTACACGGACGATTTCGCCGCCGTGCTGGCCCAGGAACGCGTCTGGCTGGCCCGGCGCCGCGCCGCGGCGGGATTCGAGGCGCCGGCGGACGACGTGGTCGGACTCGCGTTTTCCGGCGGCGGCATCCGCTCGGCGACGTTCAATCTCGGCGTGCTGCAGGCGCTCGAATCCGGCGGCATGATGCCGAAAATCGATTATCTGTCCTCCGTCTCCGGCGGCGGCTACATCGCATCCTGCTACACCTGGCTGCGCGCGAACCTGGGCAAACTCGGCGCCGGCGCGAGCGTGTTCGCCGCGCAGCTCGCCGACGGTGGCGGCAGCGTGCTCGACTGGGTGCGCGGCCACGGCAAATACCTGACCAGCCATCGCGGCTTCTCGATCTGGACCCTGGCGGCGTCGGTGCTCGCGGCGATGTTCGTCAACGTGCTCGTGCTCGGCCCGCCGCTGGTGTTCGGCGTGTACGCGATGACGCTCGGCTGGCTGCCGGTGGAATGGCCGGACTGGCTCGCATTGCCCGGCACCACGCCACCGCACGAACAGCACGGCTACTGGCTGCTGCTGGTTGCCGGCGTACTCTGCCTGGCGGCGTTCCCGATCGCGGCGACGCTGTTCGCGTTCGTCGCCGGCATCCCGCGCCTGATCGGCGTGCACCAGGTCGACCGGCTGCGCGTGCTGATGGGGCGCCTGCTCGTGTTCGGACCGGTGCTGATCGTCATCGGCCTGATCCCGGTGGCAGCGCTGCTCGGCGAATGGTGCGAGCACCATTTCGCCAGCCGCCACGCGCACGCGATCGGCAAGCACACGACGTATCTCGCGCCGCTGCTCTCCGGCCTGGGTTCGGTCCTGCTTGACCGCTGGAAGACCGGCAACGCGACCGGACGCCTGACCATGATCGGCCTGAGCCTCGTGCTCTACGGCGTGCTGATGGTGTGCTACCACGTCGCGGCCACGGTGGATCTCATGCATTCGCCGCTGTTCGCCGCGTGCGTGGCGGTCGCGGTGCTGCTCGCCTTCGCGAGCAACATCAACCGCGTCTCGATCCATGCCTACTACCGCGCACGCCTGAGCGATGCGTTCCTGCCGCGCGTCGCCGGCGGGCTGAAGCAGGATCCGGGCAATTTCGACCTGCGCGAACTGACGCCCGACAACGGCGCACCGTTGCACCTGATCAACACCACGCTGAACACCACGAGTTCGGACAACGAGCGCCGGCGCGCCCGCCAGGGTGCGAGTTTCGCCGCCTCGGCGCTGTACGTCGGCGGCGAGGCGACCGGCTGGCGCACGATCGATTCCTACGCACACGGCCAGTTCGCGCTGTCGAGCGCGATGACGACGTCCGGTGCCGCGGTCGATCCGAACATGTGGGCGACCAAGGCGCGCGCGTTGTCCGCGCTGATGGCGCTGCTCAACGTGCGGCTCGGCTTCTGGGGCCACAACCCGCGCTGCGCGAACGAGCGCGATCCGCTGCGGCCCTGGTGGTGGATCTTCATCCTGCGCGAAATGCTCGGCGTCGGCCTGGACGAACGCACGCGCCACGTGCACCTGTCCGACGGCGGCGGCTTCGAGAATCTCGGCCTGTACGAACTGGTCCGGCGCCGCGTGCGCTGGCTGATCGTGACCGACGCCGGTGCCGATCCGCAGACCACGCTCGGCGACCTCGGCCAGGCGATCGAACGCGTGCGCGTGGATTTCGGCGCCGAGATCGACCTGTCCGCCGACACGCTGTATCACCAGCGCGACAAGGCGTTGATGCAGCGCCCGTACGCCCTCGGCACGATCCGCTACGCCGACGGCAGCCGCGGCGACATCCTCTACATCCGCCCGGTACTGTGCGCGAACCTGAGCGCCGACCTGTACGCCTACTGGCGCGCCCACCCGGCGTTTCCGGACGAACCCACCAGCCAGCAGTTCTTCGCCGAGGCGCAATTCGAGGCGTATCGCATCCTGGGCCGCGAAATCGTCGGCGGGCTGCTCGGCGACGAAGCACCGCCGAGCGTCGAGGAGTGGTTTGCGCGCCTGCGGCAGCGCGCGGCGTAAATCCCGCCCGCGCGCCGGTTTTCGTAGGGTCGATTCATCGACCCCGCTTTTGGTCTTGTCCCAACGCCACACGAAAAGCGGGCGCGATGAATCGCGCCCCTACGCGCAGCACGATGTCGCACGCTCGGTAGGGGTTCGATTCATCGAACCCGCTTTTGACCTTCAACCCTAGAGGGCGATGAATCGCGCCCCTGCGCGCAATGCGGCGTCTCGCGCTTCGTAGGGGTTCGATTCATCGAACCCGCACTTGATTTCCGGGCATCGGGGAAAGAGAGCGGGCGCGATGAATCGCGCCCCTACAAAACCGCGCGCGTCAAAGGCTCTTCAAATACTCGAGCAGATCCTTCTTCGTCTCCGCATCGAGCGCCGTGCCGTACGTGTGGCCGGCGTTCGAGTTGCCGGGCAGCGTGGTGTCGAACCGGCTCGCGTGCGTCTGCACGTCGACCGCCACGCCCACCGCCACGGGATCGTATTCGCGGCTGCCGACGTAGAACGCGGTCATGCGCTCCGCCGGCGGCTTGAGCATCTCGCTCAGGCTCGGCACCGAGCCGTTGTGCAGGTAAGGCGCGGACGCCCAGACGCCGCTCAGCGGACGGGCCTTGTAGTGGTCCGGGTGCGCGTCGACCGCCGCTTTGTATACTTTGTGATATCCGGTCACGGCCTCGCGCACGGCTTCTACCGGGTGGCGCAATGCCGCGCCGACAGCGGCGTGCACGACGAGGTCCGGCGTGTTCGCCTGCGCCGCGAACACAGGGCCGACGACGACGCCTTCCTTGCGGCCTTCGAATGCGCCCGTCTTGCCGTTGGCGGCCAGGAAATTGTCCACCATGCGCGCGTCGGTGCCGACCTCCGCCACCGGCGTGAGCGTCGCGTGCAGCTTGCGCTGCTTGTCGTTGCGATCGGACAGCACATGGCAGCCCTGGCATTCCTTCGCGTACACCGCGGCGCCGCGCTGCACGCGCGCGCCGTCCAGTGCGCCGAACAACGCCGCTGGCCACGGCGGCGCTTTCAGCGCGTACAGATCGTCCTGGATTTCACCGAGGCGGTCGAAGTCGATGCTGGACGGATAGCCGTCCAGTCCTTTCTCGACGTTGACGTTCAGGTCGCCGTATACGGCCAGCGCCGTGGTCACGTTCTGCAGCAGCGGGCCGGGGCCGTCGTTCGGCGCAGAACCGTTCCACTGCACGACGTCGAGGTGCGGCGCGTCCCACAGCACCGGGTAGCTCACCGGGGCGTCCGGTGCACGGCGGTTTTCCTGCAGATTCAGGAAATCGCTCGCGACGGCATTGAAGATCTGGCCGAAGGCATCCAGCCGCCCGTGCCCGTACGGCACCGGTACGGCGTTCATCGTGTGCCGCCGCTCGAGCTTGGCAGCGAGCGCGGCGACGTCGTCCTTCAGCTTGGGCTGCGCCTCGGGCGCCACGTTGAGCGTGCGCGCGAAACGCTCGAAACGCGCGGGATCGCTCGCCGTGGTGCCCAGGGCCTGCACCAAGGCGCCTTCAAAGCCGTCGAAATCGAGCATGCCCTGGCCGCCGTCGAGCCGCACGCGCGTGCCGCGGTAGCGCACCTCGCCGGTGTGGCAGGCGGCGCAGCCCAGGCCGGTCCACGCCGTGCCGTCGTTCGCTTTGGTCTGGGTGAAGCCGACCGGAAACCCCTGCGGATTGGCCGCGGTCGGCGATTGGACCAGGAAGCCGAAGGCGTCCAGATAGGCGGAATCGGCGAAACGCTGCGAGCCGTTCGGCTGTTCCAGCGCTTGCAGCCACGCCGTGGGAATCAGACGCGAACCGAACGAATCGAACCAGGCGCGCTGCTGCTGGTCCGCGCCCCAGCCCTGCGACAGGCTGATCGCGCCATCGCCGCCGGCCACGGCCGCGCCGTTGTCGAGCGGCTTTTCCGCCGGGGCGCACGCCCCCAGACCCAGGGCCATCGCGGCCCATCCGATACGACCGATTCGCATTTCCCCTCCCCGCCTTCCCGCCAAGCGGCCCCCGCCTGCTATTCTTGGCGCGTTTTTGGTTCCAAGCCAGGGCGACAGGGGCGCCCGTGCGATGCCCGCTTTCCGGCTGCGATTTGTATTGATGCTGACGACGCTGGTGCTTGTGCTGTACGCCAGTGTGCGGGCTGCGACGATGAAAGTCGATGGTGCGCTCGAAGGGCGACCGCTCGGCGCCACGCTCGAGGTCCTCGAAGACCCCACCGCAAAGCTCGATTTCGACGCCGTGCGCGCTTCGACCGCGTTCAAGCCGGTGCCCGAGCGCGGCACGAACTTCGGCTTCACGCGTTCTGCCTGGTGGGCGCGCTTTACGCTTGAGAACGATCGCGACACCGCGCGCAGCGTGATCCTGCGCGAGGACTATCCGCTGATCGATTATCTGGACGTCTGGTCGCCGCAGGCCGACGGCAGCTGGCATCACGACGCCACCGGCGACCGCACCGATTTCGATACGCGCGCGTTTGCGCACCGCGATTTTCTGTTCCAGCTCGAAATTCCGCCGCACGCGCAACGCACGTTTTACGTGCGCGGCGCGTCGGACGGCCCGGTGGACCTGAGCCTCTCGCTGTACGAGACCGGCGGCCTGATCGGCGCGCTCAGCCGCGAGCAACTTGCCTACGGCGTGTATTACGGCGGGTTTCTCGTGCTCGTCATGTACAACTTTTTCATTTTCCTGATCGTGCGCGATCGGGCGTTCTTCTACTACCTGTTGTACGCGACCAGTTACGGCCTGTATTTCGCCATCCACAACGGCATCGCGTTCGAGTTCCTGTGGCCGCACAGCCCGGACTGGGGCAACCAGTCGCTGCTCGTGATGCTCTCGCTCGCGCTGATTTTCGGCATGCAGTTCACGCGTTCGTTTCTCGAGACGCGCAGCTTCGCGCCGCGGCTCGACCGCGTCGCAATCGGCCTGCAGGTGATGGCGTGCCTCGCACTGCTGGCGTCGTTCGCGTTGTCCTACGGCACGCTGATCCTGCCGCTGGCGCTGCTGACCGTGATCGTGACCGTCATGATCATCGTGCTCGGCACGCTCGGGCTGATCAAGGGCTACCGCCCGGCACGCTTCTTCATGATCGCCTGGGGCATGCTGCTGCTCGGCGTCATGACGTACATGTTCAAGGTGTTCGGCCTGCTGCCGCACAATGCGCTGACGCAGAACGGCTTCCAGGTCGGATCGCTGCTCGAGATGGTGCTGCTCTCGCTCGCACTCGCGAGCCGTCTGCGCGACCTGCGCCTGCAAAGCCGCACGGACACGCTGACCAAGGTGCCGAACCGGCGTTACTTCGACGAACAGGCCGGCATCGAATTCGAGCGCGCGCGGCGCACCCAGGGCGCGCTCGCGCTGGCCGTGGTCGACATCGACCATTTCAAGCAGTTCAACGACCACTACGGCCATGCGCGCGGCGACGAAGTCCTCAAGCTGGTCGCCGAACATCTCTCGCACGGCGTGCGCCGCGGCGACAGCGTGTGCCGTTTCGGCGGCGAGGAATTCGCCGTGATCCTCCCCGGCGCCGACACGCACGAAGCGAGCGCGCTGGCCGAAGCGCTGCGCCGCACGGTGCAGGCGACGATGTCGAACGATGCCCCGATCACGATCAGCGTCGGCGTGGCGAGCACGCGCGAACACGCATTCGGCTCGGTCGACGAACTGTTCCGCGCCGCGGACCGCGCGCTCTATCGCGCCAAAGACCTCGGGCGCAATCGCGTCGAGCGCTTTCAGCACGGCGCCGCGGAGCCCGTCCCGGCCGCCGACGCGGGCGTGACGTCGTAAGCCGGCGGCGTCAGCCGCCGGCCAGCGCCTGACGCAGCGGTTCGATCCACGGCGCGTAGGCGTGCGCACGGCGCACGGGCGCGTGGATCGGCTGCCGCACCTGTCCGGCGCTCGGCGTATCGATGCGGCGCACGGTCGTGTGCGGCGTCAGGCACGCCGCTTCGAAGGGCAGTCCGCAGAATTCGAGCAGCGCAGGAATCGTGTGCTGCGGCGCATCGACCAGGGTTTCGTAGTCGATCGCGCAGACGCGTTGCGGCGCCTGCGCGCACCAATACCGCGTGGTGCGATCGAAATCACGCCAGTACGCGGCCAGATCCTCGAACGCGTGCGCGTAGGCCTGGCTGGTGAAGTACGTGCGGTAGCAGCCGAGCGTGGTCTCGAGCGGGTCGCGCCGCAGCACGATCACGCGTGCGCGCGGCAGCATGGCGAGGATCGCACCGATGAACAGCCAATTGCCCGGCATCTTGTCGGTGCACAGCGCTCGCGTGCCGCGCCAGGGGCGCGTCTGCGCGCGATAACGCTCGCCGAGGGCTTGCCAGTCCGCCGCGCCGGCGTTTGCCTGCCATGCGGCGAGATCGCGCCTCGCTCCGGCCGCAGCATCGAGCAGCAGTTGACGCAGCAGCGGCGTCTCGCCGCCCGCAGCGACGGCCGACTGCGATGCCAGGATCTGCTCGAGCAATGTCGAGCCCGAGCGCGGCAGGCTGACGATGAAAATTGCTTCCGCCGACGCAGCCCCGTCGCCGCTGGCGTGCGCTGGCGGCGTAGCGCGCAGCGCCGCAGCGAGGTTCGAAAACGCCGTCGCGTCCCACGGTTCGTCCCGCTGTGCGAGTGCGTGCGCGCGGCTCAGCGCCGTCCACGCTGCCGCCATGTCGCCGTGTTGTTCGAGCGCGTGCGCGAGCGCGAAGTTGATTGCGACGTAGTGCTGCCGGCCGGCGCCGGGGCGCGCGAGCGCGGCGCGCATCGCGTCGATGTCGGTCCCATCGAACGGCAACGGACGCAGGCACGCGAGCCCCCACCAGGCGAGTCCGGCGCGATCCGGATGGCGCCGCGCGACGTCGCGATATGCCGCCGCCGCTTCCGCGTGGCGACCCTCGGCCTGCAGCGCGTCGGCGCATTGCAGCTGCGCGTTGACGTGCCCGGGTTCCAGCGCCAGCACGCGCGCGAGTGCCTCAGCGCTACCGGCACGGTCGCCCACCGCGCGCAGCAGGCGCGCGCGATTCGACCAGCACGCCGCGATATCGGGACCGAGCGCACACGCGCGCGCCGAGGCCTCGAGCGCGGCTGAATAATCCCCGACGCGCTCGTGCGCGCCGCCGAGCGCCGCGAACAGCAGCGGATCGTGAGGCCGCAGCGCGCAGCCTACCGTCAGGGCCGCAATCGCATCGCCGCAGCGGCCGCGCAGCAGGCGCACCGTGCCGAGCAGGCGCAGCATCTCAGGATGACGCAGCGTCGTGGGCGCCAGCGCGGCGAGTTCACGCTCGGCCTCGTCCAGCCGGTGCGAGCCCAGGGCGACCGCTGCGCGCTGCGCACGTGCGACGGCCGGGGCATCGAGCCCGGCATAGCGCTCGAACGCGCCGCCGGCGCGTGCTGCGTCCGCTGCCTGCTGTGCCATGCCGCATCCCTCGGTCCGCCGGGCGAGACCGACGCGCACGCACGCGTGCCGTCGGCAGTCACCGCGTGCTTAACGCGAAGGGATCGGTTCGGTTGACGGTCGCGCGCGCACGGCGCACGGGTCACGCGGTGGCGCGCTGCTGCGCCGGCGCTAGGATCTGCAACATGCGGCAGCGCGCGATGCGCGCCTGCGCATCGGCGGCGTCGAGCAGGCGCAATTGCTGGCGCGGCTGCGACCAGCCCCAGCCCAAATCCTGCTGCAGGTAAATCACCTGGCCTGCGGCGCAGTCGAGCGTGTATTCGGTGCGTGCGCCGCTGAGCGGATGGCGGCTCGCCACGTAATGGCGACCCGGTTCGAGCAGCAGGCGCACGAACGTGCGCCCACGCGTTTGCGCGCGCAGGCTGCCGCCGATCTCGATGTCGAACCCGGCGCGATGGGCGAAACGCGAATCGCGCACGACGTACAGCACGGCGAGCGAAGGTTCCGGTGCGAACGTCAGCGCCGCGGCGCGCGCCGGCTCCGCCGCCGTCTGCACCTTGCGCGTGCTGCGTGCCTGCGCGCGCACGAACGCGAACAGGCCGGCGAAACTGACCGACATGCTGCTGCGCATCGCCCAGCCGAGCGGCGAGCCGTGACGCGCCACTACCCAGGCGTCGAGCAGGGCGAGCAACGCGCCGGCGATGAACGCCGCCAGCGCGAAATCGAGAAGCGAGACGTTTTGCTTCATGGGTCCGGCGTGATTGTGCGATACCGGGAAAAACGTCGCGCGGTTCGCGACCGAACAGCGCGCGGCATTGGGCTCCCTCTCCCTCACGCGCAGCGTGGGGGAGAGGGTTGGGGTGAGGGGGTGGCGCCAATTGCCTCGGCAACGTTACCCGCCGCCGTCACCCGCCAGTGGGAGAGGCGGGAGTGTCGCGCCGCTCTACGGACAACGCCGGACCGTTTGGCTCCCTCTCCCTCACGCGCAGCGTCGGGGAGAGGGTTGGGGTGAGGGGGTGGCGCCAATTGCCTCGGCAACGTTACCTGCCACCCTCACCGGCCAGTCGGAGAGGCGGGAGTGTCGCGCCGCTCTACGGACAACGCCGGACCGTTTGGCTCCCTCTCCCTCAAGCTGCCCTTGGGGAAGAGGGTGAGGGGCGACGCCAAGTCCCTCGGCAACGTCACCCGCCGCCCTCACCCGCCGCGCTCTGCGCGGCGACCTCTCCCGCCTGCGGGAGAGGTGATTGGGACGCGGACCTCGGACCTCGTCTCACGTCTCACGTCCCACGTCCCACGTCCCACGTCCTCGGCCGTTGCTGCGCCTTATCCTTCGAAACCGTCGCCGTAAACGCGGTCGGCGGCCTGGCCGAACGCCGGATCGCTGAAGCCCGGCTGCCCGTCTTCGAGCCGCCCGGCGATGCGGCGCAGATACTGCGCGTCGCTATCGGACGTGATCGAGACGTCGTACCAGTTTCCGCTGGCGGCGAGCGGCAGCGCGATCTCGGTGCTCTGGCCCGCGCCGAGCAGGATCGTGCGCGCGCCGCCGAGCGGGTAGAAGTTCGGCGTCACGGTCAGCGTGCACGCCTGCGTGCCGCTGTTGGCCAACGCCAGCGTGAGCGCGCGCTGCACCGTGTCGTAGCGTGCGGCGATTTCCGGATTCGCGCCGGCAAGTGCCGTGGCGATGTCGCCTTCGAATGCGCGCAGGAAGCCGTTCGGACCGTACGCGGCAAGACGGTACAAGCCGCCGGTCACCGCCACGGCGCTCCAGTAGTCCGACAGCGTGGTGCCGGCTTCGAGCGTGTACGTCCACGGCCCGTCGCTGCGGTTCGCCGCAAGCACCAGCAGCGCGGCGCCGGCCTGGCCGTCGTTGGCGAAATCGAGCACGTAGCGCCCGTTCGCCGCGTCGATGCGGCCGTCCACACTGAGCCGGTACGGCAGCGCGCGCGCCGGACGCAGGCCGGGTTCCTGCAACGGCATCGCTTGCTGCGCGGGCACGCTGGGCTGGTAGTCGCCGTGCCGCACGTTGTCCGGCGGCGCGTAGGTTTGCGTCGACGGCAGCGGCGCCGGCGCGGCGTCCGGATTGGCGAAATCGAACGCCGCCGTCAGATCGCCGCATACCGCGCGGCGCCAGGCGGAGATATTCGGTTCCATTACGCCGAAGCGCCGCTCGATGAAGCGGATGACCGAGGTGTGATCGAACACCTGCGAGCAGACCCAACCGCCCTTGCTCCACGGCGAGATCACCAGCATCGGCACGCGCACGCCCAGCCCGTACGGGCCCGCGACGTACGTGCCGTTGCCGGCGAACGCCTCGCCGCTCACGTCGCAGGTCGAGAGTCCGTTCGCGCGCGCGAGCGGCGGAAACGGCGGCACGACGTGATCGAAAAAGCCGTCGTTCTCGTCGTAGGTGACGATGAGCGCGGTCTTGCTCCAGACGTCCGGATTGGACGTCAGGATCTCCAGCACCTGCGCCAGATACCACGCGCCGTAGTTCGCCGGCCAGTTCGGGTGCTCGGTGTACGCCTCCGGCGCGACGATCCACGACACCTGCGGCAGCGTGCCGTTAGCCACGTCGGCTTGCAGCTGATCAAACAGCGTGCCGGACACTTTCACGTTCGTGCCGCTGCGTGCGCGCTCGAACAGCGGGTCGCCCGCCACGGCGTTCTGGTACTGGTGAAAATACAGCAGCGAATTGTCGCCGTAGTTGCCGATGTAGGCGTCGCTGGTCCAGCCCCAGTAGCCTGCCGCGGTCAGGCCGTCGCCGACGTCCTGATAGATCTTCCAGGTCACGCCCGCGCCCTGCAGGCGTTCGGGGTACGTGCTCCAGTCGTAGCCCGCCTCGGCGTTGTCGATCACGGGACCGCCGCCGTTGCCGTCGTTGCCGACCCAGCCGGTCCACAGGTAATACCGGTTCGGATCGGTCGGGCCGAGCAGTGAGCAGTGGTAGGCATCGCAGATCGTGAACGCATCGGCGAGCGCGAAATGATACGGAATGTCCTCGCGCGCGTAGTAAGCCATCGCGGTCGAACCTTTCGCCGCGATCCACTCGTTCCAATTGCCGTTGTTCCACGCGGCGTGCGTGCTGTTCCAGTCGTGCGGCAGGTCTTCGAGAAATTGCAGCCCCAGACCCTGCGCGGTCGGATGGAACGGCAACACGTAGCCGGCACCGTCCGGCTGCTGCCACACCGGCGCCCCGCCGGGCAGCGGCAGCGCGCGCGGGTCGCCGAAGCCGCGCACGCCGCGCAGCGTGCCGAAATAGTGGTCGAACGAGCGGTTCTCCTGCATCAGCACGACGATGTGCTGCACGTCCTGGATCGTCCCCGTCGCCGAGTGCGCCGGAATCGCGAGCGCCTTGCGGATGCTCGGCGGCAGCACCGCGGCCGCGGCGGCGCCTGCAGCGAGACGCAGGAAATCGCGGCGTTCGGTCGAAATCGTCATGGGCACTCCCTTGGCTGGACGCGACGCGCGCACCATAGGCGCCGCGCGTGACGTCGCCGCAAAACGGCGATGACAGATTCGCGTGCGTGCGATGACAAGCGCGCGACGCCGCGCGCGCGCAGCGCTCTTTCAGCCGGGCGCGAGCGTGGCCGGCTTGGGGGAAGACGCGCACGGACACGTCGCAGGTGTGCACGACGCCAGCGGGCGGGGGTGCGCGAACGCGACGCCGCGGCGAAGATGCGCCCGGCGCAGCAGGCGTGTCGATCCTGTTCGCGTCACATCCCGGAGAACCGATAATGAAAACCGTCCCGACTTCGATTCGACACTGCGCGCTCGCCAGCGGCGTCGCCGCGGCGCTGCTCGCCGCCACTGCGGCACCTGCGAGTGCCGTGCCCACCATCGTCGAATACGCGCTGCCCAACGGCGTTTCCGGACCTGCCGGCGCGGAGCCGCTCGGGATCGCACGCGGTCCGGACGGCAACGTGTGGTTCACCGAAAGCACGTCGTTTGCGATCGGCAAGATCGATCCGAACGGCACCGTCACGATCTACCAGACGCCGGGGCCGTATCCGCCGGGGCCCGGCGGGCCGGTGTCCGTCGTGGCCGGACCGGACGGCGCGATGTGGGCGACCGATCCGGTCAACAACCGCATCGATCGCGTGACCACGTCGGGTACGTACACGACGTTTGCGTTGCCGACCGCGTCGGCGGGTCCTTTCGGCATCGCGGTCGGCGCGGACGGCAACCTCTGGTTCACCGAGAAGAACGCGAGCAAGGTCGGCCGCATCACGCCGCAGGGCACGATCACGGAATTCGCCACGCCGAGTCCGACCGCCGTGCCGGAAGGCATCGCGCTCGCCGCCGACGGCAACGTGTGGTTCGTCGAAACCGGCACGGGCCTGCTCGGCAGCGTGACGCCGCAGGGTGCGATCACGGAAACGGGCGGCGACCATTCCCTGCAAGGCAGCATCGCGTCCGGTCCGAACGGTTCGCTGTGGTTCACGGCGGTCGGCGACGGTTGCGGCGGCTGCAGCCCGCGCAGCACCGGGCGCGTCGACGTGCGCAACGCGAACGACAGCCGCAACGCGTTCGACATCACCGACAGCGTCGGCTATTCCGCACCGCAAGGCATCACGCAGGGACCGGACGGCAACATGTGGTTCGTCGAGCGCTTCGAGAACGCGGTCTCGAGCATCACGCCCGACGGCAGGATCACGGCCTTCACCATCCCCACTGTCGGCCAGCCGAGCCAGATCGTCACGGGCGCCGACGGCAACCTGTGGTTCACGGAGACCGGCGCGGACAAGATCGGAAAACTGGTGCTGAATTCGGTGCCGGTGACGCTCGGCGGTTACTTGAGCGGCAACTGGTACGACCCGAGCCAGGCCGGTCAGGGTTTCCAGCTCGAATTCACCGGCAACGGCAACAGCGTGATCGCGATCTGGTTCACGTTCGCACCGGACGGCAGCGGCCAGAACTGGATCTACGCGCAAGGCACCTACGACACGAGCAAGAACAGCGTGACCCTGCCCGCAATCCTCGCGCACGGCGCGAAATTCCCGCCGAACTTCAAACCCGGCGACGTGACCGACACGCCGTGGGGCACGCTGACCTTCACCTTCGACAGCTGCAGCACCGGCACGGTCACCTGGAGTTCGACTCTGCCCGGCTACGGTACCGGCAGCCTGCCGCTCACGCGCCTGACGCAGATTGCCGGCACATCCTGTGCGTTTGCGGGTGCACCGAGTCCGTAGGGGCGCGATTCATCGAGCTCGCTCGTGCGCGCCGACATTTCCGCGTTCGGGCCAATAACGCCGTGGACGCGGTCAATCGCGCCCGACACATGCCATATCGCGCAGAGCTATTGCGGACAACTCAACCCGCCGATGGACGTCAGCCGTGTGAGCGGCAACGTGCCGCTGCCGTAGCCGGTGACGGTGGACGTCCAGTCGACGCTGCCCGTGTTGCAGCCGCTGAACGTGAAGGTCAGCGTGCCCCACGGCGTCGAATGCAGGTCGGCGCTGTTGTACAACGGCGGGAATTTCGGGCCGGTCAGCAGCTGGGCCGGCAGCGTGACCGTGTTCTTGCCCGGATCGAACGTGCCTTGCGCGTAGATCCAGGTCTGTCCGCCGCCGTTCGGCGGATACACGAACCAGATCGCGATCATGGTGTTCGCCTGCGACGTGAATTCGAGCTGGAAGCCGTGACCGGCCTGGCTCGCGTCGTACCAGTTGCCGCTCAGGTAACCGCCGAGCGTGATGCCGGCGGTGCTCGGATTCCATTGCGACACCAGGTTCGCCGCGTCGACCGAGCCCCAGCCGGTGACGAGGTCGTAGCCGGTGCCGACGACGAAGCCGCCCAAGCCGCCGCTCAATCCGTTCGGACCGGGTGTCGAGTTGTTGCACAGGCTCGGCGACGCCGGCGTGCACGCAGCGACGCCGCTCGACGCGACGGTGACGTCGTGGAACACCGCGCCTGCGCCGCTTGCGCCGAGCGCGTACAGCCGCGGATTCAGATTTCCTTGTGCGCCGTGCTGCGCCTGGTTCAGCAGCGCGACCATGCCGGCGAAACTCGGCGCCGATGCCGAGGTTCCGCCGCCGATCTCGATGCTCGCCGAGTGGTTCGAATCGCGCGCGCAACCGGCGCCTTCCGCCGCCAGGCAGTTGAAATACCCTTCCGTGATCGACGCGGGCAGCGCCACGTCCGGCACGTAGCGTCCTTGCGTGCCCGGCACGCCGGGGCCTTTCTGCCATGACGGAATCGCGATGAAGAGGCTCACGCCGCCGCCGCTCGACGCGATCTTCGGCTGGCCGTTCGCGTCGAACGGGTCGTTCCAGGCGCCCTCGGGAATGTAGCCAAGCGCGGATTCGAAGTTCGTGCCGTTCGTCGTCGACCAGTACTGCGACGGATTCGCCGTGTCGGCGAACTCGGTGCCGCCGACGCAGGTGACGGAACCGGACGCGCACAGCACGTTGATGCTCGCGGACTGCGTCGCCGGCGGCGTCTTGAACGGCGTGGCGCAGCCGGCCACGCCGGAATCGTCCGACGACACGATGACCGAAATGCCTTCCGCCGCCGCCTGCTGGTACAGGCCATCCAGCGCGTTCGCGGTGAACGCGTTCACCTGCGCCTCGCAGCTGCCGAAACTGACGCTGATGATTTTCGCCGGCGTCGGCGTGGTATCGACGATGTATTGCGTCGCGATGTCGGTGCCGTCGCGCGTGCCGGTGTCGGCGCTGACCACCAGATCGATCGTCGCACCGGGCGCCACGCTGCCGGCGCGGGTCACGTCGAGGGTGGCCTC
>Ga0207702_10002022_pt1 | contig 19645 bp, 14 predicted proteins | sample KBSCornC62_FD_184302 | JGI IMG/M metagenome (GOLD analysis project Ga0207702, IMG submission 184302) | Corn rhizosphere microbial communities from Kellogg Biological Station, Michigan, USA - KBS Corn C6-2 (SPAdes) (version 2) | ecosystem: Host-associated > Plants > Roots > Rhizosphere > Soil ...
CCTGCATGGTGTAGTTGAGCGTGAAGTCCTTGCTGAACGCCGCACCCAGCGCCTGCGTCGCGGCCCGGCTGTTGTCGAGCACATAGCTCCACGTGCCGTCGCTGTTCTGCGTCAGCGTGCCGTAGGTATTGAGTTCAGCAATGGCCGCGGTGTCGGCGCCCCAGCCGACAAAGCTGCCCGGCGAGTCCGCGCCCTGCACATCGTTGGCGAGGACATTGCCCGAAAGCATGTTGATGGCCGCATCCTCGGTCACCGTACCGCCCGCATCGTCGATGGCATGAGGCACATCGTCCACGATAGCGATAGTGAGGCTGCTGCTGGCCGGATCACCGTCCTGGTCAGTCAGGACGATGTCGAAGCTGACGTTGGTGTCGTTGCCCGACGTGTTGTCCGTCAGGGTATAGGTATAGGTGAAGGAGCCGTCGCCCGTGACGTCATCATAGCTGCCGCCCGTGATCACCAGCGTGCCGATGGCGTTGTTCACCACCGTCTGCGGGAAGAGCGAGGCGTCAAGCGCAACGCCGCCAACCGTCAGCGACTGGATGCCGTCGCTCGAATGGAAGTTGACCGTGCCCGACACCGCTTCACGCGGATCGCCATTGGGTCCAGGCGCAGCCTGCTCGCCCGAACCTTCCGATTTCCCGTCACGTGCGGGCAGGCCCGCTTCGTAGACAGTGGTCGTCTCACCACCCGCTGCGGGCACGGAGAGCGTGGGAAGCGAGTCTGCAATGCTGATGGTCAGCGTCGTCGGCGAAGTGCTGCCGTCGCCATCGGCCAGGACATAAAGGAATTTATCCTCCACGCCGCCGGGCGTTTCAGTGAAGCGGGTATAATTGTAATCGCCATTGGCGAAGATCTGAAGGTCGCCATATTGGCCGTGGATGACGGCGAAGCTGCCCGGCGCGACCGGCTGGCCGCTGCCCGCCACGAAGGCGTCGTTGACGATGCTTCCACCGAAGCTGACATGTGCGCCCACGCTGTCGGCGCCGAGAACATCCGCGCCCGCCGTGCCGCTGGTGGTGCCGACGCCAGTGATGACATTGCCCGCCTCGGCGGTGAAGCTGCCCGCTGCCACCGTGTCGGTGTCGGCCAGCGCGTGCGGCTTGTCGTCGATAATGGCGATGCTGAGGTGGCTGCTCGCCGGATCGCCATCCTGGTCGGTAAGAACGATGTCGAAGCTGACGCTGGTGTTGCTGTTGCCGGACGTATTGTCCTTCAGCGTATAGGTGTAGGTGAAAGAACCGTCGCCGGTGACGTCGTCAAAGCTGCCTCCGGTGATCACCAGCGTGCCGGTGGCGTCGTTCACCACCGTCTGGGGGAAGAGCGAGGGGTCCAGCGCCACGCCACCAACCGTCAGCGACTGGATGCCATCGCTCGAATGGAAGTTGACCGTGCCCGACACCGCTTCGCGCGGATCGCCATTGACACCGGGGGCGGCCTGTTCGCCCGAACCCTCGGACTCGCCCGGACGGGCGGGCAAGCCTGCTTCATAGACAGTGGTCGTCTCGCCGCCCGCTTCCGGGACGGCGAGCGTCGGCAGCGAGTCCCCGATCGAGATGGTCAGCGTCGCAGGCGAAGTGCTGCCGTCGCTGTCGGCCAGGATATAGACAAACTTGTCCTCGACGCCGCCGGGCGTCTCGGTGAATCGGGTATAGCTGTAATCACCGTTGGAGAAGAGCGTCAGGTCGCCATATTGGCCGTGGATTACGGCCGAAGCACCCGAAGGCACGCCCTGACCGCTGCCCGGCACCAGGGTGCCGTTGACGATGCTGCCGCCGAAGCTGACATGCGCGCCCGCGCCGTCGGCGCCAAGAATATCCGCGCCCGCCGTCCCGCTGGTGGTGCCGGCGCCGGTGACGACATTGCCCGTCTCCGCCGCGAAGCTGCCGGCCGCCACGGCATCGGTGTCCGGCAGCGCCTGGGGTTTGTCATCAATGATGGCGATGGTCAGCGTGGTCGCCGCCGGATCGCCGTCGCTGTCGGTTACGGTGACGGCAAAATCGTCATGCGTGTTGGTGCCGGAGGTATGCGTCTCCAATGTGTAGCTATAGGCATAGCCCGCCGCCGGTGATCCGGTGATCGTCAGCGTGCCGAATGCACCCTTGATCGTACCGCCGTTGGTGACGTCCACATTGTTGACGAACAACGTGCCCACCGTGTCGTTGCCGGTAGTGATGACCAGCGCGCCGGTCGCCGTTTCCGCCGTCGAGGCGGCATTCGAGCCATTAGGGTTAAGCGCCGCTTCATCGACGACCGTGTCGGAGCCTTCCGCGACCAATATGCTCGGCGTGGAGTCCGGCAGCAGGGTGACGGTCACCGTCGCCTGCGACTTGTCGCCATCGCCATCCTCGATCTGGTAGACGAAGCTGGCCGTGCCTTCCTGGCCCGGAGCAGGTGTGAAGGTGAAGAGGCCGGCCGTTGCGTCGTAGCTCACGCTGCCCAGTGCCGGGCCGCTGACGATCGTGACCTTGGGCGTCGCGGCATTATGTATGTCGACGCCGTCGGCACCGAACACATCGTTGGTGAAGGCGTTGATGACCACCGGCGCATTTTCCGTCGTCTGGACGGCGGCATCGTCATGGGCGGTCGGCACGTCATCCTTGATCGTGATGACCAGCGTACCAGGCGCGGACGCATCACCGTCGACATCGGTCACGACCACGGTGAACTTGTCGGTCACGTCATCACCCGACGTATTGTCGGTCACGGTGTAGCTGTAGTCGATCGATCCCGGCGCGATGCCGGTTATGGTCAGCGTGCCGCTGGCACCGGTGATCTGCTGGCCCACGACGGTGACCGTCACGCCGTTGATCGTCACCGTCGCCGGCATGTCGGGCGCGACATAGGTGATCGTGCCGTTGGTCGTTTCGATCGGAGCGGGCGCATCCGAACCGGGCGATTCACCCGGACGATTTTCGATGCCAAGGCCAGCTTCATCAACCACCGTGCCCGCGCCCGAAGTGGGAATGGAGGTGATAACCGAGCCGCTGTCGCCGATATTGACCGTCAGCGTCGCATGCGACAGGTCACCGTCGCCATCGCGGACCGTATAGGTGAAGCTGTCGCTAACGCCGCCCGGCGTCCCTTCCGAGCGGACATAGCTATAGCTGCCGTCGCCATTCAGAGTCAGGACGCCATATTGGCCCTGGATCGCGTGGCCGACAGTATTGGCATTGTCCAGCGAGGCTCCGTTGGCGCCAGCCGCGACGCCGACCACGGCGCCGGTGGGCGCGAAACCGTCAGCGCCGCTGATGTCAGCGCCGGCGGCGCCCGAAGTCGTGCCAGCGCCGGTGACGACATTGCCAGTTTCCGGGCCATAGCTTCCCGCCGCTACCAGATCGGTGTCGTTATGAGCCTGCGGCGCGTCGTCCGCAATCGAGATGCTGAGGGTCGCGGTCGCTTGATCGCCGGTGCGGTCGGTGACCACCACAGTGAAGATTTCAGCAGGCGGCGTACCGATCACATTGTCGCTCAGCACATAGCTATAGCCGATCGCGCCGGACCCTATGGAGGTGATCGTCAGCACGCCGAGCGGGGTCGTAACCGTCTGGCCGACCGCAGTGATGGCGGTCCCGTTAATGGTCACGCCGGCCAGGCCGTCATTGGCCGTGATCTGGATGGTGCCAGTGGTGCGCTCGCTGTCGGTCGCAGCGGCAGTGCCCGCCGGCTCTCCCTCGCCGCGCGCGGGCAGGCCCGCTTCGCTCACGTTCGCGGTCGCGTCGATCGCGCCGGCCGGCTGGTCGGGCGTGACGATGACGACTTCCGGCTTCTCATCGGGAGCAATCGGCAGGATTTCGCGCGTCTCAGGCTGGGTGAACTGCAATTCGGTGGGGGGCAGCAGATCGCCAAGGCCATGGGGATCACCCACATTGCCATCGGGACCAATGAAATTGCCACCGGAGCTGCGCGGCGGACCGGCGGCTGGCTGCGGTTCTTCGCCGATCAGCAGGGCGGCCAGGTTGACCGAGGGGATCTGGACATCGCCCACGACCAACTGCGGCATGACGACCGCGCCATCCAGAATGACCAGGTCGCTGCCATCGGGCAGGTGGACGATCAGATTGCGCCCCGACACCTCTATCTGGTTGATATCCGTGCCCGCGGGCAGGACGACGGTGCCGTCCGGATTGGGTGCGACCGTCCTTACGACGTCTGCATGATGATGCATCTTGCCGGGATGGACCGTCTTGCCCTTGGCAGTCAGGGCGGCCGCTTCAGGATGAAGGGCCTGCTGATGGTCAGAGGTGCTTTTGCTATCCCAATCGCGCTCGAAATCCATTGTCCATCCCACCTGTCGCCATGGGGGCATGGAAGGAGCGCGCAAAGGACCAGCCCCGAATGCACAGCGCATACGGACCGACACCTTTTTCCGACATTGCGGCAATCAGCGGATCAGCTATTGCCCCTAGTCAACGTTCTCCCGCCGGCAGGATCTTTTCTGCAAAGTCGACTGCCGCCCCGGATTAACATCTTTCATCTTATTTTTACTGACCCGATGGCCGATCTTATTCGTCCGGCGCGAAATGAGTCACGCAGATTCCAGTTTTGTTAACCATTTTAATACGATACGACCGGAAAAATAACTTAAGCTTTATTACTAAGGATATAGTTATGGATATTCAGCTATATCCTATAGCCTATGCCAAACTCGGCCATGGCTAAGGAACAAGGTTTACAACTTACGCGACTCGGACGACTCGAACCTGTCTTGACCTTTCCGGATCGGCGGCATCAAGGATGCCGAACGACCGGAACCGCTCAGAAGAAATGAAAACGGGCGACCGGCTTATGTAGCCGATCGCCCGTCCAAAATGCGACCCATAGACTTATCTTGCGGAGCCATGCGTTCCTTTCCGCGGCTTCCTCCAGTCGGCCTGTGACTGGCGATAAGCTATGGAAAATCAACCCCCCTCCGACGAGAATCACAAATAACGGCTGAAGCGGTTTTAACAATTGACCCGTCGACTTATATCGAAGGATAATAGTTGAGCCCCTCTTCTCGATGGACGAGGATATCTGTGTTTAAGGAGCCGTCTCTTTTATGGCTTCCGTTGGCGCGGATGGATATTTTTCCACAACATTCTCTACGCCGGTACCTGCGATATCCGAACCGGTCGGCTGATCTGCGCCGTTCACCTTGGCGCCTGCGTCGACAGCAGCGGATGGCGCGGAGACCGGCGGGGCGACGGGTGGAGCAGGCTTGGGCATGGCCGCGAGAAGCTGCTCCATCCGCCGGGTGCGCGCGCCGCCCGATCCGGTGGTCCGCCGGAAGCTGGCCAAGGCATAGCTGGCCAAGGGTTCCGCCGCGTCATAGCGTTTGCGCGCCAGATAGAAATCGACGAGATTCTCCACGGCCAACTGCGTATTGGGATCATCTTCTCCCCGGGTTCGCAAATAGCTGTCGAACACCCGCCGATAGAGGCCTTCCGCCTCGCGATAACGGCCGATCGCTTCCAGCTGCAACGCCAGATCATTGGCGGAAATCAGCGTGCGCGGATCGTCGGCGCCGAACAACTCGTCGGCCAGCGCCAATCCCTTGCGCGCCGGATCGACCCCGTCCGCCTTGCCAGAAGCATAGGCGGCCTGGGAAGCCGCCACCAGCGTGCGCCATTCCTTTTCCCGTGCCTCAGTGACGTCGGGAACATAGGGAAGCTGTGCATGCACCGGCGCCGCGAGGCAGAGCCACGCGATGCCCCACGAAATCCAGCCCTTGCTACCGCCGGTCATGGCCATCCTCCCCATCACAAGCTTTCGCGACGATGCTATGCGCGACGGGTTTAACAAAGTGCAAGTGTCGAACTGTTTCAAAACAACAGGCCCTGATCGGCCTGCCCTTCCCAGGCAGGTCCGTGCTGCGGCAAACAGGACTGCGACCTGGGAAATTACCCGGTCAACGCCTCGACCAGTGCCTTGACCTTCTTCTGCCGCCATTGCGGCAAAGGCGCCAACAACCAATAGGCGAGCGACGAAGGCGCGGCGTCGCCGACCGGTCGGACGCGCCCTGCGGCAATATCCGCCTGTGCCAGCAAAAGCGGCACGCAGGCATGGCCAAAGCCATTCGCCGCGGCTTCGATCGCGAGTCCCGCATCGGCCACGCGGATCGTGGCAGGCGTGTCCCCCTTCGGGCAACCGGGCCATTCGATGCGATGATTGGAACCGCCCTTGACCGCTTCCACGGTTACAAAGGCCGCCTCGCCCAGCTTCACGCCCTCATTCTCGCCCGGCCCCTCGGCCAGACGCAAGGCGAGGTCGAGATTGGCTTCGGTGAAGTCCAGCGCCTCGTCAGCCGCGACTAGCGCGAACTTGAGGTCCGGCTGGCTGGCCGCATAGCCCGCCAGACGGGGCTGGAGCCATTTGGCCGTGATGTCTCGCGCCGCCGCTATGGTGAGCGAACTGCTGGATTGACCCGCCTGCATGGCGCGCACCGCTTCCTCGAACTCCAGGAAACCGGCACGCAGGGCAGCGAGGCCCGCTTCGGTCTCAGGCGTCAGTTCCAGCCCCTTGGGAGTCCGGCGAAACAGGACGACGCCCAACAGATCCTCCAGCGCGCGAATCTGCTGTCCCACGGCGGCTGGCGTCACGGCCAGTTCATCCGCAGCGCGCGTAAAGGACAGGTGTCGCGCCGCGGCATCCAGCACGCGCAGGCCGTTGAGCGGCAAATGGGTACGCTTCATTCGGCCACCGCCGGCGCGATCAGCGCGAAATGCGGGATGGCGATGTCGAACGTCTCGCCGCTGGCGCCGATCATGTGATAATGCCCCTTCATCGATCCCGTCGGCGTATTGAGCGGGCAGCCTGATACATAGTCATAGCTCTTGCCTGGCTGCACCACCGGCTGTTCCCCCACGACACCGTCTCCATCGACACGATGCTGCGTGCCGCGCCCATCGGTAATGATCCAATGACGCGTCAGCAGTTGCACCGGCTGGTCCCCGTCATTCTCGATGCGGATATGATAGGCCCAGAACCATCGGCCCCGGTCCGGCTCCGACTGTTCGGGCAGGAATGTGACCGCGACGTGCACGTTGATGTCGCGCGTTGTCGCGTGGAAGGGAAAAAGTGCGTTCACGGGTTAAGAAATGCGCCTTTCACCCCTGTCCCGTCAACGCCCTATCGACTTCAGCGCGCGATCCAGATCCTCGATGACATCCTCCGGATCCTCCAGCCCGACATTGAGGCGCAACATGTCCTCGGTGATGCCGACCTCCAGCCGCGCCGCTTCCGCCATGCCATAGTGCGTGGTGGATGCGGGGTGCGTCATCAGTGAGCGGGCGTCGCCGATATTGTTGCTGATGTCGACCAGTTCGAGACCGTTGAGCAGACCATGCGCTTCGGCCCGGCCGCCGCCGACATAGAGCGAGAAGATGGGCCCGGCCATCGCCATCTGCTTCATGGCGAGCGCGTGCTGGGGATGGCTTTCCAGACCCGGATAGAGCACCCGAGCCACCCGGCCTTCCAGGAATTTCGCGACCTTCAATGCATTTTCGCTCTGTCGGCGGATGCGCAGGTCGAGCGTCTCAAGCCCCTTCAGCACCACCCAGGCGTTGAACGCACTGAGCGTCGGCCCGGTGTTGCGGTGAAAGGGCAGCAGCGTGTTGATGATGAAATCTTCCGTGCCGCAGATCGCGCCCGCGAGGACGCGGCCTTGCCCATCCATCATCTTGGTCGCGCTATAGGCCACCACGTCCGCGCCATATTCCATCGGACGCTGGAGCGCGGGCGTAGCGAAGGCATTGTCGACAACGCTGGTGATGCCATGGGCCCTGGCGATGCCGCAGATGGCGGCAAGGTCCGCCACGTCCATCGTCGGATTGGCGGGCGTCTCAAAGAAAAACACCTTCGTATTTGGCCGAACGGCAGCTTCCCATGCAGCATTGTCGGTCGCATCGACCGTGGTCGTCTCGATACCGAATTTGGGCAGCAGCGTGTCGGTCAACCAGCGGCAGGACCCGAACAGCGCCTTGCCCGCTACCACATGATCACCCGCGGAAAGCTGGCACAGCAAGGCAGCCGTCATCGCCGCCATCCCCGTTGCAGTCGCGCGGCAGGCTTCGGCCCCTTCCAGCAGGGCGATGCGCTTTTCCAGCATCTCGACCGTGGGGTTCTGAAGGCGCGAATAGGTCATGCCCTGCTGCTCGCCGGCAAAGCGCGCCGCAGCGTCCTCAGCCCGGTCGTAGCTGTATCCGCTGGTCAGGAACAGCGCCTCGGACGTCTCGCCATATTCGGTCCGGGCGCTGCCGCCCCGCACAGCAAGGGTCGCGGGACGCCAGGTCCGGGTGATTTCGGGATTCTGCCCGCTCTTGCGCTTCATTTCCTTATCCTCGGATCCCGAAATTTCAGACCAGAGCCGCCAGCACGGCATCGCCCATTTCAACCGTATTCATCGTGCCGCCCAGATCGAAACTGCGCGCGCCATCGGCAAGCGCCTTCGCCACGGCGGCGTCGATCCGGTCGGCCTGCTCCGGCATGCCGAGCGAGTAGCGCAGCATCATGCCTGCGGACAGGACCGTTGCCAGCGGATTGGCCTTGCCCTGTCCGGCAATGTCGGGCGCGGAGCCGTGGATCGGCTCATACAGTCCCTGATTACTGTCGTTGAGCGTGGCCGAAGCCAGCATGCCGATGGATCCCACGCACATGCTCGCCTGATCCGAAAGGATGTCGCCGAACATATTGCCGGTGACGATGACATCGAACTGCCCAGGATTGCGCACAAGCTGCATCGCGGCATTGTCGACATACATGTGGCTGAGCGCGACGTCGGGATAGTCCGCCGACACCTCTATCACCACGTCGCGCCAAAGCTGGCTCGTCTCCAGCACATTGGCCTTGTCCACCGAACAGAGCTTGCCCCGGCGCGCGCGCGCTGCCTGGAACCCCTGATGCGCGATCTTGCGCACCTGCTCCTCATTATAGGACATGATGTCATAGCCTTCGCGCAGCCCCTCCGGCGTTTTGCGCATGCCCTTTTCGCCGAAATAGACGTCGCCATTGGTCTCGCGCACGATCAGCAGGTCGATGGCGCTCGCCACCTCCTGCTTGAGGGCGGAGGCGTCAGCCAGCTCGGGAAAGACCTTTGCCGGGCGCAGGTTGGAGAAGAGACCGAGTTCCTTGCGCAGGCCCAGAATCGCCTGTTCGGGGCGGAGATGGCGCTCCAGCGAGTCGCAATCCGGATCGCCCACGGCGCCGAAGAGGATCGCGCTGGCACGCCTGGCAAGGTCCAGCGTTTCGGGCGGCAGCGGATGGCCAACAGCCTTGTAGGCCGCGCCGCCGACCAGCCCTTCCTCATAAATGATGCCATCGATCGCCAGCGCATCGAGCACGCGCCGTGCCTGCGCGACGATCTCGGGACCGATACCGTCTCCGGGGAACAGGGCGATCAACATGGGGCAACTCCTTCAAACGCGTGGCTGCCCCTTATGAAGCGCGTGCGGCCAGCGCAAGCGTTTAGGCGAAGGAGAAAGCGCCCGCTCCCGCAAAGGCGAAAACGCGAAACAGGCAAATTCAGACAACTGCTCTTTTGAGCCGCTCCACCAGACGCTCCCGCGCGGCCAGCACATCGGTCCGCCAATCGGTCAGCACCGATCGTTCGAGGAAGAAGCCCGTCAACCGCAGCCCGTCCAATATGGCGGGCCAATCCCCTGCTCCACCCTCCAGCAGAAAAGCGGGCAGAGGCAACAGCCGGTCCTCATAGCCCGCAGCGCCCGCGCGGCTGACTCCCGCCGCACTGCGAGGACTGACATAGGCGAGGTCGTCGTTCCCGCCAGTCGCAGCGCACCGGGTTAGATCCAGCCCGAAGCCCAGTTCCGCCAGCAACAGCAATTCATAGCGGACCAGCGCCACTGCCCAGCCCCGCGCGGCGGGCGCGGCCTCCACAGCGCCCAGCACGCCGTCCAGCGCCGCATAAAGCGCTGGATAGGGCGTCCCCTCGGGCAAGGCCACGGCCGTGAGCGCGCAGACCCAGTCGATCGCTGCCGCAGGCAAGGGCTCCGCCAGAAGAGGAGCGCGGCTATGGTCCAGTTCGACTGTCAGTCCGGCCAATTGCTCCTCGGTCCGGGCGCGGAACTCGGCCTTGACGGCATTGCCGGGAAGCAGGACGGGGCGGAGCTGGCGCGACCGCCCGCCTCGGACGTAGCCTGCAAGCAGGCCATGATCGGGCGTCAGAAGACGCGCGACCGCCCCATGTTCGCCATGGGGCCGCAACGCGCACATCAGGGCCGGAGTGATCAGCGTTGCCATATCCCTTCATATCGGCCCGCAGGCTCCCGCGCCATCCATCTCCTCTTCGGCTCGACTGTCCCAGAATCGCGCAGAAATCGCCGCCCAGGGCAAGGCCGCCTTTTGATATAGGTTGCTTTTCCATCAGGCCATGCGCACAATCATGCGGGGACTTGTCGGGGGACAAATTTCACCATGTATCACATGCCCTTGGCATCATCTTCCGCGATGGACCGCCTGGTGCTTTGGCTGGGACGTTCGCCGACGCTGGGTTTTGCCATATCCCGCGTCGCCTTTTCGGCTGCGGCGACGTGGCAGATCGAAGCGATGTTCAGCAACGAGCCGGATTTCGCCCACACGGCCTTGCTGCTGAAGGCTGCCGTGTGGACATGGACGGCGATCAGCATCGCGCAAAATTCGCTGACGCCGCCTCTGGGGCTGCTGCTGCGTCCCATTTTCCTGATATTCGACCTTATCGCCTTCCTGACGGTCATCGTGCTGTGCGAACCCTTGCAGATCGCGGCGCTGGGTTGCCTGTTCTTCGTCGCCTGGTCAGCATCCGACCGTTTCGGTCGCGGGGCGGTCCTCATCCTGGGGATATGCCTGATCTTCGCTTTCATCGCGCGGGGATATTATGAAAGCTGGGCTTCGGCCCGCCACGTGGCCGCAGTGGACCGCGCGATCGATAGCCTGACCATCGTCATCGGCTGCGTCATCGCGGCATCCATGTTGAGCATGAACATATTGGAACGGCGACTGATAAGCTGGTCGGAAAGGCTGCAAGGCGTCGGTCTGTCCTTCCAGAAGTCGCTGGCGCAATTTCTGGTGGAGCAGGTCTCCCAGTTGATGAACTCCCGCTATTGCGCGTTCGTGTGGGAAATGATGGACGATACCACCGTCCATTGCGAACTGTACGACGGCGACGGCGTGCGGCATCTCATTCTGCCGCAGAAGCAGATTGACGGGCTGTCGAATGTCACCCCGCGCGAAGCGCCCTTCCTCTATTCCACCCAGTCGCCACGGCTGTTGCTGCGCAGCCGCCTCGGCATATTGCGGAACGAGCGGGCACCGGATCTGGTCGACAGCATATCCGACGTCTTCGGCGCAGGTCAGGGCGCGAGCATTCATATCCAGGCGGGCGAACTGCGCGGCAGGCTGTTCATCGGGACCAGCCATGGCTGGTCGCCCGCCGTGCTGTTGCGTTGCCTTCGCATACAGGAGGGGATCGACCTTTTCCTGGAGCGCCATTTCTTCTTCCTCGCCTGGCGCCAGCGCACCTTTGCCGAAGCGCGCCAGGCGCTGAGCCGCGATCTTCACGACAGCGTGCTGCAGACATTGGCCGCGCTTCGCGTCCGGCTGGCGACCACTATCCATGGCCTCTCCAACGCCGCCGTTCCTGACCAGTTGACGGAACTCAGGTCGATGGAGGAACTGGTGACGGCCGAACAGGCGCATCTGCGTCGGTTGCTAAGCCAGCAAAGTCCGGTTGCGGCTGAGACGGATGTCGACCTTGGCCGGGAGGTCGAACGCTGCTGCCGCTTCATCGCCCTGCAATGGGCGATAGATTGCCGCCTGAACCTGGCCGAACGTTCGATGACCGTATCCGCCGAAACGGCGGCAGAAGTCGAATATCTGATCCGCGAGGCCGCGGCCAATGCCGTCAAGCACGCAAATGCGCGCCACATCACCGTATCGATCGCACAGGTCGAGGATGAGATATTGATTGCATTGAAAGACAATCCCGGGCCGCAGGCGGTCGCCCGCGAAAACTATACCGGCGATTTCGAACTCCAGTCGCAGTCCATCATGAAGCGACTGGGCAAGATCGGCGGAACAGCATATTTTCATAATCTGAGTATGAATTCGCTGATCTCGATCAGATTACCCTCCTCCTTACCAAGGTCTCCGATATGATGGCCCAGATAGCGATAGTCGACGATCATCCGATCTTCCTGGATGGCATGGCCCAGTTCCTGAGCTCCCACGGCCATGACATATTGTTCTGCGCCCGGTCGGTCGAAGAAGCGCTGGAACGGATGCAGGCGGGCGAGCCCGACCTGCTCATCCTCGACGTCAGCATGAAGAGCGGCGGCGGCCTTGCGATCCTTTCTGCCATCCGGAATAGCGGCAGCACCGTACCGGTTATCTTCATGACCGTGCATATCCGCCCGGAACAGACGCTGGAAGCAATCAAGCTGGGCGTTGACGGGGTGGTGCTGAAGGACAGTGACCCCAATGATCTGCTAGGCTGCATCCAGCAGGTCCTGAGCGGCAACAAGAGCATCGCACCCTTCGTCATGGAACAGGCGCTGGTGCACAGCATTTCCGCTCCCGCCAGCGAAGCCAATGTGCTTGCCGTCCTGACCGACCGGGAACTGGAGATCGCCGGCCTGATCCGCGCAGGCCTGCGCAACCGCGAAATAGCGAACCGGTGCGGTTTGACCGAGGGGACAGTGAAGGTCCACCTGCACAGCATCTTCCAGAAATTGAACATCAAGTCGCGATCGGAACTGATCATCATGATGATGTCGATGGACAGCGAAATACCCGCCGTCGGCATGGAGCATTAGAGGACGCAGATCGCGCGCTTCAAATCGTTGTTCTCACATCATTTGAAGCGGCAATCCGGTCCCTGCCCTTCCGCTCGATGCTTCCTTGTTTTCAGCGATTTTCTTAACCAGCGACAGGTTGCGATCGCATGGAAATCGCCATTGTCTTTTAATGCCGCATTTTCCGAGCCGTTGACCGTAAACGGTCGACTTGAAAATACTTTAGCTGAGCCCGCGAACAAAATCGGGCAGGCGTGCCGCGCCGCTGGGATTGGGGCCGGCCATGTAAAGGGCCATGATCGTGCCCAGCGCAATCGCTACGCCATAAGGTATCGGCCCCTTCTTGTCGAACAAGGCGATGGAGGAGCCTTCCCGTACTCTCTGCGGCACCAGCCGCCGTCCGGCCATGAGCACCAGCGCCAGCAAGCCGCCGCCTATGGTGACATAGATCAGCCACGGTATCACGCCCGTCCAGTCGAACCACAGCGCGCATGCCGTCATCAGCTTGACATCGCCACCGCCCATCGCGCGTATGGCGAACAGGCCGCAGCCGACCGCGAACATCCCCAGGAAAACGGTGCCGTTACGCCATATGTCATTTTCCCAACCGACCGTGGCGACCCAGGCCGCATAGAGCCCGACAACCAGCAGGGGAAAGACATTGGATATGCGCAATCGGGCCATGTCCTCCACCGCCGCCGCGATGAGCAGGAGTGAAAGGGCAAGCAGAACCAGATCCCTCATCATTTCCCCGCAGTTTTCATGCCGTCCAAAGCCGCAGCGGCATCCGGCACGAAGCTGTCGCCTTCGGTCATCGCCCGGCTTAGATAGGCCTGCGCCTTGGGCAGGTCGCCCATTCGCATCGCAACCTGTCCGGCGTTGCTGAGCCGGCGCGCCCATTCATCGGCTGTGTCGCCGGGCCGGCGGCTGATGTCGCGGCCCCCCATGACATAGGCGGTGTCGCCATTGGCGATGATCCGTACATCGTCCGGCGCGGTTTCGCGCGCCTTGTCGAATATCACCGCGGCCTTCGCTGCCTTCCCCTGCTTGAGCAGCGACAATCCGTAATTGTTGAGAACCTGGGACGGCTTGTCCGTCAATTGATACGCCCGCTCATAAGCGGCATTGCTCAGTGCCCAGGATTGGGCCTCGTCATAAGCAACGGCCAGCGCATTCCAGGAACGCCAGCGTCCCTCGCAATCCGCCGCGGCCCGGCGCAACGGCTCCAGCGCCTCCTGTGCCCGGCCCAGCCGCAGCAAAGCGATCCCTTTTCCCTCACCGACGCGGCAGTCATTGAGACCGCTCCGTTCCAGCGAGGAGAAACGGGCCAGCGCCTCCTCGTCACGCCGTTTTTCGAGCGCCATGCGCGCATCGGCAATCTCTATCGCCTGCAGTGCATTCGGTTGCGCGGCGACCCGCCACTGGCCCAACATCGCATCCGCCTGGATGATGCGGCCACCGTCAATCGCCTCATCCACCAGCCGGGCATAATCGAGCGGCGCAGGCGCCGCCCCGGCGACCGGTGTCGCGGCGGCCAGAAGCAGCGCCAGGATCATCCCCGCCGGCCTTTCCTATCGGGCTGTGCCATCGACTTCCACAGCCGCTCAAACAGTCCATCATAAGCCGGCCTGACGTCCTCGCCTGCGGCAAGCTTCGGCAAAGGCGCCGCATCCAGCCTGCCGACGGTGATGATCGGAGCCGTCAGTTCAGACCGTGCCTGGCTTTTCGCCACCGTGACGATCCGGGTCGTCAGTTGCGGGTTTGTACGTTCCGTCGCGGCCGCATCCATCGTCCGCAACCGCACTTCTCCCAGAGACATGCGTTCCAACTCGACGCTTGCCGTCCGTACCGGAGAGCCGACCGGAACCGCCGACGCCAGTTGCGCCAGGGTCGGACGAGCGACGACGGTCGCACCCTTTGGCGCTGCGCCTGCCTGGGCGAGCAAAGCGTCGGCTTCGCTGTTGAAGCCCTGCGCCGACAGGCTCCGCGCGAAGTTGCGGGCAATACGCTGATCTTCCGGCGCACGCGACAGCGCCAGTTCGAAAAACTCCCGCGCCAGATCATGCCGTCCCATGGCCGCATAGCTGATCGCGACCCCATTCAGCCCATGCGCATCGGTCGGATCGCTGCGGACAGCACGGCGGAACGCATCCAGCGCCAGCGCATATTCTCCGCGCGAAAACAGCACGTCGCCCCGCTCCAGCGCATCCTGCGCTGGTCCGGGGGCTTGCTGATTGACAGGCCTGATCGAAAGGACGCCCTTTTGCGGCCCGCTGCACGCCGCTGTCGCAATAATGAGAGCGACTGCCACAATAGCCTTGTTCATGGTCCCCCCTCCCCCTTTCCTAACGAGTCATGACTGGCAGGATGTCGCGCACCACGCGTACCACCGCCGGCAGCATCAGCACGCCGATCATCACCGGCAACATGCAGGCGACCAGCGGCACCGACAGCAGAACCGGCAGGCGATGCGCCTTTTCCTCGGCGCGCATCCGCCGCTTCTCGCGCATCTCCGCCGCATAGACGCGCAAGGTCTGTCCAATGCTCGACCCCAGTTGATCGGACTGGATCAACAGCGTCGCAAAGGAGCGGATCTCGTCCACATCGACATCATCCGCCATGCGCCGCAAGGCGTCCTGCCGGCTACGCCCCGCGCGCAGTTCCAGAACGACCTTGCCCAGCGCAGCCGATACCAGCGGATGCGACACGGCCAGTTCCCGGCCCACGCGATCCATGGCCGCCTCCAGCCCAAGCCCCGCCTCGACGCAGACCAGCATCAGGTCCAGGGCATCGGGAAAGCCGTGTATGATCGCCTCCTGACGCCGCGAAGCCTTTGCCGAAATATAGAGGTTGGGCATGTAGAGCCCAAGTACCGCCAATATCGACGCCACCATATAGAGCGTCAGCGGAGTGGGCGGTTCCGGATTGCCGAGCGATGTCAGCACGAATATCGCAGGCAAGGTGAATGTCAGCACGAGACGGAAAAAGGTGAAGAGCTTGGGTGCGTCCGGCGACATATAGCCGGCCGCGATCAGTCGCCGGCGCAGAGTCACATTGTTCGTGTCGACCAGCGAGATACCCATTTTCTCGATGCGGTCGATCAGCTTCTTCCATTCGCTGTTGTTGCGATCACCACGCAGCGTCTGGCTACCGGTTTGGGATGAGCTGCCTTCGCCTACCGCGTCCAGCCGACTGCGCACCCGCGCGTTGCGCATCACCAGTTCCGACAGGCCGAACACCAATGCAACGATGGCGATGAACAGAAGGCCGAGAATGAACGGCCGCAACTGGATCAGGAATGCGGGATTCAGCATCGCATCACACCTTCAGATCGACCATGCGGCGTATCGTGACGAAGCCGATGATGTAGAGAGTGATCAGCCCGACAAAGCCGACGATGAACATCTTTTCCTGGGCGACATCCAGATAAAAGGCCGGATTGACCATGAACAGGCCGCAAAAGGCCAGGATCGGCAATGCGGTCAGCATCACCGCCGTCATTCGGCCTTCCGAACTGAGCGCCCGAACCTTCATGAACAGGCTGGCCCGCTCCCGAATCACGGTCGAAAGATTTTCGAGGATCTCGGCAAGATTGCCGCCCGTCTCGCTCTGCACCGACAGGGAAACGACGAACATGTGCATCTCGTTCATATCCCAGCGTTCCGCCATGCGCTGCAAAGCGTCGCGCAGGTCGGCGCCATAGGTGACTTCATCCACCACGATGCCGAATTCGCTGCCGATCGGATCGCGCATCTCCTTGGTCAACAGGTCGAGCGCGGCGGCAATCGGATGCCCGGCACGGAGACCGCGGACGAAGGTATCCAGCGCCACCGGGAACTGCTCCTCCATCTTCTTGCGCCGCCGCTGGGCAAGGCGGGTCAACACCATCATCGGCAACGCGATGCCCAGCGCACCCGCGAAGGCCAGGGCCATCACGAACATGCCCGCCGTCAGCGCATAACCGGCGACCATTCCGCCGATCATCACCAGCAGGAACAGCACGCCCGCAGCAATCAGCATCAGGGTCAGCACGGTACGCGCCGGAAAGGTCAGGCCGGCGCCATGCAATACCCGCATGACCCCCAATCCAGCACGGCCGAAAAGGGAGCCGCGGTCGAAACTCACCGCCTCATCGCTGCGCCGCAATTTGGAGAGCACCGTGCTGCGTTCGAAACCGGCCGCAATCATCTTCAACCGCCGGTTGACCACGCGATCCGTAGTCGCGCGAGCGCGCATCCAACCTGCAATGCCTTCTATCGTCAGGATCACCGCCGCGAACAGCAGGACGAGGACGAAGGCGCGGATATAGAGCGGTGTCATCAGTGGATCACCGCATCGGGCCGGAACAGTTCCGCCGGAAGCGCGATGCCCCGATCGGCCAGTTCGCTCATGAATTTGGGTCGAATGCCCGTTGCTTCGAAATGACCGCGCACCATGTTGTTCTCATCGCGGCCGGTCATCTTGAAGCGGAAGATTTCCTGCATGGTGATGACTTCCCCCTCCATGCCGGTGATTTCCGAAAGGCTGAGCAGACGGCGACGCCCGTCGGCCAGCCGCCCCACCTGCACGATCACGTTCAATGCAGACGCGATCTGCGCGCGGGCGGAGCGCGGCGAAATGTCGATGCCGCTCATGCCGATCATCTGCTCGACACGGGAGAGCGCGTCGCGTGGCGTGTTGGCGTGCACTGTCGTCATCGACCCGTCATGGCCCGTATTCATCGCCTGAAGCATATCGAACGCCTCACCTGCGCGGACTTCGCCGACGATGATGCGGTCGGGACGCATGCGCAGGGCATTCTTCACCAGATCGCGCTGGGTGACTTCTCCCTTGCCCTCGATATTGGCGGGACGGGTCTCCAGCCGCGCGACGTGGCGCTGCTGCAACTGCAGTTCGGCCGAATCCTCGATGGTGACGATGCGCTCATGCTCGTCGATAGCGGCGGACATCGCGTTGAGCAGCGTCGTCTTGCCCGAACCAGTGCCGCCGGAAATCAGCACATTGCGCCGCGCCTCCACCACCGCCGACAGGACCTGCGCCATGGGCGCCGGCACGCTGCCCAATTCGGTGAGGCGCGCCATGCTGATCGGCACCTTGGCGAATTTGCGGATGGAAAGCAGCGATCCGTCGATGGCCAGCGGTGGAACCACCGCGTTGACGCGGGAGCCATCGGCCAGGCGCGCGTCGACAAAGGGCGATGACTCGTCGATCCGTCGACCAACCGCCGCCACGATCTTCTGGATGATACGCAGAAGATGCTTCTCATCCTTGAACCGGGTGGGCGTTTCGACCAGTCGGCCGTTTCGCTCCACGAAGACGACCTTATGGCCATTCACCAATATGTCGGTGATGCTGTGGTCCTTCAGCAGCGGCTCGAGCGGCCCCAGGCCCAGCAGTTCGTCCAGAATGTCGGAGACCAGGCGGCGGCGCTCCTCCAGGTTGAGCGCATGTTTCTGAAGCGCGAGTTGCTCATGGACGATCTCGCCCACTTCGGCTTCCACCTGTGCCCGCGACATGTTGTCCAGAGCGGAGAGATTGATGAGGTCAATCAGCTTGTGATGCAGCGCCACCTTGAGTTCGGTGTGCCGGTCCTCCTCCAGATGCGAGGCCTCCGTCTCGGTCGGCCCGACCTCATCGCGGGGATCGCCACGTTCGCTCTTTCGAATCTGCCACATCAGCCCTTCTCCGCCTGACGTTCGGCCTCGGCGGCCTGGACGCAGCAATCGACAATGTCCTGCATATCCTTGCAGATACGGCTGCGCGCCTTCAGTTCCTGGATCAGCACGCCCTGATCAAGCGCAGAGCTGACCAGCGGAAAGTCGTTGGCGATGCTGAGCTTCACCGGATGGTCCAGCGCCGCCGCCGCGTCCTCCAGACCGATGGCGCGGAAGAATTTCTTTTCCACGCGATTGGCGATGACATGGATGCGGGCGGGATCGATGTCCTGATCGCGCAACAGCGAAATCTGGCGCCGCGCCTGCCGCAGGCTGGCGATGGTGAGTTCGCACACCAGGAAAACGACCTGCGAACGGGCCACAAGCGACATTGACCAGTTTGTCCAGTTGCCCGGCAGGTCAAGATAGACCGTATCGAACTGCCGTTGTGCAAGTTCGACGATGCGGAAGACCTGATCGGCATTCACCGCTTCGATCGGCATGATCTCGGTCGGGGCAGTCACCACTCTCAGGCCGGTTGCGGTTTCTACCGTGACACTCCGCAACAGTTCATTGTCGACGCGGCTGCCCGCGTTGAGGAGGTCCGCCAATGTCAGCGTGGAGGAAATCCCCAGGAAGGTGCCCGCATTGCCGAACTGGACATCGAAATCGAACAGGCAGACTTCGCCACCTTTCGCCTTGGCCGAACGCGCGTGCAGGCTAGCCGCCTGCGTCGCGATGGTCGTTGCGCCGACGCCACCCACGCTCTTGATGATCGACACGAGCTGGCCGGTCTTTACTTCATCCTGCCGACTGGCCGCGATGCGGCTGCGCAGATCGTCCAATATCGCCGTCAGGTCATGGGCGCGCAGAGGCAGTTCGATGACGTCGTTGATCCCGCTGCGCAACAAGGCGCGCACCACGGCGATCTGCGCACCACGCACGGCCGCCACCAGCATCAGCCTGGGATTGGCTGCCCGCAGCCCCGCGAGCCTGATCATGGATGCTTCATCGTCGGGCTGAACCTCGATGATGATCGCCTTGGCTTCGGCCACCAGTTGCGCGGGCACGGCCTCGTTGGCGTCGAGCATGGACAGGGCGAGCGACTGGCCCACCAGTTGATCACCCAATATGTCAGACGCCTGGACCTCCTGCTCCGACAGGATGAGATGAAGCCCCTCATCCCCGATATTGAGGGTCCAGTTCTCGGCGGGTTCCGCTGCGTTT
>Ga0207702_10002027_pt1 | contig 19635 bp, 22 predicted proteins | sample KBSCornC62_FD_184302 | JGI IMG/M metagenome (GOLD analysis project Ga0207702, IMG submission 184302) | Corn rhizosphere microbial communities from Kellogg Biological Station, Michigan, USA - KBS Corn C6-2 (SPAdes) (version 2) | ecosystem: Host-associated > Plants > Roots > Rhizosphere > Soil ...
TGGCCTGCGGCACCAGCTACTACGCGGGCAGCGTCGCGCGCTACTGGCTCGAGAGCATCGCAAAGATCCCCACCAGCATCGAAGTCGCCAGCGAATACCGCTACCGCGACAGCGTGCCCAACCCGCGCACGCTGGTCGTCACCATCAGCCAGAGCGGCGAGACGGCCGACACCCTGTCCGCGCTGAAGCACGCGCGCTCGATGGGCATGACCAACACGCTGACCATCTGCAACGTGCAGACCAGCGCGATGGTGCGCGAGTGCAGGTTCAACTTCATCACGCGCGCCGGCGCCGAGATCGGCGTCGCGTCGACCAAGGCGTTCACCACCCAGCTGGTCGGCCTGTTCACGCTCACGCTCGCGCTCGCGCAGGTGCGCGGCCACCTCGACGACGCCACCGAGGCCACGCACCTCAAGGCCCTGCGCCACCTGCCGGCCGCCGTGCAGGCGGTGCTTGCGCTGGAGCCGCAGATCATGGCCTGGAGCGACGAGTTCGCCACCAAGGAGAACGCCCTGTTCCTGGGCCGTGGCCTGCACTACCCGATCGCCCTCGAAGGCGCGCTCAAGTTGAAGGAGATCAGCTACATCCACGCCGAGGCCTACCCCGCCGGCGAGCTGAAGCACGGCCCGCTCGCGCTCGTCACGTCCGCGATGCCCGTCGTCACCGTCGCCCCGAACGACGCGCTCCTGGAGAAGCTCAAGAGCAACATGCAGGAAGTCCGCGCCCGCGGCGGCGAACTCTTCGTCTTCGCCGATGCCGACTCCCGCATCGAGAGCGACACCGGCCTGCACGTGATCCGCATGCCCGAGCACTACGGCGTGCTGTCGCCGATCCTGCACGTGGTGACGCTGCAGCTGCTGGCGTATCACACGGCATGTGCGCGCGGCACCGATGTCGACAAGCCGCGCAACCTGGCGAAGAGCGTGACGGTGGAGTGAGGCGGGGCGGCGTCTCGCGCTGCTGTTCTATGGACGCACAATTAAGTCGGTCCCAGACGCAATTATGTCGGTCTCAAGAAAGTCGGTGTCAGCCAACTGACGGCCCGCTCACCCCCCAACGTCGGAGCGCTGGAACACCCCCTCCGCAAAACCTGGACGTTTGACGGTGGCCGCTTCATAGGCAATTCCAGAGCCATCCGCAAAACCTGGACAGTTCGAACAGTTTGCCTGCACTCAAGCCTAGACTGCACCGCTTCCAGAGCGATGCACGCTCCTACTGGCTGAGCCATCTAGCGAACCAGCGCGTCGAAGGCCGGCGCCATATCGGAACGAGGATCGGCCGGGCCTGTATCGCTTCTCAACGGCCAGTCCGACGCGGGGTTGTCCGAGCCTTTTTGACTGGGCCGGCGAAGATCGTCGCGTGGCGAGGCTCGGCGGCCGCGATTTCGAGCGTTTGTTCTCTGGTCAAACCCACCCGAGCCGCTGCCGCCGCGACTTTGGCGGCTACTTGCGGAGACACAATGATTCTTGCCCAGCGAATCGCTTTCATCGGTGGCAACTTCTTCCTAGGAGGACTATGTTGTCAACATCGGGCGAGACTGCTTTCGCGCGTGAGGAGTCAACCACTTCTGTACGACACGTCATCTGCGTCGTGCCGTCGCCCTGGCGCTGGGCTTCGCGACCTTGCTTGATGGTGGGCCTGCGTACACAGTTGCGCCTCTGGGCTCCGCGGCAACCATCCTGTTAACCTCCTCGCGAGTGTAGGCACTGTCGCGAAAGATGCGCGCGGCCTTTTCGGCCAGTTCCGCAGAAACGACGACGATCTTCCCAGGTCGAACTTGAATGCGTTTCACATCTACTCCGCATCTCGGGCTCAGCCGCCCTCTTGCGAGGGCCCGATACCGCTCGCGTCGCCGAGCCCAGGCAACTGGAGCACCAATTCCTTGCCTCTCGGGGCGCCGCCCGCGATCGTCCCGAGACCATCGGAGAACTGCTCCGAGGCGTCCTCGAATATCAACTCGCCAGGGATGCCGGCCGCATGCCCAGCGATACGCCACACGCGCACGATGTCTCGCGATTGCCAGGCACTGATCGGATCGTCGGGCTCTGCCGGAAGTATCTGCTTCAGAGCTAGAAGGGAATCTTCGGGATTTGCTTCGATCAACCCGAATAGATCTTCGTCGTGGGCCAGGAGCAGGCTTCGGATCAGATGCCCATCCCTCTCCTCTGTCTGAACTGTGACCACGAACCAGGGCATGTTCACGGAGAGCTCGACCGCACGCCAGAAGCGACTGCCCTTGGGAGCAAGCCCGGCAGGCATCGCCTGCTCAAGTTGCGGTATGGAGACGAACATCAATGAGCCCTATAGATTGGGGCCCTAAAGGATTCTAGATGAAGTAATGGGCGATCGCTTGATCGCCATGAAAAGTCACCGCTCACCTTCGTTTTCCAGAGCCCTTCGCGCAGTGAGGACCGCCCGCAGCATGCCGCAGGAGGCTTTTGACCAGGTTTCCAGCCGAACGTACGTCAGCACGCTCGAGCGTGGGCTCAAGGAGCCAACGCTCAGCAAGGTGAGCGCCCTGGCCGAGGTCTGCGAGGTGCATCCGCTAACGCTGCTGCTCCTGTCGTTTTGCAACTCAGCCAAAGCGTCGGAGATCGATCGGCTCCTCCTCCAGATCAAGCAGGAAGTCGAGTCTCTCGATCTCGCCGGCCTGTGACAGCAGTCTGAATCGCTAGGCCATCGCTGAACACCCAGCGAGGTGCAACACCATCAGCCGGCTCCGCCACGTCACCCCTGTTTCGTCGCCGGTGAGTTTGTTCTGAAAATCGCGCTATAGCGATAAGAATACTTATCGCGATAGCAGTATTTTTTGTCGTTCGCTTTGGGACTGCCAGCGTCTAAAAGTCGCCTATCGCGACCGGGGCGGCGGCATTCTTGACCGAGGCGTCAGCGATGTGTCGCCTTCGGCGAATGGACGTGTGGAACATGTCGCCGAAATGAGAAAACGACGACATGATGCAATGACCTTGGGATGGTCTTCGCTGACTACTTGCGTCGAGACAGAAGCGGAATGATTTCCCTGCTGAGCAGCACTCGGATTGGCCGTGCAGCGCGGGGTCGCCTGCTCTCGGCAATCTGACGCGGAACGTAGGTCAGAGCGGCGTCCACGTGCTCTTGCGTCAAAAACGAGTACGCCTCTTGCAACTGCTCGAGGTTGAAGCCTGCCTTCAGTGACGCCAAGACGTTGGCGATCGGCACGCGCGTCCCCTTGAACACGGGGACCCCACGCATGACATCCGGATCTTCAACGATCGCAACATCGGTGTTCATGGCTTCGTCTCGCGTGTTGAAGCGAGGTGCGACACCCTCGCCCTCGGCCCATTGGCACAGCCTACCTGAATAGCCGCCGTTCTGTGCGCTACCCTCGGACTAGGGCTGCCGCATGGCACAGGTGCCCCGCGCAGTAGAACGCGAGTCCGTACACCTGCAGGTTCTGTCCCCTGATCCCCTGGCATGTGTCTGAGGCCCAAGGCAACTCTTACGCGGCCAGGCCGCCGCACATCCGCTCGAGTACCTGCTCCACGGCACGAAGCCCCTCCGGATTACGCAGCATCTCGGCAGGCGTCCGGCCACCCAACGCGGCAAGAGGCTCCAGCAGCCATCTCGCCAGCCACGCGTCCAGGTCAAAGGTCGCGGCGGCCACCTGATCGCCGCTGTCGTCAATCAGCCGGCGCAAAGTCGCCGCGATTCGCAAGAAGCCCATGGCCCTATGCCCTGCCGCGTCAGGGAGTAGTTGGTTCGCTTCCTCCTTGCGCCGGAACGTGGAGGGCGAGACGCCGATCATGTTCATCACGAACGAAGCGGGCTGCTGCATGACGACGGCGATCACTTCGACCAGGTGGGTCGGCATGCCCTCCTCGACCGCTTCGTATAGAACCAGGGCTGGCGAGCGAAGCACCCGGGCGACGAGGCGGGCAAAAGTTTGCCGCGAGGCCGCATCGATAGATTCACCGCGGCGTCGGCGAGCGGCGACCCAAAAGTTGGCAGGGTCGTACGAGGCGCCGCTTGCAATGCGGGCGCCGTGGCGAGGGAGGCCGGCCATGATTGGGCGATCTGGAATTCAGGACGATTGAATGCTAGACCCTCCGGCAGGCTGACACAACTGACGCTGCCTGTTGCCATCCTCAAGGGTTCCGGCGATTAAACCCGGACACTTGGGCTGGAGCACTGCAGAGGAGAGAGTTGGCCTGTCGCAGCCATTCGGATGAAACCCGGACGCTTCTTTGCGCAGAGCTCGACAGATCCTCCAACCTAGGCGCCAGCCTCTCCGAACGCCTTCGCCAGTTCTGCAGCCCGCTTCGCAGCATCGCTGTGCAAATAGTTCGACGTTGTCGCCACCGAGGCGTGGCGCAGGTTGTCACGTACCGCGAGCAGCGGAACTCCAAGCTCCAGGGCATGCGTCGCATGGGTGTGGCGCATCCAGTGCGTAGTAGCTGAGCGCAACTTCTCCGCCAAAGGCGGGTTCGATTCGGAGACGACCTTAGCGGCCGTCTCGTAGAAGCGCTCCAGGACATCGAGCAGTCGTGCCGGGGTGATGCCGCCGCCGACCTCGGCCGAGAGCCTTGCAACAAGTGGCGTTGCCGGGTGCCAGAGGTTTGGCGACGTGGGAATTCCGCGATGGGTCAGGTACCGGTTCAGCGCGGCCCGAACCAAGGGAGGTACAGAAACCTTCGCCTTCTTCGCCCCTTTGCCGACAACGTCGATCCAACCGTCGTTGAGCTCCGAAATGCAGAGGTCACCCAGCGTCACATCGCAAAGCTCAGACGGCCGCAGGCCAGTGCCTCGTCCAAAATCCAGGACGAAGCGCAGGCGATGCGCAGCATCCTTCGACCACCCGTACGACCATTCCAAGCCGTCCGCGACGACTCGGATTAGCCGCCACTCCGCCTGCGTGAACACCCGTCCCGCATCCGCCGGCGAGGACGCAATGCCGCCCCGCACCTTCAGCCCTGCAAACGGGTTCGCAATCACATAGTGCTGCTCGACGAGCCACCGAAACAGCGCTCCCAGCACTGACACAGCGTACTTTACCGATGTGGCAGCCAGGGGCCCCACGAAGGGTCGCCAGTCTGGCGAGGTGCGCGCCCGAGCCGGCCCCACCCAGCGCGCCTTCGGTGCCGGGTTCCTCAAAAACGCCCGGTAGGCCGTCGCGTCCTCCGCCGTCAGTGATGAAAGCGCCTTCCCGCGCAGCACTACCGCCCAGAGGATGAGGCGCTCGGCCTCTTTCTTGTAAGCGCGCTGAGTCGCCAGTGCCTCATGCCGCTCGATCCAGGCCTGCACCGCCTCGTAGTCGTTGCTGGCCGACAGCACGCATGTCACTTTCGGTGCGCGAAATTGGCCCTTTGAGCCATCGAGGTCCTCCGGGACGACAAGCGTCTCCCACGGCGCGACCTGGCCGACTTGCGCCGAAGTAACGAGGACCCTTGCCCGTTCGGTGAGATCGGGATGCGCAGCGAAGAACGCCTCCACCCGCTTTGCGCTCGTCGACCCCAGGCCCGGCACCGCAACCCACCATCGGCGCCGGCGCGGCACGCGTAGCGTAAGCGCCGCCAGGGTCTTGATGCCAGCCCCGTGCAGTGCGGCTGCGAGGCGCGAAGGAAACCAGTCTTCCACCGCGTCACCGATCATCGGCTGCTTCGGTGAGGCACACCTCAGTTCCTCGATCACCGAAGAAATTTGTGCCGCTCGCCGCGTTCCCGGGCGCATGCGAGCAGATTCCAGACGTTCCGCCAGGTCGCCCCGACCGGCGAGCCGTGCGGTGCGCTGAAGCACGCGGCGGGTTCGCCCAATGACGGCACGAGCCGACTTGCCGTCGCCAAGCAGGTGCGGCGCGTAGCGCTCCACAGCAACCCGTGTGTCGAGCCCTTCGGCAGCTGCGCGAAATGCAGCCAGCTCGCTGGCGTCCGGGAAGCCCGGACAGTCATCAGCAGCTTCAGCGTCGGATGCATCGGCGCGGGGGGCCATGCGGGGCAGTCTAAGCCGATAGGGCGCGTTGTTGCAACGGTCGCCTGTAGCGGCTCCTCACCTCAGCACAAAACAGCCCCGGCGCGGACCGCCTACACCCATGACGGTCGAACCCCGGCAAAGCAAGCACCGTGTGTGGGGTGCTCCCCATCTGTATGTCTCAGGCTCGCGCCACGAGCACTGCTCGGCGACAATCCCCTTCCAGAGCACGCCGTCATGGCGTCGCCATTGCAAGCCGGTCGGCGCCCATGCTGTTTGTATCCTTCTGGAAACTTGGTCTCTCGAACCTGCCTATCGGCAAGTTCACCAACTCGAGCATCACGGCGTATGAAGCTGCAGGGCTCATCTCGTCCGCACGCGCAAAGGAGAAGCTCTGTTGCGTTTCCGCGGACGACCTATTGGCTCCATTCGGACAGCGAGCGTTCGGGAAGCATGTGGCACTCTGCACTGCACTGCGCGAACAGAGCATCGAGCTATCCGTCGACGACTTCATCGGGCCGCGCAGCTCGACACCTCTCAGCCTCGCAGTCGTGGGAGATGGGCAGAGCCTCATCGTCGTCAATTGCGCCTTCACGCTTGCCGTAGAGCCGAAGGACACCCAAGAGGCGGAGCAACGCCTGCGATTTGAGATTTCGCCAGACTCAATATCGTTCAACCTGATACAGCAGTTCGATGATTTGGCGCGATGAGGCAAGCCGCCACAAACGTCTCCAGCGCCGCTAGCGCGGCCAACTCGAGCTGAATTTCTGAGCGGCGTCGATAAGACGGCCTATCAGCAGGCCCACGCATTCTGCGCGTCACCCATATCCCGAAAGGCTGCTTGGCGGCCCATGGCGGTCGCTCTGACCTACAGCGCTGATGACAAAAGTCGCTGCAAAACAGCCCTTTAGGCCGGAGGGTCTCGATGCGCCTTGATCCACGTCATATGAGCAGGGCTTGCTGAGCGATCGACGACACAATCGCCTCAGTCGCGTCAGGACTTGTCTGATTCACCCTCCTGGAGTCCCACAACATGTCGCCGTATGACCGCGCCGTGGCCGATGCCAAGTTGGGCATCAAGGCCCTGCAAAACATGGCAGCCAGTGTCAAGTACCTGGAGCTGATGGCCAGCACAAGAGATCAGTGGCTGCTGTCATCGCTGTTCTGTTCGGCAGTCGTGAGGTACGCGCGGCCATTTTCACAGCCCCCAGCAGGTCGGGGAAATCGCGCCTATCCGGAGAAGCAACTCAAGCGTCGCGCCGGGTTGCCGCGGCGCAAGACTGTACAGCGGCCCTGGAGGGCGAACAATCCAGGCCGCGCTGTGACGCGCATGCCCCAGATACAGTGGTTGTCAGCAGCCCCCCAAGTTCCAGCGCTGCGACGCGTCAAATTCGCGCTCAGCATCTGAGCGGCTTCGGTTTCGAGCGGGAAATAGGCGTTATCCAATTGCAAACCAAGCAACAGCTCTTCATGATGAGCTTGCCAACTTGCGTTACAGCGCTTTTTCTATTGCAGCAACTCCCTTAGAAGAGAGCTGCTACCGCTTGAGCCTTACATACAAGTGGACTGTTCCGGTTGGCCCCGCTTTTTCGTCGGCTTCCAAGTAGTCCTGCGCTCGCACCAATGCGCCGAGCTTCTCAAAGCCATAGTTGCGCGGGTCAAACGACGCTACCTTCCTGTTGAGGTAGGCGCCTACCGCCGACAAAGGCGACCAAGTGTTGTCCCGCTCGGTGTCGGCAACAGCACTCGCCAGCAACTCACGAAGGTCAGGCAGGTCTGCAAGCTTCTCGGGTTGCGCGGGCTTCGCATCGCCAGGCTGCGGCGCAGCCACCGTCTTCTTGAGCACCTCAAGAAAGATGAACTTGTCGCAGGCCGCCTGAAACGACTCTGGCGTCTTTTGTTCCCCGAGACCGAAGACAGCTTTTCCTGATTCGCGCAATCGCGTTGCAAGGCGCGTGAAGTCGCTGTCGCTGGAAACGATGCAAAACCCGTCAAGGTTGCCCGCGTACAGCAAGTCCATCGCATCAATGATGGCGGCCGAATCCGATGAATTCTTGCCCTTCGTGTACGCAAACTGCTGAATCGGCTGAATCGCGTGCTTGTGGAGGCGATCCTTCCATCCATTCAGGTTGGCAGTGGTCCAGTCGCCATAAGCTCGCTTGACGACGGGATTACCGTACTTCGCAATCTCTTCCAACAGTTCCTTGACGATAGCGCCGCTTACGTTGTCCGCATCGATGAGTACGGCCAACTTCAATGTATCGCTCGACATTCAGTCTCCCTGAATATGGAATCAACCACGCAAACTTACTCTTCTTTAGGGCCGCCGCAGTCCTCGCACGGCTCGTCTGACGGCCCACTCTCCGCCACCACTTCGTAGCCAGCGACGCATTCCTCGCAAAGCACTTTTTCAGGATAGTTCTCGCTGCTCTTGTCCGAAGTCAGGTCGCCATAGATCATGTATGTACGGTTTGTCATGCCACGTTCCTTCCCGAGATGGATTGATGGAGTTTTTTCAAGCCCGGCGGTGGCTTTCTCGGAGGCATGGCGCAAAACAGGCATGCCAATCAACCGAGCAGTCCACCTATGTTCAAACGAAATCCGCGGCTGAGAACCGACATCAAGCTTGCTGGTGTAAACCCGAGTAGCCTGAGCTGGGTCCGTGCGCATCTTCTCGGGCGAGCGCGATCGCAGCGATTGCCTGTTCGGCAGATGTCGCGTTGTGGAACGCCTCCACGAGCTTGCCTTCAACCGGCCGAGACACATAGATCTCGAAAATCACGTTTTCCGGCGGATAGTCTTGACCTGGTCGCAGCGCTAACCAGTTCGATAGTGTCTTCCAAAGAGACTTCGCGCGATTTGCAACGGGGTTTGCGGCGAGCGCGCTCTTGCTTTGGACGAGTCGAACGCCCTCTCCTGGGCGATGTTCGGCGATGTCATCGAGGCACTCGAGGCTGCAGTAAGCGCCCTCAGGCGCTTCTAACAGCATGTGAGTCAAACGCGTCCACTGAAGGGAGTAGCCCAGCGCCTGGCCAGAAGCATCTGTCTTTCGCTTTCTACCGGTTGATCCCGCGCGTTCGGATCTTGTCATTTGGTACTCCCTACTTGCCTCGCCGGAACGTCGCCTGAAAGGCACCCGCTCAAGTATGCAACAGATCGAAACTGCCGTTGTGTTGGCTTCCATCCAAGGATGCGCCTACTAAACGCGGCACCCGCCTGACAACTCTGTCTGAGGAACCTGCGTCGTGGCCTCGCCGAGTGGACTCCTTGAAGTCCTTCGCCGTGACACAGTGCTTAGACGGCAGGCCGCTATGCAGCGCCTCCAGTCCTTCCGGTGCTGGCATCGGGCGGCTGCTTTCGGACGGTGAGCTGACACGTAACACGCCGGCGCGCGAGGCGGCTGCCGCTGCTTTGCCGGCGTGATGGCATCCCGGCGCACCATGGCGCGGCTTTGGCCGCCGCATGTCGCGATCAAGTTGGCCGCTGCAGCGCTTCCACGGAGACTTGCTCCGTTCGATCAGGCAATAATTTGATCGCAGATGCGACGCTCGCCTCAAGAATGAATGCCTCGGGCGTCATGTTCAAGGCGGCCGCGGCACGATTGACGAGAGCCCACAGTTCGCGTCCCTTCAGAAAGTCGGTCATCGTCGACTCGCCCAGCGGCGCCGGGAAACAGTGAAAACCATGTCATTTTGCGCTACAGCGTGACTCAGAGCTTGAGTGCCCCCTCGCGCCCTTCGCCGATTTCCACTTCTACTTATCCGCGATGCGCGGCGCTCAATGCGATGCGACCCAAATCTGCCGTCCCTTGATCTGCGGAATCGCAAAGCTCGATTTCAGACGAGCGACCTCGTCGCTGGGGTTCCGCCCGAACAGCCGCTTGAACTCTCGGCTGAACTGCGACGAACTCAGGTATCCCACTTCCGCGCAGGTAGCCGCGACGGTCATCTCGTTCCTCAGCATGAGCAGCCGTGCCTGATGCAGCCTGACGGACTTCAGGTACTGCATTGGCGACGTGTCGGTGACCGCTCGAAAATGCGCATGGAAAGTTGGAATGCTCATCGCCGCCTCGCTCGCGAGCTGTTCCACAGTCAAAGGCTCCCCGAAGGCGGCGTGGATGCGCCTGACCGCCTTGGCGATCTTTCCGAACTGACCTTGGCCCGCCAGCGCTGCGCGAAGGCTCGCGCCTTGCTCCCCGCTGAGGACGCGAAAGTAGATCTCCCGGATGATCGCGGGCCCCAGGAGGCGGGATTCGACCGGCGAACTCATCGCCTCCAGGAAGCGGACAACCGTCTGCGACAGCGCATCGTCCATCGGCGTCGAGACCATTCCAGCAGGCTTGGCCGGCTTCGCGCCCGCGACCTCGTCGAACTCGAGCGCCAGCTTGGCCAGCACCGTCAAGTCGACGGTGAGGTAGATCGCCAGCAGCGGCTCGGCCGCGCTGGCCTCGGTCTCCATCGTGAAGGGCACCGGCACAGACACGGCGAGGTAGTGCTGAGCGTCGTAGAGATAGACCTTGTCCGCCCAGAAGCCGCGCTTTCGTCCTTGGCAGACGACGACGATGCCCGGCTCGTAGAGCACGGGCGTTGAGGTGAGCGGTCGGTCGGAGCGAAGGAAACGCACATCCGGGAGCGCTGTCAGCGTGTAGCCCTCCCGCGGCGCGAGCTGCATCATGAGCTCCACCATGCGTGCTTGGCGGACATGGGCGGCGTCGCGTCGTTCGAGTCTGGAGTCTTTCAACGAATTCATCAGACAAATGTGCCCTAGTTTCAGTGAAACATGGGCATCCAAGCGCCCACGTCCATAGGATTAGGCATGCAATGCAGAGGAATGCGAATCGCCTTTCGACACCGGACTCCTCAGAATCACCGCATGCAAACCATCAAGACCTTCTTCATCACGGGCGTCAGCAGCGGCTTTGGCCGAGCGATCGCCTCCGCAGCCCTCGCGGCCGGACACCAAGTCGTCGGAACCGTGCGCGACGCGCAGGCCGCCGAGACCTTCAACTCCCAGTACCGGGGCCGGGCCCACGCCAAGCTCCTCGACGTCACCCACTTCGACCAGGTCGCCCGCCTCGCTTCCGAGATCGAGCAACAGATCGGGCCCGTGGATGTCGTCGTCAACAACGCCGGCTACGGCTATGAGGGCATCCTGGAGGAGTCGCCGCTCGAGGCATTGCGCCGGCAATTCGACGTCAACGTCTTCGGCGCCGTCGCTGTCATGAAGGCGTTCGTTCCGTACATGCGAGTGCGCCGCCGCGGCCACATCATCAACATCACGTCGATGGGTGGCTACATCACGATGCCGGGCATTTCGTACTACTGTGGGAGCAAGTTCGCACTCGAGGGCATCTCGGAGACCTTGGCGAAAGAGCTGAAGAGCTTCGGCATCGCAGTCACCGCGGTGGCGCCCGGTTCCTTTCGGACGGAATGGGCGGGTCGTTCCATGGTACGCAGCGAGCGCGAGATTGCGGAGTATGACGCGTTGTTCGATCCGATCCGACAAGCGCGCGCCGAAAAGAGCGGCAAGCAGCTGGGCGACCCCGATAAGGCAGCGAAGGTGATCCTGCAGCTCGTGGAGATGCCGGAACCGCCCCAGCACCTGCTGATCGGCAGCGATGCACTCGAGCTGGTTCGCGCCAAGCTGCAGGCCTCCTTGGCCAATCTGGCACAGTACGAGGAGCTCACACGGTCCACAGACATCGTCTGAACGTGGGCCCGCAAACGCGCCAGGGGTAGCTGCTCGAATGTCGCCCCCTCGGTAGCCAAGGCAGGAGGTGTCGACTCGTCATGGAAAAGCTGCCGCCGCTCAACGCGCTCAAGGCCTTTGAGGTAACGGGACGCGTGCTCAGCATCACCAAGGCTGCCGAAGAGCTCGCGGTCACGCCGGCGGCCGTCAGCAAGCAGATCCATACGCTCGAAGCGTTCCTGGGCAGCACGCTTTTCAATCGCGTGCCGCGTGGACTCGAGCTCACTGCCGCCGGCGCGCGCTACCTTTCCGAGATCGGCCCCGCGTTCTCGGCCTTGCGCGACGCTACCCACGCCGTGACAGGTGGCGCGCGGCGCCGGCAGGTTCTCAAGATCCGCTCACCGGCCACGTTCGCGGTCCGCTGGCTCATCCCTCGCCTGGCGGGCTTTCATCGAAGCAATCCGGCGATCGATGTCCAGTTGGCCACCTCTCCTGCGCCGCTGAATTTCGATCGCGAAGACCTGGACGGCGGCGTTCAGCTGGGGGACGGCTACTGGCCAAGAACATCGACGATGCGCTTGGTGCCCAACGTGCTGGTGCCCGTGCTCTCGCCAGCGAGGCTGCATGCTCTCGGAAAGCCGCCGAACGCCAGGCGACTCGAACGAGAGACGCTGCTTCACTCCATGGCTCGTCCCGACGACTGGTCACTCTGGCTCAAGGCCGCCCGTGTCTCCACGGTGGACGCCTACAGAGGCATGCGCTACGAGACGTCGCTGCTGTCGTACCAGGCAGCCATCGAGGGCCACGGCATCGCTGTGGCGCAGAAAGCACTCGTTGGTAAGGAACTCGAGTCGGGAACACTTGTTGCACCGTTTCCGCTCGAGCTCGATCGAGGTGACGTCACCTATTACTTCGTGACGCCGCAGGGTCGACCGGCCTCGCACGCCCTGCAGTCTTTCATCGAATGGCTCGCCGAACTCGTCGAGGTTTGAGCGCGTCATCCTTGAGAAAAAGTTAAGGCAGCGCGCCATAAAGTCGTTTGGCAGGAGCCAGAAGAGGTGGGATCGTTGCTCACCTGTTCACATCTGCGCTGGCCTTTGCCGGGCCGGCTTCTCCTCATGCTCTCTACCTGCCTCCAGGGTATCCGGGTGCTGGACTTCTCGCACGTGGTCGCCGGCCCGCTATGTGGCATGCTCTTGGGCGACATGGGTGCGGACGTCGTCAAGATCGAGTCCCCTGAAGGCGAGATCGGCCGGCGCATCGGCCCACCGTTCTTGAACGGTGAGAGCGTCGTCTCCCTCAGCGTCAATCGCAACAAGCGTGGACTCGCCATCGACTTGAAGACCGCGGAGGGGCGTGACGCCGTTCGCACCATGGCCGCCAAGGCGCATGTCGTCATCGAAAGCTTCCGGCCGCGAGTGATGCGCAAGCTTGGGCTCGGTGCCGACAGCCTGCGTGCGTCGAATCGCGACCTCATCTATTGCTCCATCTCCGCCTATGGGCAGACCGGGCCTTGGCACATGCGCCCGGGGGTCGACGGCGTCATTCAAGCGGTGTCGGGCTTGATGAGCACGATTGGCGAGGCAGGCTCTCAGACACCTTGCAAGATGCCGATTCCTGTTGCGGACATGGCAACGGGCTATCTCGCGACCATCGCAATCCTCGGCGCCCTGCAGCAAGTCCGGACGGGTGGCGGAGGCCAAGACCTGGACATCAGCTTGTACAACTCCACGTTAATGCTTCAGCAGATCGGGCTCGCCTCCTATTTCGCGTCCGGTCGCGAGCCATCGCGCACGGGCAGCGCAGCGCCCTACGCGGCGCCCAATGAAGCGTTCCTGACCAGCGATGGGTGGATCATGGTGGCGGCGTACCACCCCGAGCGGTGGGCCGCGCTGTGCAAGGTGATCGACTTCGTCGAGCTTGCGAACGATCCGCTCTTTGCAGACAACGAACGTCGCGTCGCCAACCGAGCCGAGCTCTACGCGCTGCTGGCGCCAGTTTTCCGTCGCCAACCCTCCGCCGTCTGGATGCAGCGACTGACGGACGTCGATATCCTCTGCGCCCCGATCGCCACGTATGACGAGGTGACCCGGTCCGAGCAATACCGACACAGCGGCATTGAAGAGTCGCTTCTGCATCCGATCGCTGGAGCCGTGCGCATTCCGGCATTTGCCATCGACGCCTCCCGAGGCAGTGCCGCAAGCTCATCCGCCCCGCCGCTCGTTGGCCAGCATTCCCGGCAAGTCTTGCTCGACTACGGCATCGCACGCGATGACATCGATGCGTGGATCAAGGCTGGCGTCGTGACGGCAGCCCATTGCGAAGCCGGCCAACACCGTACTGAAGTGAGCGCGGCATGACCGAGTCGCCAGTCAAGGTCGAAGTTCTCGACAAGGTGGCCGTGGTGACCTGGACCGGCCGCAATCTCTACAACCCCCTGGCCGATGACCTGGTCGACGAACTGGGGGACACGTTGCGCGCCATCGACGCGTCGCCAGACGTGCACGTCTCCATCCTGACAGGCTCGGGACGCGCATTCGCCGCGGGCGCCGACATAGAGGCCATGTCAAGGCTGGGGTACGCCGAGGCGTTCTCCCTCGATTACATCGGGCGCAACTGGGACGTCGTCCGCGCGCATCGAAAGCCCTTGATTGCGGCAGTCCACGGCCTCGCTCTGGGTGGCGGCTGCGAACTCGCGATGATCTGCGACATCGTCGTCGCGGCCGACAACGCAGTCTTCGGCCAACCCGAAGTCAAGCTCGGCATTGTTCCGGGTGCGGGAGGCACCCAGCGGCTGCCGCGCTCCGTCGGCAAGTCGCTCGCAATGGAAATGTGCCTGACGGGCGCCTCGATCGACGCTCGCCAAGCCCTGGCGGCTGGACTCATTTCGCGAATCGCAAGCGAAGATCGCCTGCTGGACGAAGCCCTCGTCATCGCTCGCAGCATCGCTGCCCATTCGTTGCCGGTGCTCATCGCGATCAAGGAGTCGGTCAACCGCGCCTTCGAGTCGTCTCTCTCCGAGGGCCTGCTCTTCGAGCGGCGGGCATTCCACGCCGGCTTTTCTCTCGCAGACCAGAAGGAAGGGATGCGAGCCTTCCTCGACAAGAGAACTCCCAACTTTCAACAACGATGAGCCGACTTCGTTCATCGTCTTCCACATGAAAACACAAGCTCTCGTCAGTCAGGCTCGCGATGGCGCAGTCTGCATCATCTCCATGGACGACCTCGACGGAGGAAACGCCGTCACGATTGCCATGTCGCACGCACTGGCCGAAGCATTCGAGACCGTCGCCCAGGACCCCGAAGTCCACTGCGTCATCCTGCGCTCGTCGGCTCGGCACTTCTCCACTGGCGGAAGCGTCGAAGACATGCATCGCGGAACCGACCTGATGGAGGGCCCGCCCGAGCACGTCGCGGCCCGCATCAGGAGTGGACTGCAGCGCATCACGAAGGCGACACAAGCTGTGGACGTGCCGATCATCGCCGCCGTCAACGGCGCGGCTGTGGGTGCGGGCTTCGACATCGCGCTCATGTGCGACATCCGCATGGCCGCCGAGCGTGCACGTTTCGCCGAAAGCTTTCTGCGGCTAGGGCTGATCTCGGGCATCGGCGGCGCATGGTTCTTGACGCGAACCGTCGGCCTCTCGCGAGCGATGGAAATGACGTTCACGAGCGAGTTTCTCGACGCTCAAGCAGCGCTCGCTTCGGGCATCGTCTCGCGCGTCGTCTCCAACGACGAACTGGATGCTGCGGCGCGCGATCTGGCACACCGGATCGCATCGACGCCGCCCACCGCACTTCGCATGGCCAAGCGGCTGGTGCGAGAGTCCGCAAATTCGACATTGTCAGCGGCTCTGGAAATGGCCGCCGCGCAGCAAGCCATCCTGCTCGCGAGCCAGGATCACAAGCAGGCGGTCGCCCGCTTCCTCAATCGCTAGCTCGTCATCGTTCTTTCGATCGGGCACTTCAAAAGGCGGCGCACGACCGCCCGGCCTTCCGAACACCGCTGACCTGGACGCCTCGGGGGCGAAGAGTTCGTAGAAAACAAAACCTCGGAGACAAGTATGAAGACGCAGAACAACCTCCTTAGCTCGTCGCCCGGAATGCTGCGCATCGTGGCGACCGCAAGCATCGGCACGATGCTCGAATACTTCGATTTCTTCGTCTACGTCGCTTTGACAAGCACGTTGACGCAGCTATTCCTGCCCCCAGCCACCAAGTCGCTTGGCGCATTGATCGGCGTCGCGACTTTCGGAATCGCCTATCTCGCACGCCCTCTCGGAACGCTGGTCTTCAGCCCGATGGCGGACCGGTTTGGCCGCAAGCGGACATTCGTCGTCACCCTCGCCATCATGGGATTCGCAACGATGGCCATTGGCTGTCTACCGACTTACAGCCAGGTCGGGCTTGGCGCACCTGTTCTTCTGCTGACATTGCGAATCATTCAAGGCTTCGCGCTGGGCGGAGAATACGGGTCCGCCGTGGTCTACGTCATGGAGCATGCACCGGAGACGGCGCGAGGTCGTTCGACGAGCGTGCTGCAGGCAACGGCGAGCGTGGGCCTGCTGCTGGCGCTATTGATCGTCTCCGCGCTCAAGGCTTTCCTGACGCCAGCTCAATTTGACGAGTGGGGATGGAGAGTTCCGTTTCTGCTCTCTGCCCCGATCGTCGCGGTTGCCACCTGGATTCGGCTGGGAATGCTCGAGTCCCCGGTCTTCGCCCGCATGCAACGGGCCGGCGAGATTTCCGAATCTCCTCTTGCCGACACCATGCGAAGTGCCAGTTCTTGGCGCATGATCCTGCTGGCGATTTTCAGCGCCCAGGGGGCGACCTCCGTATCGCTCTACACGTCCATCGTCTACATGATTTACTTCCTGCAGAACGTGGTGCACGTGGACGCACTCCATGCCAACCTCTGTTTGGCGGGGGCTATCCTGGTGGCTGCGCCGTTCTATCCAATTTTCGGTGCACTATCGGATCGGATCGGGCGTTCGAGGGTCATGCTTCTGGGAACCACGACTTGGCTCGTCATCGCGTATCCCGCATTCGCCGCAATCGAAGTCGCCGCGAATGCGGCGGCCTGGCCGCAGGTTACAGCATTGATCAGCGTGCTGGCCGTTTTGACGGCCATGGTGATGGCACCGCTTCCTGCCTATATCTCGGAGTGCTTTCCAGCAAGAACCCGTACAACCGGGTTCGGCCTGGCTCAACAGATCGGCAACATCATCTTTGGCGGCTTCCTTCCGCTCATCAGTCTGAGTCTCGTGCGATGGACCGGCAACTCGCTGGCCGGCGTCGCTTATTCGATGGCGTCGCTTGTGCCCTGCGTCCTGGCGATGTATGTCTGGGGGCTGAAGCAAGACAAGATGTTCAAAGTCTCGCGCGAACAAGGTTCCTTGAGCGCAGCGAACTGAGCCGAGATCGCAAGCGACCGGCGAGGCGGTCAGCGCCGCCGCACCGTCTGCATCGCAGCGGCCACGGGCAAGAGTGCTCGACCTCACCCAGCTGGCGCGAGGCTATCCGTTCGCACTCGCCCTAGAACTGGGAGTCTCTACAGAAGCTGGCACAGCCTACGTGGAGCTGGGGCTTTCACGAATCGCGGCCGCAGCACTTGAGGCTCTTGCGCCACATGGCGAAACCTTGACCGCCGCCCGCGCAAGGCAGTTGCTGACTGACCTCGACCCTACCAAGACTACGCTCAGTCCCATCATTCTGGGCGAGTTGCGCCGACTCGGACTTGTGGACGATGCAAAGTTCGCGCTGGCAACGGAGGCCTGATTCAGCCGGCCCATTGCCGTGATGCAGCCTTTCCAGGCCGCAGCAATTCGCTAGCGAAAGAGAGCGATCGGGCTAGGGCGAATTGCGTCAAGAACGGTGCCACGCGGGTCCGGTCTTCGACAAGTCTGATGCGCAGCAGCACAGCGGCACCTGCAGAGCTATAGTTGGCGGGCTACGGCGGCGGGTCGACGAGGGCGCTCCTCGACGTGCGTGAGCCGTTCCCACCGCTTACAGGACCTGGCGTCAGCGAATCTTCGACGCAAGCCCAGAAGCGCGTTAGCGCGGCCCTGTCTCAGACTTCCGCGCCACGTCGGGCCATGAGAGCCGTCAATACGTTGATTTGTCTCAGACTTCCGGCAAGCTGCGACGCTTCTAAGCTACAGCCGACTTCTAGGCAACGATGTCTCAGACTTTATTGGCATAGAACAGCTGCTTGTGTTCCTTGCAATTAAAGTCGAAAACTGGGATCGTGAATTCGCGAGGACTTGCAGGCATGCTCTCGTCCGCAAAGTCAAAAACACGACTGGTGCCAGGTGCAGTCTCCGAGCGGGGACCCTCACTCTCCATTAGTGCGCGACGCCCGCCGCCAAGTCGCAAGCTCATCCGGCGAAGTAGCGCAACATCCGCGTTTGCGCAATCAGGACTTCGACCCAATGGATCGCTGTTCACCAAGCCGTCGTTTCAGCAGACAGCGAACACGTCAAGTCTTCATACCGGATGCTCGGCCATTTCAACGCAGCTTCACAAGGTCCCTCCATCTTGACTACCATCCTCGACAAGCAACTCAAGCGGGTGGTTACCGTCAACGGCATTGACTACACCGTCGCCATTGACGCCGACGGCTTTCGATTGACCGCCAAGGGCAAGCGCAGGCCGCAAGTCGAACTCCTCTGGCGGGATCTGTTGAGCGGAGAGGCCGCGATGGCTGTCGCCCTGAATGCCTCGCTGTCGGAAAAGCGCCAGTCAACCAATCGCGGCGCGGCTGAATACTCCGCCGATGCAGGGAAGATGCGGCGGACCAAGGCTTCGAAGGGCTGAGACGTGCTCAGCCTGCGGCTCGAGGCGCAGTCCACCTATGTGCAGCGTTGCGTTGCCGGCGCAGCTTGACGCGCGGCGTCCAGCCGCATTCCTGGACCATGGACGTGGGCGCAATGCGCTTCCAGCGCAGCAGCTTGCTGGCCGCTGTCCCGCTGCTCGGTCTCACGGTCGGCGCTGCCGGACGACGGCGATGTTCCGTCAAACCCGGCCAAAGGCTCACTGGTGGGCGCCTGCGCTAGCCGATCAATGCGTCAGCGACAAGGGTGCCGCCAAAAATCACCAGGACGAATGTGAGCGCCAGCCAGTGCACCGCCCGCAGTCCGGGCTCCAGAACGGCATAGGCTGCGTCGGCCGGATCCACCGCCACGCGCACGGCAGCCTGCACCGGATAACGCGACGCGACGCGATCAGCCCAGCCGCCGCTTACCGAGATCGACGATGGCCCGACCCACAGTCGGCGCCCGACGTAGGGCCGATCGGCCACCTGGTAGAGGAACTTCAGGCGCGGAGAGCGGGTGTTCCCCTGTTGCACGACGGTCGATTCCACGACGGTCGCAAGCATCAACGGCCACGCTGCGCTTCGATGTGCCTTGAATATGAAGCGGAGAACCCATGCGAGAGCTGCCACGCCGAGCAGCAGGACGATGATGAAGACGGCTCCGGGCTGAGACATTTTCTTTCCTGCTCTCCAAAGGTTCAGGGAACTGCACGTGGCAGCGGCACGGATGCGCGGATGAGCGCCGGTTGCCGAGGCCGCGATGTTCGGGCTGCTGCAGCACTTCGCGGCCGAGAGGCCGTACGGCAGGCCCAGGTGCAACGTGCGCAGCGAGATGGATCACTTCGCCCCATGTTCTCGCAGCAGCTTGATCATGTTCTTGTCGCTGTTGAACTTGGCGCGGTCCAACACGGTCATGCCGTCCTTGTCTCGCGCATTGGCATCGGCCCCCTTGGACAGCAGCAGCGCAGCCTCATCGAGACGACCGATGCCCGCGGCCCACCATAACGGCGTGCACCCGTCTCGATCGCGCGCGTCTTTCACCGCTCCGCGGTCGAGCAGGAGCCTGACTACGGCCAGCTTGCTGTTACGGCTGGCGGCATGCAGCGGCGTCCAGTCCGACTCGCCGCTCCGCGCCTCGATGTCGGCTCCCGCTTGAAGGAGGAATGCCACCGTTTCGGTCATCCGCCGCT
>Ga0207702_10002034_pt1 | contig 19596 bp, 11 predicted proteins | sample KBSCornC62_FD_184302 | JGI IMG/M metagenome (GOLD analysis project Ga0207702, IMG submission 184302) | Corn rhizosphere microbial communities from Kellogg Biological Station, Michigan, USA - KBS Corn C6-2 (SPAdes) (version 2) | ecosystem: Host-associated > Plants > Roots > Rhizosphere > Soil ...
GTTCATTGCGCCGGATGTCGGCGCAATTGGCCGGGAGCAACGGTGGCGGGATTTCAGGAACGGGGCTACTTTCCGAGGCATGCTGAAAACAGAGCCCTCAATCGTCGCCCAGGTGGAGTCCCCGGCGCGGACGCTTGGCAAGCCTTGGCAGCGCGGAGCCCCCTCACCAAACCCTGGTGGCCGCCCGAAAAAGACGGATGAAGTCCGGATTGCCGAGACTCTCGCCAGACAGCATGCGCCCGCGGCGATGCGCGCATTGATCGCGATGATCGAAGACGCGAATATCGGCGAGTCGACGCGCCTTCGGGCCATCGAACTTCTCCTCGACCGCGCACTCGGCAAGCCAGGGGCGCGGGATCGTGGTCCGGCGCAGGAGCGGACTTACGTGGTGCAGCAACTTGTCGCGAATCCACCCCCGGGCGGATTCCCGGGTGTCCTGTGCCATCCAGACCCACGGTGGATCGCCCAGTCGACGGGCATCTTGTCGCCGTCCGCAGAGGTCATCGACGTACCAAAGCGCGTTCGCTGAGCAGGGGTGTTGTGGTCGCCGAGCATTGCCCTGCGGAGGCAGTGCACGAAGTTGCGCGCTAGTGCTTGCGCCGCGTGCCGTTGCAAGTCGTTGGCCCCCCTGGGGGGGGCGAATCCGGCGGACGGGGTGGTGACCAAAGATGGCACCTAGTGGCGTGGCAGTAGCGCGTTTTTCTCGAAATCAAGATTCGAGGTCTTCTATTGAAGTGTGTGGAGGACTCATTGGTGTGAGCGCCTGGGCCATCGTAAGCGGCGAGCTCGCTAGCAAAAGTGTTGGGCTGGTGTGGCGCGCAAGAGGTTGGTGGCCCGGGATGGCAACGCTGGACATTGTTTCGCGTCATTTCTGGCACTCTGGGCAGGCGAAGGACGTCGGCATTCCGCAATTCCGAGATACAGTCCCGGCAAACATAAGCGGTGAGCTAGGGACTTCCGGCTAGCCCGGTAGTGTCCTGGCAAAGCAATTGCGCCATGGATGCGCACGTGACAGAGTCGGAAATCACAAACGCCTGACAAGGCAGAGACGCCACTCAAGTGGCGACGGCGGATATCGTCCGCTCAGGGAGGAATCGGTGCGTAAGCTTCTTCGGAACGCCCATTGCGGCGTGAAAGTGTGCGTGCGCGCGCGATTTGCGTCGTGGGTGCGGGAACTCTTTCTCAACGTCTGCGTTTCGAGGCGGGTCGGCTCCAGGTTGATTGCCTCTTTGTCGCTGGCGCTGGGCCTGGTCGCCGGAGCGGAAGCGGCGGGTGCCAGCTTCGTCTATGACGAACTCGGTCGCCTGATCCAGGTGATCGCCGCCGACGGTACGAGTACCCAGTACACGTACGACGCGGCCGGCAACATCCTGGCTGTGCGGGCGGATACGACGTCGACCTTGGCGATCACTTCGTTCTTTCCGGAGTCCGGGAGCATCGGGTCCACGGTCACGCTCACCGGCAGCGGCTTCAGCACCACGGCGGCCAACAATGCGGTCACATTCAACGGGACGACTGCCAGCGTCACCGCGGCGACCGCGACCCGATTGACGGTGACAGTTCCCAGCGGCGCGAGCACGGGGGCGATCGGGGTCTCGAACGCTAATGGGTCGGTGAGCTCGTCGCGGGTGTTCACGGTCGGACTGGGCAGCACCCCAACGATCACGAGCTTCTCGCCCAACATCGGCAACCCTGGCACGGCCGTGACGATCACGGGCCAGAACTTCCAGGCCACGCCGTCAGATAACCATCTGTTCTTCAACACGCTCGCTCGGGCGACGATATCCTCGACGACGCCCACGTCCTTGTCGACCTCGGTGCCGTCTGCAGGCGCGTCCGGCAAGTTGTCGGTGTCGACCATCTACGGCTCGGTGACCAGCTCGGCTGACTTTCTGGCAGTTCCTCCGTCCCTGAACCCCGCCAACGTGCTCGCTTGGAGTCGCGCATCCATTGGTGGTGCGGCCCAGACACTCAACATTAGCGTGCCGCAGGATTCGGGCGCCGTCATCTTCGACGGAGCGTCCAACCAGCCGGCTTTTGTCGATGCGACCGGAAGCGTGATCTCCCCTGCCGGAAGCTCCGTGACCTACGAGGCGTTCGGCCCCCAAGGAACGCGGCTGGCCACGGGTACCATTTCGGCGACTCAGCTCATCGCCGAATTGCCGCCGCTGACCGCCAGCGGAACGTATTCGATATTCTTCGAGCCAGGTGCAGCAACGGCGAACTTGAAGGTTGCCCTCAAGGCCGATGCAGCAGTGACGGTGGATGGTCCGTCTGTGAGCGTCGGAGCAGGACAGCGGCTGTCATTCCTGGGAGCGATGGGCCAGAACCTTGGGCTTGGCCTGACCGGCTTGACCTTCAGTGGGGGCGCGTCGGGCTACATCGACCTGATCGTCTACAAGCCGAATGGGATGCAATGGCAATCGGTTCGCTGCAATACCGGCGATCCGGGCAGTAGCTGCAACCTGGTGTTGTCCAACCTGCCGTCAACGGGTGTCTACACCGTTGTCGAATTAAACCAGGGTTCTCCGGCGATTACCGGTGGCATGCTTACGCTGAGTTCAGACAAGACGGGTACGTTGACGGCGGGAACGGCCTTGCCACTGAGCCTGCGCAATGGCCAGAACGGCCGACTGACATTCGCGGGCACGGCGGGTCAACCGGCGACGATTCGGTGGAAGAGCATAACGACTACACCGGCCAATCTGAATGTCGCGGTGACGATCTTCAAGCCAGACGGCACGGTGCTGAGCGGGCCGGGCTACGGTTCGGCCTCGACAGATGGGACCGTCATGTACGTGCCGAGCCTGCCTAGCACTGGCACCTATTCGGTGGTCGCGACGCCAGCTTACGGCGCACTTGCAACGTTGTCGATGACATTGAACCCGGCTTCCGAATTGGCAATTGACGGCACCCCGGTCAGCATCACATCGTCAGCGAGCGGAAACGGGACGTCGGTGATCTTCAATGCGACGGCGGGTCAGAACCTCGGGCTTGGCCTGAGTGGTCTTGCGTTTAGCGGTGGGACATCGGGCTCGGTCAATCTGCTCGTATTCCGTCCTGACGCAACGCAGTGGCAAGCAACTACGTGCTCGGTCAGCGACCCGGGCGGCAGTTGCAACTTGGTGTTGTCGAACGTACCGCTGACGGGCACCTACATCGTATTCGTGACGAACTCGGGTAATCCGGCGATTACAGGTGGCACGCTCACGCTGAGCTCGGACAGGACAGGCACGCTGACACCAGGTGCGGCCTCGTCACTCAGTCTGCGCAATGGCCAGAACGGCCGACTGACATTCGCTGGCACGGCGGGTCAACCGGCGACGATTCGGTGGAAGAGCATAACGACTACACCGGCCAATCTGAATGTCGCGGTGACGATCTTCAAGCCAGACGGCACGGTGCTGAGCGGGCCGGGCTACGGTTCGGCCTCGACAGATGGGACCGTCATGTACGTGCCGAGCCTGCCTAGCACTGGCACCTATTCGGTGGTCGCGACGCCAGCTTACGGCGCACTTGCAACGTTGTCGATGACATTGAACCCGGCTTCCGAATTGGCAATTGACGGCACCCCGGTCAGCATCACATCGTCAGCGAGCGGAAACGGGACGTCGGTGATCTTCAATGCGACGGCGGGTCAGAACCTCGGGCTTGGCCTGAGTGGTCTTGCGTTTAGCGGTGGGACATCGGGCTCGGTCAATCTGCTCGTATTCCGTCCTGACGCAACGCAGTGGCAAGCAACTACGTGCTCGGTCAGCGACCCGGGCGGCAGTTGCAACTTGGTGTTGTCGAACGTACCGCTGACGGGCACCTACATCGTATTCGTGACGAACTCGGGTAATCCGGCGATTACAGGTGGCACGCTCACGCTCAGCTCGGACAAGACTGGCACGCTGACACCAGGCACGGCCTCGTCGCTCAGCCTGCGCAGTGGCCAGAGCGGCCGACTGACATTCGCGGGCACGGCGGGTCAACCAGCAGCGGTCCGCTTCGAGGGAATCACGACGTTGCCGGCCAATGTCAACGTGGCGGTAACCATCCTGAGGCCCGACGGCACGGTGCTGAGCGGACCTGTCAATGGCTTGACTTCGCTCAACGGCAACGCGGTCTATGTAGCCAGCTTGCCCAGCACAGGCTCATACGTGGTGTTGGTGACGCCAGCCTATGGCGCAGTGACCACGCTGTCGATAACGCTGAACCCGGCGTCCGAGTTGGTAATTGATGGGGCGTCTGTCAACGTCACGTCGCCGGCTACCGCATATGGCACGTCGGTAAGCTTCAATGCGGTAGCGGGACAGAACCTGGGACTAGGCGTGACCGGACTGGCGTTCAACGGCGGAGTGTCGGGCATCGCGTTTCTTTCGATCAGCAAGCCTGATGGCACGCAGTTGCAATGGCAGGATTGTCAGGCGAACAACCCCGGCGACGGCTGCAATATGGTGTTGTCCAACTTGCCGGTGACAGGCACTTATATGCTCTTTGTCGCCAACTTCCGGGGAGCACCTGCGATCACGGCCGGCACGCTCACACTGAGCTCGGACAAGACGGGCACGCTGACTTTGGGAACAACGTCGTCGCTGATCTTACGCAATGGCCAGAACGGACGCCTGACGTTTGCCGGCACGGCGGCCTCTCACACGCTCGTCGTCGGAACTCCGGCGACGACGCCGGCTGGCCAAGCAGTGTCGATCACGGTGCTGAATTCCACCGGCGGAACGGTCAGCACTGGCTCGTACAGCACGGCTGGCGGAACGCTCACGTTAGGCACACTGACGGCAGACAACTACACGGTCTTGGTGACAACCGCATATGGCGCTGCCACGAATGTGGCACTGACCTATCAATAGAGCCGAGGTCCCCCGAAGGGCGCTAAGCAAGCATCAAGACGAGACGAATATGGGGAGTTATGACATGACATTTCATGACGCCAAGAGCAGGGTGGGCGTTGACGTCCGAAGCCGCTCTGCCGGCTGCGTGCAGACTATTCTGAGAGCGGCTGCTGCCGCGGCTTGCGCCGGCTTGCTGGCCACGATGCCATTGGTGCACGCGGACACCGGTACGACGAAGCCCTCCACGAAGAGCGTCGTCTCCGACTTGCTGGCTCCGAAGCCTGCGACGCAAACGGGTCAAAGCGCTACCCAGCTGGCCGATGGCAGCTGGCTGCTGCTGGGTGGAGGCTCGGGCGCGAACGTCAGCAGCAAGGCGATACTCCAGGCGGCATCCAACGCTCAGGCGTCGATCCTCGCGGCCACCATGAGCGTGGCACGCAGCGGCCATGCTGCAACGTTGCTGCCAAACGGCCAAGTGCTGGTCCTGGGCGGTGTCGGCGCCGACGGCGCGGTGCTCGATTCGGCTGAGAGGTTCGACCCTGCAACAGCGAGCTTCACGGCGTTGGGTTCGGTCGGACTGCTCGCGCGTACGGGCCACACGGCGACAGTACTCGTTGATGGCCGGGTGCTTATCGCCGGGGGTGTCGACGGCAAGGGTTTCGCCGTGCGCGACGTCGAGGTCTATGACCCCGTCTCCCGCGCCATCGAGCGCCTGAGCGCACCGCTGGATGCCGCGCGCCTGCGCCACGTCGCGGCGCTGCTGCCCAACAGCAACGTCCTGCTCTGGGGCGGCACCTCGCCGCAGGGCCAGGCGCTCGACAACGGCGACCTGTTCGATGCCACGGCGCAGCGCTTCACGAGCGTATCGGCGGAGGCGGCGCGCAACGTTGCCGGTGCGCTGAGCAGTGCAGGGGCACCGTCGGTGCTGGAGAGCCTGCCCGCGGCGTCGGCAACGCAAGTACCGGTGGCCCAGCGCCTGGTGCTGCGATTTAACAAGCGCATGAGCGTGGCGAGCTTGAACGCCAAGTCGGTGACGCTCGTCGGCCCGAGTGGTGCGGTCAAGATCGATCCGGTGGCGGTTGAAGGCGGCGTGCTGCTGTTCGTGACGCCGCAACAGGAACTGCTGCCGGACTCGTCGTTTACGCTGTTCGTGCAGGGGGCGACCGACGAGTACGGTCAGACGATGCCCCTGGTGGCCATCGGCTTCAAGACGGCTGCATTGGGTAGCGGCAGTACGGGCAAGGGCGCCGGGACGGCGACCGCGTCCGTGGTGGCGGCCGCGGCTGCGACTTCTTCCCAGGCGCAAACCCCGGCTGCAGCGGCAAGCGCCGCGGTCGTTGCGGCGAACTCCGAGGACGACCTCTGGATCCCGTCCGAGAAGAACTTCCACGGCGAGTGGAAGAGTGGCCGACGCCAACTGGCAGAGCGTTCGAAGCCGAACGACGCGCTGGTGCGCTGGACGCTGCATGGCGACCCGAAGCTGCTGAAGGCTACGCCGCTGCAAGTGGCCAGTGGCAAGCTGCCGCAAGCGCCGAAGGGGCCTGCAGGCGTCACCGCGGTGGCCGGTCAGGTACTCAAGCTCAACGGCCGGCCGCTCAAAGGCGTCACGGTCTCGATTGGCAATCACCAGGTGCGAACCGACGCCAACGGCGAGTTCCTGCTGCAGGGCGCGCCCGACGGGCACCAGGTGCTGGTCATCGACGGCGCCACCGCCGATCATGCCAAGCGCCACTACGGCCGCTACGAATACGGCATGGACGTCACGGCCGGTCAGACGAACGTGCTGCCGTTCGTGAGCTGGATGACGGCGCTGGACACGGCTGACACGATCAACGTCCCGTCGCCGACGACGGCGCCCGTGGTGCTGACCAATCCACAGATCCCGGGACTCGAGCTGCGGATCCCCAGCGGCACGGTCATCCGCGACGCGCAAGGCAAGATCGTCACGCAACTGAGCATGACGGCCATTCCGGTGGATCAGCCGCCGTTCCCGCTGCCGAACTTCCCCGTGCCGGTGTACTTCACGGTGCAGCCGGGGGGCGCGCACCTGCTGGGCATCGACGCCAAGAGCGCCAAGGGCGCGCAGATCGTCTATCCGAATTTCACGCACGCACCAGCGGGCACGCGAATGGACTTCTGGGACTACGACGCCACGGCGCGGGGCTGGTTCAAGTACGGGCAGGGCTCGGTCAGTGCTGACGCAACGCGGGTCGTGCCCGATCCGGGGGTCGTGATCTATGAACTTAGTGGCGCCATGATTTCAGTGCCGGCCAACGCTCCGACCGCGGGAGCGACATGTTCCTGCAAGGGAAAGGCCGCCGATCCGGTGGATCTGTTCACGGGCCTCTATCTGCACAACCGCACCGACCTGTCGATCAGCGACGTGATTCCAATCTCGGTGTCGCGCAGCTACCGCCCAGCAGATCAGGCGTCGCGTGCCTTTGGCATCGGAACGAACCTGTCGTACGACCTGTTTCTGGTCGGCACCACGTTCCCGTATACCTATCAGTACCTGATCCTGCCCGATGGTGAACACGTGTACTTTCCGCGGATTTCCAGCGGCACTTCGTACACCGACGCCGTGTATCAAGCCCAGAGCTCCCCGGAGAGTCCATTTAACAATGCCGTGCTGCGATGGGACGCGTCGGTCGCGGGGTCGGCCTGGAGCATCACGCTCAAGGACGGCACGGTTTACTACTTCCCGGACTCCTACAACTCGACCAGCGCGCGCTCGGCCGCGGCCATCCTTGTTCGAGATCGCTTCGGCAACACCGTCACGCTGACGCGTGACGGCAACCACAACCTGACGCAGATCACGTCGCCCAATGGTCGTCATCTGTTCCTGACCTACGACAGTTCGAATCGCGTCACCCAGGCCAGTGACGATATCGGCCGGGTGGTGCAGTACGCCTACGATTCGAGTGGCCGCTTGCAGACCATCACGGATCCGCTGCTTCATACCGAGCAACTGGGTTATCAGATCCAAACGGTCGATCCAGCCAAGTCCATCGGCGGCGTCAGCACGACGACCAACCTGACGACCGTCGTTGATGAGCGTGGCAATCCGATTACGACCAACACCTATGACGCGAACGGCCGCATCGCCACACAGACCTATGCGGACGGCACTCACTACACGTTCTCATACACGATCCAATCGGTCACGCCGCCGCCGACAGTGATCGTGGCCGGCGGAGGCGGCACCACACCTGGTTCTGTCTCGGTCGTCACGCAGGTCGACTTCACCAACGAGCGTGGCTCGACTACGCGGCAGCAGTTCGATGCGAACGGATTTACCACGAGCATCACCGAAGCACTCGGTCTGCCGGAACAGCAGACGACGACCTACAACCGGGATCCCAATACAAGCCTGGTCAATAGCGAGGTCGATGCGCTGGGACGGACCACTGCGTACCAATACGATGCCTTGGGCAACGTCACCCAGGTCACGCGGCTGTACGGAACGCCCAACGCGGTCAGCGCTAGCATGACCTATGACCCGACGTACAACCAGGTGACCTCGGTCACTGATCCGAACGGCAACAAGACAAACTGGGCCTACGATGCCTTTGGCAATCTGGTGCAATCGACCGACGCGCTTGGACACAGCGTCAAAGTGGTGCACGACTCGCAGGGTCGGCCCACCACCGTGCAGGATGCGTTGTCGCACCTGAGCAGCTTAGGGTATTCCGGCGCTGACCTGTCGACCGCGACCGATGCGCTGGGACGCACGACCCAGTTCTTTGCCGATTCGATCGGCCGCGTTCGCAGCATCACGGATCCGCTGAACAACCCGACCTACATCACCTACGACGCGCTGGATCGCACGCAAAGTACCACCGATGCGAAGGGCGGCGTCGTCGGTAAGACCTACGACCCGAACGGTAATGTCCTGACGCAGGTCGACCAGAACCTGAACTCGACCAGCTTCAGTTACGACGGTCGCAATCGGGTCACGGGCAGCCAGGATCCGCTGTCGCAAAGCGACAGCGTCACGTACGAGCCGGGCGGTGAGGCGTCAAAGACGACTGACCGGAAGGGGCAAGTCACGGCCGTGCCGACCTTCGATGGGCTCGGGCGCGTGATTCAGGTCGGGTACGGTGCCACTGTGGCCGCACCCACGACGTTCAAGAGCACGGTGACCAATACCTGGGACGCCGGCAACCGGCTGACGCAGGTGGTCGACAGTACCTCGGGCACGATCACGCGCGTCTACGACGACCTGGATCGGCTGACCAGCGAGACGACGCCACAAGGCAGCGTCAGCTACACCTACGATGCCGGTGGGCGGCGCAGCGCAATGACCGTGCAGGGCCAGCCCAAGGTGAGCTACGCCTGGGATGCGGCCAACCGACTGACCCAGATCCAGCAAGCCGCTGGAGCCATCAACGGCAACACGGTGCAGACGATCTCGTTCGTCTACGACAACGCTAATCGGCGTGTGCAGACGACGCTGGCCAACGGCATCGTGGCGGCGTATGCCTACGACGACGCCAATGAACTGACTGGCATCACTTACACGTCTTCGACGGGCACGCTGATTGGGAATCTGACTTACACGTACGACCAAGCTGGGCGTCGCAACTCATTGGGCGGCAGCTTGGCCAATGTGCTGCCGGGCACGCCGGTGAGCAGCGTCAGCGTCGATGCCAACAACCGGTTGACCAACTGGAATGGTCAGGCCCTGACCTATGACGCCAACGGAAACCTCGTCTCCGATGGTGTCAACACGTACACCTGGGACGAGCGCGACCAATTGGTCGGCATCAGTGGTGCGATCACGGCGAGCTTCACGTACGACACCTTCGGGCGTCGAACCTCCAAGACGATCGCGGGTGTTCAGACGAACTTTGTCTACGATGGGATCAATGCGGTGCAGCAGACGACTGGCTCCAACGTCGTGAGCCTTTTGGACGGATTGGGAATCGACGAGCGTTATGCCGAGCTGTCCGGAAGCCAGCAGGCTCACGTCCTGGTCGATGCGTTAGGAAGCACCATCGCGTTGACGGACGCGTCGCAGACGGTTCAAGGTAGCTATGCCTATGACGCCTACGGGAACGTTTCGTACAGCGGAACGCTAAACACCAACGCTCAATACACAGGCCGGGAGAATGATGGGACAGGGCTCTATTACTACCGAGCGCGCTACTACAGTCCAAAATTTGGACGATTCATTTCCGAGGACCCCGCGGGATGGGCGTCAGGCCAAACCAACAACTATGCGTACGTGGGCGGTAGTCCACTTAGCAGAACCGATTTCTCTGGTCTCGCAGATTCGCTGCACGACAGCATCGCAGTCGCCGTAGCGCGTGGAGATATCCAGGCTTTGAATGACCTTCTTTTGACAGGGCTGGAGCCAGTCGAGGAAGCTGCTGTACAGCAAGGTATACGCGACGCAGCCGCGAACGCAGCTAGACAGGCGGCAACGGTGCAAGAAGCGGGTGCAAACGCCATTGCGAGAGGCGAAGGAGTGGTCAACGAGGCCAAGACCGCGGCTCAAGAAGCGCAGTCTGCTTGCCGAGCTGTTGCAAAGGGCGCCAGAAAATATGTAAAAAATATTGAGGAGCACCTGCAAAAAATAAAAGATTTCGTTGCAAATCCAACTGTGCGACCGGGTATGGAAGGCCAGTCACTAGAAACTATTGCTGAGCAGCAAATCAATAGAATTGAAGGGTTGTTGGGGGAAATTGAAGGATTCAAGAATAACATCATAAAATCGCTTCCTGGCAAATAGTATGTCGGCTGGTGATGCCGTTTTCAAACGCAAATCGCGCGAATTATTTTGCAGAGGCCATAATGCCACAGACCTTTGATGTGCTGACGCTGGGTTCAGAGATACCCCATTATCCGGTCGGGGAATACGCTTTTCTGTTGCCTGCATTTGATGAGACTGAGTGCGGAGTCGTCTTGGCAGCGGTACCTAGTTTGCTTCTAAGTAATTGCGTACAGCTCTGCTGTGTAGGTGCCAAAGCAGAGGCTCTTCACGATGCGATTGACGACTTACTCGCGGACAAGGGGAAGCATCACATTCTTACAACCTATGATGCTGATCTTGAAGAGGCTTGCGAATATTTCGTCTACGCTGCAGGTATGTCAGTGGCTCATCTAGTGGCTCTGGTTGCCGAACACCCACTCCTCATTTCAAAGTTGGATAAGGTACGTGAAGAATATAGAAGAGACTCACGTCCGTGACGATCTTCGGTCCGCAGGAGCTGAAGTCTAATTTTTACCTTGCACAGGATTTCAGGGGTGACTTCATGGATGCAATCGGAAGGTGCTTTCAGAAAATCTATCGAATAGCGCGGCAGGCGTATTCGAGAAGCGTGTCCAAGTCTGTAGGGACGAGCGATTCGACCTGCTGCCTGAACCCTTGTCGAATTCTCTTCGCCGAAGCGCTGCTTCGCCTTCATAAGCCAGGACCTTGTCCTTTTGAACCGTCCTATGAATGCGGTCCCGATTACGCTGAAGTTCGGGCCGGCCAAGCGTCACCAGAGATGCTGACCATGCGCTTGCGGAATTTTGGCTGCTAACTTAGATATGCCGAAGCGATTGATTCAACAAACCGAATCGAGCAGCGGATTTACGCTGCTCGAATTACTCGTTGTCATTGTCATTATTGGCCTTCTAGCCGCGTACGTTGGGCCTCGCTACTTTGCTCAAATTGGAAAATCGGAGATCAGCACCGCCAAGGCCCAGCTGGAAGGCTTTGGTAAGGCGCTTGACGCGTACCGCCTCGACACAGGCCACTATCCGACGACTGAGCAGGGTCTTGCGGCGCTTGTCACCTCGCCCGCGAATGAACCGAAGTGGAACGGCAGCTATTTGGCGAAATCCGTTCCTCTCGACCCTTGGGGCCACCCCTACGTGTATCGCTCTCCAGGCCAGGGTGGGACCGACTTCGACCTGATCTCCTACGGCAAGGATGGCCAAGCCCGCGGCGAAGGTGGTAGTGGGCAGATTTCATACAGGTAGTGCACACGTGGTTAAGAGAATGCGCGACCAGAAGCGTGCGAAGCTGGCTTGCGCCGGCTTCGCGCTATTAGTACTGGCGTCTGTTTGCGGAGCCCAGGCCCGTATCGCGGCGGCGACGCGCGTAGTCGAGCCCGCGGGAGCGAGATCCACTGCACCGGCGGAAGTCATCGGCCAACGGCTGGATCGCGATGGTGCAGTCATCCAACTTGGCCAGACGCTCTTCTTCGATGCACGCCTGAGCCGCGATGGTTCGACGAGCTGTGCGACCTGCCACCAGCCCGCGCGCTACTTCTCGGATGGCCTGGCGACTTCGCGTGGGGTGGGCGGTGCCGCCGGCGCTCGCAACGCGCCCAGCCTATTGAATGTGTCGCAGGCTGACTCGCAGTTCTGGGACGGGCGTGCCCGCGCGCTCGAGGACCAGGCCGTCGCCCCCATGCTCAATCCGCGCGAGATGGCGATGGCGGATCTCGACGCGGTCGTCGAGGCTGTCCGCCGCGAGACCGAATACCCTCGCTTGTTCGCCGAGGCGTACGACGTTCACCGCAAGGAAGACATCCGCATCGACCTGATCGCGCGTGCGCTGTCGGCCTACGAGCGCTCGCTGACGCTCGCCGACTCCCCATTCGACCGGCAGGTCTTCGGCGGTCAGGCCGGCGCGCTGTCGCCGCAAGCCGAGCGTGGCCGCCAGCTTTTCATGGGCCCGGCCGCCTGCGCCAGCTGCCACTTGGTCGGCCATGGCAACGCCAGCTTCACGGACAACCGCTTCCATTCGCTGTCGGTTGGCCTACAGCAAATCGCCGGTCGACTTGCACCGCTGACGCTGCAGGTCGCCGAGCTGCGCCGCCAGGGACGTTCGCCCGACGCCATCGTGCTGGCCGATCGCGACTTCGCGGCACTGGGCCGCTTCGTCGTGACGATGGATCCCATCGATCTCGGCGCGTTTCGCACGCCCAGCTTGCGCAACATTGCGCAGACCGCACCCTATATGCACGACGGCAGCGTCCCGACGCTCGAAGAGGCTGTCGACGACGAGGTGTACTACCGCAGCAGCGAGAACGGACGTCCCTTGCTCCTGACACCGTCAGAACGCGGCGACCTGGTCGCGTTTCTGCAGTCGCTCACCACGCCGCTCGATGAGGTCCTGGCCAAGGCACCCCCTTCGAGTCGCGGACGCATGGATGGCACGAGCAAACCGAAATGAACATCGTTCGCATGCATTCGCTTATCACTTCGGACACGAGTCGCCTGGATGCCCCTGGCATGTCTTCCGGGCACTCCTCGATGCCGCGCAGTGCTGCAAGTGGGAGAGGGTAGGCCATGCGGTTCGACGTTCGAGCGTTGTCCGGCGCCAATCGAATCCTGCAGTTGAGCGTGGATGCTGGCAGCGAAGAAGAAGCTTTGCAGCAACTGGAACAGCAGTCGCTGCGAGTCTTCGAGATCAAGCGAACGCACAGTATTCGCCTGGGGCCGCGCGCCGCGTGGGGAAAGTTCTCGCTGCTGCTGTTCAGCCAGGAGCTGATGGCGCTGCTGCGGGCCGGTCTCAACCTGATGGAGGCGCTGCAAGGCCTGGTGGAGAAAGAGACCGCCTCCGACGCCCGGACGATCCTCGAACGCCTGATCGCCCAGGTTCGGGCCGGACGACGCTTCTCGAGCGCGCTGGCGGATTTCCCCGAGACGTTCCCGCCGCTGTTCGTAGGCCTGGTGCTCGCCTCTGAGAGCACCGGCGACCTGCCAAAGGCCCTGTCGCGGTATGTCGACTACCGCGTCCGCGTCGACCAGGTGCGCGGCAAGGCCATCAGCGCGTCGATCTATCCGGCCATCCTGCTGCTCGTGGGCGGCGGCGTGACGCTGTTTCTGGGCGGCTACGTCGTTCCGCGCTTCGCGACGATCTATGAAGACACCGGGCGCGAGTTGCCGGCGGCGTCGCGCATCATGATTTCGTGGGGGCGCTTCGCCGACCAGCACCTCGCAGCCATCGTGGTCGCGGCAGTCGTGCTTGTCGCGATGTTGACGTGGGCCACCATTCGCGCCGCACGCCGCGGGACGCTGTCGGCCATGGCGGCGAAGCTCCCGTGGGTGGGCCAGCGGCTGTACTTGTACGAGTTGTCGCGCCTGTACCTGACGCTCGGGTTGTTGCTGGACAGCGGCATACCCGTCGTCACGGCCCTCTCGATGTCGCGCGGCGTGGTCTCGGCCGGCTTGCGCGGCCGGCTGGATGCGGCACGCGAGCAGATCCAGGCGGGCCAAGCGTTCTCGCTCGCGTTCGAGGAGCGCGCACTGACGACGCCGATCTCGGTGCGCATGCTGCGCGTGGGCGAACGGTCCGGACAACTGGGCGAGATGTTGATCGAGGCGGCCGCGTTCTACGAAGGGGCGGTCGCGCGGTTCATCGACCGCTTCGTTCGCGTCTTCGAGCCCACCCTGATGGCCATCATCGGGATCATCGTCGGGGGCATCGTCCTGCTGCTGTACATGCCCATCTTCGATCTTGCCGGGAGTATCCAGTGAACCGCGATCCTGCGGCCCCGTTCGCTGCCATAGATCTGACGGCGCCACTCCCGAGCACGGCGGCGCCCGCTACTCGGCTCGTACCCGAGCTCATCGACCGCGCGCGCCAAGCGGCGGCGCGCACTGGCACGTCGGTCATGTCGTCCTTGGAAGAATGCTATCCGGGCGACGCGCGCGACCTCATGCGTGAACTGGGCGTCATGTTCCGCATGGGGGTGACTGATACCCCGCAGATGGACACCTTCGCGCCGTGGTACGAGAAGGTGCCGCTGGCCCAGGCCATGCAGCGTTGCTGCGTGCTGCTTCGGGACGGGCTGGACGCCATCGCGATCGTCGCCGATCCGTTCGATAGCGACCTGCAGGCCTGGCTCTCGGCGCGCATCGGCGGCCCGTTCGAGATTCGGCTAGCTCTACGCGCAGACATCCAGGCCTACCTGACCAAACAGGAGCTGTCGGTTCGCACGGTCGACAGCATCGTGGCCGAAGCCACGGGGGTCGGCGCCGAGGCCCGCGCTGCGGAAGTGCTGTCGTTCGCGTCGGTCAGCGACGCCGCGAGCCCGGCCATCAAGCTGGTGAACTCCACGCTCTACGACGCGCTCAAGGCCGGCGCATCGGATGTCCACCTCGAGTCCACGCCGACGGGCCTGGCGATCAAGTACCGAATCGATGGCGTTCTCGACCTGGCCCGGTCCATGACAGGCCGCGAACTGGCCGAGCAGACCCTCTCGCGGCTGAAGGTACTGGCCGAGCTCGACATCTCTGAGCGCCGCCTACCGCAAGATGGCAGCTTCCGCGTCGAGTCGAACGGGCGCGACGTCGACCTGCGTGTTTCCGTCATGCCCAGCATCCATGGCGAAGACGCCGTCATCCGGATCCTGGACAAGCGCGCGATGATCGAGGCGCACGGCGCCCTGTCGCTCGAGGCCCTCGGCTTCGACCGGGATTCGCTCGTTCGGCTGCGCATGCTGGCCAGCCTTCCCTACGGCATGCTGCTGGTCACGGGCCCCACTGGTTCAGGCAAGACGACCACGCTGTATGCGGCGCTGACCGAAGTCAACAATGGGCGCGAGAAGATCATCACGATCGAAGATCCCGTCGAATACCAACTGCCTGGCATCCTCCAGATCCCCGTCAACGACAAGAAGGGGCTGACTTTCGCGCGGGGACTGCGCTCGATCCTGCGGCACGATCCGGACAAGATCATGGTGGGCGAGATCCGCGATCGCGAGACGGCGGAAATCGCATTGCAGTCGGCGCTGACCGGACACCTCGTGCTGACGACGGTGCACGCGAACAATGTCTTCGACGTCTTTGGGCGCTTCACGCACATGGGAATCGATCCATACGCCCTCGTCGCGGCGCTCAACGGCATCTGGGCGCAGCGGCTGGTGCGCAACAACTGCGTCCACTGCGCGCGTCCTGTCGCCCTCGATCCGAACCTGGCCGAGGCCCTGGGCTTGAGCCCGGGTGAGCTCGACAACTTCGACTTGCGCGCTGGCTCGGGCTGCGGTGACTGCCGCGGCACGGGTTTCAAGGGTCGCACAGCCGTGGCCGAGATCCTCACGCTCAACGACAAGCTGCGCGAGCTGATCGTGGAGCGTGCGCCCGTGAGCCAGATCAAGGAGGCAGCCGCGCGCAACGGAACGCGTAGCCTGCGGGAAGCAGCGCTCGATCTGGCGCGCCAAGGAACGACGACGCTGGAGGAGGTGCGACGTGTCACGCTTCAGTCGTGAATCGCTGATCGCCGTCCTCGGTCGCGATTCGATTGAATTGCGGTCGCTCGATCGCCGAACGGCGGTCTGGGACGTGCGAGCTCAGCAGCCGGCTCATCTCAGCGAGCCGGGTATGACGGACGCTGGGCTCGAAGAAGCGTTGGCAGGACTGCTGTCTCAGCATGCGCGCGCTGGCGCGTCGCTCTCGACGGTGGTCGGGGACGACCACGCCCGCTACTTCATCGTCGAACCGCCCGCCAACGCCAGGAGCGTGAGCGACCTGCGACTCGCCGCCGGGTTGCGCATGGAAGCGCTGTTCGGCGATGCGGTTGCGGACTGGACACTCGACGCGGATTGGAGCGCGACGCGGCGATTCCTGGCCTGCGCCGTGCCGTCGGTGGTGTTGTCTGCGGTTGCCGGCGCGATCGTGACATGCAAGCTCCGCGATGCCGGCGTCACGACCGAGTTCGTCGCGAGCTGGCGACGCCATCGCCGACAGATGCCGAAACGACAGGGCTGGGTCGCGCACGTCGGGCGACAGGCGGTTGTGCTGGCAGCTTGCGTGGATGGCCATCCGTCCGCGATCTCGACGATGTCGACCGCGCGGCCGCTGTCACCGGACGACCTGAAGATGGAGATCGAGCGTTGCGTCCTGCGTTGGAATCTGCCTGCACCGACCACGGTTTACCTGCTCGGGCAGGTTCTCGCGGGGGCGGACCAACGCATCGACTGGACGAATCTCGTTTCTGTCTCCCGGGAGGCAAGCGCGGCGACCACCAAAATACTCCTTGGGAAGGCCGCATGAAACCGTTGCATATCGCGTTCGGCCGGACCGAGGCAGGGCGGCGGCAGGCCAATTGGATGGCCGTGGCGGTATTCATGGTCATCGCCGCAGGCGCGGGCTTCACGATGTACCAATGGGGGGAGCTTGGTCGAGACGTCGCGCAGATGCAGGCATCCGTCGAAGTGCAGAATCAGACAAGTACCCATCCGCGGGATGCCGCGATGCGGGGCGACGAAGCGAAGATTGCGCCGGAACGGATTGCGGCAGTCAACCGCGCCGTCATTCGCCTGAATCTGCCCTGGCGGGACCTGCTAGATCAACTCGAACGCGCCGAGACCGCCGACGTGAGCCTGGTGGCGATCGAGCCCGATCCGCAGCGTGGCCTCGTGCGGCTCACTGCCGAAGCTTCAGCGGCAGATGCGATGATCGACTATGTCGCAGGATTGACGCGTCAGCCCGATTTCGCGGCAGTGGCCATCCGCAAGCACCGCGTGGATCAGCAGGACCCCAATCAGCCGGTCCGCTTCACCGTCGAACTGACCTGGCGCCCGGGCAAGGCAGGGGTGCCCCGATGAGCCGGCCATCGTTGTATGCCCGCGTGCTGGATCTGTACATCGCTGCAACGCGGCTCGGACCGCTCGTGTGGTTGACGGTGGCACTGGCCCTCGGCATCGCGATCATGCAAGGGTGGCTGCTGCCTGAGCTGCGGTTGCAGCGCATCGCATTGGCGAACCAGGTGGAGGCGATGCAGCGCGCCAGACATACGGCCCCCGCGGCCTCCATCGCTCAGGTGTCGACGAACGCGCAGCGGGTTGGTGACTTCGAGAGCACGCTTGGCGATCGCAATCACCAGGAGGAACTCATCCGGGCCATGTTCGCGAACGCCAAGCAGTCGGATTTGGTGCTGGCCGAAGGCGAGTATGCAAGCGCGATGGACAAATCAGGGCTGTACGAGACGCTCGAGATCTCACTGCCCGTGCACGGCAGCTACCGCCAGGTCCGGGCCTATTGCGAACGAACGCTGTCGTCCCTGCCGTTTGCCGCGTTGGATGCCCTTCAATTCAAGCGCGAAGGCGTCGCAGCGGCAACCGGCGAAGCCAGGATCCAATGGACGTTGTACCTGCACGCCACCCACCCGGTCGAGCTCAACCCGCGGGAACGGCCATGAAGTGGCGTTACGTGCTCTATGCCGCGACTATTGCCGGACTTGGCGCCGCAGTGCTCACCGATCAGCGGTCGTCTGGCGATGAGGAAGTCGTGTCGGCGGTGACCCGCCGGACGCAGCAAGCAGCGCGACCCCCTGCCGGCCGTGACGGCGCGCGAGTGCCCGAGGGCGCGCCGTCCGATACGGTGCTTGCGCTGGTTGCGCGCGATGGGTCCGTTCGAGATGCGGAAGGCGGCGCACAGACGACGGCGTTCAGCACCCATTCGTGGACGCCCGTTGCGTCCCAAACCGCGGCCGCCAGCGGACCGACCGCGCCGTCGCAGCCCCCGTTCACTTACATCGGACGCCAGCCGATCCCCGGTGGATGGCAGGTGTTCGTTTCCGAGAACGACGTAGTGCAGACGGTCAAGGTCGCCGACGTGATCGACGATCGATACAAGGTGCTGAGCATCGGCGAAACAGAGATGACGCTGGAGTATCTCCCTTTGCACACCCGGTTTTCCATGTCTCTCGAATGAACCCAGATCAGAACTCCATGGGCCGGGCTTCCACCGATGACGCTCGGCCGCGCCTCGGCGACGCAGCACATCCCTTCGCCGAAGCGGTGATCAGACGCATCACCACGGCCGTGCGGCATGGGATCGGCCCCCTGGCCATTGCCTTGCTCGGGGCGTGCGCGTCTTCCTCGCCGGTGCCCGAGCGTGCGGTGCAGTCGTTCGAGCAGGGCAAGGTCGAAGAAGGGCTTGCGCAGATTCAAGCCGAGCTCGTCAAACGGCCGCACGATGCAGAACTTCGAGTCGGCTACCTGACGCTCAGGGAGCGCGCTGTCGATACCTGGATCTCCCAGGCGCAATCGCCGGCTCTCGCCGACAGCCCTGGCGAGCAGGCCAAGCTTTATCGACGCATTCTGGGCATCGATCCGGGCAACAGCCGCGCCACGGCAGGCTTGGCACAGCTCGAGAGGGACGCGCGACTGTCCAAGATGCTGCTGGACGCCCAGTTCGCATTCGACACTCAGGATTACGCGACGTCATCGGGCAAGGTGAGGGCGGTGCTCGTCGAGGATCCGCTCAACGCCAAGGCGCGCAACCTCCTGCGTGCCATCCTCGACAAGACCGCCAAGCCGCTGATCGATCCCGCGCTGGCCCGCGCTTTGCAGAAGACGCTCACCATCGACTTCAAGGAAGCCTCGGTCAAGCAGGTGTTCGATGTCCTGTCCAAGACGTCGGGCATCAACATGGTGCTCGACAAGGACATCAAGACGGATCAACGGGTCACGCTGTCGCTCAAGGAGGTTTCGGTCAAGGACGCCATCTCGCTCGTGGCGCTCACGAACCAACTCCAGCAGCGGCCCGCGGGCAAGAACGCCTTGCTCATCTATCCGAACACGCCTGCCAAGCAGAAGGATTACGACGAGCTGAGCGTGCGCACGTTCTTTCTCGCCAACGCGGATGCCGAGCAGGTGGCCTCCACCCTCAAGACGATCCTCAAATTGCGCGACGTCGTCGTCGACAAGACCCAGAGCGCCGTGATGGTGCGAGACACGCCCAGCGCGCTCCAGATGGCCGAGAAGATCGTCACGCTCGAGGATCTGCCTACACCGGAAACCATGATCGAGGTGGAGAT
>Ga0207702_10002036_pt1 | contig 19585 bp, 11 predicted proteins | sample KBSCornC62_FD_184302 | JGI IMG/M metagenome (GOLD analysis project Ga0207702, IMG submission 184302) | Corn rhizosphere microbial communities from Kellogg Biological Station, Michigan, USA - KBS Corn C6-2 (SPAdes) (version 2) | ecosystem: Host-associated > Plants > Roots > Rhizosphere > Soil ...
GACGTAGGGGTGCGCACAGGATCACCCGCAAAGGCCCGAGACGGGTCGATTTCGGCCAGCGCTTGCTCCAGCTCAGAACCGTTTTCCAATTTGGTCAGCACGCGCGCCCGGCTGAAGTTAACCACCACGTTATGCGGATCGGTCGCGTGCAGTCGGTCGAGGATCGAAAGTTGTTCGTGTGGATCGGCGCCGCTGCCGGTGCGCGACAGCAAGTCGGAAAGACGATAGAGCACGACGGCATCGGGATTTGGCAGCCGGCGCAGCTTCGCGATGGCGGCGGCAAAGTCGCCTTGATGTTCGTCCAACAGAGCCTCGAGGATGGCGATTTGATCGTTGGCGGGCGCGAGCTGCGCCGCCTTCCCTAACGCCTGCGATGAGCCAGGCAAGTCACCCAGTCGCAAACGAGCAAGGCCGAGATTCGCCCAAACGGCTGGCTCGTCGGAAATCTTTTGACTCAACTCCTCGAAGAGCCGCGCGGCGCGCTGGTTTTCCTCCACATCGAGCGAGGAGATGCCGATAAAAAAAGGCCCGACGACATCCGAGGGCGGAGCTGCTGCGACCCCGTTTCGATTTGCCTTGGATCGCGCGGACGAACTGCGCACATGCTGCCAGGTCCACGCGGCAGCGCCGAGCAAAGCGATCGCAACCAAAACGAGAGTGACTCGCGATGACTTCATGCGCGATTGCGCGGCTCGCCACCGGCTGGAGGAGTGACGGTGCGGCAGACGGGAATTTTCGGCTGACTTTTCATAGCAGTCTTGCGTTTCGAGCGCCGGATCAGAATGAGCACCCACAAACCGCCGAAAAGGATAAACGGAAACAAGAACAGCAGCAGACCCCAGGGCCCCACGCCGGGCGGCGTCGCTTCCACCTGCGTCACCAACGGAAAATCAGCCCCATTTGCCAGCCGGATCTCCGTGCCTACTTTCCACGGTCCGACTGCATCGAAATCCGGGGTGGCCGCAAAACGCAGGATATGACGCGTCGACTCCGCCGCTGCATGATAATTTTTCCGGGCGGTATGTCCGTCGACCGGCTCGATCCAAAAATCCACGCTGCTGATCTGCGGCTGGGGCTGTTTCTGATCGGGTTCCAGCGTGACAAAAAGCACGCCCTGCGTGACATCGGGATTCGACCAAACCGTCACCGCGTATCCCGGGATTTTTTGATCGACCAAAACGGGAAACGGAGGCCCTAGGTGCGCAGCGGCATCCCGCGCGGTCAGGAGCACGATCCAAATCGCCACGGAAAACAGGATTAAGCAGCGGCGTTTCATCATTCTCAACGTGCGACGAACGTGCCGCGCATGTCCATCGGTTGCGACATCGTCCAACAAGCCGAGGTAAATAATAAGACCGCAATGAAAGCCCAGGGCGCAAAGGCTTTCAGGGTTTTGAAAGGGGCAAAGTCCGCGGCGATTCGCCAAGCCACCCCCAAGGAGCCAATCAAACCAAGTCCGAGAAACCCGAGCTCAATCGGAAGCACAAGCGACTGCGGTAAGCCGCCTAGTCTCCAAAGCGGCGCACCCAGATAGTCGACGCCAAAGGTCGTCCGCACGGTGTATTGGGCAACCGGAACGAAGGTCAGAAATCCAGTGAGAAAATGGAATCCGTAGTGCGCCAACCATACGCCCAGACCGAGAGGTACGAGCGATCGCGTAAAACGATTGATCACCATCCACAAGCTCACGCCGGCGTCGGCGGTTTTTCGAGTTAACCAGGCCGCGATTCCGAGCAAAATCGCCGGCTCAATCAGCAGTGCGAAAGCAAAAAGCGCGGCCAAGACCGGGAGTTTCGAGTCGAAGCCGGTGGCGCGAACAAAGGCCTGCTCGACAGTGTAAACCGGACTGATCATCGCAAAGGCGTTTAACACGGCCCCGAAAACGAAGACCACGATGAGCCAGCTCCAGTCGGTGCGCCGATCCAGATTGCCGATACCCGAGCGAATTTCCGTCGAAACGATTTCTTCCGCCGGCACGCGCGCAAGCAAACCGACGTTGTCGTGCGGACAGGCATGCACGCAATCGAGGCAGAATGTGCAATCGAGATTCCCGACTTTGCGGGGTTGGTAGAGATCGAGTTCGCAGCCGCGTTGAATCAATTTCCCACACGTATGCGTCATGGCCGGTGCGGACGCATCGATCAGAGCGACGCTCGTTGCGTCGAAATTCGCTAACGAAAGCGGTGCGTGCGTTCCGGCAATGCAGTCGTGCGTGTGGCAGTTCACGCACACATTCGGATCCCGCACGGTCACCTCGAGCGGAGAGATGGATGAAGCGAGAAAGTTGAATTGCCCGATAGGACAAACGAATTTGCAGAACGAGGCGCGTTTGAAAAACAGATCGACGAAGAACGCGGCCGCGAAGTACCCGACGATCAAGATGCCCGTCGCCCAGGGATCAGACCAGAGATCGAGCCATTCGTACACAAACAGCACGCCGACAAAAAGAATCAGCGCAGGCGTTTTATTGCGCAACCAACGCGGCCAGGTCCACTGCGGTGAAATGAACCGGCGCGCAAGTTGACGCGGGAGCATGAATGGGCACGCCATGCAGAAAAAGTTTCCGCCCAGTAGCAGAAGCAGGACGACGAGCCCGCGGAAGTGAACCCAGGCGAGAAGCGTCGCGAGATTTTTGGGCGCGAGTTGCGGGCCGAAAAACGCGTGCCAGATCATCACCGCCGAAATCAGAAAGAGTGGCGTTTGCATCGCTGCGCGAGACCAGCGCCAGCGCAGAAAGCGCCCGACGACCGGAACGCGCAAGAGGTCGAAACGTCTGTCCGAGACGCTCACTGCGGCTTCACTCCCGGGACGTCGATCTTCTTTATAAAGTGCGTGTTCCCGGGAAGTTGACCGGTCAATAAAATGAACCAGTCGCCTCCCATGGTGAATTGGATTTCGCCAGCGAACTGGCCGGGACCGGTTTTATGCAAATGCGCGAACACGGGAGTCATGCCCGCATGGTTCATATCCCCTTCGACTTCGAGCTGATCGATTTGCAGCGGCTTCCCGGCCGCATCGGAAAGCGAAACGCTTAGCTTAACCGGGCCGTGCGTTGTCGGAGGGTTCGGCTCGAATTGCACGGTAGCCAGCAGGCTACCCGCGTGCACCGGAGTTTTGGGTCGGCAACCCACCAAGAAATTCGCGGCAAAAATCGCGAGCATCGCGGCAAACGCGAGTTGAAGGCGGGAAGCACGAGAGGTTTTCGGCGAGGCGAACATTCCAGCAGTAAACAGGAAGGAATTGGGGTCGTCCATCGCAACTCCGCCGGAAAAAAAACGCCGCGGCCCCCTTAGGAGCAGCGGCGCATCACACGACAAAATTAAGCTGCGACTTTCTGCGGCTTAGCGCTCCAAATAACCGTCAACGCCAGGAGCGCGGCGAGACCGGCGAGCGTGAGAACGATTCGCGCACTCTGCATCTTTGCCGGCGGCAAAACAGCAACCCAGGACCAACCGAGCAGAACTGACGAAAAGACGGTCAGAAGAAAAACCGTCATGATCATGCGGACCTTATTCATGAGACGCGAGAGGGTTGAGGGTTGATCAGGTTGCTGTGAGCGGAAGCGGTCTGACCGAGAGCACAGGAGCACTGCATCTGCGCGGCTTCTTCTTCGGAAGGGAACAGGTGGTAGAACATCGCGACGACCATCGGGATCGTGACGATGGTATTATAGAAAAGGTGAAGTTCCACGCGCGGAATAATCAGTTGGGCGATGCTCATCGGCATCGGGCCGAAGAAAAAGTGGCCCGTGATCGCCTGGTATTGAAGAAGAGCGTGTTCGATGTGGTGCCAGAACTGAATCCAGAACGCGGCCATCCACCAGGTGTGAGAGCGACCGACGAAGCCTTTGCGGAGAATCCAAAAAGCGATGAGCATGACCACAGCGTAGCCGTAGTGCAGCGTTTCGGACTTGATCAAAGCGGGGAAGAACAAGCCGAGAACGCCACGGGCCGCCGGAACTTTCCAGTTGAGCACGTAGATTTGGAACGCTTGCACAAAGTGCTCCGACCAATGGGCAAGAACGAACGCGGCATAAGCCCACAACGCACGCTCGTGCCATGGGCCGTTAAGTTTTTCCATGAAGGTCGACCCTTCGGTCGACGGCTGTTGATGGGAAGGCGCGGAAGTATTCATCGGAATGCAGGGGAAGGGGTATGAGTCGCCGGACGTCCAAAAATGGTGAACTCACCCCGTTTGGGACAAGGCCTCCGGGGTAGAGCGCGAAATTCTGGGGGCGAGTTGGTTCGGCCCCCAGAGCCCGTGTTCAGGAAACCGCGGCCGTTAGCAGGGGAATCTGTCCCCTGCCCATTCGTAGCTGCGCGTCTTAACGCGCGGACTCCGCGCTAGAAATCAGCGTTCGCGTTTTCGTTACGACGTCCCCTCCGCGCGTCAAAACGCGCAGCTACTACAAATCGAAGGGAGCCTCTCACTCGGTTTGCGCCTTTTCCATCCCGCAGCGCGTGAGCAGCGCCTCAATCTCCTCGCGACTCGCGCCAAGTTTGTGCGCGTTGCGAAACAGATCCTCCGCTTGCGCCGGGTACCAAGGGTCGCGCTGAAAATCCGTCATCCCAGCGACATCAAACGGTTCCAACGCCGCGCGAATCATCGCCCCAGCGTCGGCATTGCCAGCAGTGGACGCACAGCATTCACTCAACTTCGCCCCAAAAACCGGATGCCGGTAGAGGAGAAAATCCGGCACCAGTTCGCTTCGCCCCAATCGTCGCGCGGTCTCGGCGAAACTCGCCGCGACGAAGTAGAGTAAGCTGAGCGCTTTGAACTCTTCGAAATGTTCAAAGCGCGCATAAAGCGCCCCGATCAATTTCGAGGTCGCTTCGAATTCACGCGCAGTCGTTTCGGCGTAACTCGCCAGTCCCGCCGTCAATGCCTGTGACAAAAAAGCGCCCTGATCCTCCGCTTCCTCGCCGGACGTTTCCGGCTCCTTGACGCACCTCACCGTCTTTAACAAGCGCGCCAACCGTTGCACGCCGAGCAGCGTCAGCGGAAAGCCGGTCGAAAGCAAGGGATCGATCACACCCGCCGCCGAGGGCAACAGTGCCCAACGCTTTCCCGCCACCCTGCCGCTTTGGAAGGCCAGGCGCTTTTGATGCACGAAGGGCCTGACCGCTTCGGCCGAGGCGAAGGCGTCGCGTACCGAGGGAAGTTCGCTCAAAATGCGCTGCCACGCGATGGCTCCCTCGTGCAGTTCCCATCGCTCCGCCAACGCATCGGTCACCGCGACGCCGGCACTGGTCAGGCCGTTGTTGAATTTCAAAACCCACATCCAGCCGCCAGGAAACAGGTGATGAACCGCGGCGTGCTCCGCCGGATACGGAGCGTCCACTGGATGAAACGGTTCCGCCAGCGAGTCGACACCACGAAAGTGGGTAAACAGCGCCTGCGTCCCCGGTAAACATGGGGGACTTTTTTCAGGTAACTGCCACAAGCGCGCGAGTGCCCCGCGGGGACCGCTCGCGTCGACCAACAGTTCCGTTTCTAACGTACATGATGAGCCACGTCCACGGTCGTCGCGCCGCACCACCGAAAGATTAACCCGTTCCGCGTCCTCGTTCGCATGCGCGACCTCCGTGTTGTCCCAATAAACCACGCCCAATTTCATCGCTTCGCGGACAAGGTAAGCATCGAAGTCCGCGCGAAACCAATGCGTGTCCGCAATCTTTTCATGCGGACTGGCCCCAACCATCAGCATGCGCGCGCGGGCCGCCATCGGATCGTCCGGAAAGGCGTGACTCAACTCGTGGCGATAAAAAGTGAATCCGCGCTTCAGCCCGCAAGCCAGCGCCGCATGTTCACTTTGCCAAGTCCCCCACTTCGACAGGCTGCGCAAAAACGGCAAATCAAACTCGTCCGCCAATTCCTCCAACAATAAATTCGCCAGCGGCGTCGACGATTCGCCGATTGCAAAACGGGGATGCTTTCCGCGCTCGATCAGCACGACCGATAATCCCATTCGCCGCGCCGTCATCGCCAAAATCGCGCCCGCGAAACCAGACCCGATGATCGCCAGATCGCAACGCACGGCCGCGCTCGGGCGCTCGCCCTCGGGCGCAAATTGAGCGTCCACGCGCATTGGCTCTCGCGGGGCCGCCGCGAACTTCGCGGGCGCGCCCATATCACCGAAACGAAATGTGCCTTGCCCCAGATCGCTCATAGCTGCCCGCAGGCGACACAAAAAGTCGTCGGCTGATATGTTTGAGTCAGGTTCATCGCTTCGATCCGTTCCCGCCGCGTCGACCAGCACTGCGGGCAGGTTGAAAAACGTTCGGCGCCCCATGTATCCGCGAAAACCCGACCGCGACCGAGCGCTAACACGCCGGCCTGGGCCGCCTCCAAAGTAGCGAGTTGGGGTTCAGAGAATTCACCGCCCTCGCGTAGGCGTTCGAGCGCGCCATTACCGACTCGCGTCGCGATCAAAGACACAGCGCTCGCTCCGCAATCAAACGCGAAGGCCGCCGACTTCACGGCCCAGCTCACCGCGTCGTCCTCAGCGAGGAATGGCGGCTTGACGAGTAAGAACACGCGCAACGCAATTCCTGCCGTGCGCAGAAATTCGGCCGCGTCGGCGAATTGCCTCAAATCGAATTTCTTGTTCAGCCGAGCGAGCACGCCTTCATGCGCCGTCTCCAAGCCCATCGCTACTTCAACGCCCTCACCCGCGCGCAGATCGCGCCAACGCAAAGTCGCATCACCGATCAAACGCGGATGCGATTCGACCACGACATTGCTCACACGAGCCATCCGCCGCGCGATGGCGTCGTAATCGGAAAGCGGAATCGCCGCGGGATCGAAAAAACTTCCGCTGTTGTAGAGCTTCACCTGAGCAGGCCAAGGAGACGTCACGGGATCCGTACCGTTCGCTTTTTGCGCGCGCAAAATTGCCAGTCGCTCCTGCGCAAAGTCGAGCTGCTGCGGAATCGCGCCCGCTGGCACGGACTCGATCAGCGTTTCCTTCCATAGATCGCACATCAGGCATCGCCACGGACACTCTTTATTGGTCAACAAAACCACGCCCGAATCGACAATCTCGCCCCCGGCCAACCGCTCCCGTTCGAGAAACACGCCCTGAGGTTTAAACGGATCCGTCGGTCGCCCTTTCAGGTCGGATCGCGTGCGTTGCGCCACGATCCACGCCGTCCGACCTTGCTCGGGATAGACGGCGCTTGGAGCCATTTCTCCAGATGAAGTCATACGCGCCATTTTCGTCCGCTCACGCTAAGAAGCCACGTCCTGACCCTGGACAACGGCGGCAAGTTTGCGCGCCTCGCGCTAAGGGATCAGGTCTCGATTGTTGACGACCGTTCCACCCATGGCCGCAAGTCGGCGCGTGAAAAAAGTGGTCAACAGTCAAGGTATGACCCTTCCGTATCAGTTATAGAATCCCAAAAACTGCCGACGGAACTGGATCTCTTCATCCGTCAGGCGTTGGCGCAGGCGCTCAACTGGGATTGCTCCGTGCTGAAACCGCCGCTTCGCATAGACCGGCATGTCGATCCCGGTGTGCGCTTTCACTCCTCGACTGACGATCTCGCCCTTCAACGCGTAGAGTCTTTCCACGCTCATGCCCGTGATCGTTTCAAACGGAATCCCTTCAGCGACGGCGAGGACGTCGGGTCGCGTGAAAGGACTGAATCCTTCGAAACCATAGCGGCGATTAGGCGCGTAAGTCCGCGCATAGCTCCGACTCAGTCCTCCGCTGTAGGTGAGGGAATGCTTGATGCGGCCAACGCCCCAGCCTTCTTGATAAAGCATGAGGTTGTTCACCACGCTGCGAATCGTCAGCTCGGGATTTTCCTCGATCGGATAATCCTTCAAATTTTCGTCGCCGCCGTCGCCGTCGACCAAGTATTTCCAATCTGGATACCGCGCGCGAATCCCACGGCAGAGCGCCAGGCCCATCGACGCGCACTCGACGTCGAGTGGTTTGTAATCTTCCAGCACGCGCAGCGTCTCGCCCGCATCGATCGTCGCCGGATCGGCTTCGATTGACTCCAAAAATAACCCGAGTCCGAGCTGCTCGAGGAAGGCGCGCGCCTGCGCCACGTCGGGGCCACTTCCGCAATCGAGCGTGAAAGCCTTCAGCCGCGCGGGATTCAAGCCCATCTTGCGCATGACGTGATAGACCACGAGGAAGACCGATCCGCTGTCGATGCCACCCGAAAACGCCACGCCGATGGGTTCGTTTTCGGGAAGGTTTTCGAGCCATTTGCCGACTTCCTGCACGAGCGCGCCGATGTACGCGCGCCCGATTTCGTCGAGATCGGCTGGCAAACTATTGCGCGTCGGCGTGAAGAACCGCGTGTATGTCGGATCGGGATCCGGGCAGCCAATCAGATGAATTTCAGTCACATAATGCGCTGGCACCATGCGCGTGTAGCTCGGGTGAAACTGGCGATCGAGCCCCTCGATTTTCAACTGCTCGTAGATCGCGTCGATTCGATCCGCGACGATCAGCGCCGGCCCCGCTTGCCGCTTCGCGAGGAAGTAACGCATGGGCCGATCGAGCGAGCGCGCCATGCGAACTTTTTTCCCGTCGCGCGCCACGATCGCAAAGGACCCATCGATCTCGCGCACGCTTTCAACCGGTCCGCGCAAGATGCGTTCACGCGCTTGTTCGAGCGTCATGTTGCGCAGACGCACGGTGGCAGGATCAATCAAATCAACAAGGCGTTCGACGTATTCGTGCATGGCGAGGACGGGTCAAAAAGGAGGCGAAGATAAGAGACAGGCAAACTCAACGGGCAGGCCAGAACCAAAAAGACAGAACCAAAAGAGACAGGCAAACTCGAGGGAGAATCAAAGGGAAGGCGAACCTCTGGGGATAGGCCAGAGGCAACCCCAGATGACGGGGCCAGAGCCGAACTCCGGGGAGCCGAGCACCGAGGACAGAGCCGAACTCCGGGGACAGGCCAAAAAAAATCAGTCGACGAAAAAAGGGCAACGCCCGATCTGAGAAAGTTAAGGCGGCCGCTGCCCAATCATTTCTTTACGGCGAGTCTAGCGTAGATCCGCGCTCGTAAGAAACGCGGGCGCGGGCCTTTGGCATAATGCGCGCAGGGCCCGCATTCTCACGAATGCGGCTACGTTCGAAGCCGCTGCGCGCTCTGAACGGATGGACGCTACCCTGAGTATAGCGTGGAACGCGCTTCCTCCGGGAAGCCGCGTTCGTAAGAACGCGGCTACCCAAAGTCGCGGCAAGGCTTCGATTTGTGTGGGAAACGAAAACAGACCAGCCGCCTCCGGAGATGGGTCAGAAAATCACCCAACGCGAATAGGCGGACTCCAAGGGACGGGCGCCTCCGATATGGAGTGCGGCGACTCGTCGCCGCCTTCAAAGGCGAAATTCATTTCGCCTTCGGGCAGCCTCGATTTACGCGGCATAAATCCCCGGATCTTAATCCGCCTCACCCAACCTAATCGCTCCACCCAACCCGGCCCTCTCGCACTCCCGTAGCTGGGCGTCTTAACGCGCGGATTCCTCCACGTTGCTAGCAGAGCACCGCAGCGTAATCATTTACCATCCCGCATAACGTCATCCGCAACGTGACGTTGAACCCGCGCGTCACGACGCGCAGCTACGGGAGCGCACCAAAGCCAGTTGGACTCTCCTTTCACTAAACGGGGCTACCTCCACCGCCAAGTCCCAGCCCGCCTTCGAACGCGTGTGTATTTATCCATTGCGCGTTCTCCCCCTCGCTGGTTTCCAACTTCTTTCCGTCTCGCACCGATGCTCGCACTTATCCCGACGCCACTCCTCCACGCCCGCGCGCACCCCCACGCCACCCGTGGAAGCAGCGCGCCGAAAGTTCTCGTTGCGATTCTCGCTCTCATGATCGGAGCCTCCATCGCGTGGGTCTTTGCCGTCCAATCGGTTCGGCCGAAAAAAATGTCTTCGACACATGCAGCAGCAACGACCTCGACCGCCAGCACCGCGTCCTCGCGCTCCGCAACAACCTCCTCACCGCAGGTTCCGTTCACGCTATTTAAAAATATCACCCGCGAAGCCGGGATCGATTTTCTCCACGTCAGCGGCGCGTACGGCGATAAACTGCTGCCCGAATCAATGGGCGGCGGCGTCGCGTTTTTCGACTACGACGGCGATGGCGCGCCCGATCTTTTATTTATCAACTCCACCGTCTGGCCGGGCCATTCCGCCGCCGACAAGGCCCCGCCCACGATGGGCTTGTATCACAATGACGGACACGGTCATTTCACCAACGTCACCGCCGGCTCCGGTCTCGACGTCAGCCTCTACGGCATGGGCGTCGCGATCGGCGACTACGATAACGATGGTCGCCCCGACGTCTTCATCTCGGGAGTGAACGGCAACCATCTCTTCCACAACGAAGGCAACGGACACTTTCGCGACGTAACGGCCGACGCGCAAATCGGCGGTTCTGGCACCGATTGGAGCACGAGTTGCGCATGGATCGACTACGACAACGACGGCCTCCTCGACCTCTTCGTCTGCAATTATGTGAGCTGGTCGCCACAAATCGATTTGGCCAACGCGTCCGCTGATCCCGCCACCCGCACCTACGGACAACCAACCCGCTTCGCGGGCACGTTTTGTTATCTCTACCACAACGAAGGCGACGGCCGTTTTCGCGATGTTTCTGCATCCGCCGGCATCCAAGTTAAAAACGCATCCGGAGCGCCTGCCGCCAAAGCCATGGGCGTCGTGCCGGTCGACCTCGACGGCGACGGGTTCATCGATCTGGTTGTATCCAACGACGGCGTACAAAATTTCGTTTTTCACAACGAGGGCAATGGCACCTTCAAGGAAATCGGCGCCCTCAGTGGCGCGGGCTTCGACAGTTTTGGCCGAGCGCGCGGCGGCATGGGTGTCGATGCCGCTCATTTCGCGAACGATGGGTCGATGGGCATTCTCGTCGGCAATTTCGCCAACGAGATGAGCGCGCTCTACGTCTCCGATGAAACCCATCTGAACTTCACCGACGAGGGCGCAAATCAGGGCGTTGGCCCGGCCGGTGTCGCGTTATTGAAATTCGGCGCGTTCTTCTTCGACTACGATAATGACGGACGCCTCGACGCGCTTTTCGTCGACGGCCATCTCGATCCCGCGATCGATAAATTCCAGCCTGGTCAACATTACCGGCAGCCTGCGCAACTTTTCTGGAATTCGGGCAGCACGCGCGGCTCGCGCTTCATCCTCGTCTCACCGGAGAAATGCGGCTCCGATCTCGGCACGCCGATGGCTGGCCGCGGCAGCGCGTTTGCCGATATCGATGGCGACGGCGATCCGGATGTCGTCATCACGCAGATCGACGGAACACCGATGTTGTTGCGCAACGATCAAGCACTCGGCCATCACTTCCTCCGTCTCAAACTTGTCGGCACCCGCAGCAATCGCGACGCGATCGGCGCGCGCGTTCGCGTTCGCGTCGGCTCGCAAATCATCGAACGCCAGGTCATGCCGACTCGCAGTTATCTTTCGCAATCGGAATTGCCGATCACGATCGGGCTGGGCACGCAGAGTCGGCCAGACGACGTCGAAATCGTTTGGCCACGCGGCACGCATCAGCATCTCGCGGCGACGAACATGCCGGTCGATCACGCAATGACAGTTGAAGAACCCCGCGATTCTAAATAAGGATCGCGCCAATGCCCAAACGTCTCTGGCCCGCTTTCGTGCTCGCGGCGATCGTCGCCGCGGCCACCACCGTGATCGTGCATCGCGAGCGCGTCACGCACCCGGGCGCGACGACGACAGAGGTAGGCCAGACCAGCAGCGCATTCGTGCAAGCCGTCACGCGCGGCAATGGTTTTTTTGAAAAAGGGGACGCCGATCAAGCAATCACGCAATACACCGAAGCGCTCACACTTTCCCCAGCGAACACCGACGCGCTCCTCAATCTCGCCAACGCCTATCTCCTCGCCGGTCGCGCCGAAGACGCAATCGATACCTGCCAGCGAGTGCTCGCGATCGATCACAACAACGCCGCCGCCTACTACCTGCTCGGCTGCGCCCACCTTCGCCTGAATCAAGCCGAACCCGCAGTCCAAGCATTGCAGCAATCTTGGAAAATCGATCGCACCGTGCCCGCGCTCGATTTTCAAATGGGTCTCGCCCAAGCCAAACTCGGGCAAACGGACGATGCGATTCGCGACTTCGAAGAGGTCGTTCGCGCCGTTCCGAACCACCCGTCGGCGCACTACCAACTGAGCCGACTCTTTCAACAGACCAATCGCGGTGCCGATGCTCAGCGCGAATTGCAGACGCATCAACAGGTCCTCGCGCAAAATCCGCATGCTCCTAGCGACCTGACTGCGCTCGAGCGTTGCAAATACACCCAACCTCTCGCGCCTTTCGTGCTCGCCGAGCCGGCAGAAACCGGTGTGCCGATCCATTTCGTGGATACAACGGCGGACGCGCTCGGAGCCGCCGCGAAATTTCGCGGTCCGATCGCCGCGATCGACTACGCCCACGATGGCCGCACGAGCCTGTTTGCGCGCGACCCCGAACACGGCTTCACCTTGCTCGACAATCACGCCGGGCACTTGAGTCCCCTCGGCACACCGGTTTCCGCCAAGGCGGACGGACGCTACCGCGAAGCGCTCGTTGGTGACCTCGACAACGACGGATTCCCGGATGTGGTCGTGCTTGGCGAAGGCGAATCGCGCGTCTTCAAATTTTACGCCCAGGGCCATTTCCGCGACGCCACCCGAACCGCTGGATTGAGTGATCTCAAGGCGAGCACCGGCCTGCTCGGCGATCTCGATTTCACCGGCAACCTCGACCTGCTCGCGATCGCGCCGGATGGCCGCGGCATCGCGGTTTACCGTAACCTCGGCAATTTCTTTTTCGACAACAGCACGAACGACTCCGGCCTATCGTCTGAGATGAGTCACGTCGACCGCCTGGTCAGCGAAGATTGGCAGAACGAAGGCTTGCCCGGCATTTTCGTCAGCCGGGCGCAGCAAGCTCCGCTTTACTACGCGAAGAAACGCGCCGCCGCCTTCACTGCCGCTCCGCTCGCACAAAACTGGCCCGCCGGCCGGTTGCTCGCGACCGCCGATCTCAATAACGACCTGCATCCCGACGCCGTCATCGCTGGCCAGAACGAGTTGCTTATTGTCTTTGGGAAACTGGGTTCACCCGCGGCATCGGCTGTCTCCAGTCACGAAACCGATGATCTTCGCCGTGTATCCCTGAACGGACTACACCTGCTTGACCTCAGCGTAGTCGACCTGGACAACGATGGCTGGCTCGACCTCGTTGGTTACGGCGATAACGGGATTCGGGTGTGGCGCAACCGCGGCCAGCTCGGGTTTCTCGACGTCACGAACGCGCTCGGCCTCGACAAAGTCAGATCGGCGGAGCAAGTCGTGGCAGCGGATTTCGACGGCGACGGTGATCTCGATCTTGTGATCACCGATGGCGATGGTCTCCATTTTTGGCGGAACGACGGTGGAAATGCGAATCGGCTGCTCAGCGTTCATTTGCAAGGGAAACGCTCCAATGCCAGCGCACTGGGCGTTCGCGTGGAAGCGATCGCTGGTTCCTGGCGGACGAGCCGCACGGTCCGCGGTGAACCGCTGGCCATCGGCGTGGGCGCGCACGAAAAACTGGACGCGTTGAAAGAACACTGGTTCGACCTTTCCACCGCCCAGGTCGACGTGCCGGTTAACCACGACTTGCTGACGTTGACCGAGCCGACGCTGCCGAGTGGATCATGTCCGTACCTCTTTGCCTGGGATGGAAAACACTTTGATTTCGTGACCGACATCCTCGGAGCCGCGCCGCTCGGTTTGCCCGTGGCCGCCGGGCATTTCATCGATGCCGATCCCGAAGAGTATTTGAATCTTGGAGACGCGACGCACTTTCCCCCGCGCGCTGGCTCCTTCGAATTGCGGATCGCGGAAGAGCTGCGCGAGGTGCTCTATCTCGATGACGCGGAACTCGTCGGGGTCGATCACCCCACGGGCACGTTGGTTTTCCCAACGAACAAGCTCATGCCACACCCTCCGTTTCCGCCCCATGAACTCTGGATCCTGCGGCCGCTCTCCACACCGCGCCACGCCGTGCGCAACGACGGAACCGACGAAACCGCCGCGCTCGCCAACGTCGATGCAGAGATGGCTGGTCCTGTCGCCCTTCGCGCCGCGCAACTTCGCGGGCTCGCCGAACCGTTTTCCGTGACCATGGATTTCGGCGCGCTCCCGGCCAATCGGCCGTTGGTCCTGGCGCTGACCGGCTGGCTCCGTTTCGGCGGCGGCATGGCCAACATCGCTGCTTCGTTGGATCCGAAACTGCCGTATCCATTTCCTGGATTGGAAGCGCAACATGCGGACGGGCGTTGGGAAAAAGTCGACGTCGAGGTCGGTGCGCCTGCAGGAAAAACGAAAACGATTCTCGTCGATCTCGCCGGCAAACTTCCCGCCGACACGCGTCAACTGCGCCTGAGTACCGCCTTCGAGATTTATTGGGATCGCGCGCTTCTTTGCGAAAAAATCGGCGTGGCTTCGCCCCAACCGTTGGCGCTGACGCGCGCCGATCTGCATTGGCGAGGTTTTAGCCGCCATGAAAAATGGCCCGAGTCGCGCCCGCTCACTCCGCGCTACGACGACGTATCTCCGACTCCGCCGTGGGATCGCACTCCGGGCGGCTGGGTCACGCGTTACGGAGATGTTCGGGAATTGGTCGATCGCTCCGACGATCGGCTCGCTCTGCTCGACGGCGGAGACGAACTCGCGCTCGCGTTCGACGCGAACAGTTTGCCGGCGCCATCAACGGGAATGACGCGCGACTATTTTCTGCACGCCATTGGTTGGGATAAAGACGCGGATTTCCACGTCGGCGACGGCTGGAAAGTCGAACCGCTGCCATTCCGCGGCATGCACAATCAGGAATACGGCCACGAGTCCCGGCCTCCCACTCTCGATGATGGATGGATCCAGAAATTCAATACACGTTGGGTTGGGCCAACGGTGGTACACAGCTCCCCTAAGCCATAGCCTCCTCCCTGGGAGCGCGGACATTCTGTCCGCCAACCAATTTAAACGAGCCGGAGGCTCGTCTCTTCGAAATTCTGGAAGCGAGCTTCGCTCGCTGCCCTGGAGTTGGCGGACAGAATGTCCGCGCTCCCAGAGGGAACCTTTCTTAAATCCGATTTGTTTTAACGACCTCGACGGCATACATCTGCTTCGCTCGCCCATGGTCTCGCTTCCTTTTTCGACCCGTTTCTTCTCCGGTTTTCTAGCCTTCGCAGTCGCGCTCGCCGTATCCATCGTGCGCGCCGACACCGGCGAAACCCTCGCCCCCGGCTTGGTCGCTCAACCCCTCGCGCCACGCTCGGGCCCACGCGGAAAAACCATGTTCACCTTGCTCTCGCCGGAAGAAACCGGCGTCCGCACCGAGAACAAATACGCCGACCCCGAAATGTGGAGCCGGCGCTCGCGCGAACTCGAAATCGGCGCGATCGGCACGGGCGTAACCATCGGGGACTACGATGGCGACGGCCGGCCGGATATCTTTATCGTCAGCAAAACCGAAACATCGCGCCTCTTTCGCAATCTCGGGAATTTCAAATTCGAAGACGTGACTGAAAAAGCGGGCGTCGCTAACGTAGGCGAAGCCGCGGCGATTTGGAAGCAGGGCGCGACCTTCGTCGATGTTAACAACGACGGTCTGCTCGACCTCTACGTCTGCCGTTTCAACGCACCCAACCTTCTTTATATCAATCAAGGTAACGGCACCTTCAAGGAGATGGCTCATGCTTACGGCCTCGATGTAAACGACGCGTGCGTCATGGCATCGTTCGCGGACTACGATCGAGACGGCTGGTTAGACGTTTTCATTCAAACCAATTTAGCCGATGCGTCCGGTCATCCCGAGGGTCAGCGAGACTACCTTTTTCACAATAACCACGACGGCACGTTCACCAATGTGACCGATCGTGCAGGCATCTCACCGAGTCCGAGCCATGGAAATTCGGCAACCTGGTGGGACTTCGATGGCGACGGTTGGCCTGATTTATACGTGGCTAACGACTTCGCCGTGCCCGACGCGCTGTATCACAATAATCACGACGGCACGTTCACCGACGTCATCGCTCAAGTCGTGCCGCACGTTCCGTATTCGTCGATGGGTTCCGATCTCGCCGACATCGATAACGATGGCCGAATCGATTTCATGGCCGCCGACATGGCCGCGTCCACGCACGTTGCGGACCAGCGAACGATGGCCGAAACGCGCGCGCGCCAGCGCGACCCGGATGAGACGGCGCCGGTGATTCCGCAATATCCACGCAACGCGATTTTTCTGAACACAGGCCGCGGCCGCATGCTTGAAGCCGCGCAATTGCTCGGTTTGGCCGCGACCAACTGGACGTGGTCGGTGCGCTGGGAAGATTTGGACAATGATGGCCGGGTCGATCTCTACGTGACGAACGGCATGCACCGTGAGATCCACAACGTCGACCTCATCGCGCGGCGGATGGCGGCGGAAAATGACGTGGAAAAAATGCGCATCGTCCGCGGAAGTCCCGTGTTCGCCGAGACGCATCTCGCGTTTCGAAATCTTGGCGGACTGCGTTTCGAGAATGTCGCCGCGGCCTGGGGTCTCGACGAGAAAGGCGTGAGTTTCGGCGCGGCCTTCGGCGATCTCGACAACGACGGCGATCTCGACCTCGTGCACTCGAATTACGAGGCCGGGGCATCTATCCTGCGCAACGATAGCGACAGTGGCCACCGCGTGATTATCGCTTTGCGTGGCACGCGATCGAATCGTTTTGGTATCGGCGCGAAGGTTCGGCTCGAAACTGCTGCTGGTGTCCAAGCGCGCGAGCTGTCGTTGGCACGCGGATACATGTCGAGCAGCGAACCGATTATACATTTTGGCTTAGGCGATGAAAACGTGATTCGCCGCCTGACCGTTGCGTGGCCCAGCGGTGCGACGCAGAGCTTTGAAAATCTTCCCGGCGATCGCCGCTTCGTCGTGACCGAGCCGGAGGCTGCGGTCTCGGCGAAGGCAGGACCGATCGGCGGTTCAGATCCAACGCCTCTCTTCGCGGATGTCAGCGCACAAGCCCACCTCAACGCCGCCTTGCACGAGGACCCGATTGACGAATTGATCGACCAGCGCCTACTGCCCCATCGCTTCAATCGCGAAGGCCCTGCGCTCGCGGTCGGCGACATCGATGGAACAGGCGAAAGCATCGCCATAGGCGGGACCACCCGCGATCCGCTGCGCATCCTGCGACCGCAAGTCACCCAGGTGGCGACATCTGTCTCCGGAAAAGAAAGCAAAGCAGGTTCGCTGCGCGTCCCGGAATTTGTCGTTTCTGCAGCGACGCGGTTCAGCGCTGGATCGGTCAACGATGGACCCATTCTTTTCTTCGACTCGCGCAGCACGGGCCAAATCGATTTGCTCGAAACGCGCGGGGGTGTCGCGCAGCCAGCAGACTCAGCCGACTACCAGCCGAAGCTGTGGTTAAACGATGGGCACGGTCGATTCAACCTCGCGCCGGCAGACGCGCTGCCCGCGTTGCCGATGAGCGTCGGCGCCGTCGCCGCAGCGGATTTCGACCACGATGGAAAACTGGACCTCTTCATCGGCGGGCGCGTGGTTCCCGGAGAATTTCCGAAAGCACCGCGTAGCGCCCTACTCATTAATCGCGGTGGGAAATTCGAAGATGTGACGGACCATGTCGCTCCCGCGCTGCGCAGTGTCGGTTTGGTCACAGGCGCACTCTGGAGCGATGTCGACGGCGATGGCTGGATCGATCTGCTGGTCACGCTGGAGTGGGGACAGGTGAAATATTTCCACAACCGCCAAGGCGAAGGCTTCGACGACTGGACGGAGCGAGCCGGCTTCGCTCGCGCGGGCAACGGCTGGTGGCGGTCCATCGCGAGCGCTGATTTCAATGGGGACGGACGGCCAGATTTCGTCGTCGGTAACGTCGGTCTGAATACACAATATCAAGCTGACGCCGAGCATCCCGCGTTGCTGTTCGCCGGGGATTTTTCCGGACGCGGCGCGACGGCGTTAATCGAAGCTTACGAGCAGAACGGCCGCATTTACCCATGGCGCAGCCGCCGCGATTTAGCGACTGCCTTGCCAACGCTCTTGCGACGTTATCCGAAAAACGATGCTTATGCGCAGGCGAGTCTGCCGGACATCGTCAGCCAGACGAAACTCGACGCAGCTACGCGCTTGTCGGCGACGGAATTGCAGAGCGGCATTTTCCTGAGTCAACCGGATGGGACTTATCGCTTCGAACCATTGCCACGCCTCGCGCAAATCGCGCCCTTAAACGGCCTCGCCATCGGTGACTTCGACGGCGACGGCTACCTCGATCTTTACGCGCTTCAAAATTCTTACGCGCCGACGCCTGCCGTGGGCCGTTTCGATGGTGGCGTCAGCCAACTCCTGCGCGGAGACGGCCAGGGTCATTTCACTGCTCTTCCCGCGAGCGAGAGCGGTTTGATTGTTCCGGGCGACGCCAAGGCCCTGGTGGCTCTTGATCTCGACAACGATGGGTGGCCTGACTTTGTCATCACGCGAAACAACGACACCACCCTCGCCTTCGTTGATCGCGCCGCGACGGCATACCCCACGCATCATTCTGTACGTGTCATCCTTCGCGGTCGGCACGGCAATCCCACCGCCATCGGTGCGCGGGTCACCGCGGTCTACGCAGATGGCCATCAAGTGACCCAAGAGATCTTCGCCGGCTCGGGCGACAAGAGCCAATCGAGCGGCTCCCTTTTCTTCGGCTGGACCAACCCATGCCCAATCAAAAACTTCACCCTCCATTGGCCCGACGGAAAAACCAGCGAAGTGCCTCGTAGTGCCACCAGCACTACACAGACAATCGAAAAGCCCTAGCCTCAGCCTTCAGATAATATAAAGGCAGGCACTCCCTCCTGGGAGCGCGGACATTCTTGTCCGCCATCCATCCAACGCGAGCGAAGCTCGCTGCTTTTTGAAAGAGTGCGTGAGCTTCGCTCACAATCGATCGGTCGGCGGACAGAATGTCCGCGCTCCCAGGGCAAAAGAAGTAAGCAACGCCTGGCAGTGACAACAAACCGTTCAGCTAAACCGGCGAAGCACTCGGGAGCTTGCGCGTATTACGCAGACACCCCAACAGCGCTAACCTCAACCTACAAATAATATATAAGCAGAATTCCCTCCTGGGAGCGCGGACATTCTTGTCCGCCATCCAACCAACGCGAGCGAAGCTCGCTGCTCTTCAAAAAGTCCGTGAGCTTCGCTCACAATCGATCGGTCAGCGGACAGAATGTCCGCGCTCCCAGGGGCTCAAGAAGTAAGCAACGCCTGGCAGTGACAACAAACCGTTCAGCTAAACCGGCGAAGCACTCGGGAGCTTGCGCGTATTACGCAGACACCCGAACAGCGCTAACCTCAACCTACAAATAATATATAAGCAGAATTCCCTCCTGGGAGCGCGGGCATTCGGCGCAGTGACAGTAAATCGAGGACACTTACTGCCACAAATTCGAGGACAGTTGTATTGAACAAACAGCTACAAAGCTGGGGAGGGTTTAAGGGAGGGGGCTTGGCTCCCTCCCTTTTTCGGAACCT
>Ga0207702_10002038_pt1 | contig 19567 bp, 13 predicted proteins | sample KBSCornC62_FD_184302 | JGI IMG/M metagenome (GOLD analysis project Ga0207702, IMG submission 184302) | Corn rhizosphere microbial communities from Kellogg Biological Station, Michigan, USA - KBS Corn C6-2 (SPAdes) (version 2) | ecosystem: Host-associated > Plants > Roots > Rhizosphere > Soil ...
TCACTCCGTTACCGGTTAGCCCGGTCCGTCGTGGGAGGGTCAAAGTAGCATCTGCCCCTATTACGTCAACGCCTTTCATCCACTTTTTTCCAAAAATCTTTCCTCTTGCGAGAGACCCATTTTTTCTATCCACCCGCAAAGCTCCTTTTTATGCACCTCCGCAGCCGATAACCCACCTCATCCACGGAGTTTTCCGTAGCGAAATTTTTTTGAAATCCACCGCGGAAATCCCTCTCTGACATGCATGAATTGGGGTTTTGAGGTGCAAATGGATTCGTAAATTCCACGGATCGGCGCCCAAATCCGCCTCGAATTCGACGCTTTCAATTAAGCGCCATCCCCTTTGGTCCCTCTGCATCGGCGTCGATTACCCGACCCGCAGAGCCGCTTGTTTGCTGGCTCTACGGGCGATCGTACAATGCGCGAAACAGGCATGCGGATTTCCAATTTCTTCGACGAGGGCTTCGATGTGTATGGAACGAGCGCCCCCCATGCCCTCTTCCCCGCGCATCTACTTGCGTGCAGGAGTCCTGTATTCAGTCGATTGAATGCTCCCGCAGTGACGCGGAGGCGCGGGACTTCATTTTGTGACGCCCCGCGCGGCGGAAAAATAAGAGAAGCACCGGCGGTCCGACAGCTGCGAGACACAACGTACCCCGCACAGACGAATGCTTGCGTGGGGAAAGAGGCCGGAGTTATCGCGCCGAGGTCGCGCCCGCCTTTGGCGCAGCTGTCGAAGAATCGGCCTGATTCAACTCCCCCTCGAGACGTGCTGCAGGGACGTAGTCGGGCTTGAGGCTGAGCGCCTGCTGCACCTCACGTCGGGCTCCGTCGGCATCTCCATTATCTCGGAGCGCCAGGCCGAGGAGATAGTGGGCGAAGTAGCTCTGTGAATCGGCATCGACCGCCTTCTTCAATACACCGACAGCAGCACTGACCTGGCCGTTGCGATATTCGGCATCTCCCAGGTTGGTGAGCGCAAACGCATCACCCGGCTGAAGATCGAGTGCGTGCTGGAATGCCTCGATTGCCTTGGCGTAGTCCCCGAGGTGTCGTTGCGCGATGCCGAGATTCACTGCAGCGATATAGCTGTTGGGCGCCTTCTGCTGGATATCTGCGTAAATGTCCTTCGCGTCGGCGAAGCGCTGCTGGTGGGAGAGGTCATTGGCCTCCTTCGCGCGATTGACCAATTCCGGTGGCAGATCGGACTTTGTCGCCTTCCTCGGTACCGCCATCGTGAAATCCGTACCTCCAACTGACGGAAGGGCCGGACCTCCGAATATCTTGCGCTCCTGCGGCGTGAGTGGGGTTTCCGCATTGGCAAGCGTCTGGAGTTTTTCGCCGAGGGATGTCGACCGTAACTGGAGCTTCTCCATCTCCTCCTGGACCAGTTTGCGAGCCTCCTGCCGCTTGACCTGCTCCTCGAGCTGCCGAGTGACGAGCGACTTCAGCAACGCATTCTCGGCCACCACCGCGCCGGTGGCACTCGCGTTGGCGCTCGCAGTGTCCTTGAGCTGTTTTTCGAGATCGGCGATCTGCTCCTGTCCCGTCTTGAGCTGATCACGCAGCGCGGTAAGGCTCTTGTTGGCTGCATCGACTTCCACATGCAGTGCAGCCTCGGCTTTCTGCCGCGCTCCCTTGTCTTTCGAAAGGTCTTCCAACTGCCGCTCCGTCGCCGCCAGCTTCGCGGAAAGCGCCTGGTTTTCCGCCATGAGCTTCGACGTGTCGTCGGTCTGCTTCCGAGCCGCATCGTTCTTTTCCGCGAGCGCTTTATTGGCTGCGGCGACCTGGCTGCGCAGGTCATCTGCGATCTTCTGCTGATCAGCCTGGCTCTTCGAAGCGTTGGCCAGCTGTTGCTCCGCGGCCACGAGTTTGTCGGCAAGCGCCTTCTTCTCCCCGGCGAGTTTCGCGGCATCTGCCTGGATCTTCTGCTGATCCGCCTGTTGTTTCGACAAGCTATCCAATTGCTTCTCGGCAGCGGCAAGCTTGTCGGAAAGTTCCTTGTTCTGCGCGGCAAGTTTGGCGGCGGCGCCATTGCTCGCGATTGCGGAATTGTCGACACCCTTCTTGAGCTTCGAAGCCTCACCTTGGCTGGAAACCAGCATCCCACTGAGCTCCTTCCGCTCGCCGAGCAGTTGCATGCGGATCTTCTCGGATGCATCGATATATTGAGCCGCCTTGTCTAGCTTGTCCGACAGCTGGCCGTTGAAATCGTTGGCGACATCGAGGTCCGCATGTGCCGAGTCCAGGTCCGCCTGAAGCCCCGCGATCTGCTGATCGGCAGCCTTCTTTTCCGCAGCGAGCTTGTCATTGCTGTGCTGCATGTCCTCGAGCGACTGCTTCACCTGCTCGAGTTGCGCCTGGATCTCCACGCTCTGGACCTTGGTGCGATCCAGCGCGGTAAGCGCACTTTGCTCGCGCGCAGTGGAACCAAGCAACCGCTGATTCAAATCGTCGTTCGCCCGCTTCTCCTGCTCGAGTCGCAATTGGAGAGAGCGAATTTCGTCCTTCAATGCATTGAAAGCACCGCGACCCATCAGATTGTCCAGCGAGTCGTCCCTGCCGCCCCGATAGACAGTTTGTGCCTCCATCGCGGGAGCCGGGGCAGGCGCAAATGTTGGCACCGATGTCTGAGGCGACGCCTGGGAGGTCGCCGTGACGCGGTAGGGAGTCACCGGAAGAGGCAGGCGCAAGATGGGCTGGGCCGCCGAAGCCGAGGCCACCGCTATCGGCGCATCGGCAGGAGCGGCGCCGACACCCGAGTCTTCGGGATTCGAAGGAAGGGCGGAAGCGGCGGATGCTGAGTCACTCGCTGTCTGGTCGGACTGGAGCCGCGCGAGCGCATCACGCGTTTTTTGCAGGCGATAATCGATAACGATCGGCTGAAAGGATGGGCTATCCTTCTGCAGCTGCTCGAGCAGACCCTCACAGAAGGCATACTTCTTCCTCGCGTCGTCTGGCTTGCCATCGACCTCCAGCTTCGTCGCCGCCTGGAATGCCTGATAGGCCAGGAGAAATTGGGTGCCAGGATCTCCGCCGGCGCTCAATGGGGCGACGCAGCATGCCAGGGCGCAAAAAAGCGCCAGCAGCAAACGGGGAGAACTGCGAGGTGGCATAGGAATCGAACCGCGTAACATATCAGGACACATCCCGAAAACAACCGGCTTCCCGAAAAATCCCTCAGAATCCTTGCGCGACACTTTATTCACATTTTATTCACATCTTGACATGAGCCTTTCCGCGGGTTACACAGCGCGCGGAGCGGGGCTCAGCCCCGGATGATCAGCTGATGGATGTCACATTGGACAGACCCGTGCTCGTTCTCAACCGGCTCTGGCAGGCGGTAAACACCTGCAGCGTCCGCCGGGCGCTTACGCTTCTCTTCCAGGGCCACGCGCAGGTAGTACACAGCGATGCGGAAAATAACTTCCTCACGCATGATTTCGGCAGCTGGCGGGAGTTCTCCGTCGCCCAGCCGGAACCCGAGATGGTGCGTACCATCTCGGTGAATATCCGCATTCCAAAGGTCATCGTCCTACTTCTCTTCGATCGCCTTCCCAAAAAAGAGGTGAAGTTTACCCGGCACAATGTTTTCGAGAGAGACAAGAATACGTGCCAATACTGCGGGCAGATTTTCGATCGCAAGGATCTCAACCTCGATCACGTTTTCCCGCGCGATCGCGGCGGCCAGACGACTTGGGAGAATATCGTCTGCTCGTGCATTCCTTGCAATAGCCGCAAGGGAAATCGTCTTCCTCACGAGGCTGGCATGCAGCTGCTGCGCAAGCCGAAGAGACCGAAGTGGAGACCCTTCATTAATCTCACGTTTCCAAATCCCCATCACGAGAGCTGGAAGCATTTCGTCGATTTCGCCTACTGGAACGTCGAGCTGGGCGATTAGGCCGAATCGAACGTGGCGCACCGCGCTGCTCAGCGCAGCCTCACGCAGGCGCATCCCCGCGTGAGGAGCTCAAGCCAATGCTTCAGGCAGGAACCTGGAGCGTGAGCGTAAGCACGATCGCAGCCGCAAAAGCCACAACCGATAGAGCTGCGAGGCCGATCGCGGTATAAGTGAGCGCATCGGGCTTCTCCACCGGCTTCGGGAATGGCGAGGCGTTTACGAAGGCCGCCGGGCGGACACTCGCGCTACCCAGCGCCGCAGCCGCGCGCTCGGACTGCGGGAGGGGCTGTGCCGCCGAGGCGGGCACGTCCGCAACGAAGACCGTCTCGACGCTGCCGAAGCGGATCTGGTCGCCGTCCTTGAGCACTGCATCCGTTACCTGAGTTCCATTTACAAAGGTTCCATTGGTGGAGCCTTTGTCCGTGAGGCGATATCCACCGGAGACTGACGCAATCTCCGCGTGGTGACTGGAGACCGAGCCATCCTCGATCTGGATGCTATTATCGGCCAGACGGCCGATCGTCATCGTCTCGTCGTTGATATCATGGGTGACCTGATTGTCCTCGGCCAGGTAAACGCGAATCTGGGGCATGGCGGTGAATTAACAGCGGGAGATCGATTCATCAACCGTTTTGGCAAACTGGTCGAAGAAGTAGGCGGCGTCCCGAGGACCAGGCGAGGCCTCTGGATGATACTGGACGCTGAAAACGGGCAATTCCTTGTGGGCAATGCCGGCGACTGTTCCGTCGTTGAGGTTGATATGCGTAATTTCGACGTGATCGGGCAGCGAGTCCGGATCGATGGCATAGCCGTGGTTCTGCGAGGTGATCGCGATCTTCCCACTTCGGAGATCCTTTACGGGCTGATTCGCGCCCCGATGGCCGAACTTCAGCTTGAAGGTCTTCCCGCCCAGCGCGTAGCCCAGCACTTGGTGGCCGAGGCAGATGCCGAAGAGAGGTTTTTTTCCGATGATCTCGCGCACGGCTTCGTGCGCATAGGTGAGTGCCGCCGGGTCTCCCGGGCCGTTCGAAAGAAAGATCCCGTCCGGATTCCGCGCAAGCACGTCGGCTGCCGGAGTCTTCGCCGGAACCACCTCGACCTGGAAGCCATTCTTCCTCAAGAGCCGGAGGATATTTTTCTTCATGCCGAAGTCGTAGGCGACGATGCGGCGCTTCACTTCCGCAGGCGGGAGAAAGACATTGCCCAGCGCATCCTTCTGGCCTCGGGTCTCGTGCGCTACGGCCTGCACCCATTCCCGGCTCAGTTCACCGGAGGGATCCCATTCATAAGGCTGTGCGGGCGTGACCTCCTGCACGAAGTCCACTCCTTCATACGCAGCCGAGCGTGCCCGCTCGACAGCGGCGCTTCCGTCCAGCTCCGTGGTCACACATGCACGCATGGCGCCCCGCGTACGCAGGTGGCGAGTGAGTGCGCGCGTATCGATCCCCTGAATGCCGGGAATCCCGTTGCGGAGAAGAAAATCGTGAAGCGAGACTTCGCAACGCCAGTTGCTCGGGATGGAGCTGAGCTCCTCGATGACGAATGCGCGCACGTGAGGGTTCTCACTTTCCACATCGATGGTATTGGCCCCGTAGTTCCCGATCTGAGGCGCCGTCATGGCCACGATCTGGCCGCGATACGAGGGGTCGGTAAGCACCTCCTGGTACCCGGTCATCGATGTATTGAAACAAATTTCTCCGACCGCCGTTCCGCAGGCGCCAAATCCCTCGCCCGGAAACACACGGCCGTCTTCCAACGCTAAAATGGCAGACACGGCGACACTATGCGCAGAGGTGCATCGCGACTCAACCCCGGAAAACAAAATCGGCGACAGTTCATCACATGCCGCCGATTCGCTCTGAAAAAAGATTGCCCCACTCGTGCCGTTAAGACGCATTTCCCGTTCCCTAGCGAGAACGGTGGATAACCGCGGAAAGGAGCGCTGACGTCCAATCAAGGCCTGTCATTACTCCTCCCCGCCAAGCCTCCAATTTGTAAACATCGGACCGGGAGTTGCATTCGAATCCCGAACACAGCAGGGCAAAATCCACCTTCCGTCCTTCAGCCGGCCGGAAGGCCTGAAAATTATCGAAAAGAGCTATTCCCGGAATTCGATCCCGAGTTGCTCGCGGAGCCGGCCTCGCAGCCGATCACACGCAGCGTTTACTTCGTCTGTCGTGAGCGTTCGCTCGGATGATCGGAAAGTCAAGGAGAAGGCCAGTGATTTCCGATCGATTGGAAGCTTCACGCCGGTGTCATCCGTAAAGATGTCGAATGGCTCGATGCCGGCCAGTAGCGGCTCCTTCGCGGAGCGCAGGATATCGACCACTTCTCCGAAGCCGACCTGCCGCGGCAGCACGGCCGCGATGTCTCGCGTCACGGCGGGGAATTTCGGGCTTGGGACGAATCCCCGAGACACTGTGGCAGCAGCCTGCAGGGCATCCAGCCGCACCTCGGCAGCGGTGACAGGGAATCGTGCGTCGAGCGCACGAGCGGCGCCCGGAGCGAGCTGACCGACAATGCCAGCAACGAATCCGCCAATGCGAATCTCGAGCGCGAGGCCGAAACGCGGATCCGTCTTTTTCGCGAATTGCACGCCTGGCACGAGCGACTCGATCACTCCGCGGAGGTCGAATAGATCCTGCGCACCACCTTCGGCATCGCGCCATGTCTGCGCAGCCTTGGGACCGCTGGCCAGGAGACCCAGCACCGCGCATTCTTCCTCCTCGTTATTCGCGAAGATTCGACCGACTTCGAAGAGCCTCACCGTCGGCATTCCGTAGTTCACATTCCGACGGAACGCGGAGAAAAGACCTCCGAGAAGACTGGGGCGGAGAGCACTCTGCTCTTCGCCGAGCGGATTACGCAGCGCCAGGAAGGCATTGCCATCCGGCCGCGCCACGAGCGTGCTCGTGCGAGCCTCGCTGAAGCCCGCGCCGCACAAAGCACGGCGCAGATCCATGATGAAATCGTAGCTCTTGTCGGAAGACGACGAAGGCGCGGGCTCACCGCCAAGACGGCCCCGGATCTTCTCGATCCCGACAATCCGCACCACCTCCTCGATCAAATCAACTTCCCTCACGAGATCGCCGCGATATCCGGGTATCTGCCAGTTCGATAGGATCTCGTCGCCGGAGAGTCTTTCGAGCCCGAGCTTCGCGAGTGCGGAGTCGATCTCGTCATTAGCCAGGTCAATGCCGAGCAACTGCCGGCAGCGATTATAGCGCAGAGAAACTTCCCACTTCTGCGGTGGCAGTGTTCCGGCCGTAATGACGGCATCATCAACCTCTCCACCCGCGAGTTCGAGAATCAGCTCCACTGCCCGCGCGCTAGCCGCAAGGAGGCCAGCGGGATTCACTCCGCGCTCGAAGCGGTAGCTGGAGTCGCTTGATAAACCGAGCCCGCGCGAGGTGGCGCGGACGGTGGGCGCATCGAAATAAGCACTCTCGAGAAGAATGTCGGCGGTGGCCTCGGTGACTCCGGAATCCTCGCCACCCATCACGCCGGCAATCGCCACTGGGCGCGTGGTATCGGCAATCACCAGGTCGCTGGCGCGCAATTCGTAGTCCCGCCCATCGAGGGCGAGGAATCGCTCGGCCTGTGCCGCGCGGCGCACCACGATCCCACCGGCAAGCTTTGCCGCATCGAACGCGTGCAACGGCTGACCAAGCTCCATCATCACGTAATTCGTCACGTCCACGATGTTGTTGATCGGGCGCAGCCCCACAGCCTCCAGACGGCGTGCGAGCCATTCGGGGCTGGCGGCGACCTTCACGCCTCGAATCCGGCGCACCGAGTAGAACGGGCAGGCCGCGGCATCCTCGATGCGGGCGACTGCGGAATCCTCGCGAACCGGAACCGCAGCAACGGGCGACTCAGCAAATGCGGCGTCGGTATTGGCGGCAATCTCACGTGCCAGACCGAGATGGCTAAGCCAGTCCGGACGGTTCGACGTGATCTCGACCTCCAACATGGTCTCGGGAGGAAAGATCTCCGAGATCGGCGCTCCGATGCGCGTCTCCGGGGGCAGAATCAGAAGGCCTTGTGCGTCTTCGGCGAGGCTCAGCTCCTTCGCGCTGCACATCATTCCCTCGCTCTCGACCCCGCGCAGCTTGCCGACCTTGATCTTGAAATCTCCCGGCAACACGGCCCCAGGCAAAGCGAGCGGCACCTTGTCGCCCACCTTGTAATTCTTCGCTCCGCAGACGATCTGGCGGGGCACGCCGCTTCCGTCGTCCACGCGACAGACGCTCAGCCGGTCGGCATTGGGATGCGGATTCGACTCGAGGATCTGTGCAACAACCACGTGCGGGAAGTCCGCTCCCCGCGTCTCGACGGAGGCGACCTCGAGGCCGGCGCGGGTAAGCAGCTCGGCCAGGGCGTCAACCGTCCCGGTGTACGGCACAAACTCTTTGAGCCAGGTAAGTGAAACTTTCATCGTCTGAACGGTCGGGGTGCAGCCGTTGGGGCTCGAAAAGTTGGCCCGCCGGCAGCGTTTAGAATTGTTTGAGGAATCGGAGATCGTTCTCCACGAGCATGCGGATATCCGGGATGCCGGTGAGATTCATCGCAAGACGGTCGAGGCCGAAGCCGAATGCGAAACCGCTCACCTTTTCGGGATCGTAAACCGTGTCTTTGCGCTGGTCGCAGATGGCCTGGAATACAGCCGGATCTACCATGCCGCAACCTGCCAACTCCATCCATTTGCCGCCGAGTGCGGCCGTCTGGATGTCAATCTCGAAGCTGGGCTCGGTAAAGGGGAAGAAGTGCGGCCGGAAGCGGACCGCAGTTCCTTCGCCGAAGAGCTCGTGAAAGAAAAATTCAAGGGTGCCCTTGAGATCGGCGAGGGAAACTCCAGGAGCGACGTAGAGGCCCTCCATCTGCGTGAACTGCGCCAGATGGGTGGCGTCAACTTCGTCGCGACGATAAGCAGCGCCCGGAGCGATCACTCGCACGGGTGGCGGCTGGTTCTCCATCGTGCGGATCTGCACGGTGGATGTGTGCGTGCGCAGCAAGCGCCCGTCGGGGAGGTAAAATGTATCCTGCTCGTTACGCGCAGGATGGTGGGCCGGGGTGTTCAGCGCATCGAAACAATGCCACTCCGTCTCGATGTCGGGTCCCTCCGCGAGGGCGAAGCCCATGCGACGGAAAATGCGCACGGCCCGATCGAGAAGCTGTGTAAGGGGGTGAACCGATCCCCGCAGCGGCGAGATTCCCGGTAAACTGGTGTCGACCTGCGAAAGCGCGGCCTCGTCCGCCGCCTGTGCAAGGGCCTGCTCGCGATTCTCGAGCGCGGCTGTCACATCGGAGCGGAGCGCATTGAGTGCCTTGCCCACGCGGGCCTTGTCTTCCTTGGCAACTGTCCGCATCCCCTCGCTCAAAAGCGGGATCGCCCCCGATCGGCCCATGTACTTCACGCGGGCGGCATCGAGTTCCTGGGGAGTGGCGGCCGTCGAGATGGCGTCGAGCGCCTCGGAGCGGAGCGATTCGATCTGCGCTTCCATAAAAAAGAAAAATCCACAGATCTCACGGAAGAGCGCCGAGATGACCCCGGCGGAACTCCGTGAAATCTGTGGATGGAATCTTTAGGCGGCCTTTTTGGAATCGAGGGCGGCTGCGGCCTGCTTGACGATGACGTTGAACGTCGCCTCGTCGTGCACGGCGAGGTCGGCCAGCACCTTGCGATCCAGACCGATATTTGCGGCCTTGAGGCCCTCAATGAATCGGCTGTAGGTCAAGCCCTGCGCACGGACAGCAGCGCTCAAGCGGCTGATCCAGAGAGCGCGGAAGTTGCGCTTGCGGGTCTTGCGATCGCGGTAGGCCCAGTACTTGGCCTTCATCTGCGCATCTTTCGCATAGCGGAAGAGCTTCGAACGGCGGCCACGATAGCCCTTCGATGCATCCACGACGCGCTTGCGGCGCTCGCGGCTTGCGGGAGCATTGGTTGCTCTTGGCATTTAGTGTAAAACTTCGGCGTTTGTGCCGAAGCCTCCGTGGAGCGGACTGTTTCTTCTTGGGATCCCGGGCCTCGTCTGCTCCATCATCCCCGACTCAAGCGTCGGGGCAGACCGCGGGATCGCTAGGGTTTTAAGAAAAAGGCAGGTTCAGCTTGATGCGGGCCATATCCGTCTCGTGCACAACCGCGGATTTCGCAAGATTGCGCTTGCGTTTGGCGGATTTGCTCGAGAGGAGGTGACGCCGACCCGAACGGGTGCGCAGCACCTTGCCGGAAGCGGTCAATTTGAAGCGCTTCGCGACAGCCTTTTTCGTTTTGCTGCGTGCGATGGGTTTTGGCATGAGAGCCGAGTAATATGGGGACGCTTTTTCAGGACGACAAGAAGAATCTCGAAAATTGCTGAGGAAAGATTACTCGAGCGCTGGCGCTTTATTGACGGAACGACCGACCGCCTGTAAGTAACCAGCATGCGCGCAGCCACCGCCCTTCGCCTCCTGGCCGTCCTGTTTCTCATCACAATTACCCCCGCCTTCGCAGGTCTCCCGACCGATCAGGGCCTGATCCTTCATGGTAGCTACTGGGCAAGCGGCCGGGTATCCGTGGCGGGCATCACCGTGCGCTATCTCCAATCCCGGGCGAGCGTGAACAGCAACGGACGGATACGCGGCAACATCAAGCGCCTCGTGACGGATAGCTCCGGCCGGGTGCTCGAGTCTGATACCGTGCGACTTACCGGCAACTGCAGCAACTTCAGCGTGCGCGGCCGCTCGTTTACAGCGAAGGCAATTTTGCGGCTTTCGGGCGGAGTCCTGATTACCGGTCAGTTCAACGGCCTCACCGATCCCAGCCAGCGACTCTCGAGATACTTCCATGGGAAGATCTCCGGCGTGCCCCACAGCACGTTCGTCCTGCGTTCGCGCTGATCGACATCGTCGAACTGGCGCCCGCGCCAGCCCGGTCCCAAAAGCTCTGTCACTTCACCAACCCATGAAGACACATGTGCTCATGGCGGTCGCGCTCGCGGCTGCGTTCACCGTCAGCCTCGCGCAGGCTCAGAGCACCCCATGGCCCAGGCATCTGGCCTCCAGCGCGGGAGACGTCACCGTTTATCAACCACAGATCGATTCCTTCTCCGGAAATCAACTCACAGCGCATGCTGCAGTGTCCGTCTCGGAGCCTGCCGGGAAAGAACCTGTCTTCGGCGCCGTCTTTTTCACCGCCACTGTCTCGACTGATCGTGGCACCGATGAGGTGACAGTGAATCAGATCCATGTCACGAACAGCCGATTCCCCTCGGACGCACAGACGCTCACCCCGGCCGTGACGCAGGCCCTCGTCGACGCAGGAGACCAGGACTCTATCAGCCTGTCGCAGAGCCAGCTCCTGGCACAACTCGCCCTCACCCAAAAGGAGCAGGCCGCCGCGGCAAATCTCGATAATACTCCGCCGCGCATCCTCTTCGAATCGCAGCCTACCGTGCTCGTCACCATCGATGGGGAGCCAAAGCTGGTGCAGGCCCCAGGATCGTCGCTGATGACCGTGGTGAATACCCCGTTCTTCATCGCACTCGATCCCTCCACCCGCACCTATTACCTCCGCGGCGGCGGTCGATGGCTAAGCACCAGCGACATTCTGAATGGTCCGTGGACTCCCAACACCAACGTACCGGCCGCGGTTACGCAACTCGCTGCTAGTCAGCCACAGGCTTCGCAGCAGGAATCGGTGACTCCGAATGCAGGCGGCATGCCCCAGATCATCGTCGCCACGCAACCGACGGAAATCATCCAGACCACTGGGCCAGCGGAATACGGCCCGATCGACAATACGAATCTGCTGTATGTGACGAATACGGACAGCGATGCGTTCATGGATATCGACAGCCAGTCCCTCTACGTGCTGCTCTCGGGGCGGTGGTTCACCGCACCCTCGCAAGCCGGGCCGTGGACCTACGTCTCCGCCGGCCAGCTTCCCGCGGATTTTTCGCGCATTCCGCCGGGCCTGCCGGTTTCGAATGCCCTGGCGAGCGTTCCCGGGACACAGGCCGCGCAGGATGCAGTACTGGATGCACAAGTCCCCCAGACGGCCGCGATCAAACGTAATGCGGAAGGACCGAACGTCAGCTATAGCGGCGAGCCGAAATTTCAGCCGGTGTCCGATGATTCGAAGGTGAGCTATGCGGTGAATACCACGAGTTCCGTCGTGAAGGTGGAAAAGACTTATTACGCGTGCTCCGATGGTGTCTGGTTCCAAGCCGAGGCGCCGGTCGGGCCGTGGGCGGTGAGCATCGCCGTACCGCAGGTCATTTATACGATCCCGCCGACCTGCCCGATTTATCCCGTGACCTATTGCCAGATTTACTCCTACACGCCCGATGTCGTGTATTGCGGGTATCTGCCCGGCTATACCGGCAATTATGTCTATGGCGGCGCGGTCGTTTATGGCACGGGATGGCCGTATGATCCGTGGTTTGGGACCGCCTTCATTCCGCGCCCAGTCACATGGGGATTTGGCGCCACGTTCAGCACGGGCTGGGGCTGCTGGGGATTTGGCGTGGGAGCCGGATGGGGAGCCGCATCCTTCGGGTGCGGATGGAATAGCGGGTGGTGGGGCTGCGGCAACTACCACTGGAACAACTGGAACTGGAATTCCAACTGGAACCAGAACGTGAGCGTCACGCGCAACGTGACGAACAACGTCACCAACAATTACTACAACGGCGCGGTCAACCGCACGGCAAACAACATCTATCGGAATAATCCGAACCGCCTCACTCCCCAGGAGCAGCGCCGGCTCGAGAACAACGAGAACCGTCTGGAGCGACGGAATGCCAGCCTGCAGAACCAAATTGATCGCGAGCGCCAGGCCGGGACCGCGGCAGCCAACGAGCAGCGGCAGAGGAACCAGGAGCAAGAAAACCGCGACAAAGCGCAGGAGCAGATTGATCGGCATGAACTGGCGGAAAATCACCCGAATGACCGCCACCCAACCGCGGCCGAGCGCCAGGCAAATGAGGAGGCGCAGCAGCGCCACGAGGACGAAGAGCGAGCCAATCGCCAGCGCGAGCAACAGGAGAGGGACAATGTTTACGCGGATCACGACGGCAATGTGTACCGCCACAATGACGATGGTTGGCAGCACCGCGAACAGGGCCAGTGGCGGCAGCCTCACCGGGATGACGACAGCTACCAGCACAATCGAAGCGAACTCAACCATCAGTTCGCGGCCCGCCAGCGCGGAAATAGCGGCGGCAGGCGGCGGTGATCGTCACCCGATTGGGGAGGAGGGAGGCCTCCCCGCCGCGGAAGGGCATAATTCCAGCCTCAGGCTGGCGTCTCGACGTCCGGGCGGAATTCCTGCACGTAGATCACCCCGACCGTGGCACGCGTGACAGCCGTCCGATCGAGAAGGTGCCTCATATCCACGAAATCGCCCCGCTCGACGACGTCCACAATCTCGGTGTCGAGATCGCGCGGCGGATTTGGAAATGGCAGTGAATTGAAAAACACGCCGTGGTTATGAAGCAGGCAATCGAGGGCCGGCTGATTCGCCGGATTGCGGTAGAATGTCGCCGCGAAATTGGCGGGATCGAAGCTCGATAGATCAGCCCGCAAGTCCACTCCCACTCCAACGATCAATCCCGTCACATTCCTCAGCCGCGGCTCCGTGTCGAACTCGAACCATTCGGCGAAGTTCTCGGGATCGGTGATGAATTTGCCATTGGCGGGCGCATTCTTCGCAATGGGAGACTTGGTCACCCCGCTTCCGAACATCGCGCGCACATCTGCACGCATCGCGAGCCCCAATGCGCCTCGAAAATCCGGCCGGCGCTCGGCCGAAAGGTCGAATAGCGCCCGATAGAGCTCCGTGAGGCTGATCCCATCGTCCGAAGCGGCTTCGAAGTGTACGTATTCGTTGAATGGCCCGGCCAGCGAGGCATTGAATGCCGTGCGGATCTGCACCATCTGGCTGTCGGCTTTGGGAATGAGGAAGTCCGGCGTGTCGTGACCGTCGGTCGGCAGCCACACCATCGTACCCCCGACCGTCATCATCTCACCCAGCAGCGGCATCACCTCGGCACTCGATGCGCCAAGCCCGCCGAGCCCGAGGGAAAATCCCTTCGACGAGAAGGTCTTCTCTTTCAGCTCCTTCTCGGTGACACGACTGCCAAGAACGTCGTCGATATGTCCCAGGATCTCGATCGCCCCCGGGGCGTCATCGCCGGGATTGAAAGAAAATCGACCCACCGGAAGTTCCCGCCGATCAAGGCCCGGCTCAAATGCCGCCAAAGCCTCCGCACCGGTATCGAAGATGGGGAGCTCGCTCGCGAGGCCGGAAATGCGAATGACCTCGTGGCAATAGGGCTGCACGCCCGCCAGCGCGAAGCGACCTCCCTGGCGCGCGGCCTGTCGGTGGCATTGCAGGAAAACGCGGAGACTGGCGCTGCTCAGATACGAGACATTCTGGAGATTGATCACCAGATGCTGTGCCTCCGTCCCGAAGCGCGCATGAATTTCACGCTCCAACTCGATGCTCTGGTGCGCATCCAGGCGCCCCTCCGGCCGCATAATGAGGGTGCCGCCCGCGATGTGCTGATTAATGGACATGAAATCTTCTACTTGGCCCGTTTCTCGGCCTCTGTCTTGAGCGCGGAGACGGTATTCTTCACGGAACTCAAGGCCGCACCCTTTGCCATGCCGGCGAGCGCGCCGAGCTTGGGTTTGACGTAGTTCGAGTATTTAAGAATCGAGCCGTTTCCGTATGGCTCGACTCGGAGTGATCCATCAGAGATGTCAGCCATCGAGGATTTCAATAGCTTCCAGCTCACATCGACTCCTCCATCGGAGGACTGGCTATAGGTGTTTTGTACCGTGAATGTCGTCGTCCCGAAGATCGGCATCTTCTGGGTGTATTCGACATCGCACACATTCGAGCTCGGTTGCGAAATCACCTTGGCCGAGACGATATCAGGCTGGAAGTCCTGCGCGTGCGCGTAGTCGCGGAAGACTCCCTCGACCGTCGAAACCGGCGCATTCACCAATGTGTATACTGTCAGCTTCGGCCAGACACCGCCCGGCACATCCGTGGGAATGACGACCATTTGGCCGGCTTTGAGTTGCTTAAGCTGACCCTGCGACAAGTCACTGGTCACCGCGGCACACGCGACTCCAGCGGAAATGAGCAATGCGGCAAATACGGAGGAGAGTTTTGCGCTCATGCTGCGACTGGAACCCGCCGCCAAAACCGTGTCAAGCCCAAGGCCCGCCGCTCGAAGGTTTCCTAGGCGAATTATCGGGAAAACACCCGATAGAATGCCTCAGGGAAGAATCTCTGCCACTCTATGCTTGGCTAATTACTCAGGATGGTCGATTTTTAGACAGCCACGAGACAGCAAGCCTAAATGTCCGATTCTGCTCCGCCCCCTACCAGCTTGAGCCATGCGTTTCGCCCGGCTCGGGAGGCCTGTCTCATCTGGCTTGCCCTCACGGCCTGCGCCGTGATGGGGGTCTGGATGGGCGGGCAGTATGGGGAAAGGAAACTGGCCGAGGGCATCCGGACGGATGCGATCAATTCCGCGCGAGCAGCCATGCTGGGGTTGAATCCAACATTGCATGAAGAGGTCGCCCTGCATGAAAAGATGTGGTCCGACGCCCATAAGCGGGCATTGGAGTCGCTGATTGCTTTTCACAAGCAATATCCCGACGTGAGCCGCGTGCGCACGTTCATGCTGGATGCGAATAACAGGCCGGTGGTCATTCTCGATACCGAGACCGTTGCCGGAGTCGTCGGGATGCAGCGCCCGGTCGATCCCACATCGCTGCGCACCGCGCTCCCGGTAAACGACCCCGCTTATGCATCGGTGGTCGAGACGCTCCGGAACCACCAGCCCTCCGCCCCGGACGACTCCAGCTACGACGGCTATCGCTATTGGAGACCCGGCGTAGTGCCGCTAGGGACGGATGCGGCGATCGAGGCGGACCTTAGCAGCAAAACCCAGGAGGCTGCGCTGCGAAGTCTCAGGATGTGGGTGGGCACCGGGATCGGCCTCGCCGTGATTGCCTGCGGCGTGGTCGCTCTCATCTATTTCAATATTCGCACCTCGCATTTGGCGGCAGAGACCGCCGGCGGCGAGGCCATCCGCAGCCAGCAGTGGCTCGAGCAGCGGAACAGTCGTCTCGTCGAGGCACTGGGACAGGTCGTCCTGCATCGCGATTTGCGGGCGGCCTCCCTGCTCTGGGATGGCGACACCAAGGAGCTCTTCGGCACGTCATTCGACCGGATGCCGATAACGTACGACGAGTGGCTCGAACGCATCCATCCCGCCGATGTCGAGCGTGTGCGCGCCGCCACGCGGCACGCCTCCATGGAGCGCCGCATCTATGAACTCGAGTATCGAGTGCGGTACGAAGACGCTGGATGGCGCTGGTTCCGCGAGCGCGGTGTGGTGAGCTTTGCCGCCCAGGATGATTTTTTTCAGCCCACGACGAGCGACAGCGTGCTCGAGGATATCTCCGGCATCAAACATGAGCAGGACGAACTCGCCGCCCTCGCCCTCATCGCGAGCCGCACCGATAATGCCGTCTGCCTGACGAATTCCCAAGGGCGGGTAGAGTGGGCGAATGCAACCTTCCAACGACTCACCGGGCTCAGCGCCTCTGAAGTGCGCCATAGCGAACTCACTGAGCTGTTCGCCGGAGCCCCGGGAGAGGCGGCTTTTGCCTCGCTATTGGGAGAGGCGATGGCCGGCAAGGGCGGTCGCTCCGAGATCCAGCTCGCCCACCGTGATGGCTCGACCTATTGGACAAATGTTGAAATCCAGCCTCTTCTGGACGAGGCCGGGCAGATCACGCGTCTTGTCGCGATCCAAAGCGACATTACCGCGGCAAAGGAATTCGAGGCCCGACTGGTACGGGCGAAGGACGCGGCGGAAACCGCCGAGCGGGCAAAGAGCGAATTCCTCGCCGTGATGAGTCATGAGATACGCACGCCGCTCAATGCGGTACTCGGATTCACCCGTCTGCTCCTCGATACACCGCTCAATGCGCAGCAGCGCGACTATATCGACACGATTCGATCCAGCGGCGATAGCCTGCTCCATCTCCTGAATGACATTCTCGATTTCTCGAAAATGGATGCCGCAAGCATGCAGCTCGAGAGCGCGCCATTCGATCTCCGCGGCTGCGTAGAGGATACACTCGATGTGCTTATCGCGCCCGCCTCGACCCGCGGCATCGAACTCATCGGCGACATTGCCCTCGATACTCCGGAGGCCGTCGTGGGCGATCGAGGCCGCCTCCGCCAGATCCTCCTTAATCTCGTCGGCAATGCCGTGAAGTTCACCGAGCGAGGCGAGGTGTCGATCAACGTACGTCCCATCGAGTCTGGAGTGGTCGAGGATGCGACCGCCCCCGTGGGCTCGCATATCATGCGCATGCGCTTCGAAGTGCGCGATACCGGCCCCGGCATTCCGCCCGACCAGCAGGCGCAGCTTTTCAAGCCCTTCACTCAAGCCGACAGCTCAGCGACCCGCAAGCACGGTGGTACCGGTCTCGGCCTCGCAATCAGCAAGCGCCTGGTCTCGCTCATGGGCGGCCAAATCGGCCTGCACAGCGCTCCGGGTGCAGGATCGACATTCTGGTTTGAGATCCCTCTGGCCGTGGCGGATCATCAGCCGCCACAGCCTCCGGCACTCAACGTTCTGCAGGGCTTGCGCGTCCTTCTTGTCGAAAAAAATGCGGCTCAGCGCCGCGTGCTTGGCGGCCAGCTCAGCGCGTGGGGCATGCAGGTCGAGAGCTTCAGCCGCGGGAGGGACGCCATTGTGGCCGCCGAGCATAGACGGTTCGACGTCGCCTTGCTCGATGCCTCGCCACCGGACATGGACGGGCTCACCCTTATCGACCGCCTGCGCCATCTACCGAGACGGAATGTAGGAGGCATTATTCTCGCCGGACCGCCGGGTCGCCTCCCCGTGGCAACTCACGGGCCGTTCGACGCGATCCAGCGCCTTGTAAAACCGATCCATACATCTGCCTTGGGGGATGCACTACTCCGCTCCGCTCCGCGTATCGGACGCATCCTGCCACCGCCTCGCCCATTGGATCGCGCCGCCCAGGCGGCAGCGGCGGTCGCTGCCATCCGCGGCAGCCTGGCAGCAGCCCCCAGCCAGGCCCCCCGGCCCGCGGGCCAATCTCCTCGCTCCCCGGCGCCGCCTCCGGCCATCGAGAACCCCGCGTCACCAGGTCGCCGCATCCTTGTGGCTGATGACAACGCCATCAATCGCAAGCTAGTCAAAAAGATGCTCGACGGCATGAAGTGCGCGGCCGAACTCGTCACCAATGGCCGGGAATGCGTTGATGCTGTGAAGAATGCACCCACCTCGTTCGACGCCATTCTCATGGATATTCAGATGCCCGAGATGGACGGCATCGCGGCCACCCGGGCAATCCGCGAGTTTGGCTCGACCATTCCCATCATCGCCCTCACCGCCGATGCCATGCCCGATGACCGCGCCCGCTGCCTGGCCGCCGGCATGAATGATTACCTTCAGAAGCCTATTCGTCCTGACATGCTCGAGACCGCGCTGGATCGGGCGGCGGTTCAGGAGGCGTAGGATATCCTCGCCTAAAGCCGATTCATACCCGGCGTCACTCGCCTCACTTGCGCTCGATTAGCCGGATCGGGTGCTCGTCGACGATGTTGGGCTCGAGGCCGCCGAGCTTCTTCGGATCGTATAGCTGGATGCAGACGTAGAAATAGAGCGGGCAGACGATCGACTCTTTGGCGATGAGAAACTGCTCGGCTTGCGCAAGGATGGCGAAGCGCCTGACAGGATCAGCCTCGCGGGCGGCAGCGGCAATGAGGGCGTCGTATGAGGGATCGCCCCAGCCGGTGCGGTTGTTGCCGTTTCCGGTCGTGAACATGTCCAGGAAGGTATTCGGATCGGGATAGTCTCCCACCCAGCTCGCTCCGGAAATCTCGTAATCCAGCGAGGTCATGGAGGCGAGATAGACCTTCCACTCCTGCCGGGTGAGCGAAACCGTCACTCCGAGAGTGTCCCGCCACATGCTCTGGAGTTCCACCGCGATGGGCTCGTACAGCGCGCTCTTGGCGTAGAGGTATCTCACTAGGGGAAATCCTTTTCCGCCGGGATACCCGGCTTCCGCAAGGAGGCGGCGAGCCTCCGCCGGGTTGTAGGGCAGCCCGTCGGGCGAAGCATAGCCTCGAATCCCGGGTGGCACTAGGGAACTGGCCGGGCGCTCGCCCGCGCGAGTGATTTTCCCCACGATGCGGGCCTTGTCCACGGCGAGCGAGAAGGCGCGGCGCACACGCTCGTCCTTGAACGGCCCAGAAATGCAATTGAATCGCAGGAAATAGGTCCCGAGGAAGGGCTCGGCGTGGAAATCCGGCCGTTTTTTCAAATCATCGAGCAGGGCGGGAGGCGCCAGCCCTTTATCGAGCGTAAGGTCAGCCTCGCCACTCGCGTAGAAATTGTAGGCGACGTTGGCATCCGCAATCGGGAGAATCTTCACCGTATCGAGCGAGACGTGGGCTCGATCCCAGTAGAAGGGATTTTTCCGCAGGAGGATTCGATCGTTGATTCGCCAATCCTCGAGTTCGTAGGCGCCATTGGAAACCATCCTGCCCGGCTTCACCCAATCGTCTCCATATTTCTGCACGGCCCACATCGGCACCGGGAAGAGCGGAGGAGTCGC
>Ga0207702_10002039_pt1 | contig 19561 bp, 15 predicted proteins | sample KBSCornC62_FD_184302 | JGI IMG/M metagenome (GOLD analysis project Ga0207702, IMG submission 184302) | Corn rhizosphere microbial communities from Kellogg Biological Station, Michigan, USA - KBS Corn C6-2 (SPAdes) (version 2) | ecosystem: Host-associated > Plants > Roots > Rhizosphere > Soil ...
CTTTTGGAGGTGCATTTTTAGAACGTGAGCTTCCGGCTATTGGACGCTTTCGAGTAGCTGCGCGTCTTGACGCGCGGATGCGGCGTCGCCCTTCCGCAAAAGAGAGAGAGTCCCGATTTTGCAACGCGAAGTCCGCGCGTTAAGACGCGCAGCTACAAGTCAGCGAGAGAGCCGTGTGCGGCGCAGCAAGGTCTACTGCGCCGCGACGCAATACCAGTGGCGTTTCGGTGAGGGGGCAAAAATGTACGATTGGCCCGGGCCGTTAGGGACGCTGCGATTTCGGGTTTAACGGATATTTCGGGTGGCCGCGTTCGTGAGAACGCGGGCCCTGCTCGCTGCCACGCGAAAGGCCCGCGTTCTTACGAACGCGGCTACCTCCATCCTCCATCCTGCGTCCCCAATCCCCAATCCCCAATCCCCAATCCCCAATCCCCAATCCTCCTCAGTCTTTCGCTCGTTCTGGTTTCAACGACGCGCACAAATGAATGTGCGGATTTATCGGCTAGAAACGGTCTGCGGTTTTCGTTTCTTCCTCAATCTGCCCTGGTCATCGAACGTGAAAACTTGTTCTGATTCTTTTCTATGAGCTATTCCCCACGACTTATCTCGATTGGTTTGGTTTCGTTGCTGACGCTTTCCGCCCGTGCCGAACCCGATCCGAATTGGCTCGGCCACGATCGCAATCGGCCCGCCCCCGCCGTCGTCGATCCGGGTTATCCGAGCACGCAAGACCACGTTGGCAAAGCTCCGTCCGATGCCGTGGTGCTCTTCGACGGTACGGATCTTTCCCACTGGGCTGCTATGGATGGACAGCCTTCCAAATGGATCATGCACGACGGCGCGATGGAGTGCGTACCGGGCAGTGGCTACATTCGCTCGCTGCAAAGTTTCGGAAAGTGCCAGCTCCATCTTGAATTCGCGACGCCGAATCCACCGCATGGCCACAGTCAAGGGCGCGGCAATAGCGGCGTTTTCTTCGGCATGGGGCGCTACGAAGTTCAGGTGCTGGATTCGTACGATAACAAAACGTACGCCGACGGCTCTTGCGCCTCGATCTACGATCAGTACCCACCGCTGGTTAATGCGTCCCGCAAACCCGGCGAATGGCAGACGTACGACATTCTTTGGACTCCACCGCACTTCAACACCGATGGCAGTGTCGCCGCGCGCGCGCGCGTAACGGTTTTCCACAACGGTGTGCTCGTACAGGACGATGTCGATTTGGTGGGCGGTACGAGCTGGATGGAGCGGGTGCCATACGAGAAACATCCGGAAAAATTGCCGATCGCGTTTCAAGATCACGGCAATCCCGTGCGTTACCGGAACGTCTGGGTGCGCGAACTCGATCCGCACAATCGCCCAGAATTCTATTACGCCGATAGCGCCCTCGACGCGCTTTGCGGTAAATATCAGGACGCGGAAATTACCCGTCGCGACAATACTCTGATTTTAAAAATGTCCGGTTTCGTGAAAGTCTTGCACGCCGGTTCACCGACGCATTTCTACGCCACCGACACGGACGTCCAAGCGGACTTTGATCCGGCGAACAAGACTGTTGGCATCTCGGTCGGTGAAGATGAACAGATGAAGAAAAAGAAGAGCGAGTGAATCGCTGGTGCGGCTCGCCCTGGGAGCGCGGACATTCTTGTCCGCTCTCTCGATCTGCGCGCAGCGCACACTCGTCTCGATCGCTTCGATCTTTTGCATGAGCGAGCTTCGCTCGTGAGAGAAGGAGGCGGACAAGAATGTCCGCGCTCCCAGGGAGGGCAGTTGATCCGATAGATGATACAAAAAAAGCCGGCCTTTTCGGGCCGGCTTTTTTGATTCATCAAACTCAACTTAGTTCTTCGCGGTTGGGAAACGGTAGAGCGTATAGAACGCCTCAAATCCCGGACCGATGTTATCGCCGAAGATCGGCTTACCATCGACCGTGATCCGATAAACCCGCGCGGTCTGCTGAGGATGCACCACCGGCTGTTCTGTTTTCGCCAACGCGACCGTGACGGTCTTCCGATCCTTACTGATCGTCACGCCTTTGATCTCTTCGGCATGGTCGTCCAATTCAGGTGAACCATAGTCCGGGGCGTTGCGGTAAACCCAGGATTGGATTTTGAGATCCTTCAAGAAGGCTTCGTCATTGATCGCCGCGGGTATTGGCAACGTGAATACGAGATCGAAACCACCCACGACGGCGGAGACGTGGTGAATCGCCGGCGGGATCGTTTTCCCGTCCCAAACGATGCGCTGCAAGCTCGCGATGTGACCGCCTTTGGATTGCCAGCCACGGCCCACTTCGCCGATCAGGAGGCTGTGGTCGGGTAAGAAAATCGGACGCATGGGGCCCGATTCGAGATCGATGGCGAAGTTGATGATCGAACCCTGTACAAAGTCGCCGACTTTTTCCGTCGAGACACGCATCAGGTTAGACTGCGTCTGATCGCCGACGAACATCTGACCCGTGAACGGACCAAACTTGTCGGCCGGCAACTGCCACACCGGATTGCCCGGCGAGTTGGCCAAACGATTTTCGGGAAAGAGTGCGATCGGTTTTTCCCGCTTCGATGCGACGGCGCTCCATTGAATTTCTGGAGAGTCCGGTGTCATCCCCGGGAGGTCGACGAGACCTGCGGGGTGACCGTAGAATTTCCCTTTCTTCAACTCATAGAGTTCGGACGTACCGTTATACTCACCTTGATTGTCGAGGTAGTAGAGACGGCCGTCTGGGCCGAAACCAAGACCTGCAGGACTACGGAGTCCGTTGGCAAATGGCTCGAAACCGCCTTTGGCCGGCACGTGCACGGCCCAACCGCGGAAGCCGCCACTCGTGCCCATGTACTTGCCGTTCGCGTTATACTCCCAGTTCGCACCGCTGCCGTCATCGAGATTAAGCGTGATGAAGTAGCTGCCATCGGGCGCGCGCACGGGACCGTGCATATAAGAGTGGTAATTGCCATGGTAGCTGAAGGCGTCGGTCAGCGTTTCGTAAGAGTCCGCCACCCCGTCGCCCGTCGTGTCGGTGATACGAGTCAGCTCCGGCTTTTGGCCGGCGACGACTTTGAGACCGTGCTTGTCTTCCACCTGTACGCCGAGGCTGTCGAAGAGACCCAAAGCGAACAGATTCCATTCACCATGGGTGAGCCGCCAGATTCCCGCGGTACGGGTCGCCACGACAATCGTGCTATCAGGCGCGACGGCGAGGCCGAGGGGTTCGAAGAGCATGTCACGACCGTAGTTGTCCTTCGGTCCCATGTAACGTTCGGCGCTGTAGCCTGGCGGCAATTTTGGATACGAGGGTTCGACGACCAGCGGTTGATGGGCGAAGTTAAAAGTCGTCGGCTTCGGATGCCACGCATTCGGCGCGAGCGTGAGATGACCTTCGGCGACAGCTTCGCCGTGCAGTGACGCGGGCACGACCCAGCGACCATCTTTGATTTCACCGGCCGTGACGGAAATTTTTCCGAGAGCGGATTCATTTAACGCGAACGTCTGCGCCGTGCTCAGCTTACCTTTCACGACGAGACGAACTTTGCCGGCGCCATCGATATTGGCCTGCACCGCGACGGTATTTTTGCCAACCCGATAGTTGAAGACCGGCGCCGGGTCCGGCTTCGAAGAATCGCGCGAGTAGCCGAGGAATTGCGCGTCAATCGCGGCGAGGCGATCGAGATGATCCTGTTTGCTATAGAGCGATTCACGGATGGTCGCTCCATCCTTGAAGATCGCGTCCTTGAAAGAGAAATCGATCAAGTCGCCCTTGGCACTCAGCGGCGCGAAAAGATAGGGTTGTTGTCCCAGGTCGATCTCACGGCTGTCATAGCCTTTCTTCAGGCCCGCGCCGCCACGACCCGTGAATTCGCCGGTCATGTCGAGAAAGCCGCCTTGCCAAACTTGGACGAAGGCAAGAATGCGCGGATCGAAGGTGAAGTTAACGCCGTTGGGCTGGCCAACGTGGATCGAACGAGCGGAGACGTGTTCCATCGGACCGCGTTGAATCCGGACTTGATTGTCCACCAGCAATTGCAGCCGGTCCGCGAGTGGGTCGTAGTTCTTCAAATCGCCTTCGGACACGAGATACGTGATCGGTCCCTGTGCTTCGGGCTGGTTGAGAGTAGTGAGGTAGGCGTAGATCGCGTCGACTTGGCGGTCCGAGAGCACGGAGGGTGCGAAGGTCGGCATCACCGGCGGATATGCCTGGTCTTTCTTCGGGCCAGATTCGCCGAGGGCGATTTCCTGCTGCGGCGTACGCACGCTGCGCTCGAGATAAGAACGATCCGCTTTGATTGTGAAGCGATGCCCTTCACCGGCGAGCACGACGCGTTCGCGGGGTTCGACGCGGAAAAGGCCGAAAAGATCCGGTCCTGCTTTAGTGGATACATCGCCTTCCTGCGTGGCGTGGCATTCGACGCAGCCGAAGTTGCGGAAGTTGTCTCGGCCTTGTTCGACCAGATCGACGAGCTTGTCGATGTTGGTCGGTTGTCCACTCGCTGCAGGTAGTTTAATGGCGCCGAAGTCGGCGCGGGAAATCGAAAAATTGCGGAGGGCGATGCTGCCTTTTTCAACCGCGACCGCGAACGAACCGCCTGCGTCTTCCCAGGGAGAATCAGTGCCGACGGTGAGGCCGTACGGGATCGTGTTGCCCTGGACCACTTGGCCATTGATCTTCACTTCGATGAGGAGTGCTTCCTGTGTTTTGTTGCGCGCGTCATCGAAACGCGGAGCGCGGAATTTGACGTCGAACGTCTGCCATTCACCCGGTTTGCCCCCGGCATTCACTTTCGCAGGAACGGCTCCCGCTGCGGGAATGTTCGCTTTCGGTTCGAGCATGGCGCCGAGATTGCCCATCCCGTTCGCGGCGAGCTTTAGCCCGTATTTGCCTTCCAAATACACCTCCGCGTCGCTGCTTTGATCGAGCATGAACTCGAAGTGGACGACGACGTCGCTCATGTAACCACGAACGTGCAATTGAGCTTTGTTTTGGCCGGTTCCGGCGAAGAGTAAGATCGGCCCTTTGGCCGCCTCTGCGCCGGTCAGACTCTGGCCATCGGGCGCGAGCGTGACCGCGTCCACGGCGGTCCATTCAGGATTGTGGCGGAACCAGTTGGAAGCGGGCGAGGCGGATTGCGCGTGCGCAGGCGACGCCCACCATCCGGCCGCTAGAGAACTCATCAGCAGGGAAGGGAGGATCTTCTTCATTTACAGCTAGGTGTCAGGAGGTGGGGAAAGAAACGAAGCTAATTCTCAAATGCGCCCAGAGCAACGGAAGAAGTCCGTGGACGATGAGTTTTCGCTCGTTTTTTCTTACGATTGTGAGTCGCAAATCTTACCGCCGAGGATGCGGAAAATCGGTGCAACCTGTTGCGCTCGGCATAACGCGTTTCCGAGAAGAAACGCGCTGCTCACTCACTTTTCCCGCTGCAACATCGCGGCGGTCAATTCCCGCAAAAAAGTTTTATCGCCCGGAAGTTTTTCCAATGTCTCCAGCGCCTGCGCGGTGTGCTGCTCGGCTTTCGCCTTGGCCCCGGCGATGCCGTAAAGTTTCACGTACGTGGTTTTGTCCGCCGCGGCGTCTTTGCCCGCGGTCTTTCCCAGCGTTGTGCTGTCCGCGGTCGCATCGAGAACGTCGTCGACGATTTGAAACGCGACGCCGAGTTCACGTCCCAATGTGCGCAATAATTCCAAATCATGCCCCGGTCCGATGCGCCCGCACAATCCACCCATCACCAGCGACACCTCGATCATCGCCGCCGTTTTGTTGAGGTGAATAAATTCGAGCTCCTCCGGTGTTGCATCGGATTTTTTTTCCGCGAGGAGATCTTCCATTTGCCCGCCGATCAAACGTTCGCTGCCGGCTGCAAACGCGAGTTCACGCAGAAGCGCGACGCAGAGTTCTGGGGTCTCTGGATAACTTTCCCCAATGAGCAAGAACGCCTGCGTCAATAATGCGTCGCCTGCCAGCAGCGCCGTGGCTTCGTCAAACTGCTTGTGCGCGGTGGGTCGCCCGCGCCGGAGATCGTCGTTGTCCATGCACGGCAGATCGTCATGGATTAACGAATACGTATGAATGCACTCGACCGCCACCGCGGCCGGACGCGGATCGTAAGTCGCGCGGCCCGACAGCTCAGCCGCTGCCAGCACCAAGACCGGACGCAGCCGTTTCCCGCCCGCCTGCAGACTGTAACGCATTGCCGCGTGCAAGCGGCTTGGGCGCGTCGTGGCGGACGGAACCAACTGGTCGATGGCTTGTTCCACCTGAGCGATGAGGTCGTTTAATTTGGTTGAGAAGTCCATGAGCGGCCGGCCTACTTTTCGGGAAAATTCTCCCGCCGCAATGCCTACGCTTGAAGAAGTCTGCAAACAGCTCTTTGCGGAGCGCTCCTGGTTCGTCCGATGTATCGTCGGCGCGTTGCTGATGGCTGTCCCCGTCGCGCACTTTTTTGCGTTCGGGTATCTTTACGAGATGATCGCGCGCGGTCGGCGCGGGGATAGTCTCGATTTTCCGGAGTGGGACGATTGGCGCCGGATGTTTGTGAATGGCGTGCCGGCATTCGTCATTTTTGTTCTGCTCGGGGCGCTGCCGATTGGCTTCGGATGGATTTTAACATTGCCCTTACACTGGCTGAACTGGGGCGTTTTCACCTACTTGCCGGTGGTGCCCTTCGTCATTCTCGCAGGGCCGCTGACCGCTGCGGGAATTTATCAATATCAAAAACGAGAAGAGTACCGAGATGCCTTTCGCATCTGGCTCTTGTTAAAGATGTTGCGAGCAACCAAGGCCCGCTTCTATGTGCCGACATTTGCGGTCATCGGATTCATCGCAGCGGTTTATCCGCTCATGACGTTCGCGATCTTTGTCGGTCTGGGCGTCGGCTGGACGTTCTACGCGGCGTTCTTCCGCGCCATCGAAGAGACTCGCAAAGCCAATCTCCGCACACCATAAAACGCAGACATTTTTATGCCGACGTACGAGTACGCCTGCAAGACCTGTGGCAAAGAGTTCGAGGTCTTCCAATCCATCAAAGCCGACCCCTTGACCACCTGCGACTGCGGTCGCAGCGGTCAGGTGCAGCGTAAAATTGGCCGGGGCGCAGGCATCATTTTCAAAGGCACTGGCTTCTACGAAACCGATTACAAGCGGAAGGCTGACTCAGGCTCTTCGAGCGCGGCGGGCTCTCCGGCCGCCGGATCGAGTTCTGGAGGTCCTTCGTCTCCGCCTTCCACACCGTCTACCCCTGCGGCTCCCGCCGCTACTCCGCCTCCCGCTTCCACCTAACCCCAATCATGAGCCGCAAGATCGATCGATCCCTGTATGGTCCCTCCGTTTTCGAAGTCACCCTCGGTGCGATCTTGAGCGTGCTTCTCGGCGCCTTCGTCGGATTTCTATTCCTGGTTTTCAAACCCGTCGTGATCGCCAAAGAGCTTCCGAAGGAGGAAGACCGTGTCGAAGCCACCGTCTACTACGTCGAAGGCAAGGATGAGACATCGCGCGATCGTCAGTGGATGCACAAGCGGCAGATGCTGCTCGATGGCACGCCCGGGGAAATGACCTTGTCCGAGGACGAAATCAACGCGTGTCTCAACGCGGGCCGTCCTAAAAAGCCGACGCCGAAACGTCCGCCTCCGCCCAAGCCTGGCGAACCGCCGGCAAAACCACCGGCAGAAGAAATTCCCGACGAACTGATCACCCACGACGTAGCGAATGTCCGGATACACGACGGCATTTTCCAAGTGGGCATGCCGGCTAACCTCAACCTGATCACCTTCAGCGTGCCGTTGATCTTGCAGGCGCAGGGCACGTTCGTGAAGAAGGCGTCGATGTGGGTTTTTTCACCTTCCTCGGTTTATCTCGGGTCGATGCCGCTGAATCGCATTCCCGGCCTGACAAGTTTGCTGATCAAGCGCATCGCGGATTCGACTCCCGTACCGGATCAAGCCTGGGCGGCGTGGAAACGCGTCGATGATGTTTCGATCGGCGGACGTTTGATGCATTTGACGATCGTCGGCGCTACGATCGAATCGGCTCCGGCCGCGACTCAAGAGGCACCGGCTGCGCCCGCCACGACGACGGTAACGCCAACTGTGGCTCCGGCCGCGGTCGTCCCGCCAAGCGCAAGCGCGACGACGCCGACTGCCGTTCCGAGTGCCATCGCGGCGACGCCAACGCCGGTGGAAAATTCGGCTCCTGGCCCTGCCGCTTCGTCAGCGGTGACAACGGCTCCGGCGGCCAGCGCGCCCACGGCGCAAGTCACGCCAACGCCGACGCCTGAAGCACCAGCTCCGACTCCGACTCCAGCCGCTGCCGCTGCGGCGACGCCCGTCCCGGTTGCCAAGTAAGACAACGTCGAGATTGCGGAATAGACTTCGTCGCCGCGTTCATGCGAACGCGGCTTTCTAGCGTGCGCCACGGGGTCGATTTCCCGTCAACACCGATCCGGCGGCATGCCTCTCCTGGGAGCGCGGGTATTCTGCCCGCCAACTCATCTCTCGAGCGAAGCTCGCGGCTAAAATCATGAAAGCGTGAGCTTCGCTCACTCTAAAATGGTTGGCGGGCAGAATGCCCGCGCTCCGAGTAGAGACCTCTTGCTGGAGAGGGTGTACGTCTCGATTGAAGAGCTCTCACTCGTCAGATCGTCCCCTAAAACGCCGCCAGCAACCGCTTCATATCCACGTGTTGCGTGATCAATTGTTTGATCACCGGAATTTTGTCCGTGTCCTCAGGCTGCGTCTTCACCGTCATGCCGTGGATCTTCGACGTGATGGTGAAGCTTTCTTCTTTCGCCGCGATCACGGAGATGTCGGTTTGCGCGAGAAGCTCGAGCAGTTTGGGGTGCGGCGGAATGTCGTTGGTGAGAATGATGCCGGCGATCGATTTTTCCGGCGAAAGTTGCGCGCTGGAAATGGCAGCCAAGATGATGTCGTCGCGATCCCCGGGCGTAATGATGAGTACTCCCGGCTGGAGATAATCGACGATTCCTTTCGCGGTCATCGCGCCCACGACGACGCGGGTCACGCGATGTTTGGTCCCACCGTGGCGTGCGTTGAGCCAGCGCCCATTGATTTCGGTTGCGATCTGCGTGAGGTTCGGAGCGGACAACATCGTTTGCACCGGCAGCACGCCGAGCAAGGGCACGCCGAGTCGGGCCAAGCCGAGACCGGCGTATTCGGAAATCAACGACGTCTTATCCGCCTCGACCTTGTTCAGAATCGCGCCGATCACCTCGACGCCCGCCTTGTCAAAAAGTGCTTTGTTCAGCGCGATTTCGTCGATCGGGCGCCCGATCCCGCCGGGGGTGACTAAAATAACTTTTGCTTCGAGCAGCTTCGCCACCCGCGCGTTCGACAAATCGAAGACGGAGCCGACGCCGGCATGGCCCGTGCCCTCAATCAGCGTAAAGTCTTTTTCCCAGGAAACGCGGTCGAACGCGCGGCAGATCTTGTCCTCCAATTCTTGCAACATCGTGTCCGGCTTGCGCAGGAAACGTCGGGTGAAAGTGCCGTCGATCGTAACCGGGCTCATGCTTTCGAGCGGCACGTGCACGTTGTAAATCGTGTCGAGCAGGTAGGAATCCTCATCCACCTGATGTCCATCGATCTCGATGAAGCGCTGCCCCACCGGCTTGATGAATCCAACCCGTGGATACAGCGCTTGCAGGGCGGCAAAGAGGCCGAGGCACGTCGTGGTTTTGCCGTCGTTCATCCGCGTAGCGGCGACGAAGATGCGCTTGGTCACGCGATTGGTCGGCGTTTTCAGCAAAGGCAGCGCCGGAATCTCGGCTGGATTAGGCAAACGCGAGGAGGACTGAGAACCGCTCATGAAGGTGGAACCGCCCGCTTAGACCGTGCGATAGAGCAGCCGGCGATCGATCGCCTGACAGCCGACAATCGCTGCCGCGCCGAAAACATCGTGCGCGCTCGAACCGCGACTGATCTCTGCGGCAGGCCGAATCAGGCCGGTGATGATCTGACCATAGGTGTTCGCACCGGCGAGGATATGGACCAGTTTGAAAGCGATGTTGCCGCTGTTCAGGTCGGGGAAAATCAGCACGTTGGCTTTGCCGCCAACTGGACTCATTACTCCTTTGGTGCCCGCCACGGTGGCGTCGAGCGCGGCGTCGACTTGAATTTCTCCGTCGACTTCGAGCTCCAGGTGAGCAGCCGCCGCGCGTTCACGGGCCAGGCGAGTGGCTTCCCGCACTTTGAGCAGAGATGGGTGTTGAGAATCGCTGTGGCTTGCCCAGCTCAGCATCGCGACGCGCGGCAATTCGTTGGTCAAATGCTGCGCGACATTCGCGGTCGTCATCGCGATATCCGCGAGTTGTTCAGCCGTGGGTTCCGGCAAGACGCCGCAATCCGCAAAAAAGAGGGTGCCATCGCTGCCCACCTTTTGCTCGTCGAAATCGATAATCATCAGCGATGACGCCGTCCTCACGTGCTCCTGGCGCGGAATAATTTGGAAGAGGGGACGGAGCGAACTCGAGGCGGTGCGGGTGGCGCCCCCAACCATCGCATCGGCTTGGCTGTTGGACAGCATCAACGCCGCATAATAATTAGGATCAGCGACGAGCTTCCGGGCCTCGTCTCGCGTCAGACCGCGATCGCGACGCAGCTCGAGCAGGTGTTCGACAAAAATCTCAAAATCTTCGCTCTGAGCGGGAGCAATGATTCGCATGCCCTGAAGGTTGAGATCGAGCCGTGCAGCCGAGGCTTTGATGGCCGCCCGATCACCGAGAAGGATGGGAGCGCCCATGCGGCGAGTGACCCATTGGCGCGCCGCTTGGAGGATACGCGGATCGTTGCCTTCGGGAAACACGATGCGCTTCGGGTGGCGCTGCAGTTTCTCAATGAGTTTCGGAACGAGGGGCATTGTTCGCTGGCACGGTGAATTGGACGGGAAACCTCGTCAACCCGCTGCTTGCAATAACTGACAAGCGCCCCGGAGCGCTTTTTCTGGTTTTCCTTTTGCTAACCGCGCGTTCGCTGGGGAAAACAGCGCGGTGTCGAAGAGCTTCAAGAACATCAGCCTCGTCGCTGGAACCACGATGGTTTCCCGTTTGCTCGGCCTCGTGCGAGAAAGCGCGAGTGCCGCGGTGTTCGGGACGAGCGCGCTCGCTTCGGCTTACGCGACCGCCTTTCAGCTCCCCAATCTTTTTCGCCGTCTGCTCGCTGAGGGAGGCATGACTGCGGCGTTTGTGCCGACGCTCAATGACGAAATAGCGCGCAACCGCAACGAGGGCGCCTTCGCTTTGATTAGCCAGGTCACTAGTTGGCTTTTGGTCGCAACCAGTGTGCTGGTCGTTGTCGCGATGGGCGTGCTCAGTCAAACGGAATGGCTGCGCGGGATGGGGGCGCTGTTTCACGTCGAAGCTGACACGGTGCAGCGCTGGTTATTGGCGGCTCGGCTCGCGGTGGTGCTGTTTCCTTATCTCGTTTTCGTCTGCCTGGCGGCCGCTTTCAGCGCGGCGTTGCAGACCCTTAACCGGTTTCTCGAACCCGCCCTCTCGCCGATCTGGCTCAATATGGCGATGATCGGGATGCTGGTGGCGGGCGCGTATTGGAGTTCTGGAGACATGACGAGCCGCATGAATTGGTTTTGCGGCGGTGTGCTCATCGGCGGCTTCCTGCAGATGGCGGTCCCCGCGTGGGCCTTGACTCAGGAAGGCTGGCGTCCGCGCTTCGATCTCACCTGGAGCGAGCCGGTGCGACTCATCGTGCGGTTAATGGGACCGACCGTGCTCGGCTCCTCGATTTATTTGATCAACATGGTCGTGTCGCGCTTCGTTGGGCTTTCCCTCAACGACAAAGCCGTGTCTGTTCTGAACTACGCGCAACGACTGATGGAGCTGCCGATCGGCGTTTTTGCGGTCGCGGTCTCCACGGTGGTTTTCCCGCTGATTTCGCGCTATGCCGCCATCGGGGATTTCAAGAATCTCGGCGTGGCCTACCGGAAAGGCATGCGACTGATTCTTGTGATCAACATCCCCGCCGCAGTCGGACTCGGCGTATTAGCGGAGCCGATCATTCGCTTGGTCTTTCAACATGGCGCCATCAAACACGACGACACCGAGCTGATGGCGCCCGTGCTGATCGTTTCCGCGCTGGGCTTGCCGTTTTTTTCTTTCGTCAACTTGGTTCTGCGAGCCTTTTACGCGCAGAAAGACACGGTCACGCCGGTGCGCGCCGCGATCATCAGCTTCTTTGTCAATATCACGCTCAGTCTTGTTCTGATGCAGTGGCTCTCGATTCTCGGGCTCGCGCTCGCGAGCAATTTGGCGATCGTTGTTCAGGCCTGGTTTTTGCAGGTTCGGCTAGGCCGAAAATCGGAAGGTCTCGCATTGCATCACCTCTGGGCGGACTTGCTCAAAATCGCTTTGGCGAGCGCGGTGATGGGCGTCGTGGTGCATCTGGGCTGGCATTGGGTGGCACCGCATGTGTTGCGGCACCCGGCCCGGGCGGCATTGGCTTTGGCCGCATCGATCGCAGTGGGCGTGAGTGTTTATGGCGCAATCGCCTGGAGCCTGCACATCGAGGGCTTGGACGATGTAAAGCAGTTGGTGGCGCGGTTTACAGGGAAGGCGCCAAAGACCGCGGTGGTGAGCGAGTAAACCAAGACGTAGATCCAATCTAGCTTCTAAATAAACACAGCCGTTCCTGGAAGCGCGGGCATTCTGCCCGCCAGCTCATTTATGGAGCGAAGCTCGCAGGTAGAATTAGGAAAGCGTGGGCTTCGCTCACTCTCAGTTAGTTGGCGCGCCGGAGGCGCAGTGCTCCGAGAGCGGATGACACAGCTTCGCTCCCAGTGCTCTCGCGGCGAACCTCAAAGGCATTCCTTAGAACGCGAAATCCCATGGATCGGCTCCTCTCCCGTAGCTGCGCGTCTTGACGCGCGGATCTTGCGTCGTCGTTTCTTATACGACAAAAATTCTGTTTTCCCAACGCAAAGTCCGCGCGCTAAGGCGCGCAGCTACGAGATAGCGAGAGAGGGTAAGAATCCGCGGACAAGGGCCACGGCGGTGTTTCGTAGATCCGCGTTCGTGAGAATGCGGGCCCTGCATGCTGCAGGGAATAACGCGCTCGTTCTCACGAATGCGTTTACGTCGGACGGAAGACCGTAAATTCGCCGGCTGGCTTTGCGAACCGGTCGACGTCGGTGCATCGTTCCTTCTCCCCATGAAAGCCGTTGTCATCCCCGCCATCGATCAATTGGAAATTCGCGACGTATCGGCGCCGCAACTACAACTCGGAGAAGTCAAGGTGCGCTTGAAAACGGCTGCGCTGAACCATCGCGACGTCTGGATTCGCAAAGGCCAATACGCTGGGCTCAAATATCCGAGCATCGTTGGCTCGGATGGCGCGGGTGTCGTCTCGGAGCGCGCGAGCGACGTCGATGCAGCCTGGGTCGGCAAAGAGGTGATCATCAATCCAAGTTTCGACTGGGGCGATCAACCGAAGGCGCAGGGTAAAACCTTTTCGATCCTTGGTCTGCCTCGCGATGGCACGCTCGCACAGGAAATCGCCGTGCCAGTCGATCAACTGTCACTGAAGCCCGACTACCTGAGCTGGGAAGAAGCAGCTGCGCTCCCGCTCGCGGGTTTGACTGCGTATCGCGCCGTTTTTTCCCGCGCCAATACGCGTGCGGGGGAGCGAGTGTTGATCAACGGAATCGGTAGCGGCGTGGCGACCTTCGCACTCCAATTCGCCGTAGCCGCCGGCGCTTCCGTGTGGGTGACCTCGAGTTCGGCGGAAAAAGTCGAGCGAGCTCGCAGGCTCGGTGCGCAGGCAGGTTTCGATTATCGCGAAGAAGGTTGGGCGAAAAAAGCGCAGGAGAATGCGGGGCCTTTCGATGTCATTGTCGACAGCGCCGGCGGCAGCGGTTTTGGCAGCCTAATCGACGTCGCGGCGCCCGGTGGCCGGATCGTCTTTTTCGGAGCGACGCGCGGTGATCCGAACACGTTGCCCATGCGAAAGATTTTCTGGAAGCAACTCACACTGCTCGGCACAACGATGGGAAATCCTTCCGATTGGACGAACTTGGTGAAGTTTGTGACCCAGCACAAAATCAAGCCGATCATCAGCGACGTGTTTCCGCTCGATCACGCTGCCGCGGCCTTCGATCTAATGGAGCGAGGCGGACAATTCGGGAAAATCGTTTTGAAATTACCCGAGTGATCGTGTCCGTCGCCGCGTCTGCGTTGGGCGCTAGGTCGACATCACGAAAAATGGGATACGATCACTTCGCGGGATAAGCGATGTGCCGAAGCTTGTCTGGATTTGTGATCACAAATAACGCGTTGATCCGGCCGCCCTGTACGCCGAATGCAACGACTCGCCGCGGAACCTTATCCAAGAAACTGACGAAGCCGGGCAGGCCATTGACGATCGCGCGGTGGATCTCTTCGGCCGCATTCTGGTAGCGGCGACTGAGGTTGATGAGTAGCTTCGCAATCGGCTCGGGGCCATGCACGGGGCGCGGCACCGCGGTGGCTTTGCCGCCGCCGTCGGCGATGAGCACTACATCGTTCGCCATTGCCTCCAAGAGCGCGTTCAAATCTCCGTTCCTGACCGCGGCAAGGAATGATGGGACCAGTTTTTCCGCGTCGGCCTCCGAGGCGTCGTAGCGAGGGCGGCGCTCGTCCAGTCGTTTCCGCGCCCGGGTCAGAATCTGGCGGCAATTGGCCTCGGATTTTTCGACGACCGTTGCGATCTCGGCGAATTCGTATTCGAACGCCTCGCGCAGAATAAACACCGCGCGTTCCGTTGGCGTCAGCGTTTCCAACAGCAGGAGAAAGGCGAACGACAACGAATCGGCTAAGGCTCCGTTCTGGTCGGGTTCCGAATGACGTTGCTCGAGCAAAGGCTCAGGCAGCCAGGGGCCGACGTAACTCTCACGCTGGACGCGCGCCGATTGCAGATGATTGATGCAGAGGCGGGTGATCGCGGTCGTCAGCCATGCCTGGGGCGACCGAATATCGGCGAGGGTCGCGGTCTGCCACCGGAGGTACGTGTCCTGCACCAAGTCTTCCGCATCCATCACCGTGCCAACCATACGATAGGCGATGCCAAACAGCCGTGATCGGTTTTCTTCAAAAATGGTGGAGGCGGGTGTGCTCATTGGACGAAAATTAGAAATGGGCTCAGACTGCATTCTAGAAATGACCGCGCACGCTTCGAATTTGTGACAAGGGGATGAAATTTTCGGCCTTCGGCGAATCAAAGAACCTGCGTCGGGAGAAACGAGGAGGGTTTGTCACAAAAACGGAGATCGTCCGGTCTTACCTCTGGCGCCGTGGTTTCATTCATATCCGACAACGACGGCTTCACACATGAGCTTATATTCAACCCTCGTTTTCTTGCACGTCATCACCGCGATTTTAGGGTTCGGCCCGATCGCGATTTTTACCTTCGGCGGAAAAGGGCCGATTACCCGTGATCTCACGGTTGCCCAAATCGGGCATCTCATGCGCTGGGCCGGGCAAAGTTTGGGCGGAATGTTTCTTACCGGGGCTGGGATCGTGGCTTTGACTCACGGGGCGATGGGGCGGGCCTGGTGGTTGCGAATTGCGTTCGCCCTCTTTGTAGTCTTGGGCGCACTACAGGGGGTGGCGCGCAGCCGCCTTCGCAAAGCCAACGCGAACGCGGCACCCGCTGTCGTTTTGCAATCGATCCGCCCCCTCTGTTGGGGGATGTGTTTTCTTCTCGTCGCCATCACGTACCTAATGGAAGCGAAGCCTTGGTAAACCATCACGGATCCTTCTATGAAACTCGTGATCTTTGGCGCGGGTGGGCGCACCGGGCGCCTTCTTGTGCAAAAAGCGCTCGCCGCCGGCCATCAAGTCACCGCGGCGTTGCGTCACCCTGAAACCTTTTCGCTCGAGTTGGCGGGGCTGCGGATTTTGCGCTGCGATATCTTTGATGCCGAATCCGTGGCCCACGCTCTCCATGGTCAAGATTGCGCCCTCGTCGCGGTCGCTCCGCCGTCCGCGACCGGACCGACTTCAATTTTTTCCAAAGGGGTTAATAATATTCTCCGTGCTGCGCGGGAGACGTCGTTCCGGCGAATCATCGTGCTGGGGTCGTGCGGCGTCGACAAGGAGGTCGACTCGCCGTGGTACCTGAGGCTCCTCGGAAGTTTCGTGGTCCAGCCGCTGCTCTTCAGTCTCTACGTCGACACGGCGCGCATGGAAGGCATGCTCGAGATGAGTAACTGCGACTGGACTGTCCTGCGACCTCCCTTGCTCACGAATCGCCCGGGCACCGGGGCATATCGCGTCGGCATCCGTCAGCATCTCGCGCGCATGATTTCAATTCCCCGCGCCGACGTCGCAGAGGCGATGCTTCGGATGATTTCTGACACCACAACTTACCGAGCTTGGGTCGAGATTGCGACCTAGCCGGGCGCCGCGCGCCGGCGGTCATCGATTTCTTTCAATCCCCGGCGCGACGTGGTGTGTGGCGGATCCAACGGCTCACGGTCTCAACGCGCTTTGGCGAGTGGACCGCTGTATTCAGCCTTCGACTACGGGCTTAACCGCCCGCGGCGAAGCCCGGATACAGCGTCATACCCCCGTCGACGTAGAGCGTCGCGCCGTTCATGTAATCCGCGTAATCGGACGCGAGCCACACCGCAAGGCGGGCAATGTCGTCCGGTTCGCCGATTCGTTTGTAAGGCACGAGCGTCATGAGATCGGCGTAAGCTTGCGGGGTGTTCCACGCTTCGGTGTTGATGGGCGTGCGGATCGCTCCAGGAGAGATGCTGTTCACTCGTATCCGGAAAGGCGCTACTTCCTGCGCGATGCTTTTCATCATCATCGCGATTCCGCCTTTGCTCGATGCGTAGTTCACATGGCCGGCCCAGGGGATGATGTCATGCACTGAACTCATGCAGATCAGTTTTCCCGCAGCGACGGACACGCCCGGACGAACGCCTTGGCGCTTAAAGGTGCGAACCGCTTCACGAGCACACAGGAATTGTCCGGTCAGATTCACATCAATCACCTTCTGCCACTGCGCGAGCGTCATCTCGTCGAACGGGGAGTCCTGTTGAATGCCAGCGTTACTGACCACGATGTCGACGCCCCCGAATGCATCGATGGCGGACTTGAACATAGCCTGAACCTCGGACTCCTTGCTCACGTCGGCTCCGAAAACCAGGGCTTTGCTTCCTGCGTCCTGAATTTTCTTCGCGACTTCTTCCGCTGGACCGCGGTGGTGCGCGTAATTTACGAGGACATCGGCCCCCGCCTCGCCCAGGGCGATGGCGATCGCATCGCCGATGCCCGAGCTGGCGCCGCTTACGATCGCTCGCTGGCCTTTCAGGAGCTTTAAGGTCGGAAGAGTGGGCAGGTGAGCCTCGGGGAGGCGGTGCTCCCGTTGATGATTGATCATCAGCTCGGCCATTTGAGAGTTCGGGCCGGGAGCAGATGTGGTCGGAGAGGGAGTCGTGTTCACGAGTCAGAATCGCATGCTTGCGGCTGCCGCGCCATCGGGGACAGACCGTAAATTCTCGCGGGCAATTTCTGCTATGCACACCACGCCTACGAAGAAATACCAGGCTGGCGGCAGAGTTTGTCCGGCGCTCGCTCGGGAAAATTACCATCCATCCCTTGCTCGCTTAATTCCCACGTCTCGTTCGTCCGCCTGCACCATGGAAAAACGGCACAAATGAGGCTATAATGCGGTCGGAAAAGAAATCAGATAGCATTTAACGCGAAGGAAAGATCATGCCACAATCAAACGAATTAGAAGGCTCTCCGAGCGCGGCTGAGAATCAGGGAACTGAATCTACGCAAACCGCGACCTCCGGGAGCACGCCCCCTCACGCGATCTCATCCGATGCGGACGCGCAGAATCGGCAAGACGGTCGTCGTCGTGACAACCTGACGGCCGAACAACGCAGTGCCATCGGCCGCAAGGGCGGCGAAGCCGTGAGTCGCAATCGCGAACACATGGCAGAAATCGGTCGCAAGGGCGGCGTCGCGGTGAGCAAGGATCGGGAACATATGGCCAATATTGGCCAAAAAGGCGGACGGTCCTGAGCGCACTTTTACGCTGAAAATAAAACAGCCCGCGTTTCAATACGCGGGCTGTTTCGTTTTTAGAGATGAATGCGAGCCTTACTGGGTCTTAACCACCAGGTCGTTCTTCACGTCCTGCACGCCAGCCACCGTCTTGGCATCCGCTTCGGCTTGGCTCTTCTGGTCTTTCGTGTCCACGAAGCCACTTAACTGAACCACGCCTTTGAATGTTTTAACCTCAACTTGAAGGGCTTTCACAATCGGGTCGCGAACGAGTTCCGCTTTCACCTTGGTGGTGATGGCGCTGTCGTCCACGTATTCGCCCGTGCTTTCGCGGGTCGCCGTGCCGGCGCAGCCGGACGAAATCAGGAGGGAAACGGAGGCCAACGAGGCCGCAGCTAAAAGAGTAGAGATCAATTTTTTCATAAGATTGTAGGCAAGCGCTTGGTCCCGGCTGGCTGGTAAAAGTGCCCTCGCAAGTTCATGCGCCAGTCCCCGGGAAAAAGCGGTGCTCGCGCGCCAGAATATCACGGCTCGAAAGACCCAAGATGCCTTGTCAGCACGGTTCCCCAGGCCTGGGATTTCGAGGCTAAGCGAGGGAAAATCCGACATTTTTCGAACTCACAAGGGAATTGTGACGAGTTTATCTCGTTATCAAATAATAAGTTAACAGCGCCTCCCCGGAGTAAACCTACCTAAGTATAGGGAAAGGCCCGGAGGGTAGTCCCCTGGCAATTCCAACTCACGAGCCCGTTGCTACTGCCAAAAATACGTGTCACTCAAATAAGGACGCTGCCGTTGCGGCGTTCCTCGCGATTTTTTCGCGCTCCTCTTCAACTTTGCATCATAGCACCGCTGTCTTCGTTTCGCATGCAGTCGATCCTCAGAGAAGTTAATCAGAAATTCGTTAACAGTCGTTCCATTCGTGTGCTGATTGTCGAAGATCGCGAAGAGGATTTTCTCTATTTTAGCTTTCTTCTGCAACGCAACGCTTCTGCCACCTACGTCGTCGAGTGGGCCGCGAATTATCAGGCGGGATTAGCCGCGATCGCACGCCGCGAACACGATGTCGCGCTCTTCGATTATCAACTGGGTTCGCACACGGGTCTCGATCTTTTGCGTGAAACGGTGAACATGGGGAGTGAGATGCCGGTCATTTTACTCACCGGACACGATAATCCGGAGATCGACCGCGATGCGTTAGAAAACGGTGCAGCCGATTATCTCTGTAAAGTGGGTTTGAGCGCCACGCAGCTCGAGCGATCGATCCGTTATTCGCTTCGGCAATCTGCGATGCTTTCTCTCGTTCGGCGCGGTCAGCAACAGTTGGATCTTTTCATGCGCAACGTGCCCTGCGCCATGAGCATTCAAGGTCCCCAGGGAGAATTCCTTTTCAAAAACGATCGTTTCGAAACGCAATTCGACGGGGCAGCGGTCAGCACTCCAGAAAATTTTAACGTCTCTGAAGAGTCACGGCCGCACTTCGACGGTCATCGCCATTGGTTGGTCAACTCGTTTCCGATGCTCGACGGCAGTGGACGCCTTTTGCGAGG
>Ga0207702_10002040_pt1 | contig 19552 bp, 19 predicted proteins | sample KBSCornC62_FD_184302 | JGI IMG/M metagenome (GOLD analysis project Ga0207702, IMG submission 184302) | Corn rhizosphere microbial communities from Kellogg Biological Station, Michigan, USA - KBS Corn C6-2 (SPAdes) (version 2) | ecosystem: Host-associated > Plants > Roots > Rhizosphere > Soil ...
GCTGGTGATGCTCGACCACGCCGAGGACAACCTCTTCCAGATCGACCGCGAGATGGTCGAGGAGCGCCACTTCGCCAGCTGCGAGTCGGTGCTGGCCGATTGCAAGGAGCCGCACCGGATGCTCGAGGTGATGCAGCGGTTCAAGCCCGACGTCGTCTTCCACGCCGCCGCCTACAAGCACGTGCCGCTGATGGAGGCAAACCCGCTGGAGGCGGTCCGCAACAACGCGATCGCCACCCGGGTCACCGCCGAGACCGCCGCCGCCTCCAAATGCGAGCGCTTCGTCCTCATCTCGACTGACAAGGCGGTCAACCCGAAGACGGTGATGGGGGCCTCGAAGGCGATGGCCGAGTGGATCGTCCAGGCCGCCGGCGAGCGCTACCCGGAGACGCGCTTCGCCTCGGTCCGCTTCGGCAACGTCCTTGCCTCCTCGGGCAGCGTGGTGCCGATTTTCCGCAGCCAGATTGAGCGCGGCGGCCCGGTCACCGTCACCCACCCGGAGATGACCCGCTACTTCATGACGATCCCGGAGGCGGTGCAGCTGGTGATCCGGACCGGCGACATCGGGGCCGGCAAGGGCGAGGTCTTCGTCCTCGATATGGGCGAACCGGTGAAGATCGTCGACCTCGCCCACAACATGATCCGGCTCGCCGGCTACGAGCCGGAGAAGGACATCGCGATCGAGTTCACCGGGCCGCGGCCGGGGGAGAAGCTGAGCGAGGTCCTCTTCTCCGAGGGCGAGGAGGTGCAGCCGACGGCGGCCCGGCGGATCAACCGGGCGGTGCGGCGGACGGCGATCGAGCCGGAGTGGGTCGAGTCCACGCTGAACTCGCTCGAACACCTGGTTCTGGCCGGCGACGAGGCTAATTTGGCCGAGCGGGTCGTCGAGATGATCGCCGCCCCGGGCGGCGACACGGCGACGGTCGCCTCCAACGAATAGCCTCTCGCAGCCCCTTTGGTCCACGCGATCGAACAGATAGGCGCCTTCGCCGGCCTAGCCGCGTTTCTCGGCCTTGCCATCCTGGCCTTGCTCTCGTTCACCCACGGGCGCGACATCCGGCGGCTGCGCGAGTGGGCCGGCTCGGCTCCCGAGCGCGATGCCGAGCGCAAGGAGCAGACCTCGACGATCGCCGCCCAGCGCGCTGAGGAGCTGCGGGCGCTGCAGGAGGCGCGGACCGCCGAACACCAAGCGGTCTCCAGCCGCGAGGAACGCCGGCGCCGGCGCGAGGAAGGGCTGCCGACCGAAAGCCGTACCGAACGCCTGCGCAACCGCTTCTCCGGGGCCGGCGGGGTGATGTCGAGCCCGCTGGCCCTGGTCGCCCTCTTCCTCGTCTTCGTAGTGATCGTGGGCGGCGGCGCCTACCTGCTGGTGAGCGGCTCGGACGAAGGAAGCGGCGGCAACGGCGGTTCGAAGCAGGCGGCGGCGAAGATCAAGCCGAGCGAAATCGAAGTCAGCGTCCTTAACGGCACCGCGGTCCCAGGCCTCGCCGCCAACTACGGCGACGAGGTCGAAGAAAAGGGGTTCGAGCTCGGCGCCGTCACCAACAGCAGCTCCAGCTTCAGTGACAGCGTCGTGATGTTCGAACGCGGCCACAAGACCGAAGCGCAGAAGGTGGCCAAACAGCTGGGGATCAAGAAGCTGCAGTTGATGAACGAGGAAATCGAATCCGTCTCGGCTGGTGCCACGGTCGCCGTGATCGTCGGCGAGGACAATGCCGAAGCGGCGCAGTGATGGAACGGTGGATGATGACCGGGCCCCGGTCCCTCCCCGCGCGGCCGCGGTCGTCTTCGCGCTCCTCGTCCTCGCCACGGTAGCCGCCTTCGCCTACGCCCAGCGGCTGAAGCGCGACCCGCTGGTGCTCGACCGGGTCAGCTTCGTCGGGGCGCCGCTGCCGAAGAAGGGGATCGCGAAGCACGCCTTCACTCCCAACGGCGACTGCCGCCGTGACCTGATGCGGATCCGCTTCCGCACCACGATCTCCGATGACGGGACCGTGCAAGTGATCAAGCCCGGCGGCCGCGTCGTCGTCGCCCTCGCCCGCGACGAGTTCCTCAAGCGCTACAGCTTCCACACCTACTACTGGGACGGCCGCCAGCGCGGCGGTGGCACTGCCCACCCCGGTCGCTACAAGCTGCGGGTGAAGCTGGGGGACCGGGTGCTGGTGACGCCGGGAGTGATCCGGCTGCACCGGGCGCCGAAGGACGCGAAGTCGGACTGCACGACCAGCGCTCCCGATTCTGTGCACAGCCGGGTGGGTCAAGAATCCGATGCGGGATTGAAGCCGTGAGCGACGTGCTTGCCGGGATCGGAGTGGTCGCCGCGGCGGCTGCCAGCGGCGCCGCGATCCTGCTGCCGCCGGGACGGCTGCGGGCGCTGCTGATGGTCGCGGCGATGGTCCTCTTCCCGGTCTTGATCGCCGGCGACCAGTGGCACGCGGCGCAGATCGTCGACCTCCGCCACGACGAGGTGCGGATCGTCGAGCTCCTGGTGCTGGCTGCGGTGGCGATCGCCCTCCTCACCTACCTCTTCCGCCGTTGGCCGATCCTGCTGCCGCTGGCGATCCTCCTCGCGGTCCCGTTCCGGGTGCCCCTGCACGCCGGCGGCGACACCGCCAACCTGCTGGTGCCGCTCTACCTGGTGATCGCCGCCGCGGTGGTGGCGACGCTCTTACGCGACTGGAACGACCCGCCGACCGTGCACGCGCCGCGGGCGCTTGCCTACGTTCTTGCCGCCGCGGTCGTCCTCTACGCGCTGCAGGCGCTCTACTCCGACGACTTCTCCAAGGGCCTGCAGAACGTCTGCTTCTTCTTCGTCCCCTTCACGATCGCCTACCGGCTGCTGCGCGAGGTCGAGTGGGATGCGCGGCTGTTGCGCTGGGCGCTGATCGTCGTCGGTGTCGAGGCGGCGGCCTTCGTCCTCGTCGGCAGCGTCGAGTTCGCGACGCGCAGCCTGTTCTGGAACGACCAGATCATCCGCTCGAACGAATTCCACACCTACTTCCGCGTCAACTCGGTCTTCTGGGACCCGAACGTCTACGGTCGCTACCTGGCCCTGGTCACCGTGGTAGCGACGGGGGCGCTGCTCTGGGCGCGCACCCGCGAGGCCTTTTGGCTGCTGAGCGGTCTGATCCTCGTCCTCTGGATCGGCCTCGTCCCGACCTACTCGCAGTCGAGCTTCCTCGCCCTGCTCGCCGGCCTGGCGGTGCTAGCGGCGATCCGCTGGAGCTGGCGCTGGACGCTGGCGGCGGTCGCCGCCGGGGCGATCGGCGCGGTCCTCGTCGTCCTCCTCGTCGGCGGCTCCGGCAAGATCACCTCCGACCGCCTCAACGTCGACCTCAGCGGCCGCGGCAGCCTGATCTCCGGCGGCGTCGACCTCTTCGCCGAAAAGCCGATCCAGGGTTACGGCTCAGGTTCCTTCCAGGCCGCGTACCGCGACCACCGCGAGAACAAAGACGCGCCCGTCACGGTCAGTCACACCGAGCCGGTGACGGTCGCGGCGGAGCAGGGGGTGGTGGGGCTCGCTCTGTATGTGGCCCTGATTGTGGTCGCGCTTTGGACGTTAGGCCGTGGGCTCTGGCGCACCAGGGCGGCGGGTCCTGCCGCCGCAGGGGACCCACCATCCCCTGCAACTACGCAGGGGATGGTCCCCCCTACGACGTCACCCACCGCAGTAGCCGCTCGGGCTGCAGTCCTTGCTGCGTTCGTTGCACTCCTAGTGCATACGCTCGCTTACGCCGGTTTCTTCGAGGACCCCTTGACGTGGGTGTTGTTGGCAGTTGGCGCCTCCTTGGCCTGGGCCGAACCCGCGGTCCGCAAGTCCCCGTAGGGTTTTCGCGTGTCGGGATACCTGCGACGGCTGGCTACGACCGGTGCCGCCTACACGGCGGCGAGCATTGTTTCGAAGCTCATTGCTGTTGCGCTGCTGCCGCTCTACACGCGGTACCTAACGCCGGCTGATTACGGTGCCGCCGAGGTTCTCTTCGCCGCGGTGGTGACTGCCAGCATCATCGTCCGCTTCGGCCTGATCGAGGCGATCCTGCGCTTCTACTACAAGGACGACGAGGATCCGGGGCAGGTTGTCGCCGGCAGTTTCGCGGGGCTGTTCTGGCTCTCCACCCTTGGCGCGTTCGTGCTGCTCCCGTTTGCTGGACCTCTCTCGGAAGCGCTGCTCGATCAGTCGGATCCCGGCTTGGTTCGGATCGCGATTGGCGGGCTTTGGGTGCTGACGATGTGGGAGTTCATGCTCACCCTGTTCCGGCTCGAGGAGCGGGCGCGGGCTTACTTCCTGACGACGATCCTCAACGTCATCGCCGCGATCGCTCTGACCGTGGTGCTGGTCGTCGGGCTGGAAGAGGGCGCCCGGGGGCTGCTGGTTGGCAGCTACGCGGCCGGCGGCGCCTTTGTCCTCGTCTTGATCGCGCTGCAGTGGCGGCGGCTCTCGCTGCGCTTCGACCGCGGGCTGATGCGGCGGCTCTTCCGCTTCGGCCTGCCGACGATGCCGGCCGAGGTCTCGCTCTACCTGCTCAACTTCGTCGACCGTCTGATCATCGTCCGCTCGCTCGGGCTCGCCGAGGCCGGCCTCTACTCGCTCGGGGTGAAGTTCGCGCAGGCGGTTAACGTCCTCGTCCGCGGCTTCCAGCTCGCCTGGCCCCCGCTCGCCTACTCGATCCGCGAGGACGAGGAGGCCCGCCGCGTCTACGCCACCGTCGTCACCCTCTTCGTCGCCGGCTGCGCCTGGGTGGTCGCCGGGATGTGGCTGCTCTCGCGCTGGATCGTCCGCGCCCTCGCCGACCCGAAGTTCTTCGACTCCTACGAAGTGATCGGGCTGATCTCGACCGCCGTCACCCTCTACGCCCTCTACCTCGTCCTCGTCGTCATCCTCGGCCGCACCGGCCGCACCGAGTTCAACCTCCCCGCGGCGATCAGCGCCCTCGTCGCCAACGTCGTCCTCAACCTCATCCTCGTCCCGCCGCTGGGGATCGTCGGCGCCGGCCTCGCCCTCGTCGCCTCCTACGTTGTCGTGCTCGGCCTGATGTACGCCTTCACCCAGCGCCTCTTCCCGGTCCCCTACGAGTGGGGCCGCCTGCTGCGCGTCGTCTTCACGGTCGCCGCCCTAGTCGGCCTCGCCGAACTCTTCGTCCCTACCTCCGGCGCCGTAGGCCTGCTGATCCGCGCCGCCCTCTTCGCTGCCTACCCGCTGCTGCTCCTAGCGATGGGCTTCTTCACCGCAGGCGAGCGGGTTTGGCTGGCCAAGCTCCGCCACCCCCGCGTCCTACTCGCGGGCATCGGTGCCCTGCGAGCACGACCTCCAGCTGTAGACGGAACCATTCCCGAGGTCTACGAGGCTGAGAGATTTGACGAAGACGCGCGCCTATAGGCACCTGTGTCACCCACGTGTATGACTTTCCTCGGCACGCTCGGCCGGTGCCGCGAATCAGCGAATTCTCCGGGGTCGTCATCTACATGTATTTCCAAGACGACCCACCCCCGCATTGCCACGTCCGCTATGCCGGCGAGTGGGCGAAGCTCTCATTGACTGGAAAGGTGGTCAGTGGCGGGATTCCCAGACGTGTACTGACTCGTGTGCGACCATGGATCCTGGAACACCGAGCTGAACTCATTGGCAACTGGGACCGGCTCGAGGAAGGGCAAGCGCCTAAGGAGGTCTCGCCACCGTGAGCAAGGAACCAGATCTGATCTTTGCAGTCCGTGCCGAACCCCTCGACCGCGACTGGATTCGGGTGGAGTTCTCTGACGGCGCCATCATGGACATCGGCGTGGGGGATCTGCTCTCGCGAGGAGGAGTTTTTGAGCGGATTCGGAAGGATCGCGGACTCTTCGAGCAGGTAAGGGTCAACCCCGATTCAAGAGCGGTGGAATGGCCTGAAGAAATCGATCTTGATTCGGAAGTTCTTTACGGCCTTTACGAGTCGGCATCCGGAACCCGCTTCGAGCGTCGCGTCGTCCGCGCCCCCTCGCACTCAGCTGTTTAAGCGGCCCGCCCGATCGCGGAGAGACTCCCCGCGGCCAGGACACAGCGCTTGGCGGGCGTGAGCCCAGTAAACGGGAGCGGGTTGCTTCGGTAGAAGGCTCGCCGCCATCGCGCGGGCGGCGTAGGACCAGGCGGTGAGGATGCGGACGGCGAGGGCTGCAGCGCGGCCGTGGTGCTTACGCATGTAGAGGTTGCGATTGCGGTGAAATTCGACGATGCGGGGGAGGCCCTTGGCGAGGTCGGTGGAGAGCTGGTCGTGGTGGACGGCCTCGGCGATGGGGACGTAGAGGGAGTGCCAGCCGGCATCGCGCAGGCGCTTGGCGAAGTCGCACTCGTCGTAGTAGACGAAGAACTCGGGGTCCATGTAGTCGACGGAGGCGGCCGCCTCGCGGCGGACCATCAGCGCGCTCGACTGCGCCCAGTCGACGCTGCGGACCTCGCGGCCCTTGCTCTGGACGGTGAACCAGCGGTGGAGGAAGAGGGCGCCGGCGACGGCGGTGCCGACACCCGGGAAGCGCCAGGCGCAGGGCACGGGCTTCCCGTCGGAGTCGAGGAGCTGTGGGGTCGCGGCGGCTGCTTGTGGTTCGCGCTCCATCACTTCCAGCAGCGCCTCGACCGCCCCCGGCCGCAGCTCTGAGTCCTCGTTCAGCAGCAGGCAGTACTTCCCCTGCGCCAGGCGCATCAGGGTGGAGTCGTTCTCGGCCTTGCCGGTTCGTTGCTCGAGCGCGATCAGGCGGATCTCGCCGCCGAGCTCCCGCACCGCCGCCGCCGAGCCGTCCTCGGAGGCGTTGTCGAGGACGAGGATCTCGCGCTCGGCTCCCTCCGGATGCGCACGCTCGATCGCGGCCAGGCAGGCGAGCAGGTACTCGCGGCCGTTCGTGTTCACAACGCAGTAGGAGAGCGTGGGGGACAAGACGCTCACGATAATCACGCGGTGTTACCTCAGGTAGCACCGCGTTATGAAAGTCCAACTCGTCGACCCCTCGGCGTTCACGCCGCCCTACGACCGCGCGCTCGCGGCGGCGCTGGCGCGCGCCGGCGCCGAGGTCGAACTGCTGACCACCCGTTTCCTCTACGGCCCGGTACCTCCGGCCGAGGGTTACCGCGTCAACGAGCTCTTCTACCGGCGCTCCGCCGGCCGCGGGCTTGACGCTCCAGCGCGGCTGCCATTCAAGGCGGCCGAGCACATGCCGGACATGCTGCGTTTCCGCCGCGCCGCCAACGCCGACGTCCTCCACTACCAGTGGCTGACGATCCCGCCCCTCGACGTCCGCCTGCTGCCGCCAGACCGCCCGCGGGTGATGACCGCGCATTACATCCTGCCGCCGCGGCCGAGCCGCAGGCAGGTCCGCTCTGCCCACCGCGTCTTCGGCGCCATGGACGCGGTCGTCGCCCACTCCGAACACGGCGCCGCACGGCTCCGCGAGGAGGTCGGCCTCGATCCCGCCAACGTGCGCGTCATTCCCCACGGCGCCTTCGACTACCTGACGAAGCTGCCGGAGGAGAAGTCGCTGCCGCCAGAGCTGGAGGGAGCCGAGGGCCCGGTGATCCTCTCCTTCGGCCTCCTCCGTCCCTACAAGGGGATCGAGAACCTGCTCGAGGCCTACCGGCGCCTAGCGGTGGCGGTGCCGGCGCCGCCCGAGCTATGGATCGTCGGCAACCCGCGGATGGACGTCGGGCCGCTGCGGGAGCTGGCGGCCGCGGCGGGGGGCCGGGTCCGCTTTGTCACCCGCTTCGTCGAGGACGCCGAGATCCCGGCGATCTTCCGCCGCGCCGACCTCCTCGTCCTTCCCTACCTTGACGCCGAGCACTCCGGCGTCCTCTACACCGGCCTCGCCTTCGGCAAACCGATGATCCTCAGCGCGGTCGGCGGCTTTCCCGAGGTGGCGACGGCCGGTGCCGCACGGCTCGTCCCGCCCGGCGATACCGCCGCGCTCGCCGCCGCGCTGGAGGAGCTGGCCGGCGACGAGACCGCCCGCAGCGACCTCGCCGCCGCCGCGGCCCACGCCGCCGCCGGCCCCTTCTCCTGGGACGAGGCCGCCCGGCGCACGCTCGACCTCTACCGCGAGCTGCTGGAGGCGCGCGCGTGACCACCGTCGCCGCGATCCTCTTCTGGCTCAGCGCCGGGGCGATCGTTTACACGCACCTGGGCTACCCGCTGCTGTTGGCGTGGCTGGTGCGCCTGCGGCGCCAACCAAGAGAGCGCAAGCTCGACAAGCTGGAGGTCACTGGTTCGAGCCCAGTAACGCCCACCGTCTCGCTGATCATCCCCGCCTACGACGAGGAGGAGGTGATCGCTGCGAAAGTCGGCAACGCGCTAGCCCTCGACTACCCGCGCGAGCGCCTGCAGGTGATCGTCGTCTCCGACGGGAGCACCGACGCCACCGCCGAGCGCGCCCGCGCCGCCGGCGCCAGCCTCGTCCTCGAGTTGCCGCCAGGGGGCAAGGTCGCCGCCCTCAACGCCGCCGCCGAGCAGGCGGCCGGTGAGGTGCTCGCCTTCTCCGACGCCAACAGCGTCTGGGCGCGCGACGCCCTGCGGCGACTCGTTGCCCCCTTCGCCGACCCCGGCGTCGGCTACGTCTGCGGCCAGGTCCGCTTCCTCGACCCCGACGGCAACAACCTCGAGGGTGCCTACTGGCGCTACGAGCTGGCGGTGCGGGAAGCGGAGTCGGCGCTCGGCGGGGTCACCGCCGGCAACGGCGCGATCTATGCGGTGCGGCGCGACGCCTTCATCCCGCTGCCGTCCTCCGGCAGCCACGACCTCAGCTTCCCCTTCCGGCTCGCCAAGCGCCGGCTCCGCTCCCTCTACGCGCCCGGTGCTCGCGCCGAGGAGAAGATGGTGCCGACGATCGAGGGCGAGTTCGCCCGCAAACGGCGGATGATGGTCGGCCTCTGGGACATCGTCGTCGGCGAAGGGATGCTCTCGCCGCGCAACTACCCGCCGCTCTACGCCTTCGAGATCGCCTCCCACCGGCTGCTGCGCTACCTCAGCCCGTTGCTACATCTGGTGGCCCTAGTCACCAACCTCTTCCTGCTCGGCGACGGCTGGTTCTACGACCTCGCCTTCGTCCTCCAGCTCGCCTTCATCGCCGCCGCCCTACTCGGCCGCTCGGTGCCGATTGGCCCCTTCCGCATAGCCCGCTATTACCTACTGACCACCGCCTCGATCGCCCTCGGCCTCTGGGACCGCTTCCGCGGCGGCGCCGGAGGCCGTTGGGAGAAGGCCGAGGGCACCCGCTGATGCCCCGCGCCCTCGACATCCTCATCGCCGCGGTCGCCCTGGCGGTCCTCGCGCCGCTGCTTCTGATTGCGGCGATCGCGATCAAGCTGACCAGCCCCGGCCCCGTGGTCTACCGCCAGTGGAGGGTTGGCCGCGGTGGCTGCGAGTTCGAGATGTGGAAGCTGCGGACGATGGTCCAGGGCAGCGACCCGGTCGGGGTCGGCAAAGTCGTCTACCGCGACGACCCCCGCGTCACCGCTCCCGGCCGACTCCTCCGCCGCACCTCGCTCGACGAGATCCCGAACTTCGTCAACGTCCTGCGAGGCGAGATGGCGATCGTCGGCCCGCGCCCAACGATCAAGGCCCAGGTGGACGACTACACCCCCCACCAGAAACGCCGCCACGAGGTCCTGCCCGGGATCACCGGCTGGGCCCAGGTGCAGGGCCGCGCCGGCATCCCCTGGGAGGAGCGGATCGAGCTCGACGTCTGGTACGTCGCCCACCGCAGCCTCCTCCTCGACCTCCGAATCCTCGCCAAGACCGCCTACCTCGTCCTGACGGGACAGGGCTTGGCCCCAGACTGATTAGGGTTTCCGCCGTGAGTGCCGACTGTCCCGCCGTGACGCTGCGGACCTTCGAGGAGAAGGACGCCCCCGCGGTCCACCGCTGGTTCAACAACCCGGCGGCGATCGCTTCGCTAATGGAGCAGCGGGACGAGTTCACGCTCGAGCAGGCCGAGGCCTGGACGCGGCGGGCGATCGACGACTCCGGCGAGGACCGCAAGTTCGCGATCGTGGTCGAGGGTTACGAGGAGCCGGTCGGCTTCACTGCGCTCTACGGCCTCTTCCGCCAGACCGCGCCGGAGCTGGGGGCGCTGATCGGCGACGACGTCCGCGGCAAGGGCGTCGGCCGCCGGGCCGAGGCGCTGACGATCGCCAAAGCCTTCGACGAGTACGGGGCTCACCGGGTCTACGGCCGTATCCCTGCCCGCAACGAGGTCGCGAAGAGGACTGTCGCCGGTCTCGGCTGGAAGCACGAGGGGACGATGCGCGCCCACCTCGCCCGGCACGACGGTCCCGCCGACGACTGCGAGGTCTGGGGCGTGCTCCCCGACGAGTTCCGCGCCGCCGCCGCGGACCTGCTCAAGTGACCGCGGCCAAGGCCGAACTGATCGCCGACGGCGGCGAGGCCGCCAGCGACGACCAGTTCTTCCGCTCGCGCCCGTTCCTCGAGGCGGAGGGCGCCACCCACACCCTGCGGATCGATGCCGAAGGCGCCGAGCTGCTCGCCCCGCTGGTCGTCCGCGAGATCGAGGGAACCGGCGAGCGCGACGCCGTCTCCCCCTACGGCTACCCCGGCTTCGCCTACTCGCCTGTTCTTTCTAGCGGCATAACGACCGAAAGGAACAGGCGAATCGACCCGACGTCGATCGACTTCTCCGCCACCGGTCTTGTCAGCATTTTCATCCGCCACGTCCTCGGCCCCTCGCCCCTGGCCGGCGCGACCGAGCGCAACATCGTCCAGATCGCCGACCCCGAGCTGCCGGCGAAGAGCCGGCCCAGCGACCGGCGCCAGGTCCGTCGCAATCTGGAAGCGGGATACGAGCTCGACCTTGTGCCAGGACCTGAGACGACGGCCCAGCAGCGCGCCGCCTTCCTTGTTGCCTACGAGCAAACGATGCGCCGGACCGAGGCGGCCGACCACTACTTCTTTGGTGCCGCCTACTTCGATCGGATCCTCGAAGCGGACCGAACCTGGCTGGCGCTTGCCACCGCGCCCGACGGCGAGGTTGCCGCCGCCTCGATCGCCGCCGTCAGCGACGGGTATCTCCACTACTACCTCAGCGGCAGCTCCGACGCGCACTTGCGCGACTCTCCGATGAAGAACGTCGTCACGCTCCTCGTCGATCACTCGCACGATCTCGGCCTGCCGCTCAACCTCGGCGGCGGGATCACCGCCGGAGACGCACTGGAGGAGTTCAAGCGCGGCTTCGCCAACCGCCAGAAGGCCTGGCTCAGCTCCGAGCTGATCTGCGACCCGGAGAAGTACTCAGAGCTCAGCGCCGGCCGCGAGACCGGCGGCTACTTCCCCGCCTACCGCGCCTGAACGCCGCTTAGGATTCGGAAGATTCTTCGGGTTCCGACGGGGTCGGCCCGGTGAATTTGAAGGCGAAGACGGGCTCGCCGCCGTATTTGCCCCAGGTTTCCTTGCCGAAGGCGCGGATCGCGTCGAGCGTGATCGAGCCTTTGTATTCGGGGCAGCCGAGCAGATTGGTCCAGGTGGTCGCCGCCACCTGGTAGGGCATGTTCTTGTTCGGGAAAAGCAGCGAGGCGCCGTACATCGTGTCGTAGAGCCCCTTCAGTTCCAGCTGCGCCTTTTCCGGCAAGCTCGGGGCATACTGGATCTCCATCCGCCCGTGCTCGAGTGAGTGAACGTAGTCGATCGGCGCCGGTTCTTCGGAGTAGGCGCCGTCGGCCTGCTGGTAAGGCGGTTCGACGTGATTGCCCGAGGTCGGCGGGCTGGTCTTGTATTTCGGCGTCGGCGAGTTCTTGGGGATGTGTTCGTGGCCCTCGTCTTCGAGTTTCAGCTCGAGTTTGCAGCCGGCCTGTTTAGCGGCCTGCTGCAGGTTCGTCACCTTCGGCGGTGGGACCGGGAGGGCGGCGCGTTCGTCGGGCGGGACGCCATTGGTCGAGCCGAATTCGGCGTTGACGTTGATGTGGGCATCGGTGTTACCACCACCACCGCTGCTGTCGCTGCCGCCGGTGGCGAGGATGAAGACGAGGACCGCAATCGCCAGGACTACGGTCGAGCCGATCGCGTAGACGAGGATCAGGCGCGAGTTGCCGCTGCGCTTTTCGCGCGTTTCGGCTTCGATCCGTTCCTGCCGCAGTTTCTCGCGTTCCCGCTCGCCCTTCCCCATGACCGCTCCTAAGCCTAGTCGGCTCGCTCCATTTCGGCGGCGTCGCCGCGTACCCGCTCCCAGGGCCGCGAGGCCTTCAGCGCCCCCAGCACGGCCCGCGTTGCCGGCGCCCGGTTGAGCGCGTAGAAGTGGATGCCCGGCACACCGGCGATCAGGAGCTCGGCGCACTGCTGGGCGGCGTAGGCGATCCCCAACTCGAACTCGCGCTCCGGGTCGCCGCCTGCGGCCGCGAAGGCGGCTTCGAGGTCGGGCGGGATCGTCGCGTCGCAGAGATCGCAGATCCGCCTCGTCTGGGCGAAGCTGGTGACTGGGATCACCCCGGCCAAGATCGGCACCTCGACCCCGCGGGCCCGCGCCGCCCGCACGAAGTCGAAGTAGACCTGGTTGTCGAAGAAGAGCTGGGTGATCAGGAAGGCGGCACCGGCGTCGACCTTGGTCTTCAGGTAGCGGAGGTCGGAGTCGAGGTCGGGCGCCTCCGGGTGCACCTCCGGGAAGCAGGTGCCGCCGATCCCGAAGTTCCAACCCGCGGAGATGAAGGCGGCAAGCTCGGCGGCGCTGCTCAGGCCGCCCTCGGGCTGGACGAAGTCCGGCTGCCCGCGGGGCGGGTCGCCGCGGAGGGCGAAGACGTTCTCGATTCCGGCCGCCTCGATCCGGTCGAGCGTCGACGCCAAACCCTCGGTGGTCTCGCCGACGCAGCTGAGGTGGGCCATCGTCTCGAAGCCGATCTCGTCCTTCAGCGCGGTCGTGATCTCGACGGTGCCGTCGCGGTTCGAGCCGCCGGCGCCGTAGGTGACGGAGACGAAGTCGGGCTCGAGCGCCCGCAGCTCGCGCGCCGTCTCGAAAAGCTCGTCGGCCGCCTCGGGCGTCTTCGGCGGGAAGAACTCGATCGAGAAGGTCGGCTTCCGCTCAGCGATGATTTCGTCAATTCGCACCCGTTGAGGGTAGCCGGCGCGCGCAAGCCCGGCCCTCTCACGTTGATTCCGGGTTTTGCGGAAACGCCATCTTCAACCCCCTGGACAACGCGTGGCGGGCGGCGTAAGTTCGCCCTGCGACCGGGAGAGACCGGTTCCCGCGGAAGCCAAGCGGGAAGCAGGTCTCAAAGGTGGCGCCACGAGCTTCTGAGCGCGAAGGCTACGCGCGAGGCAGGCACCGAGCGTCATCCCTGGTCGTTTTTCGTTGCCGGAGGCGTCCGGGGCGGCCCCTACCGTTGCGGCTGGTCTTGGCAGTCCTGCCCTTCCGAGACCGGCGACCGGGGCGCACCTTTGGGAGCCGGCGTCGGCGTGAACCCCGTGCACCGCGCGTCGACTAGCCCGCCCGCTCCCACCTTCCATCTGCGCCTGGGACTTGGCTGGACGCTGTGGGAGGATCCGGGGATGAGCAGCCCCGAGGTCCGCTACGAGCGACACGGGCGCGCGTCGGTGCTGACGATCGACCGGCCTGAGCGCCGCAACGCGATCGATGCTGCCACCGCGGCCGCCCTGCGCCGCGGCCTCGAGGAGTTCGAGAACGACGGGGATGCCCGGGTGCTGGTGCTGACCGGCAGCGGCGAGGCCTTCTGCGCCGGGGCCGACCTGAAGGCGCTGGACCTGGACGTCGACGATCCGGCCGGCCCCCTCGGCTTCAGTCGTCTCACTCCCGCGAAGCCGGCGATCGCGGCAATCGACGGCTGGTGCCTGGCCGGCGGGCTCGAGCTGGCGCTTTGGTGCGACCTGCGGATCGCGACGCCGCGCTCGGTCTTCGGCTGCTTCGAGCGGCGCTGGGGTGTGCCCCTGGTCGACGGCGGCACCCAGCGCCTGCCACGGGTGGTAGGGATGGGCCGGGCCCTGGAGATGATCCTCACCGGCCGACCGGTCGAGGCCGAGGAGGCCGAGCGGATCGGCCTCGTCAACAAGGTGGTTGCGCCGGGGGAGCCCTCAATCGCGCCCTCGACCTGGCCGAGCGGATCGCTTCGTTTCCACAGGAGACGATGCTGAGCGACCGTCGCGCTGCCATCGAAGGCGCCGGTTTGTCGCTCGCCGAGGGCTTGGAGCTAGAGCGGCGAGTGGGGCGGGAGGTGCTGGAGGTCGCGGCTCGCGGGGCCGCCCGCTTTGCCGGGGGCGAGGGCCGCGGCGGCAGCGGCGTCTGAGTGAGCCCTAGGGCGGGTCCGCCTGCATGGCCGCGGCCGCCGCGTCGGGCCCGAAGAAGGGGAGGATTGCCAGGTAAGTCAACTCCGGAAGCAACCGCAGGTATCCGTCGGTTTGGTTAGAGGCGAGGCGGCTGTGGAGGACGGCGAGGATCCCCGCTACCACCGCCTCGGCCGAGATCGCCGGCGCGGCGTCGCCACTCTCTTTGCGGGCCAGGTCCATCATCGAGGCAGCCCGTGCCATCGCCTCTGTTCGCTTCGCCACCGCCCGCGGCCCGGCGGCGTGAACCTCTACTAGCAGCGCCTTGCCTACCGCCGGTTGCTTGTCGAGGAAGCGGAGGAGCCCAGTCAACGCTCCCCGCAGCGCGCCGCGCCAGGTGGTCTGACCCAGCGCCGCATCGCGCATCGCCAGCTCAACCCAGGCCGAACCGGCGTCGAGTGCCTGCAGGTAGCAGTCCTCCTTGTCGCTGAAGGAGTTGTAGAAGGCCTGGCGGTAGACGCCGGCCCTGGCGATTGCGTCCTGCACCGTGGTGCGCTCATACCCATAGGTGCCAACCGCTATGAGCATCCCCTGGAGAATGCGCTCACGCTTTCCGGTCAAAGTCCCCGCCCGGTCGAAGTTGATTGAGAAAATGGCCTGTCTGTCTTCGGTACCTAAACGGTATCCGGTTGAGGCCGACGGAGACACCGTGATCAGACTCAGGTACTCTTCCGTTCGTGGCTTCGAAGTCAACACCGCGTCCACTTCCCGGACAGCATCAGCTCTCGCGCGAGTTCATCGCCCAGCACCAGCGGGCCCGGATCATCAACGCGCTCGCCCTTGAGGTCTCGAAGAAGGGCTACCGCAACGTCACCGTCGCCGACATCGTCAAGCGCGCCGGGATCGCCCGCAACACCTTTTACGAAAACTTTGGCTCGAAAGAGGATTGTTTCCTCGCGGCGCAGCAATTCGCTATGTCAGCGGCTTTAGACCGCGTGGTCGAGGCCGCCGGAGAGATCGACGACTGGCCCTACCGAGTCGAGGCCGGTCTCTCCGCCTTCCTCCATTTCGTTGCTGAGGAGCCGGCGCTCGCCCGCACCTGCATGGTCGACGCCCTGGCCGCCGCGCCGACCTCCGTTCGGTATTACGAGGAGTCACTGCAGGCCTTCGTTTCCCTGTTCCGACTTGGACGCGATGTCTCGCCGCACGGGAACGAGCTACCGGAGACACTCGAGGAGGCCTTGATCGGTGGCGTCTTCTGGATCCTCTACCAGCGGCTTCTGGACGCGGAGCAGAACGGGATTGAGGAACTCCTTCCGGAGCTGGTCGAGTTCACGCTGACCCCTTACCTGGGGGCGGAGGGTGCTCGGGACATTGTTGCGACGAAATAAAAAAACTGGCCAGTTGGCCAAATTAAGCTGCAATCGTTTGAATCGGTATCGTCGGTTCTCTTGAGCGAACCAGTCAACCCTTCTGTCGATTCGCCGGAGTACCCGCCCGAGCTCGCCCGCCTTCCCCCGGGGCGCCATGGTCTGCCGCGTGAGTTTGTCGCCCGCAACCAGCGCGAGCGGTTGATCGCGGGCCTGGCGGAGGCGGTGGCCGAAAACGGTTACGCCGGCACCACGATCGCCCATATCACCCGCCACGCCGCGGTTTCCCGACGGACCTTTTACGAGCACTTCGCCAGCAAGGACGAATGCTTCGTCGCCGCTTACGACACCGTGATGGCGGAGCTGCGGCGGCGGGTTGACGAGGCCTTCAACGAAGAGGAGGAGTGGCCGCAAGCGGTACGCGCCGGGATCGCGGCGATGCTCGAGTTCCTCACCGCCGAGCCGCACCTGGCCCGCCTCAGCATGGTCGAGGCGCTGGTCGCGGGCCCGGTCGTGATCGAGCGCTACGACGCCGCGATTCAGGGCTTCGTCCCCTACTTCGAAGCCGGCCGCAAAGACCGCTCGGCGGAGGTGCTCGCCGGCCTCTCGCCCAGCACCGAGGAGGCGCTGGTTGGCGGCATGGTCTCGCTGATCTCCCGCCGGGTCTTCGCCGACCGCACAGCGGAGCTGGAGTCGCTGCTCCCCGACCTAGTCGAGTTCGCGTTGACGCCCTACCTCGGCAGCGCCGAGGCGGCAAAGGTCGCCCGCCAGGGCTGAGCTGCACCTCTTTTCCCAGCCTCGAAACTTGTAGTTGAGGCTATGGAGTTATCCTGGCAGCGACACGAACATAGGTTCGTATGGAGATCGCCTGCGTCATCGACGAGAGCTTGGCGCTGTTGGCGACTTCCTCGCGCCCGGGCCGCGGCGGGGGGCCCCGGCCCGGGCGCGTATTGGATCCGGTCGCGGCGACTGAGGCGACCGAAACGATGGTGCGGGCGCTGGAGGGGATCGGCGCGGGGGTGGAGTCAGAGCAGGCGGGGGAGGCCTTCTTCGCGGTCGACGGCCTTCGCGGCCTCTACAGTGGCAGCTCCGCTGGCGTTCTCGCTGCAGCGCAGCGGGCGGTGGGGGAGGAGCGGCGGATCGCCACCGGCCGCACCCGGTTCGCTGCCTTCCTGCGAGCCGAGGGGTGGCCGCGGCCGATCCCCGTCGCGGCGCTGCGCCGCCGCCTCGGCGCCTCCGAGCGCGAAGTCGACGAGCTGATCGAGGCGCTCGAGCGGCTCGGGATCGAGACCCTGCGAGATTTCGCCGAGCTCTCTGCCGATCAGGTCTCCGACCGCTTCGGGCCGCTGGGCCGGCGGGCGCTGCGCCTCTGCCATGGTGAAGAGGAGCCGCTGCGGCCGCGGACGCCGCACGAGGAGGTAGCCGAGGAGATCGAGCTGCCGGAAGGGACCGCAGGTCGCCAGCTTGACCGGGCGCTGGAGCTGCTCGTCGACCGCCTGCTGGCGGCGCCACAGCGCAAGGGGAGGACCTTGCTGGGCCTGCGCCTCGAGGCGTTACTGGCGAGCGGCGGCAGCTGGAGCGTCGAGCAGGGGCTCGGCCGCCCGAGCGCCTCCCCCCGGGTCCTGCGCAACGTCCTCGCGCCGAGACTCGAGGAGCTGCCGGGACTGGCGACGGCGCTGCGCCTGCGCGCGGTCGGGCTCGGCCCGCCGGCCCGCGACCAGCTCGAGCTCACGGTCGGCGGGGCGGAGCCGCGACGACGGCGCCTGCGAGCGGCGGTCCGCGAGGTCCGGGCCGCCCAGGGTGCCGAGGCGCTACTGAAGATCCTGCCCGTCGATGGCGGCTCGCGCGTGCCCGAGCGCTGGGCGCTCCTGACTCCCTATCCCGAACTCTGATGCCGGGCCTTCGCCGTCTCTACGCCCCCGAGCGGGTGGCTGTCCGGACCGGCCCCCGCGGCGCCCCGATGCTGGTCGAGGGAGTGAGGGTCGAGGCCGTCCGCGAGGAGTGGCTGGTCGAGGACCGCTGGTGGACGCCGCAGCCGCTGCGCCGCCACTACTTTGAGCTGGCGACCGCCGACGGCCGCGCCCTCACCGTCTTCCGTGTCGCCGGCGCCCAGCGCTGGTACCGGCAGCGAGCCTAGGACTGAGGAGTTGGTTGTCGATGTACGTCGAGCTGCACGCCCACTCGGCCTTCTCCTTTCTCGATGGCGCCTCGACCCCGATCGAGCTGGCCGCCGCCGCGGCCGCCCAGGGCTACCCCGCCTTCGCCCTTACCGACCACGACGGCGTCTGGGGCTCGATGGAGTTCGCCCACGCCTGCAAAGGCTTCGGCCTCCGCCCGATCACCGGCTCGGAGCTGACGGTTCGCGAGGATGAGCGTGATCTCCACCTCACCCTCCTGGTCGAAGACGAGGCGGGGTACCGCAACCTCTGCCGGCTGCTGACCCTGGCGCACGCCCACACCCGCGACAACACCCCGCGCTCCCAGACGCAGCCGTGGGCGACGCTCGAGCAAATCGAGGAGCACGCCGCGGGCCTAGTCTGCCTCTCGGGCTGCGCTCGCGACGGCGCCGTCGCCGGGGCCTTCGAACGCGGCGACACCGCCGCCGGCGAGCGGCTGGCCCGGCGGCTGCTTGCCGCCTTCGGTCGGGACCGCTTCCGGATCGAGTTGCAGCGTCCCTACTGGCGCCGCGACCGCGCCCGCAATCGCTGGCTGGCGCTGCTGGCCGAGCGGCTCGACGTCCCCTGCGTTGCCACCGGCAACGTCCACTCGCACGATCGCCGGCGGGCGCCGCTGCAGGACGCGCTGGTCGCGATCGGCCTCTGCGAGACCTTGGAGGAGTCCGAGCCGCTGCGCCGCGGCAACTCGACCTCGGCGCTGACCTCGCCGGGGGCGATGGCGGCCCGTTTCGCCGAATACCCCGAGGCGGTCGCCGAGACCGAGCGGATCGCCGAGCGTCTGCGTTTCGACCTCACCGAGCAGCTCGGCTACCGCTATCCCGGCAGCGAGGACCCGCACGCCGACGCCGAGCTCGCCCGCGTTTGCAACCACCACCTCGGCGAGCGCTACAGCGGCAACGCCCGCCTGCTGGAAGCGGAGTGGCGGTTGCAGGAGGAGCTGGCGATCATCCGCAAGCTCGGCCTCTCGGGCTTCTTCCTCCTCCACCGCGACCTGCTCGAGCTGGCCCGCGAGGTCGCCGCCGAAGTCCGCGGTCCGGAGTCGGCGCGGGGGGTGCTGCCGCCGGGGCGGGGGCGCGGCTCCAGCGTCAGCTCGATCGTCTGTTACCTGACCGGCCTCTCCCATGTCGATCCGGTCGAGGCCGACCTCTTCTCCGGCCGCTTCCTCAACGAGGAAACGACCTCGATGCCGGACATCGACCTCGACTTCCCGCGCGACATCCGCGAGGTCCTGATCCCGCGCGTCCACGAGCGCTACGGCCACGAGCACTCGGCCCTCGTCGCCGCCTTCCCGACCTACCGCCCGAAGGGCGCCGTTCGCGATCTCGGCAAGGCGCTGGGGCTGCCGCTGGAGGAGATCGACAAGGTCGCGAAGACGGTCGGCTTCTTCGAGAGCGCCGAGGAGATCGACCGCAACCTCGTCGCCGCGCTCGGGCCCGAACGGGCGCAGGAGCCGCGCTGGCGGGCGCTGCTGCCGCTTACCGCCGAGATCATGGGGCTGCCGCGGCACTCCTCCCAGCACCCGGGCGGGATGGTGATCTCGACCCGGCCGCTGATCGACGTCTGCCCGGTGGTGCCGGCGGCGATGAAGGGACGGCAGACGGTGCAGTGGGACAAGGACTCCTGCGCCGACGCCGGCTTCCTCAAGATCGACCTGCTGGGGTTGGGGATGCTCTCGGCGGTCGAGCGCTGCGTCGAGGAGATCGGCCAGGCACGGGGCGAGCGGCTCGACCTCTCGCGGATCCCACTCGACGACGAGGAGGTCTACGAGTCG
>Ga0207702_10002042_pt1 | contig 19546 bp, 25 predicted proteins | sample KBSCornC62_FD_184302 | JGI IMG/M metagenome (GOLD analysis project Ga0207702, IMG submission 184302) | Corn rhizosphere microbial communities from Kellogg Biological Station, Michigan, USA - KBS Corn C6-2 (SPAdes) (version 2) | ecosystem: Host-associated > Plants > Roots > Rhizosphere > Soil ...
CCGATGGAGGCGCCGCGCCTGGAGAAGATCACCCTCAACATGGGGCTCGGCACCGAGAAACAGGACAAACGCTCCTTCGAAGCCGCCCAGCAGCAGCTGGCGACGATCGCCGGCCAGCACCCGAACGTGCGCCGCGCCCGCAAGTCGGTCGCCTCCTTCAAGCTCCGCGAGGGGATGCCGGTCGGCGTCTCGGTGACGCTGCGGCGGGCGCGGATGTGGGAGTTCCTCGATCGCCTGATCTCGATCGCGGTGCCGCGGATCCGCGACTTCCGCGGCCTCAACCCGCGCTCTTTCGACGGCCGCGGCAACTACTCGATGGGCGTCAAAGAGCAGCTGATTTTCCCCGAAATCGACTACGACTCGATCGACGTCGTGCGGGGGCTGGACGTGACGATCACGACTTCCGCTAAAACTGACATCGAGGCTTTCGAGCTGCTGCTCGGTCTCGGGTTCCCCTTCGCCCAGGAGGGGCGACCCGGTCAGGCCGAGCGAGAAGCTGAAGAAAAAGAAGCCGAAGAGGAGCAGCGCAAAGAGGAGGCCCGTCAGAAGGCCGAAATCGAGCAGGCGGCCCTCGAGCAGCTGAAAGAGGAGAACCCCGAGGCCTACGCCAAGCCCGAGGGCGAGGACGAGGGCGCCGCCGGAGGCGGAGACGACGACCAGGCCGACAAACCGGCTGAGGAGAGTTCTGAGAATGGCTAAGACTTCGATGAAGGTGAAGCAGGCGCGGGAGCCGAAGTTCAAAACGCGCAAGTACAACCGCTGCCGTCGCTGCGGTCGGCCCCGTGCATACCACCGCAAATTCGGCCTCTGCCGGATCTGCCTGCGGGACGCTGCCCACGAGGGGTACATCCCCGGCATGACCAAGTCGAGCTGGTAGGACGAGAGCATGCACACTGACCCGATCGCCGATTACCTGACCCGGATCCGCAACGCGATCCGCGCCGGCCACGACGAGGTGGAAATCCCCCTCAACGGCCTCAAGTTGGAGATGTCCCGGATCCTCAAGGAGCAGGGCTACATCAAGGACTTCAGCCGCAAGCCCGCTGCCGTCGGCGAGGCGATCAACGTCGAGCTCAAGTACACCGAGGACCGCCGGCCGGTGATCCTCGGGATCGAACGGGTCTCGCGCCCGGGTCGCCGTCGCTACGTCGACCACAAAAACGTCCCCCGCGTGGACGGCGGGACCGGCACCGCGATCGTCAGCACCTCGGCCGGCGTGATGACGGGGCACGAAGCGCGCAACAAGGGAGTGGGCGGCGAGGTCGTCGCCTACGTCTGGTGATCAACATGCCTGCCCTCCCGACCAAGCACACCTGGATGACGCGCCTGGCGCGTCGCATCTCTGCGTCCTCGGGCTTGCCTTTGGCTCCACCAAAGGCTGCGCCCTGCGTCCTTGATCTGCTCGGCCAGTCGCGCCCCCAGGCGCACTTGGCCGGAAGGGCAGGCATGTAATGAGCCGCATCGGAAGAAAGCCCGTTCCCGTTCCCGACGCCGTCACGGTGGAGATCGCCCCTGGCAACATCGCCGTCAAGGGCCCGAAGGGAGAGCTGAGCCAGACCCTCTCGCCCGACATGAAGATCGAGCAGTCTGACGGCGTGGTGACGATCGCCCGGCCGACCGACCGCGGCGAGCACCGGGCCCTGCACGGCCTCACCCGCAGCCTGATCGCGAACATGGTCGAGGGCGTTACCGATGGCTTCGAGAAGCGCCTCGAGATCCAGGGCGTCGGCTACCGCGCGGCCCTGAAAGGGAAAAAACTGGAGCTCGCGCTCGGCTACTCGCACCCGGTTGCGATCGAGGCACCCGAGGGCATCGACTTCGAAGTCCCGCAGCCGACCGAAGTCGTGATCAAAGGCATCGACAAGCAGCTCGTCGGCCAGGTCGCCGCGGACATCCGCAAGCGCCGCCCGCCGGAGCCCTACAAGGGCAAGGGCATCCGCTACAAAGACGAGCAGGTTCTGCGCAAGGTCGGTAAGCGCGCATGAGCGTCCTCACCAACCGCCAGCGGCGGCTCAAACGGCGCCGCCGGGTCCGCGCTCGCGTCCAGGGCACGGCCGAGCGGCCGCGGCTCTCGGTCTACCGCTCCAACAAGGGGGTCTTCGCGCAGCTCATCGACGACGCCAAAGGCCACACGGTGGCCGCGGTTAACTGGATCGAGCCGGAGCTGCGCGAGCTCAGCGCCGCCGAGCAGGCGAAGAAAGCCGGCGAACTGCTCGCCGAGCGGGCCAAGGGCGCCGGCGTCGAGACCTGCGTCTTCGACCGCGGCGGCTACCAGTACCACGGCCGCGTCAAGGCTTTGGCCGAAGGCGCGCGAGAGGGGGGACTGGCTTTCTAGCACCGTAGTTCCGCTACGGTGAGCCGCTGCTTATGAAGGGCATGAACGCACAGAACGTCGAAACCGTCAGCCCCCGCGGGCTGGACCTGCAGGAGCGGGTGATCGAGATCAACCGCGTCGCCAAGGTGGTCAAGGGCGGCCGTCGCTTCTCCTTCACCGCGCTGGTCGCCGTCGGCGACGAGGAGGGCGTGGTCGGGATCGGCTACGGCAAGGCCCGCGAGGTCCCGCTGGCGATCCAGAAGGGCGTCGAGGACGCCCGCAAGAACTTGATCCGGGTGCCCAAATACGGGAACACCATTACCCACCGCATCATCGGCCGCTTCGGCGCCGGTCACGTCGTCCTGCGGCCTGCCAGCCCGGGTACCGGCGTCATCGCCGGCGGCGGCGTCCGCGCCGTGCTCGAGCTCGGGGGGGTGCGCGACGTGCTGACCAAGAGCATCGGGACGCAGAACCCGATCAACCTGGTCAAGGCGACGATGGACGGCTTGGTTCGCCTGCGGCGGCCGGAGGAGGTTGCCGAGCTTCGTGGGCTGACGATTACGCAGGTGTTGGGGATTGACGGGAATGGACAGAGCGCTGGGGCCGCGGGTCCTGCCGACGCAGGGGACCCACCGTCTCCTGCAACTGCGCAGGAGACGGTCCCCCCTACGACGTCACCCACGGCAGAGGCCGAGTCGGCTGACGCTGCACCGACTGAGGTGGCGGAAGAGAAAGCGGCGGAGGGCGCTGAGGCTGAGAAGCAGGAGAGCGGGTCGTGAGCAGCAAAGTCAGGGTCTCTCAGATTCGCTCCGCCGCCGGCACCAATCCGAACCAGAAAGCGACTTTGAAGGCGCTGAAGCTGGGGCGGATCGGGAAGACTGCCGAGCTCAAAGACTCCGAGCAGCTACAGGGACAGCTTCGGGTCGTTTCGCACCTGGTGGAGGTCGACGGTGGCTGAGGAGACTCCCTCAAAAAAAGCACCTAAAGACAAAGAGACGAAAGTCTCGGAGCGGACCGAACAGATCGGGCTGCACAACCTGAAGCCGAAGCCCGGCTCGAAAAAGCCGCGCAAGCGGATCGGACGCGGCGAGGGCAGTGGCCTGGGCAAGACCTCCGGCCGGGGCCACAAGGGCGCCGGCTCGCGCTCGGGCCGCAAGCGCAAGGCCGGCTACGAGGGCGGCCAGAACCCGATCCACATGCGGATGCGAAAGCTGCGCGGCCCGCACAAAAAGCAGTCGATGCCGTTCGAGAACTTCCGCACCAAGACCCAGGCGGTCAACCTCTCCGACCTCGAGGAGCGCTTCGACAGCGGCGCCGAAGTCACTCCGCAGAGCCTGAAGGAGAAGGGCCTGGCCAAGCGCAAGGACCCGGTCAAGGTGCTCGCACGCGGCGAGATCAAAAAGAAGCTCGAGGTCCACGCGCACGCGTTCAGCGCGGCCGCCAAAGAGAAAATTGAGGCGGCCGGCGGTTCCTGTCACACTCTGGAGCCGTAATGCTCAGGACTATCCTCAACGCGTTTGGCGTTGCCGAGATCCGCAGGAAACTTGCGTTCACGGCGGCGATCCTCGCCCTGTACCGCCTAGGCGCCTACATCCCGGCTCCCGGGGTCGACATCAACGCCGTCAAGGAAATCCAGAGCAACTTCGGCGGCTCCGGCGTCCTCGGCTTCCTCAACATGTTCTCCGGTGGCGGCCTCTCGCGCCTGAGCCTGTTCGCGCTGGGGATCATGCCCTACATCACCGCCTCGATCATCCTGCAGCTGCTGACCGTGGTCGTTCCCTCGCTCGAGCGCCTGCAGAAAGAGGGTGAAGTCGGGCAGCAGAAGATCACCCAATACACGCGCTACCTCACGGTAGGCCTCGCCTTCGCCCAGTCGATCGGCTACGTCTTCCTCTTCAAGTCGTTCGGCAAAAGCGCCGGCACCCAGGTTCTGAACCCGACCTTCGGCAGGGTCTTTTTGGTCGTCCTCTGCCTGACCGCCGGCTGCACCCTGCTGATGTGGATGGGCGAGCTGATCACCCAGCGCGGCATCGGCAACGGCATCTCGCTGATGATCTTCTCTTCGATCGCCTCCGGGATCGTGCCCGGGCTCTCGAAGTGGTGGAACAACCCCGATCAGGTCTTCGTCGTGATGATGCCCTTCATCGCCCTGGCGGTGATCGTCGCGATCGTCTTCGTCCAGGAGGGTCAGCGCCGGATCCCGGTTCAGTACGCGAAACGGGTCGTCGGGCGGAAAATGACCTCGGGCGGCTCCACCTACCTGCCGCTGCGGGTCAACATGGCCGGTGTCATCCCGGTCATCTTCGCCGCCTCGATCATGGCCTTCCCCTCCACGGTCGGCCAGCTTCTGAACACCGAAACGGCGCTCAACTTCGCCTCCTTCTTCGGCCCCAACAAGTGGCCCTACGTGATCGGCGAGATCTTCTTCATCATCGTCTTCACCTACTTCTATACGGCGGTGACCTTCAACCCGGTCGACCAAGCCGACAACCTGAAGAAATACGGCGGCTTCATCCCTGGCGTGCGCCCCGGGCGGCCGACCGCCGAGTACCTGGACCGGATTCTCTCGCGGCTGACCTTCCCCGGCGCCCTCTACCTTGGGGCGGTGGCGGCGCTGCCGACGATCCTGATCAGCCAGACCTCGGCCAACTTCTTCTTCGGCGGCACCTCGATCCTGATCATCATCGGCGTCGCGCTGGAAACGGTGAAGCAGCTCGAGGCGCAGCTGATGATGCGCAACTACGAGGGGTTCTTGAAATAACTTCGGCCGCGGCCGCTGCAAACCGGCGCCTCTCGGGGTCCTCAGTCGCTCGGGTCGGGTCACGCACAAACAAGTGCGCTCCCCTCCCCTCGCTCCCTGCGTCCCCCGACCTGCTTGGTTTTCGCGGCCGTTCGTGATTCTGGATTTCAAGTAGAACTTCTTTATGTCTGAGCTGAATCTCGTCCTACTAGGCCCTCCCGGTTCCGGCAAGGGAACTCAGGGTGAGCGCCTCAACGAAGACCTGCGGTTGCCCTATTACGCGACCGGGGACATCCTCCGCGGTGCGGTGCGCGACGAAACCGAGCTGGGGCGGACGGCGAAGGAGTACATGGACCGCGGCGACCTGGTTCCCGACGAGGTGATCGTCGGTGTGATCGCCGAGCGGATCGGTGCCGGTGAGGCGCGCGACGGCTTCATCCTCGACGGCTTTCCCCGCACCACCCCTCAGGCCGAGGCGCTCGACGCGAAGCTCGGCGAGCTGGGGCGGGCGGTGACGGCGGTGCTGCTGATCGACGTCTCCGACGACGAGGTGGTGCGCCGGCTCGGTGGCCGCCGCACCTGCGAGGCGAACGGGCACGTCTTCCACGTCGAGTTCGAACCGCCGAAGCAGGAGGGGGTCTGCGACATCGACGGCTCCGAGCTGATCGTCCGCGATGACGACAAGCCCGACGTGATCCGCAAGCGCCTGCAGACTTACCACGAGAAGACCGAGCCGCTCGTCTTTTACTACGACAGCCGCAGCGTCCTGCGCCGGATCGCCGGCGAGGCGCCGCCGCAAGAGGTGGCCGAGAAGATCCGCCGCACCCTGGCGACGCTGCGGATGGAGCAGGACGAGACCGTCTAGCCTGCTTCGCTGCGGATCCGCCACGACCGATCACTAGCGTGTACCGGATGATCATCAAAAAGACGCCGGAGCAGGTCGAGAAGATGGCGGCCTCCGGGGAGGTTCTCGTCCGCTGCCTGAGGATGCTCGCCTCCAAGGCGCGCGCCGGGACGACCACCAAGGAGCTCGACGAAGCGGCCGAGAAGTTCATCCGCTCGCAGGGTTGCGAGCCGGCCTTCAAGGGCTACCGCGGCTTTCCGGGGTCGATCTGCGTCTCGCCCAACTCGATGGTCGTCCACGGCATCCCCGACGGCTACCAGCTGAAGCGGGGCGACGTGCTATCGATCGACGTCGGCGTGATCAAAGACGGCTGGGTCTCCGACGCGGCGATGACGGTGCCGATCGGCCCGGTCAGCCCCGCGGCGCAGAAGCTGCTCGACGTGACCAAAGCCTCCCTGCACGCGGGCGTCGAGCAGATGCGGCCGGGTAACCACCTTGGCGACGTCTCCTCGGCGATCCAGCGCAGCGTCGAGATCGAGGGCCTCTCGATCATCCGCACCCTGGTCGGCCATGGGATCGGCCGCGACATGCACGAGGAACCGCAGGTGCCGAACTTCGGCGAGTCGGGCCGCGGCCCGGAGCTGGAGGAGGGGATGGTGCTGGCGATCGAGCCGATGGTCAACGCCGGCGGCCCCCTCGTCCGCATGGGCGACGACGGCTGGGCCGTCTACTCCGAAGACGGCTCCCTGGCCGCCCACTTCGAGTTCACGGTTGCGGTGACCCCCGAGGGCCCTCGCATCCTCACCCCCTGGCACGAAGCCGAGTAGGGAAGTCACAACCTCGCATACAAGTTGTTTCACAATTGTTTGTCTGAGGTGTAGTCTCATGCGTCTTGACCTGGGACGATCTCGAGATGGAGCTGGAGCGAGGAAACCGGGATTTCGAGCGACGAATGGCAGAGGCGGGCAGCGAGATCCGCGAACGGCTCGAAGGGGCCGAACGATGCTTCAAAGAGGCGGAGGAGGCTCGGCGACTCGCTTGGGAAAAATTCGAAGGTCGGATGGTGACCGAGGCGGATAGGCATCGATTCGAACTCGACGGCATCCGGCGGGTATCCGCCCAGATGACGGACGAGCATGTGAAAGTAATCCGGGCCGCAGGGGAAGACATGCGCCGGGAATTCGCCAAGCTAGGGGCGAAGGTCGACGAAGGACGCGACGAGAACCGCGCTCAGACTGAAGCACTCTTAAGAATGCTGGACCGGCTGCCGCCTTCGGATTAGGCGACCACACTTTCGTCGCCGGTCTCGCTCTCTTCGATCTGAGCATCCGCGAGCGGGTTCGACTCGCCGGGTATCAGCTTGCGGTGGGCGATCCAGCCCTGGAAGTTGCCGCTCCACTCGCTCTCTCCCAGCTCGGCCGGGGTCATCGGCCGGGCGACGTGCTCCATCGGCGACATGTGCCCACTTTCCGCCAGGCGGTCGTAGAGGGCGACGTCGGCGGCGAGGTCGCGGCTGCCGGCGTGGGTGAGGTAGCTGACCCGAGCGCAGCGGCCGATCGAGATCTTCGCCAGTTCCTCGGGACCGGAGGCCTCCTCGCGCTCGGCCTCGCCGATCAGCGGCAGGTGCCATTCGCCGGGCTCGAGCCGGGTCGGGACCGAGCGCTCGAGCGCGTCGCGCATCTTCGTCGCGATCAGGCGGATCTCCGGCTGGGCGTCGGGGTGGCAGCGGAGGTTGAAGAAGTTTCCCCAGGTCGTCGAGGAGACGATCACGGTGTGCCACATGAACGGCTCCAGCAGGCGGTTGGCGACCTGCTTGTGGACGTTGAGCCACTCCGCCGGCGGTCCCTTCAGCGATCCTTGCGCCTGCTCGAGGCAGGCGTGGAGGTCGTCGTAACCGGCGACGTTTGCGGGGCTGGTGATCAGCCCAAGAACATGGCGCACGGCGTCGTCGCGGGCGGCCAGCCACTCCGCTTCGGCGGCATCGCGAGCCGCGCCGGTGAGCGCCGGGCCCGCCTGCATCCCTGGCTGGTTGGAGCCGAACTCGATCGGCACATAGGGGTCGTCGAGCACGCGCCGCAGCTGTTTGGCGACCGGGATCGCCCGCGAGCTGGCGCTGTTGCGCGAGAAGACGCGATGGGTGTTGAACTCGGCGAGGACGAAGCGCGGGAAGGTCGCCTCCAGCGTGCTCAGCCGGTGCCCGGCGGCCGAGACCGAATCGGCGAAGACTTTGGCGTCGAACCCCATCGCCGGACACTCTGGCACGACTCTCCGACAGAATGCAATCGGTGGAAGAGCAGGTCTTTGCGGAAGTCGACGAGTTCATCGGCGGGACGATCGTCCGCGAGGACGAGGCTCTGCGCGGCTCCGTGGAGGCGGCCGAGGCGGCCGGAATGCCGGCGATCCAGGTTTCGGCGCCGCAGGGGAAGCTGCTGCAGCTGCTGGTCAGGCTGGTCGGCGCGAAGAGGATCCTCGAGTTCGGCACGCTCGGCGGCTACAGCGCGATTCTGATGGCGCGGGTGCTGCCGCCGGACGGGCGGCTGATCTCGCTGGAGGCGAGGGCCGAGTACGCCGAGGTGGCGCGTCGCAGCATCGAGCGGGCCGGGGTGGGCGACCGGGTCGAGGTGCGGGTCGGGCCGGCGCTCGAGGCGCTGCCCGTCCTCGAGGAAGAGGGGGTCGGATCGTTCGATCTCGTCTTCATCGACGCCGACAAGGTCAACACGCCCAATTACTTCGCCTGGGCGCTCGATCGCACCCGTCCCGGCGGGCTGATCATCGCCGACAACGTCGTCCGCAAGGGCACGCTGGCAGATGCCTCCGATCCCGACGAGGCGACCCAGGCCCAGCGCTGCCTGCACGAAACCCTGGCCGGCGACTCCCGCGTCAGCGCCACCACCATCCAGACGGTCGGCGCCAAGAGCTACGACGGCTTCCTGATCGCCCTCGTCGAGCACGCCTGACCGGCGGTCCCCGCGGGGCCGTCCCTGCTATCTTTCTTCGTCGGCCTTGGTGGCCGGTTGGTTCGTCCTGCCGTCCGATTCATGGGGCGCGCGGGAATCCTGTTGTCAAGACGAGATCCGGAGCAATGAAGGTTCGAGCTTCCGTAAAGCCGATGTGCGAGAAGTGCAAGGTAATCCGCCGAAACCGGGCGGTCCTGGTGATCTGCCAGAACCCGCGCCACAAGCAGAGGCAGGGTTAGCGTGGCCCGCATCGCCGGCATCAACATCCCGGTCAACAAACGGACCGAAATCGGGCTCACCTACATCTTCGGGATCGGCCAGTCGACGGCGAAGCAGATCCTCAAGGAGGCCGGCGTCGACCCGGACACCCTGGTCAAAGACCTGACCGAGGACGAGGTGATCAAACTTCGCGAGGCGGTCGAGAACCGCGAGGTCGAGGGCGACCTGCGCCGCGAGCGCTCGCAGAACGTCAAACGGCTGATGGAGATCGGCTCCTACCGGGGCCTCCGCCACCGCCGGGGCCTGCCGGTCCGCGGCCAGCGGACGAAGACCAACGCCCGGGGCCGCAAGGGCCCGCGTCGCCTCAGCGTCGCCGGCAAGCGCAAAGCATAGGGAGATCCGGGATGGCTGAGAAAAAACCCGCCAAAGGGCGCACGCGGCGCCGCGTCAAAAAGAACGTCACCTACGGGCAGGCGCACATCAAGACTTCCTTCAACAACACGATCGTCACCCTGACCGACACCGACGGCAACGTGATCGCCTGGGAGTCGGCCGGTTCGGCGGGCTTCAAAGGCTCGCGCAAGTCGACCCCGTTCGCGGCGCAGGTCACTGCCGACGCCGCCGCCAAAAAGGGGATGGAACACGGCCTCGAGCGGGTCGAGGTCTTCGCCAAGGGCGCCGGCTCGGGCCGCGAGACGGCGATCCGCTCCCTGCAGGCCGCCGGGCTCGACGTGACGACGGTAAAGGACGTCTCGCCGCAGGCCCATAACGGCTGCCGGCCGAAGAAGCGGAGGAGGGTCTAGATATGGCTCGCGACACCGCTCCGCAGTGCAAGCAGTGCCGCCGCGAGGGCCAGAAACTCTTCCTCAAGGGCGAGCGCTGCTTCACCGACAAGTGCGGCGTCGAGCGCCGCTCCTACCCGCCTGGCGAGCATGGCCGCGGCCGCCTGCGTCAGTCCGAGTACCGGGTGCAGCTGCGTGAGAAGCAGAAGACCCGCCGCTACTACCAGGTGCTGGAGAAACAGTTCCGTGCCTACTACGAAAAGGCGTCTCGGCAAGACGGTGTCACCGGCGAGAACCTGCTGCGGCTGCTCGAGTCCCGCTTCGACAATGTGCTCGTCCGCCTCGGCTTCGCCGCCTCGCGGCGCCAGGCGCGGCAGCTGATCACCCACGGCCACTGGCAGATCAACGGCCGCCGGGTCAACATCCCCTCTTACCAAGTACGTCCCGAGGACATCATCTCGATCAAGGCCGGATCCAACGCCACCGACACGATCCGGCGAGCCACCGAACTCGTCTCGACGGTTCCGGCCTGGCTGCAGGCCGATCACGATGCCCTCACCGCCAAGGTCCTGCGCTACCCCGAGCGCTCCGAGATCTCGGCGCCGGTTCAGGAGCAGCTGATCGTCGAGCTGTACTCCAAGTAGTCCGGAACCCCATTTCAGAACACGCAACGCAAGGAACTCATGACCACTGATTTCCAGGTCCCCCGCATCACCTCCGAGAAAATCGATGACCGTCGCGGCACCTTCACGATCGAGCCGCTCGACAAGGGCTTCGGTTACACCTTCGGCAACAGCCTCCGCCGCGTCCTGCTCTCCTCGCTCGGCGGCGCCGCCATCACCAGCGTCCGCATCGAGGGGGTGGCGCACGAGTTCTCGACCGTCCCTGGCGTCAAAGAGGACGTCACCGACATCGTCCTCAACCTCAAGGACCTGGTCGTCCGCATGCACACCGACGCCGACGAGGTCGAGGCACCGCTGGTCGCCACCGGCCCCGGCGAGGTGAAGGCAAAGGACATCGATCTTCCCTCCGGCGTCGAGATCCTCAACCCCGACGCGCCGATCGCGACGCTCGAGAAAAAAACCAAACTCGAGGTCTACCTGACGATCGGCCGCGGCCGCGGCTACTCGCCGGCCGAAGAGAACAAGTCCGACGAGCAGCCGATCGGCGTGATTCCGATCGACTCGATCTTCTCGCCGATCCGCCGTGCCTCCTACGCGGTCGCAGCCGCCCGCGTCGGCCAGCGGACCGACTTCGACAAACTGACGCTCGACCTCGAGACCGACGGTTCGATCGAGCCGGGGGCGGCGCTTCGCGAAGCTTCCGAGATCCTGATCAAGAGCCTGGCGATCTTCACCGATGCCGACCGGGTCGAAGAACTGACCGCGCGCGAGCCGGTCGCCGCCGTTCCGACCGACGGATTCTCCTCCGCAGCCGACAACGGCGGCGCCGCCAGCAACGGCCTCGACGAGATCCTGATCGAGGAGCTCGAACTGGGCGTCCGCTCCTACAACTGCCTCAAGCGCGCCGGCGTCCAGACCGTCGGCGACCTCGTGCGCAAGTCGCGCGCGGAACTGAACGCGATCCCTAACTTCGGTCAGAAGTCGATCGAGGAAGTGATCGAGACGCTGCATTCCCGCGGCCTCGATCTTCAGGCAGACTAAAAGGCGCGAACCAGGGAGAGCGGAGGATCCGGTGCGGCACAAAAAGAAGCGCAACAAGCTCAGCCGCGATAAGTCGCACCGTTCGGCCCTGCTCTCGAACCTCTCGAAGCAGCTGATCGAGCACGAGCGGATCCAGACCAGCCAGGCCAAGGCGAAGGCGGTCAAGCCCGAGGTGGAGAAGCTGATCACCCTCGCCAAACGGGGCGACCTCCACGCCCGGCGCCAGGCGCTGGCCACCCTCCACAACGACAAGTTCATCGTCCACAAGCTGTTCGACGAGGTGGGCCCGCGCTACGCGACCCGGCCGGGTGGGTACACCCGGATCGTCAAGTTGGGTCCGCGGAAATCGGACTCGACTGAGATGGTCTTTCTCGAGCTGGTCTAGCGCTGCTGGGGCCGGGGGTGGGGCACCCTCGTTCTGACAAAAGCCGGCCTAATTAGGCCGGCTTTTTGAGTATCCGCCAGCCCGAGGGTGCCCCACCCCCGGCTACGACAGCGGCCGGCCGACGGTTTAGTACGAGACCGACTCTAGGTACAGGCCGTGGGGGGGTGCAGTGTCTCCGGCCTCAGTTCGAGGTGCGCCCTCCAAGAGTTGTCGGAAGTTCTCCACGCTGCGGCGGCCTGAGGCTACTTCCAGCTGGGTGCCGACGAGGGCGCGGACCATGTTGCGCATGAAGGCGTCGGCGGTGATCTGGAAGTTGAGGATGTCGCCCTCCTGGGTCCAGGAGGCGGCGAGGAGGTCGCGGTCGAAGCGGACGTGGTCGGTTTGGGTGGGGGTGAAGGCGGTGAAGTCGTGGGTGCCCTCCAGAGCGGCGGCGCAGGCTTCCAGCGCCTCCAGATCGATGCGGTGGGGCCACCAGAGGGCTTTGCCCTGCTCGAAGGGGCTGGGGGCGGAGCGGGCGAGGAGGCGGTAGCGGTAGCTGCGGGACTTGGCGTCGAAGCGGGCGTTGAAGCCATCGGCGGTGACGGTGGCGGCGGTGACGGCGACGTCGTCGGGGCCAAGGCCGTTGAGGCGCCGCATCAGGTCTTCGGGCGGCTCGGCATTCGTTTCAAAACTTGCCACCTGTCCCAGGGCGTGGACGCCGGTGTCGGTGCGACCGGCGACGGTCAGCTCGATCGGCTCGCGTAGCACGGTCGCAAGCGCCGTCTCAAGCTCTGTTTGGACGGTCCGTTGGCCGGGCTGTTTGGCCCAGCCGCGGAAGCCGCTGCCGTCGTATTCGATGTCTAGCCGGACCGTTGGCACCGCGGAACGTTGGGTCAAGCTCGATTAGGCGTGGATGCTGCGATCTCGCCCTTTGCCCATTGCTCGACCTCGTCGACAAGGGAGACGGTGCTCGCCCGGTCTAGCGGCTCGGCGTCGAGAAGATCCTCGTAGCGAAGGGGAACCGCATACTCGGTCAGGTTGATCGCCTGCCTGATGTCGAAAGGCTGATCGGCCTCACCCGGCTCCAGCTTCGCGCGAACGATCAGGTGGCGGATGTCGTGGGTGTACTCGAAGTCTTCGCCGCGGCTGGCGATCACGGCCTTCAGCCACTTCTCGATCGCCTGTTGGGCATGGAACCCGACCGCATCGTCGGGAATCTCCCCGTCATCGGCCAGCTTGCGCATCACCTTGGCATCTCCCTCGGCCTTGCGGCTGAGGACCGCAGCGACCTCGGTCGGGTCAAGCTCCGGCAAGAACGCGGCCTTCCTGCATCGCCTCGTGGATCACGTTGCCGTGCACGCGGCCCCACTTGTTGACGTGGTCGTCGCTTACGACGATGAGGTCCACCGGCACCCCCAGATCGCCCAATGCTTCCCGGAGGCGCCCGAACTCCTCGCGTCGGTTGCGGAGCTCTGGCTCCACCACGAGTAGATCCAAATCGGAACCGGGACGCGCGTTGCCGCGGGCGTGGGAGCCGAAGAGGATGACGCGCGCGTCCGGCGCGGCTGCGGCGAGGCGGCGGCCTGCCTCTGCGATGAGGGTGTCATCGACGGTTAAGGGCATTTAAAAAGCGTAAACCCCTCAAGGGACGATCGGCCCAGCGGGGCTGTAAAGAGGATGACTAAGCCGCCACCTAGAATCGCCTACGTGCGCATCCTTCTCACTAACGACGACGGCATTTCGGCGCCGGGGCTGCAGGCTGCTCGGCGGGCGCTGGTTGAGCTGGAGGGGGTCGAGGTCGATGTCATCGCTCCCGATTCCAACCGCAGCGCGATCGGACGCGGGATCACCACCCGCTCGCCGCTCACGGTCGAGGAGGTGACCTTCGAGGACGGCCGCGTCGGTTACGCGACCGATGGGACTCCCGTCGATTGCGTCCGCTTTGCCGAGCTGGGCCTGGTCGGTGGCCGACCGGACCTGATCGTCTCGGGGATCAACCACGGCGCCAACCTCGGCGACGACATCACCTACTCGGGCACGGTGGCCGCGGCGCTGGAGGGAATCGTCCTCGGCATCCCGGCGATCGCCGTCTCCCAGCAGTCCTCGGCCGGCGGGCTCGGCTATGTCAGCGGCCGGTTCGACTTCTCCGTCTCCGCCCCCTTCACTGCCCGGCTGGTCGCGCGCCTGCGCGAAGAGGCGATGCCCGAGGCGACCCTGATCAACGTCAACTGCCCCTGTCGCGAGCCGACCGGGATCGAGGTGACGAAGCTCGGCAAACGGATCTACAACGACGAGCTGAAGCTGGTCGAGGAGAAGGACGGCCGCCGCCATTACGAGATCTACGGCTGGCAGCCCGGCTACGAGGAGATCGAGGGCACGGATCTGAAAGCGGTCGCCGAGGGACGGATCGCCGTCACCCCGATCCACTTCGACCTCACCGACCACGGCGGCATCGAGCGCCTGCGCAGCTGGGGGTTCGAGGAGATGCTGGCCGGCGCCGCGACCGCGTGAGCACTCCGCCCGAGCAGCGCGCCGAGGAGCTGCGCCGGCTCCTCGATCGTCACAACCACCTCTACTACGTCCTCGACGACCCGCAGATCGGCGACGACGAATACGACGCCCTTCTCGACGAGCTGCGGGTGCTGGAGAAGGAATACCCCGAGCTGCAGTCGGCGGACTCACCGACCCAGCGGGTGGGGGCGGCGCCGCTCGAGCGGTTCGAGCCGGTCGAGCACGCCGAGGCGATGCTCTCGCTCGGCAACGCTCGCAACGAGGAGGAGCTGCGGGCCTGGGAGAACCGGCTCGCCAACTTCCTCAAGCGGCTCGACATCACCGCCTCCCAGTTCAGCTACACGACCGAGCCGAAGATCGATGGCCTCGCGGTCACCCTCACCTACGAGGACGGCGTGCTGGTCCGCGGCGCCACCCGCGGCGACGGCCGCGTCGGCGAGGACGTGACCCAGAACCTGCGCACGATCGGCTCGGTGCCGCTGAAGATGAAAGGCAAGGCTCCCCAGCTGGTCGAAGTGCGCGGCGAGGCCTACCTGCCGATCGCTGCCTTCAAAGCGCTGAACGAGCGGCGCGCCGAGGCGGGGGAACCGACTTTCGCCAACCCGCGCAACTCTGCCGCCGGCTCGATCCGCCAGCTCGATCCGAAGCTCGCCGCCGAACGGCCGCTCTCGACCTGGTTCTATGGGATCGGCGCGGTGCGCGGGCTCGACCTGCCGACTCACATGGCCGAGGTCGAATGGCTGGCAGAGCAGGGCTTCAAGATCAACCCCGATACCGACCACCACCAGGGGGTCGAGGGGGTCGTCAAGCGCTGCCACTGGTGGGAGGAGCGGCGCGATGAGCTCGACTACGAGATCGACGGCGTCGTCGTCAAGGTCGACGAGAAGGCGCTCTGGCGCGAGCTCGGCGTGGTCGGCCGCGAGCCGCGCTGGGCGATCGCCTGGAAGTTCCCGCCGACGACGGCGACGACGAAGCTGAACCGGGTGGTCTGGAACGTCGGCCGCACCGGCCATCTGGTGCCCTTCGCGATGCTGGAGCCGGTTCACGTCGGTGGCGTCACCGTCACCACCGCAACCCTCCACAACGAGGAGGACCTGGCCCGCAAGGACGTGCGGGAGGGCGACGAAGTCGTGGTGATGCGGGCCGGCGACGTGATCCCACAGGTCGTCTCGCCGCGGCTGCCGCGCAAGCAGAAGAGCGCCCGCAGGCCGAAGCCGCCGAAGAAGTGCCCGGCCTGCGGCACCGAGACGGTCAAATCCGAGGATTCGGTCTTCACGATCTGCCCGAACCGCAGCGGCTGCCCAGGACAGTCCTTCCAGCACGTCAAACACTTCGTCAGCAAGGGCGCGATGGACATCGACGGCTTCGGCGAAAAGCAGGCCTCGCGCTTCCTCGGCGAAGGGCTGATCGCCGACGTCGCCGACATCTACGACCTCACCGAGGAGCAGTTGCTGGCGCTCGACCGCTTCGGCGAGACCTCGACCCGGAACCTGCTGGCCGCGATCGAGGGATCGAAGCAGCGGCCGTTCAAACGGGTCCTCTACGCACTCGGGCTGCCGGGCGTCGGCTACGTCACCGCAGAGGCCCTGGCCGACCACTTCGGCTCGATCGACGCCCTGCACGAGGCCGATCCTGAGGCGATCGAGGAGGTCGAGGGGGTGGGGCCGATCATGGCGGTGCAGATCAACGAGTCGCTGACCGACGAGGCAACCTGGGCGCTGGTCGAGAAGCTGCGGGAGAAGGGCCTGCGGCTGGAGGCGGCCGAGTCCGAACGACGCAAGGTGGGCGGCCCGCTGGAAGGCAAGACGGTCGTTCTCACCGGCACCCTGCCGGAGCTGACCCGGGAGGAGGCGGCGGCGCTGGTCAAGTCCGCCGGCGGCAAAGTGACCAGCTCGGTGTCGAAGAAAACCGACTACGTCGTCGCCGGCGACAACCCCGGCTCGAAGCTCGCCAAGGCGGAGAAATTCGACACCGAGATCCTCGACGAAGACGGACTTAAGGCGCTGGTCACTCAGTAGCCGGCGACGGCGCCGGCGATCCGGTCCTGGTCGAGGTGGGCGAGGGTGAGGTTGCCGACCCCCGCCATCAGGATCGAGAAGGCCATGATCCGGCCGCTGCGGTTGAAGCAGTAGCCGGAGAGGTTGCTGACTCCGGTGATCGTCCCGGTCTTGGTGCGGCAGCGACCGTAGGCGGCGGTGCCGTGCATGCGGTCGGCGACGGTGCCTTCGTGGCCGGCCAGCGCCAGGTCCTGGATGAAATCGTCGCCGGCCGGGTCCTTGCGCATCGCCTCCAGCAGGTTGACGACCTGCCGCGGGCTGGCCCGGTTGGAGCGGGTGAGGCCGGAGCCGTCGACCGCGTGGACGCCGGAGCCGTGGGCGCGGGCGAAGGCCTCGACTACCTGGGCGCCCGCCGCGGTGGTGCCGGCGCCGCCGAGGCGGGCGCCGAGCAGCTTGATCAGCATCTCGGCGAAGAAGTTGTCTGACCAGACGTCGGTAGTGTCGACGATCTGGTTCAGAGTCGGGGAGAGGACCACGCCGACCCGTTCGGCGTAGGCCGGGGTCGACCGCAGCGCCACCTGCGAGGGGATGCCGATGCCCGCCGAGCGGAGCGAGCCGACCAGCGTGACGGCGGCAAGCTTCGCCGGATCGGAGGCGAAGCCGCTGGAGCTGGTGGAGCCGCGGAAGCCGGAGTTGAAGTCGAGGCCGGAGAGGGGGCCGATGTAGGAGCTGGTCGCGTAGCCGGAGTCGGCGACGCCGCGCAGCCGGTCGAAGATCGTGTCGTCGGCGTAGAGGCGGCCGGTCACCGAGGTGATCCCGGCGGCCCTGATCTGCGGCGTCAGGGAGAGGAGATCGGTGCCGAGCCCGGCGAGGTAGCCGTCGTAGAAGCTCGGCGTCCCCAGCACCGGGTCACCGCCGCCTTGAAGGTAGAGGCTGCCGTGCAGGACCCCGTGGGAGTCGATCGGGCCGTCGCGGAAGACCCTGGTCGGAATCCGCGTTTCCGGTCCGAGGCGGGAGAGCGCGGTCGAGGTCGTGAACAGCTTCATGTTCGAGGCAAGCGGCCGCTGCCGGCCTGGCGAGGCGGCGCAGACGGTCTTGCCGGTTTCGGCGTCGACGACGACCAGCCCGCCGGCGCCGCCGCCTCCCTGGCGCAGCCAGGAGCGCATCTGAGCACAGCTCGAGCCGGCCTGGGCGGCGGCCGACCAGAGCAGCAAAAGGCCTGCTGAGGCCACCAAAAAGAGCAGCAGGATGCGTTTCACCGGGTTTTCCAACACGCGAGACGAGGAAGGTAGCGGTCGAGGATGACCTCCTGCCCTGGAATACTGCACGTATGGGTGAAGTCGTAGACATCGAGTCCAAGCCGCGAAAACGCCAGGGCCGGCGCAAAAAGCCCTCGAAGACCGCCCTCGTCCTCGGCGGCGGCGGCTTCACCGGCGGCGTCTACGAGATCGGCGCCCTGCGGGCCCTCGACCTCCTGGCGGTCAACAGCACGGTCACCAATTTCGACGTCTACGTCGGCACCAGCGCCGGTTCCTTCGTCGCCTCGATGCTCGCCAACGGGATCAGCCCCGACGAGATGATGCAAGTGATCAACGAGCGCGTCCCCTCCGACCTTGAGGACCTCGACCTCAATCGCGTCCTGCGGCTCAACTACCTCGGGCTGCTGAGCAAAGCCGCGGCGCTGCCGCTGCGGACCGCGCAGCTGCTGCGGCAGCTGACCCGGATCGGCGAGCTCTCGATGATCGACATCGGCGTCGGCCTCGCCGAGGCGCTGCCGGCCGGCCTCTACTCCGGCCGCGGTCTCTCCGACTACGTCGAAGAAGCGTTCGGCAATGATGGCCGCGTCAACGACTTCCGCCTGCTCGACAACGAGCTCTACCTGACCGCGACCGACCTCGACACCTGCGAGCGGATCGTCTTCGGCGAAGAGGGCTGGAGCGACGTGCCGATCTCCAAAGCGGTCGAGTGCTCGACCTGCCTGCCGCTCGTCTACAAGCCGGTCGACCTGAAAGGGCGCCAGTTCGTCGATGGCGGCATCCGCTCGACCACCAACGTCGACATCGCGGTCGAGAAGGGCGCCAAGTTCATCGTCGTCGTCAACCCGCTGGTGCCCTACGTCAACGACTTCGAGAAGACGATCCCCACCGTCTTCGGCCGCCGCGTCCGCCGCGTCTCCGACATGGGCCTGCCGGCGATCGCCAACCAGACCTTCCGCCTGATCGCCCACCAGCGCCTTCATCAGGCGGTCGAGCAGTGGCAGGAGAAATATCCGGGCGTCGACATCGTCCTGCTCGAGCCCGACCCGACCGACGAGCTGATGTTCGGCACCCCGATCATGGACTACTCGCGGCGGTTGAAGATCGCCAAGCACGGCTTCGAGACCGTCACCGCGACCCTGGCCAAGGATTACGACCGCTACAGGGAGATCGCCGAGCGCCACGGTCTCGAAATCTCCGAGCGCCGCGTCCGCCGCATCGTCGAGAAGGCGACAGACGAGGAGCCCGAGGAGACCTCGACCTGGCGCCGGGTCCTCGAGCAGACGACCTCGGTTCTGCTGCGGCAGAGCGGCGAGGCTTCGTAGCGCCAGCCCACGCTAACCGCGTCTACTTGCAATAAGACTTGAAAGGCGGCTGGCTCAGGCCGCGTAGAGCTGTTCGATCTCGCCCTCGTGCTTCTGGGCGACGACGGCGCGCTTGACCTTCAGGGTCGGCGTCAGCTCGCCGGTCTCCTGGGAGAGGTCGTAGGGGAGGATTGAGATCTTCTTCACCTGCTCGACGCGGGCGAAATTCTGGTTGATCTTCTCGACGTGGGCCTCGATCGCGGCCTTGACGTCGGGGTTCCGGGCGAGCTGGGCCGGGTCCTCGGGGAGGTCGTGCTCTTGCGCGTATTTGACCGCCTCTTCGGGGTCGAGGGTGACCAGCGCCACCAGGTAGGGGCGGCGGTCGCCTACGACGACGCACTGGGAGACCAGCGGGTGCTGCTTGATTTCGGCCTCGAGGTTGGCGGGGGTGATGTTCTTGCCGCCCGCGGTGATGATGATGTCCTTTTTGCGGCCGGTGATCTTGATGAAGCCGTCAGGCTCGATCTCGCCGATGTCGCCGGTGTGGAGCCAGCCGTCGACGATCGTCTCGGCGGTCGCCTCCGGATTCTTGTG
>Ga0207702_10002045_pt1 | contig 19536 bp, 18 predicted proteins | sample KBSCornC62_FD_184302 | JGI IMG/M metagenome (GOLD analysis project Ga0207702, IMG submission 184302) | Corn rhizosphere microbial communities from Kellogg Biological Station, Michigan, USA - KBS Corn C6-2 (SPAdes) (version 2) | ecosystem: Host-associated > Plants > Roots > Rhizosphere > Soil ...
GGATCGAGAACGAGGGCCGGGCCGGGTCCAGCGTCGGCTCGTAGACGCCCGCCTGTTCCCACAGCGGTGCCCAGCGGGCTTCGATGGCGGCGGGTTCGAAGGACTTGGCGAGTTCGGACATGGGGGGCTCAGCAGTGTTTTCTGACCCCGGACTCGATGAAGGGGACGCGTCGCGCATCCCGTGCCGGGGGTTGCCCCAATTGTAGGCGGGCCCCGGTCGCCGTCTCAGAGCGGCGGCCTCTCGAACGCCACCCAGCGCTGCACCGCCGGATGCTGCCATTGCCGGCGCGCGTAGTCGGCCAGCCGCGGCGGCACGGCGTCGCCGTTCATGACGAGCCGGTTGAGCATCAGCGCGAGGTCGACGTCGGCGATGCTCCAGTCGCCGCACAGGTGATCCTGGCCGGCGGGCAGCAGCGCCTCGGCCGCGGCGAACAGCTTGCCCGCGGCGGTCTCGGCCACGGCCGACAGCGCCGGCGCCGGTGCGCCGTAGAACACGACCTCGGTGGAGCGCTCCATGCGGATCGGCATCAGGTCGCTGCGCAGCCAGGCCTGCACCTGGCGCGCGCGGGCCTTGAGTCGCGCATCGGCGGGGTACAGCGGAGCGCCGGGAAACATCTCGTCGACGTACTCGGCGATCGCCGACGACTCCGACAGCGCGAAGTCGCCGTGCAGCAACGTCGGCACGCGGCGCGTCAGCGACTGGCCGGCGAACGCGGGCGCGTGGTGGGCGGCGGCGGACAGGTCGACGGTGCGAACGTCGAAGGCCAGCTGCTTGACGGCCAGCGCCACGAAGGCGGACATCGCATAGGGACTCGCGTACTGGGCGTCGACGAAGAGGGTGAGCGGTTCGTTCATGGGCGCAGTGTGGCACGCCCCGGCGCCCGCGTCAGAGCAGCCGCGCCCGCTTGACCGCGTGGTAGCGGTTGACCAGTGCCGCGGGCAGCTGCTCGGGCTCGGTGTCCACCAGCAGCTGGTTCTTGCCCGCGAGCCGCCGGAACGCCTCGGCGCGCGCATTCTGGAACCAGTGCGCCGCGGCGACGTCGACGATGGCGCCCGGCTCGTCCAGCGGCTGCGCAGCGATCTCGGCGACGACGCCTTCGCGCAGGCTCGCGAGCAGCACCAGGTGGCGCGTGCGCATCAGCTTGAGCGCGTCCTCGAGCTCCTCGCAGTCCTCGTCGCGGAAGTTCGTCAGCACCACGATCAGCGAGCGGCGCCTCACGCGCAGCATCAGGTCGCGCGCGGCGGCGAGGTAGTCGGAGTGCGTCGGGCTGGGTTCGATGTCGTGCAGCCGCGCCACCAGCGTGTTGAGCGCGGCCATGCCCTTGGCGGGCGCGAAGTGGCGCTGCTCGGATGCGTCGTGGCCGAAGGTCAGCGCGCCGACGGCGTCGCCGTCCTTGAGCGCGACGTAGGCCAGCAGCATCGCCGCATTGAGCGCCTGGTCGAAGTGGCTGCCGCTGGTGCCCGAGCGCTCGTCCGCGCGCATGCGGCGGCCGCAGTCGAGCAGGAACACGACCGACTGGTCGCGGTCGTCCTGGAACTCGCGCACCACCGGCCGGCGATGGCGCATCGACGCGTTCCAGTCGATGTGGCGCGTGGGCATGCCGGGCACGTATTCGCCGAGCTGCTTGAAGTCGGTGCCGGCGCCGCGCGCGGCATAGGTCTTGATGCCGATCTCGGCCAGGCGGCGGTCGCCGGCCAGCCAGGCGTAGCGCGACAGCGCCGCGAAGTTCGGATAGACATGCACCGACTGCGCCGCGCCCACGCGCAGCTGCAGGTCGACCAGGCCCAGGCGCGAACGCACGCGGATCGCGGCCGGCTCGAAGACGACCTTGCCGCGCTGGAGCGGCGTGACCTCGTAGCGCACGTCGAGCCTGCTGGCGGCGGGCAGCACGACCGTGGCCGGCAGCAGGCGCTGCGTCATGGTGGCGGGGACATGGTCGAACAGCTCGATGTCCCACGCGTGCGGCCCCTCGTGGCCCAGCGTCACGGTCAGGCCGTGCGGCTGGCCGAGCGCGAACGCGCTGGGCATCTGGCGCTCGAACGCGATCGGATGGCGGCGCAGCGCGAAGGCCGTGAGCGCGGCGTCCGCGACGCACACGGCGACGAGCACGCCGAACAGGCCGCCGCCCACCAGTGCGAGCTGCGGGTCCGCGAGCCCGCGCCATTTCGTCACCAGCAGCGCGACGGCCGTGCCGATGGCGATGGCGGCCACCGCACAGACGGTGCGCCGGGTGGGCATCAGCAGGCGGGCCACGTGCGCGTCCTCGGGCTTACAGGCGCGGCGCGTCGACGCGGGTGACGATCTCGCGCAGCACGTCGTCGACCGCGCGGCCTTCGAGTTGCGCATCGGGTGACAGCACCACCCGGTGGCGCAGCGCCGGCAGCACCTGGCGCTTGACGTCGTCGGGCGTGGCGTAGTCGCGCCCCTGGATCAGCGCCGCCGCGCGCGCCGCGCGCACGAGCGCGATCGCGCCGCGCGAGCCCGCGCCGTTGCCCAGGCCCACGGCGCCGCGCGTGGCGCGCGCGAGGCGCACGGCGTAGTCGACCACGCGGTCGTCGATCATCACCGAGCTGACCGTCTGCTGCAGGCGCGCGACGTCGGCTTCCGTCAGGCAGCGCTGCACCTTGTCCAGCGGCAGTGCATCGCCCACCTGGTGGCCGGTGGCGGCCTTGACCACGTCGACCTCCTCGGCCTGCGTGGGAAAGCCGATGTCGATCTTGAACAGGAAGCGGTCGCGCTGCGCCTCGGGCAGCGGGTAGGTGCCCTCGGAGTCGATCGGGTTCTGCGTGGCCAGGACCATGAAGGGCCGCGGCAGCGACACCGTCTGTCCTTCGAGCGTGACCTGGCGCTCCTGCATCACCTCCAGCAGCGCGCTCTGCGTCTTGGCCGGTGCGCGGTTGATCTCGTCGCCCAGCAGCAGGTTGGTGAAGATCGGCCCCTTGCGCAGGCGCAGCCGGCCGATGCCGCCGTCGGTGCCGGGCTCCAGCACGGCGTGGCCGGTGAGGTCGGACGGCATCAGGTCGGGCGTGAACTGCACGCGCGAGAACTGCAGCGACATGGCCTGCGCCAGCGCGCGCGCCAGCAGCGTCTTGCCCAGGCCGGGCAGGCCCTCGTAGAGGATGTGGCCGGACGCGACGAAGGCCACCAGCGTCTGGTCGATGACCTCCTGCTGGCCGACGACCGCGCGGCCGACCTCGGCCCGCAGCTTCGCCAGCGCGCTGCCGATGAATTGGAGTTCCTGGGAATCGATGGCCATGGTGGTGTCCGTAGGAAAGGTCAGGAGGTTTGGCGGGCGGCGGCGGCGCGCAGGATCGCACGCCGGGCCTGCTCGAGGACGGCGGTCGCCGCCAGGATCTGCGGTTTCGTCGCGCCGCCGCCGACGTGGAGCGCGGCCAGCAGCGCGGCGGCGTCGATGGCGTCCGGCGCGAGCGACTGCGCGAGCGCCGCGACGCGGTCGGCGTCGTCGCGCACGGCCCAGGCCTCGACACGCGGGCGGGCCGCCTCCTCGAAGGCCTTGCGCGTGGCCGCGTGCAGCGCGCGCGCGTCGGAGCCGGCGATGAACTGGCCGGTGCCGCGCACCTGCTCGCCCATCGAGCGGCGCGCCTGCGGCGGCACCGCCTCGCGCGGGCCGAAGCGCGTCATCAGGCGCCACAGCGAGAGCGCCACCGCGGCCAGCGCCAGCAGCAACGGCGTCCGCGCCTCGTGCCACAGCCAGCCCAGCAGCGGCTCGCGGGACTCGTCCTCGACGACCCAGACGGCGCGCCCCGGCGTGGCCTGCAGCACGGCCGCCGCGATCAGGGCGTTGTCGCCGTCCAGCAGGTCGTGGTTCTCGAGCTCGAGCAGCGGGGTGACACCGGTGACGTCGCCGTGCCCCACCGGAACGCGCATGGCCAGCGTGCCGGCCGGGCCCTGCAGCATCCAGGTGGGCTGCACGTGGTTCAGCGGACGCAGCGCACCGGCCGGCGCGCAGCCGCGGAGGCGCCGGCCCGGCTCGAACGCCGGCTGCGTCGTGGCGGCGGTCTCGGTGAAGACGGTGCAGGCGCGGTCCCGCATCTTGATGCCCAGCCGGCGCGCCAGCTTCTCGGCGCGGCGGCGCTGCTGTTGCGTCTGCTGCGGCGTCTGGCGGGGCTTGCCGTCGTCGGGTGTCGCGTCCTTGCCGTCGTCCTTGCGCTTGTCGTCGTCGTCCTCGTCGTCGTCCGCGGCGGAGGCGCGCGGCGCGTTCCTGGCGGCGTGACGGCGCGGATCGATGGACGACAGCGGCACCCAGCGCAGCCCGTCGTCGCTGCCGTCCGAATGCGGCGACAGGAGCACCAGGTGGCCGCCCGCCTCGACCCAGGCCTTCAGCCGCGCCTCGCGCTCGGGAAAGATGTTCCACTGGTCGGACTCGAGCAGCAGCGTTGCGTCCGCGGGCGGCAGCGGCTCGAGCGAACTGCGCACCTCGAGCGTGGCACCCGCGCCCTGCAGCACGTGGCGCAACGAGTAGTACGGGTCGGTCGCGGCCTTGCCATGGGCCGGGTCCTCGACCTCGACGTCCTCCCAGCGCGTCTTGTGCACGACCCAGCCGACGAGCAGCAGCGCCAGCAGCACCAGCAGCGTGCGCAGGATCACCGGCCTGGTCATGCCGCGCCCCCCGCGGTGGCCCGGCCGTCCAGCCGCTCGCCGAAGCCCGTGCACAGCGCCTCGCCCATCGCCAGCGACAGCGTGCGGCCGCCATAGATGCTGGCCTCCCAGGCGCGCACCACCTGCGTGACGTAGCGCAGCGCGGGCGCCGCCAGGCTCGCGCGCGCGAGCTCGAGGCATTCTCCCTCCGTGGCCGACGACGTGATCGGCACGCGGTACTCGTGGATCAGCCGCGACAGCGCGCCGCGGTACAGCAGCGACAGCGCGTCCTGCACGCGGCCCGCCTGCCACAACGTCCAGGCGGTGGCGCCGACGTCGTCGGGCAGGCTCTCGGGGCGCACGTCGAGGTCGCGCACGTGGCTCACCGCGGCGTCGGCCTTCGCGCGGCGCTCGAAGGCGCGCAGGTTGACCAGGTGGCGCGCGCTGACCAGCAGGAGCGCGACCAGCACCGCCACGCCGCACCACAGCAGGAAGCGGCTCGTGTCGCTGAGGAAGCGGCCGAGCGCGGCCAGCCAGCCGAACAACGACGGGTCGACCGGCCGCTTCTTCCTTTTCTCCGGCTCGTCGTCGATCCAGCGCGGACGCTTCTCGATGTGCTTGCCGGACAGCAGGGGATCGGCGCGCAGGTCGTCGACCGCCTTCTCGATGCGCGCGGCGCGTTGCTCGCCGCTCGGGGCGGGCGCGGATGCGGCGCTCGCGGCCACCGGTGGCCGCGCCGCAGCGTCCTGCGCGCGGGCGACGCCCGCCACGCAGGCGGCGGCCAGCACGGCCAGGCGGACCAGCTCAGCGCTCGAACGCATGGCGCAGGTCCTGTTCGACATCCCAGGCCTCGAGTTCGACGCGGCGATTGAGGTACATCGCGAATCCCGCGGCGACGAAGAACGGCTCGACGAAGAGCACGGCGCACGCGTGTGCCGCGTACAGCAGCAGCTTGGTGGCGATGGCGTCCGAGCCCAGCCACTCGATGTCGCCGAACGGATGCAGCCCGGGTGTCATCCAGGGGATCAGCGCGACCAGGCCCGACGAGAGGAAGAACTCGATCCAGCTGAACGTGCCCTGCATCATCGTGGCCGCGCCGCGGTGCGCGCGCAGGATCGCCTTGACGCGCTGGCGCCGCGCGGAGCCGGTCTGGCCCTCGAGCTGGCCCACCGGCATCGAATACGAGCGCCAGAACGACAGCCGCCAGATCGTCAGCCATCCCAGCATCGGGATCCAGGGCGCGCGCCGGCGCGCCTCCCAGGCGTCGGAGAACGACGTCTCGTCGCCGAAGGCCTGGCGCGCGTAGATGTCCAGCAGCGTGCGGTCGAGCCAGGGCTTGGACCACCACAACAGCGTGGAGGGCAGCCACCAGGCGAGCTCGATCGTGGCCCCGCAGGCCACTACCAGCAGCAGGCCGAACGGCAGGAACGCGCGCAGCAGCGAGCGGCCGCTGCGCTGGGCCATGCGCACGCCGAGGTCGACCGCCTCGTAGGGCGGGCGCGGGCGCAGCGCGAGCTGGAGCTGTTCGGCCTTCATCGGGCGCGTGCCTCCAGCACCGCGGCGTCATGGCCCTTGCCCTGCAGCGCCAGGTAGGCGAGGACGAGCGCCCAGCAGCAGCCGCCGACGGCGTACTTGACGCCCGGGGCGACCCACCCGGCCGAGGACCAGAACGCCTCGATCGCGGCGGCGATGAACAGCATCGCGGTGAAGCAGAACACCACCGGCGAGGTCTCGCGCGCCGCGCGCATGAGCGCCTGCGTGCGCGTCAGGCGCCCGGGCGCGAGCATCGCGTGGCCCAGCTTCAGGCCGGCCGCGCCGGACAGCACGATGGCGGTGAGCTCGAACGCCGAGTGCGTCACCACGAACGAGAAGAAGCGCCCGGAGTCGCCGCGCGTCACGAGGAAGCCGGCCACGGCGCCCGCCAGCAGGCCGTTGTAGCCCACCATGAACAGGCTGCCGACGCCCAGCAGCAGGCCGGCCGCGAAGCAGCGGAACGCGATGCCGACGTTGTTCATGATGTAGAAGCCGAACATCGTCCAGTCGTCGCCCGAGGTGCGCCCGAGGTGCTCGCCGGCCTGCTGGCCGTACATGCCGTCGAAGTCGCGCACCTGCCGGGCATCGACGACGGTCAGCACGAAGTGCGGATCCAGCCACGTGGCCACGCCGACGATGACGGTGGGCAGCACGAACACGAGCGTGGCCACCAGCAGATGCCAGCGCAGCGCGCGCACCGCGGCGGGCGCCTTGTACAGCACCAGGTGACGGAAGGCGGCCAGGCCGAGATCGTGGCGCCGGTAGATGCGCTGGTGGGCGCGCGCGGCGAGCGTCTCGAGCCGTGCGACGAGGTGCACGGGATAGGCCCGTTCACGCGCCAGCGCCAGGTGCTCGCAGCACTGGCGGTACAGCTGCGCGACGCGCGCGGCCGTCGGCAGCTCGTTCGCGCCGGTCTCGAACGGCCCGGCCTTCCGGCGCTTGCGGCCGGCGTCGAGCGCATTCAGCCCGCGCTCGAGCTCGAGCCACGCGGGCTCGTAGCGGGCCTCGAATTGACGCGGGGTCATGGCCACTAGCGTTGTCCCATCAACCACTGCGCCACGGCGACCAGCCGCGGCCCCGGGCGGATCGGCGCCGGCGACGTCCCGCCCGGCGCGTAGTCGGGCGGCGGCAGCGCGTGGTCGGCCAGCGTGGCGAGTTCGTCGAGGCGTTCGGACGTGAGGCGGCGCGCGCGGCCGGCCAGGTGCAGGAGCGCCACCTGCTGCGCGCGGGTCAGCGGCACGCGCGGCGCGAGCGGCGCGGCCTCGGGCAGCGCGCCGGCCAGGCGCAGCTGGTCGGCGTGGACGACGACGGTGCCGCCGACGATGTCGCCCAGGCGCTTGAAGTCGTGTCGCAGCAGCATGGACGCCAGGCCGAACGCGAACATGAAGGGCATGAAGTCGGCCACGCGCAGCAGGTTGCGCGTGACGGACGCGGACGGCGTGACGGGCAGGCCGGTGTCCATCATCACGAGCAGCCCCATCGCGCGCTTGCCCGGCGTCGCGGCGCCGGGCAGCAGCTCGAACACGATCGGGTAGATCCACTCGAGGCCGAAGTAGGTCACCAGCAGCAGGCCGGTGCCCATGCCCTTGATCCTGGCCAGCAACGTCGCCGCGATCGCGAACGCGATGAGTCGGATGAAGAAGTCCAGGCCGTAGGCGAGCCCGCGCGGCACGACGCCCGCGGGGCGCAGCAGGATCGCGATGCCCTCGGGTGTCTCGGCAAGGAGCCTGGTGTCGAGCTTCAAGGAGCGGACCGGTGCCGGGCGCGGCTCAGAAGCTGATCGTGCGCAGGTTCGCGCCGGCGTACTTCGGGTCGCCTCGCAGCGTGGCGTCCGCGGACGACGCCGCCGTGACGACGCGCGTGCCGGCGATGTCGTCGTGCAGGCACCGGCGCGATTCGCGGAAGATCAGCAGCGGATCGAGCAGGCTCGCGATCCAGCCCACGAACGGGATGGATCCGATCATGGCGATCGGCAGCCAGCGCAGGAAGATGAAGCGGCTGAAGGCCACGCGGGCGCCGTCCGTGCGCACGACGCGGATGCCCATCGCGCGCTTGCCGAAGGTCTGGCCGTACAGGTAGACGAGCACCACGCTGTAGATGAAGTAGCCGAGCAGCGCGAAGCCGCCGAGCCAGGCCCAGGTGGCCGTGACGTGGTGGCCGCTGCCCAGCGGCGGCGGCTCGATGCCGGGCACCTGCTGCTGCCGGTAGTTCTCGTAGGCCGGGATCGCGACGGCGGCCAGGATGGCGAGGATGACGACCGTCGGCACCAGGCCGTCGATCAGCGTGGCCAGGAAGCGCTCGCCGCGCCCGGCCTCGACCAGGCCGGTCCCCGTCTCGATCGAGTCCTCGACTTCCGCGCGCGGCGGCGCGAAACGGTTCTGTTCAATCACGCCGGACATCGTCGGCCCTCCCTCTGCGCCCCTGGAAACACGGCCGCGTCGTCGCGCGGCCTTCCTGCTGCGCGCATCGTACCGCGCGGCCACGCGCAACCGCCCCGCCATCCCTCCGAAGAGGGAGTGACCGAAGTCACGCCGCCGCGCGGCGGATCAAAACCCGCGTGAGCCGGCGAGCGTGGCGTGGTGCGACGAGTCGGCCGTGACGACGATGGTGTCGGCGATCACGTCGTGGAAGCACTGGTGCCCTTCGCGGAAGATCATCAGCTTGTCGACGAGGCGCACGATCCAGCCCACGAACGGGATGGCGGCGCACAGGCCGTACACCAGGCCGCGCAACCAGAAGAAGCGGGCGAACGACATCCGGCTGCCGTCCTTGCGCACGATGCGGATGCCCATCATCTTCTTGCCCCAGGTCTGGCCGTAGCGGTAGACGAGGACGATGTTGTAGATCCCCCAGGCGACGAACGCGATCGACAGGATGGCGATCGCCACGACGAAGCTGGCGCCGAAGGCGTCGAACGGATTGCCGCCGCCGCGGTGGCGGCCGAACGCCGCCGGCATGGCGACGGCGGCCACGATGCCGAGCACGCCGACCACGATGGCAGGTGCGAAGTCGATCAGGAACGCCAGCAGTCGCGTGCCGGGCTCGGCCAGCACCAGGCTGTCCGACGGCGCCGGATCGGCGACCAGCGCGCGCGGCGGCGCAAAGCGGTTCGAAGAATTCTCGTTGTTGTCGTCCATGGCCGGTTCCTCCCCTTGGCTGTCGAGTTGACGCCGGGGATGCTAGCGCAGGCGAGCATCGGGGCGCCTCGGTATCGGCCCGGACGCCTCACATGAACAGGTGTTCACCCGCGTTCTCGCCGCCCAGGATCACGTAGTTGACCTTGCGGATGTCGCCGGCGCAGCGGCCGCCCGCGTACGAGATCGAGCTCTGGAGGTCTTCCTGCATCTCGCGCAGCGTGTCCGGCAGGCGGCCCTTGATCGGCTCGAGGATGCGCTTGCCCTCGACATGGCGGTACTCGCCCTTGTTGAAGTCCGACGCGCTGCCGTAGTACTCCTTGTAGAGCTTGCCGTCGACCTCCACGGTCTGCCCCGGGCTCTCCTCGTGGCCGGCGAACAGCGAGCCGACCATCACCATCGTGGCGCCGAAGCGCAGGCTCTTGGCGATGTCGCCGTTGTGGCGGATGCCGCCGTCCGCGATGATGGGCTTGGTGGCCACGCGCGCGCACCACTTCAGCGCCGACAGCTGCCAGCCGCCGGTCCCGAAGCCCGTCTTCAGCCGCGTGATGCAGACCTTGCCGGGCCCCACGCCGATCTTGGTGGCGTCGGCGCCCCAGTTCTCGAGGTCGATCACGGCCTCCGGCGTGCCCACGTTGCCGGCGATCACGAAGGCCTGCGGCAGCGTCTTCCTGATGTGGGCGATCATGCGCTCGACGCTCTCGGCGTGGCCGTGCGCGATGTCGATGGTGACGTAGTCGGCGCCGACGCCGGTGGACGCCAGGCGCTCGATGACGGCGTGGTCCTCGGGCTTGACGCCGGCGCTGATCGACACGAGCAGGCCCTTGTCGCGCATGGTGCGCGCGAAGGCGACGGTGTCGAGGTCGAAGCGGTGCATCACGTAGAAGTAGCCGTTGCTCGCGAGGAACTGCGCGATCGGCTCGTCCAGCACCGTCTTCATGTTGGCCGGCACCACCGGCAGCTTGAAGCGATGCGGGCCGAACTCCATCGAGGTGTCGCACTCGCTGCGGCTGTCCACCACGCACTTGCGCGGCAGCAGCAGGATGTTGTCGTAGTCGAAGATTTCCATGATGGACTTTCGCGTTACTTCGGATCGGCGCAGCGATCGGTGGCGACCTGGGTGATGCGGCCGGTGGCGTCCTCGACCCAGGCGGTGGCGACCAGGTTCTCGGCGTGCGCGTTGTCCGGCCAGCGCAGGCCGTACAGCGGAGCCACGGCATTCCTCGAGCCAGGGCCGGCCGGCAGGCTGACCGGGCCCACCAGCACGCGCACCAGGCGGCGCGGGATCTGCGTGCCGCGCACGCCCGGCTCGATCAGCTCGACCAGCGCGATCCAGCCGGTGCTGCCTGCGGGCCACGCGCCCGTCGCGTGCATCTGCACGCCCATGTAGCCGTTGTGCGGCAGGCTGGAGTGCACGTAGAAGCGCCGCTTGGCCGCCGGCCGGGACAGCGCCGTCACGCTGTCGAACGCCGACGGCGCGCTGGCGATGCGCGCCGGCAGCTCCGCGTTGACGCGCGCCAGGCGTTCGCCCGCCTCGGGCAGCGCGCCCGGCGCCATCGGGGCGTCGTCGGCCGTCGGCACGAGCCAGTCCAGGCTCCATTCCCGGGGCCCGACCGGCATCGCCCCCAGGCCCGGCGGCGCCACCTGCCAGCAGTCGACGCAGTCCGAGCCGACGAAGTGCTCCACCAGCAGCGTGGCCCGCGCCGGGCAGTTCCGCGCCACGCCCGGGGGCGGCTTGGATGCGGCCAGGGCCAGCGCCGAGGCCAGCAGCCCGGCGGCGGCCAGGACAAGCCGGCCGCGATGCAAGACAGAACCTAAAATGGGTGGATGCATATCCAGCATTCTGACGCCGAACCCGAAGCCCCGGGCCCCGATCGGTTGCTCCGCGGCCTGAACGCCGAGCAACTGGCCGCGGTGACCCTGCCCGCGCGGCCCGCGCTCATCCTGGCGGGCGCCGGATCGGGCAAGACGCGCGTGCTCACCACGCGCATCGCCTGGCTCCTGCAGACGGGCCAGGTGTCGCCGGGCGGCCTGATGGCGGTCACCTTCACGAACAAGGCGTCCAAGGAAATGCTGGCGCGGCTGTCGGCGATGCTGCCGATCAACGTGCGCGGCATGTGGATCGGCACCTTCCACGGGCTGTGCAACCGCTTCCTGCGCGCGCACTGGAAGCTGGCCGGCCTGCCGCAGGGCTTCCAGATCCTGGATTCGTCCGACCAGCTGTCGGCCGTCAAGCGCATCATCAAGGCGATGCAGCTCGACGAGGAGCGCTTCGTGCCCAAGCAGGTGACGTGGTTCATCGCCGGCGCCAAGGAGGACGGCCTGCGCCCGAAGGACGTCGAGATCCACGACGGCCAGACGCAGAAGATGGTCGAGATCTACCAGGCCTACGAGGACCAGTGCAATCGCGAGGGCGTGGTCGACTTCGCCGAGCTGCTGCTGCGCGCCTTCGAGCTGATGCGCGACAACGAGGCGCTGCGCGAGCACTACCGCCATCGCTTCCAGCACATCCTGGTCGACGAGTTCCAGGACACCAACCGCCTGCAGTACGCGTGGCTGAAGATGTTCGCCGGCCCGCACGGCGCGGTGTTCGCGGTGGGCGACGACGACCAGAGCATCTACGGCTTTCGCGGCGCGCTGGTGGGCAACATGGCCGACTTCGAGCGCGAGTTCCGCGTCGACAAGGTCATCAAGCTGGAGCAGAACTATCGCAGCTTCGGCAACATCCTCGATGCCGCCAACCACCTGATCGACCGCAACTCCAAGCGGCTCGGCAAGAACCTGCGCACCGACCAGGGCCCCGGCGAGCCGGTGCGCGTGTTCGAGTCCACCAGCGACTTCGCCGAGGCGCAGTGGTTCCTCGACGAGGCGCAGCAGCTGCACCGCGCGGGCACGGCGCGCTCGGAGATCGCGGTGCTCTATCGCAGCAACGCGCAGTCGCGCGTGATCGAGTCGGCGCTGTTCAACGCCGGCATCCCGTACCGCGTGTACGGCGGCCTGCGCTTCTTCGAGCGCGCGGAAGTCAAGCACGCGTTGTCGTACCTGCGGCTGATCGAGAACCCCAACGACGACACCAGCTTCCTGCGCGTCGTCAACTTCCCGGCGCGCGGCATCGGCGCGCGCACCATCGAGCTGCTGCAGGACTCGGCGCGCCAGACCGGCCGCAGCCTGTTCCAGAGCGTGGCCAGCGTCGCGGGCAAGGGCGGCGCGAACCTGGCCGCCTTCACCGGCCTGGTCCAGCGCATGCAGGACGCCACGCGCGGCATGACGCTGCGCGACATCATCGAGCACATGCTGTCCGAGACCGGGCTGATCGACTTCTACCGCGCCGACAAGGACGGTGCCGACCGCGTCGAGAACCTGGAGGAACTGATGAACGCCGCGGAGGCCTTCGTCACCCAGGAGGGCTTCGGCCGCGACGCGGTGGCGCTGCCGGTCGACGAGCTGTCGCCCGGATCGCTCGCCCGGCGCAACACCTCGCGCGACGTGCCCGGCCTGGTGCTGGACGCACCCGTCACGCCCGATGCCGAGACCGGCGAGATCATGTCGCCGCTGGCCGCCTTCCTGACGCACGCGTCGCTGGAGGCCGGCGACAACCAGGCCCAGGCCGGCCAGGACGCCATCCAGCTGATGACGATCCACTCGGCCAAGGGCCTGGAGTTCGACTCGGTCTTCATCACCGGCCTGGAGGAAGGCCTGTTCCCGCACGAGAACTCGCTGCAGTCCAACGACGGCCTCGAGGAAGAGCGCCGCCTGATGTACGTGGCGATCACGCGCGCCCGCAAGCGCCTGTACCTGAGCTTCTCGCAGACGCGCCTGCTGCATGGCCAGACGCGCTACAACGTCAAGAGCCGCTTCGTCGACGAGCTGCCCGAGGCCAACCTGCGCTGGCTCACGCCGCGCAACCAGGCCTTCGGCTCCGGCTATTCGCGCGAATACAAGCAGGCGTGGGAGCGCGGCTCCGGCCTGGGCTCGATGATCGGTGCCGGCCGCGTGGCCAGCAGCCCGCCGGTGCCCAAGGCGATGCAGGACAGCCGCACGGCCTCCAGCAACGGCCACCAGCTGCGCCAGGGCCAGTCGGTGTTCCACACCAAGTTCGGCGAGGGCGTGATCGTCACGCTGGAAGGCAGCGGCGACGAGGCCCGCGCCCAGGTCAACTTCGGACGCCACGGCATGAAGTGGCTGGCGCTGTCGGTGGCCAAGCTGACGCCGGTGGATTGAGACGCCCCGGGATACGTGGATCCTGCGACTGCGCGCAGGATGACATCGAGTCTTTCGACTCCTGGCCGTGCTCGCGGCACACTACGCCGTCATCCTGCGCGCAGCGAAGCGAAGTCGCAGGATCCATCCCCGCCAACTCCGCTCCAGCTTCACCAATGACGCCCCTGTTCGACGCCAACCTTCGCCCCGTCGCGTTCTTCGACGGCACCTATGTGTTCGACATCGACAACGAGTGGGTCGCGTTCCACGACCGCGGCCACGTGTTCGCGCGCGGCGGGCGCTGGCTCGGGCCGCTGAGCGGCGGCACCTTCCAGGACCAGGATGGCCTGGCCGTCGCGTGGCTGGCCGGCTCGCAGCCCACCACCAGCATGAAGCCCGCCCGGCCGATGAACCCGCGGCTGCCGCTGCATCCCAAGCGGCCGCTGCGCCCGCGCACGCCGCTGCCGCCGCCGTATCCCCTGCAGCCGGCCGGCGGCTGGTCGAAGCTGACGTGGGCGCAGTGGCTGGGCAGGGAGCCGTTGGCCGAGGCGGCGCGCGCCACCGCGGACTCGGTGCGGATCGAGGCACTCGACGGAGCGGGCTTCGAGGAGTTCCTGCGCTATCTCGGGGACCACCTCACCGACAACGGCCGCGACGGCGCGTACTTCATGCCGCTGCCGCGCGCCGGATCGGCCGTCCTGCCGGCCGACGAGTGGCAGGCCTTCCGCAACGGACTCGACGTCGCCACGGGCGAGGCGGGCTGGCGTCGCGCGTGGGTCGCGCGCGACGCGCGCGGGCGCGTCGTCGGCCACGTCGACCTGCGCGCCCATCCCGACGCGCACACGGGCCATCGCTGCCTGCTGGGCATGGGCGTCGATCGCGATCATCGCCGGCAGGGACTCGCACGCAAGCTGCTCGCGCAGGCGACGCGGTGGGCGATCGAGCAGGACCTGCGCTGGATGGACCTGCGCGTGCTGTCCTCCAACGAGCCGGCCGTGGCGCTGTACCGCGCCGAGGGCTTCCAGATGCAGGGCGGCACGCCCGACATGTTCTGGATCGACGGGCAGTCGCTGGGCTACCTCTTCATGGCGAAGAGGCTGGCGCCCGCCGCGGCCTGACTCAGCCCTTCCAGGTGAACGGGAACTTGACCTGCTTCCAGAAGCCGTCGGGCACGTAGTCGCCGACGACGCCGTACTGGTCGGGCCACTTGCGGTCGGACTTCACCGCGGTGCCGAACAGGTAGTCGATGAAGGCGAAGTGCGCGGCGTAGTTCCTGTCGATCGCCTCGTCGTCCTGCGAGTGGTGCCAGTGATGGAAGTTGGGCGTCACGACGAGGTAGCGCAGCGGCCCGAGGCGCACGCTGACGTTGGCGTGGTTGAACACGGCCTGGAAGCCCACGATCACGATGTAGGTGTCGATCACGTCCTTGTCGAAGCCCAGCACGAAGATCGGTGCGAGCACCAGCGTGCGGGTGATCAGCAGTTCGACCACGTGCTGGCGCGAGCCGGCGAGCCAGTCCATGCTCTTGACGCTGTGGTGCACGGCATGCAGCCGCCACAGCATGGGCACCTCGTGGTACGCGCGGTGCGTCGCGTACTGCACGAGGTCGGCCACCAGGATGATCAGGAACAGCGCGACGGGATAGGGCAGGTCGCGCACCCAGGCCTGGATGCCGTCCTTGGCCGCCCAGCCGAACAGCTTGTGCACCAGCAGGTTGGTGGCGAGCAGCACGAACCCGACGATCATGTGGTTGACGATGAAGTGCTGCATGTCCACTTGCCACTCGGCGCGGAACACGGGCTGCTCCTTGCGCAGCGCGAACAGCTTCTCGATGAACACGAAGATCAGCGACGAACCCAGCAGGTCGAGGATGAACCAGTCGAGGCCGATGTAGGGCGTGTGGTCGGGGAAGTTGTCGACCGGCACCTTGGCGCCGCCCAGCAGCGCCGACGCCGCGACGAGGAAGAATGCCGACGCCGCGAGCCAGCGCGTGCGCGCGAACAGGATGTTGTACAGCGAGATGCCGCCGGCCACGACCATCGCCCAGTACATGATCAGCCGGATCGTGGCGACGTCGTAGGACTTGCGCAGTTCCGGCGTGGACAGGTATTGCGGGAAGTGGAAGGCCAGCACGCCCAGGAAGCAGAGGATGGCCAGGATCAACGCCACGACGCCGGACCCCATGCCGCGTCCGGTGGGCAGCGGTCCGTGCGAATGGGCGAGCTTGTTGAGCTTGTGGATCGTCTCGGTCGTCTTCATCCGGTGGCTTGGCGGTTCCAGGGCGCGCGGAGCGCGAGCCTGGATTGAAACCGAAACCACGACCCGTGTCCTCCCCTCTCCCGGGGGACTTGCGGGTTTGTCAGGACGCGGGCGGCTGGTCGGACGCCATCACCGTGCGAAACGGCACGGGCGAGCTGATCTCGAAGGTGTCATCGAACCCGAACCACAGGGTGACGTAGAACAGCGCGGACAGGGCCCAGTACAGCATCGCGGCGACCAGCAGCAGCACGATCGATTCGCCCAGCACCAGCGCCAGCAGGCCCAGGGCGGCGGTGGCGGCGAAGGACAGCGCGAACCAGCCCAGCCCGAACATCGCCAGCGCGGCACGCGTGCGCCACATCGCCACGACGCTGGCGAACATCGCCTTGGCCGCACCGTAGCGGCCCCACTGCACCAGCGCCGGCGCGTGCCACAGCGGAATCGACCCGAGCGCGACGATGGCCATCTTCGCCAGCAGGACGACGCGCCCGGCATCGGTCAGCGTGGCCGGCGCCGGCACGGACTTCGCGGACTCGGGCGACGCCACCGCGTGCTCGAGGAACCATTTGATGCTCTCGCCGTCGTCGATGCCGTTGCCGACGAACCAGGCCAGCAGGAACACGCCGAAATAGACGAAGCCGATCGCCACCAGGGCACCACGCCGCGGGTTGGACGCGCGCAGCGGCGCGAACAGCAGCGCGGGGCGGATGCGCAGGTCGTTCGTGACGGCCTCGGTGCTGAGCATGAACGCGAGCGACAGCAGCGGCATCGCGACCAGCGTGAGCGATCCCACGACGATCGGATCGACATGGATCGCCTCGGCCAGCGGCGCCAGCACCGACAGCGGGATCGTCAGCAGCAGCAGCAACAGCATGTACAGGCCGAACATGCCCATGAAGCCGCCGGGCTGGCGCCTGAACGCGCGCAGCGCGAGGCGGATCCAGCGCAGGCCGGCCAGCGCGGGAACGCTGCGGATTCGAATGGAGGGGGTCGGGGTCATCGCGTCGGGGGCCGCCGGCGAACCAGCGCCGGCGCGGGGGCATCATCTCAGAGCTCGGGATGCCACGGGTTCTCGATGCAGTCGAGCAGCACGCGTTCGAAGTGCGTCGGATCCTTGGGCTGGAGCAGGGCGGCTTCGCGCGGCAGGTACCAGTCGGCCAGCCGCGACAGCCAGAAGCGCAGCGCCGCCGCGCGCCGCATGCCGGGCAGCGCCCGCAGCTCGGCGGGACTCATGGGCCGGTGGACATGGTAGGCGCGCAGCAACGCCTGCGCGTGCTCGGGCTCGAGGCGGCCGCTGTCGAGGTCGATGCACCAGTCGTTGATGCACACGGCGAGGTCGAACACGTGATGGTCGACGCCCGCGAAGTAGAAGTCGAACACGCCCGACAGGCGCGGGGAGTCGGGCGGGCCGTCGAACAGCGCGTTGTCGCGGAACAGGTCGGCGTGCACCGGGCCCCTGGGCAGCGACTGCGTGCTGGCGGCCGCGTGGAAGCGCTGCTGGAAATCGAGTTCCTCGGCCAGGCGTTGCGCGAGCTCGGGCCCGACATGCGGCTGCACGATGGGCACGGTCTGTTCCCACCACTCGAGGCCGCGCAGGTTGGGCTGCTGCAGCGGGAAATCGAGCGCGCCCGTGTGCAGGTGCGCGAGCGCGACGCCCAGCAGCGAGCAGTGCGCCAGCATCGGCGCTTCGATGCTCTGGCCGGGCAGCAGGTTCACCAGCGACGCCGGCTTGCCGGCGATCGAGTGCAGGAAATTGCCCGCCGCGTCGGTGCGCGGCTCGGGCACCGGCAGGCCCTTGCGCGCCAGGTGCTGCATCAGGCCGAGGTAGAACGGCAGCTGCTCGAAGCCCAGGCGCTCGAACACCGTCAGCACCCAGTCGCCCTTGTCGGAGTGCACGAAATAGTTGGTGTTCTCGATGCCGCCGGCGGCGCCGCGCATCGACGTGAGCGTGCCCGCGTCCAGCGTGCGCAGCAGCGCGGCCGCCGTGTCGACGTCGACTTCGGTGTAGACAGCCATCAGGAGATCCGGTGGGAGGCGGCGCGGGCCAGGGTGCCGCGCGCGTCGGGCGCGCCGTGCACGGCTCAGAAGCCGAACGTGAACGTGCGCATGCCGGCGCCCTTGTCGTGCTCCGGCGCCAGGCTGGGATCGCGCGGCTGGATCTCGTAGGAATCGCCGGTGATCTTGGAGTGCACGACGATCTTGCGCGTGACGCCGCGCACGCGGGTCTCCTCGATGCGCACCTGCGAGTCTTCCGACACCAGGTGCTCGACCTTCGCATCCTTGCTCGGCACCGGCGGCGCCTCGTCGACCAGCATGCCGGTGGCCGGATCGACGCTCGCCTTCGGCGCCGGCGCCGCCGCGGGAGCGTCCGCCGCCGTGGCCGGCTTCGGGTTGTGCTGCGCGAAGGCGGACGTGCCGGCCAGCGCCAGCAGGGCGGCGGCAACGAGGGTCGGAGCGAGGCGGGCGATCATGTCGCCATTCTAGTCGCTCGCTTCCGGCCGGACTTCGCGGATGTCGAAGGCTCGCTGCCAGGGGCTGCAGAGCGGATGCAGGCTGCGTAGCCGTGCCGGCGAGGGAGTCTCGCACCACCCGGCACAATGGCGCCATGACCGAGAAAACCCTTCTTCTGGTGGATGGCTCCAGCTATCTCTACCGCGCCTACCACGCCATGCCCGACCTGCGCGGCCCGGGCGGGGAGCCCACCGGGGCCATCCGCGGCATGGTCGCGATGATGAAGCTGCTGCGCGAGCAGATCGGGGCCGACTACGCGGCCTGCGTGTTCGACGCCAAGGGCAAGACCTTCCGCGACGAGTGGTACCCCGAGTACAAGGCCAACCGCTCCGCGATGCCGGAAGAGCTCGCGAAGCAGGTCGAGCCCATCCACGCCGTGGTCGCGATGCTGGGCTGGCCCATCATCATGGTGCCCGGCATCGAGGCCGACGACGCGATCGGCACGCTCGCGCGCACGGCGACATCGCTGGGCTGGAAGACGGTGATCTCCACCGGCGACAAGGACCTGGCGCAACTGGTCGACGACCACGTCACGCTGATCAACACGATGAGCAACGAGACGCTGGACGTCGCCGGCGTGCTGGCCAAGTTCGGCGTGCCGCCGCACCAGATCATCGACTACCTCTCGCTGATCGGCGACACAGTCGACAACGTGCCCGGCGTCAACAAGGTCGGCCCGAAGACGGCCGTCAAGTGGCTGCAGGAGCACGGCTCGCTGGACGGCGTGATCGCCGCCGCGCCGACGATGAAGGGCGCCGTCGGCGAACACCTGCGCAACGCGCTCGACTGGCTGCCGATGGGACGCAAGCTGGTCACCGTGGTCACCGATCACGACCTGAGCGAGCACGTCGAGAAGTGGCCCGCGCTCGACGCGCTGGCGCTGCGCCCGGTCGATCACGAGAAGCTGCTGGAGTTCTACCAGCGCTACGGCTTCCGCAGCTGGCGCGACGAGATCGAGAAGCAGCTCGGCACGACGAGCGCTCCCGCCCCCGCGGCCGGGGGCAACCGCGGCCTGTTCGACGACGAGGTCGACGTGCCGGCCGTCCCCGTGCAGGCGCTTGCGCACCAGTACGACACGATCTTCACGTTCGAGCAGCTCGACGCCTGGATCGCGAAGCTGCAGGCCGCGCCGCTGTCGGCGCTCGACACCGAGACGGACTCGCTCGACGCCATGCGCGCCCGCATCATCGGCATCTCGTTCGCGGTCGAGCCGGGCAAGGCCGCCTACATCCCGCTGCGCCACGACTATGCGGGCGCGCCCGAGCAACTGCCGTTCGACGACGTGATCGCGCGGCTGCG
>Ga0207702_10002046_pt1 | contig 19526 bp, 18 predicted proteins | sample KBSCornC62_FD_184302 | JGI IMG/M metagenome (GOLD analysis project Ga0207702, IMG submission 184302) | Corn rhizosphere microbial communities from Kellogg Biological Station, Michigan, USA - KBS Corn C6-2 (SPAdes) (version 2) | ecosystem: Host-associated > Plants > Roots > Rhizosphere > Soil ...
ACGCGGGCTTTAGCGGAGTTGAATCCCGTCACCGCTTTTTCACCTCACTCGCCTACTAACTCCCTCGATCGGCGAGCGCGATCACCCTCGACCTTGAGGTTCGCGTGAACTCGAAATTGCGAATATGTGCACGGAATTCAATTCCTGCGAATGGCACATCATCGATAAATTCAATAATCTAATACAAAATAAGTTATGGAATTTTCATCAGACGTATTTTATGCAAAAAGCCCATTCAACACGAGTTTGCAGCCAACAAGTGCATAACTTTGTGCTTGCCGATCTCCACCTGAGAGACTGTTTTTTTCGCTCTTACCCCTCATGCGTGGTGTCGATCAAAACGTCTTGGCGAAGCGGTTGCGGCTTTCCCGCACCACCGTCTCGCGGAGTTTGTCGAATCACCCGGCAATTAGCTCCGAGACGCGCGAACGGGTCCAATCGTTGGCGGCGCAACTCGGTTATCGAACCGCCCCGACTCGCGCGGTGCGACGTCCGCGTAGTGCCAAACCCATTACGATCGGTGTGCTGATCGGCGCTCCCTTGGTCAGCGCGGATCGCGGCACCTTTCCCTCTATTCTCGGCGGCATTCGGCATCGCGCCGGAATCGAGCACGCTGCGGTGGATGTGGTTTCGCTCGATCCCGGCGAGTACTCCGTCGAAGCCGCGCAAAAACACGTTTTCCGACTGATCCGCCAAGCCCACTGGCGCGGGGCAATTTTGATCTATCCGTTCGCCGCTGAGTTCGTGCGAGCGCTGGCGGAGAAAATTTCCGTCGTGTCGGTGTTAACTGAATACGCCGATCCCGGTATCGACGTGATCGATACAGACCACGAGGGTGTCGGTCTCTTGGTCCGCAAGCTGATCGGACTCGGCCATCGGCGCATCGGTTTCGCCACGTGGCACTACCCGGTCGGCGGCCTTTGGGCCATCCGCCGTTTCGGCGCTTTTGCCGAAGCGATGGTGCGCGGCGGAGCCGATCTGGACCCACGGTACGTCTTCAATGTCGGACCGAACGCACGCCATTCGCTGGACACCTCGGCGCTGGCGGATGCCGTCGCGCGCGCCATTCAGCACGAGGGCGTGACCGCCTGGGCATGCGCCGCGGACCATCAAGCCTACCGACTCATCGCCGATCTGAAAGCGCGCGGGCTGAGGATTCCTGAAGAGGTATCCATCACCGGTTTCGACGGCAACGAAGCACCCGTCGGCCTACCGCCGCTTGCGACCGCAGCGGTGCCAAACGAACACATCGGCGAAGGCGCGGTGGCCCAGTTGATCAGCCGGCTTCTGTACCCACGTTCTCCGCGACGGAAAATTCTGGTCGCTACGGCGCTCGTCGAAGGCGCGACCGTAGCAGAACCATCCCGCACCGCCACTTTCGCGTAAATTTTTCCTCCATGAAAAAATCCAAAGCCTACTTCCCGGGTCTCGGCCCGATCGCCTACGAAGGCCCGCAAAGCAACAATGCGCTTTCGTTCAAACACTACGATCCCAACGAACTGATCGATGGGAAGTCGTTGAAAGATCATCTTCGATTCTCCGTTGCCTACTGGCATGCATTTCGCGGCACCGGTTCCGATCCCTTCGGTCCGGGCACGATTCAACGTCCGTGGGAAGCCGGCAAAGACGCGCTCAGCGTGGCGAAGGTTCGCATGGACGCCGCTTTCGAATTCTTCACCAAGATTCAATCGCCGTTCTGGGCTTTCCACGACCGCGATATCGCTCCGGAAGGCAAGACCCTCGCCGAATCGCATCGCAATCTCGACGCGCTGATCGAGCACGCGAAGGGCCTGCAAAAATCCACCGGAATCAAGCTCCTCTGGGGCACCGCAAATCTGTTCAGCAATCCTCGCTTCATGGCGGGCGCTTCGACGAATCCGGACGCTCACGTCTTCGCCTACGCGGCGGCGCAGGTGAAGAAAGCGATTGAAGTCACCAAGGAACTCGGCGGCGAAAACTACGTTTTCTGGGGTGGCCGCGAAGGCTACGATACGCTGCTCAACACCAACCTGAAGCGCGAACAGGATCACCTGGCCGCGTTCCTCCAAATGGCGGTCGATTACGCGAAGGAAATCGGCTTCAACGGCCAATTCCTGATCGAACCGAAGCCGAAGGAGCCGACGAAACATCAGTACGATTTCGACTGCGCCACGTGTATTGGGTTTCTGCGTACGTATAACCTCCATCGCCATTTCAAGTTCAACATCGAGACCAATCACGCGACACTCGCGGGCCACAGCTTCCAGCACGAAATCGAAGTGGCGGCCGGCGCGAACATGCTCGGCTCGATCGACGCAAACAGCGGTGATCTCCTCCTCGGGTGGGACACGGACCAGTTCAACACCGATGTGAAGGAACTCACGCTCGCGATGGTCTCGATCCAGAAGGCGGGCGGTCTCGGCACCGGTGGTTTCAACTTCGATGCCAAATTGCGGCGCGCTTCGACGGATCTCGATGATCTCTTCCACGCGCATATCGGCGGAATGGATACATACGCCCTCGCGTTCAAGATCGCGCGGAAGATCATTGCCGACGGCGCCCTCGACGAGATCGTCGCCCAACGCTACGCCAGCTACGACGAAGGTTTCGGCAAGGACATCGAGAAGCGCAAAATCGGGTTCAAAGAACTCGAACGCCTCGTTCTCACCAAGCTCGGCGAGCCGACGCAGCGGTCCGGCAAACAAGAGTACCTCGAGAACCTGCTTAATCAGTACATCATCCGAGGGGCCTGATCGTCATTCGCCTGATCCCCTTTTTAGCTTTCAGCCGCTCTCTTGAGGGAGCGGCTTTTTTGGGTCCTTTTGCAGGCGACCACATGCGGACCAGCTCGCACTTCGCCCCCTTTTCGCGGTCAGACGCCACGCAGCATTTTGCCTTGCTGCGCTTGTTATATGTCCAGCCGGTTCATCATTTCACCCCGAGTCTTCAGCGTCTTCATTTCCAGCCTGCTTGCAGTCTGGTTCCCTGCGAAAATCTCGGCAGCTCCCGGAGACTCTCGCACCATCGTTAACCACGTCCAAGACGATGTTAGCGACGTCACGGATTTCTTCGACACGATCATGCCTTCGACGCTGATGCGTCGAAACCTATCCCTGGATTTTCAACCGAAGTTTTCCGATTTTCGCGCGGAAGAATTCATTCGGCTCCCGCTGCAGGTGCGGTACGACGTTTCGGACAACGATCAATTTCAGATCGGGATGACCCCTTTCATCCCGAATCCCTTTAACAGCGGCTACAATCACCGCACAGGTCCCGGCGAGGCGGACATGGGCTGGCGGCACGACACCGACAATGGTTTCTGGTTTCTGGATCAAGCGATCATCGGCATCCAAGCCCGTGTCCCCCTTGGCAAGCCGCCGATCGATCTCAACGAGGGCTATACGCATGTTCAGCCCTATATCACGGGCTCGCGTCGCCTTCGTTGGCCGCACACGAAGTTTTTTATGGCCCTCAGTTATGATCGGGAGTTGAGCACGCCTGGCCGGGATAAACCAACCGACCCGCGCGTGATCCATCAGAACATCACGGAGTTTGACCCCGGCATTCTTTATAAACCAAGCGTGTATGGCTACTTTTTCGAGTATGAGTTCCGCCACTACGGGGAAGATGATGGATACCATCTTTCCCATGGCCAGAAACTCGGCGTGATTTGGGATGTGCCGGTCGAACGCTCGAAGTCTTGGAACATGCCGGGACGGTGGCAAATCGAGTTAGCGGCACGGGTGACCGAGGAAGAAGGGCACTCCGTGAGCTACGGCCTAGTCACTCAAGTTCGGGTCCGCACCACGCTGCACGAAGTGCTCTCGTCAGATCTAGCGCATAAACTGACGCGTCTCTCGCGCTGACTCGAAACAGGGGTTATCCGTGATTCCCCGATGGCCTAAATCAGGGTGCCCGAGAGTTGCATTCTCCATTTTCCGCTGGATATTTAAGGCATGGTCAAAGGACAAAAAGTCGTCTGCATCAACGACTCGTTCTCAGAGTTCGTCCGCGCACTCTACAAACAGCTTCCGGTCAAAGATGAAACTTACACGATCCGGGAGATGTTCCTCGGTCGCGAGAAAATCGTCAAAGGCGGAGACACCGCTACGGTCGGTCTTCTCCTAGAAGAGCTGGTCAACCCGCCGGATCCGTTCCACGCCGGCAAGCAGGAGCTTGGCTTCACCTCCGAGCGTTTTGCTCCGGTCGAAGAATTGCCGCCGGAAGAAGCTGAAGAAGAGGTTTCGGTCAGCGCTGGGATGTTCGCAGGCGCGGAAGCTTGAACGGCGCCAGTGGCGGCGTGCCGCGCGATTGAGACCAAATCGTTGCGCGTTCGTGAAAAACTCGCGCAGCGAAGAAATTCTATTCATGGTGTCAGCATAGCGCGTCTCGCGCGAGACTATGAATTCACCGACACCTCCTTCACCGCAGATTGCGACGCAGGCCTTCATCCCGCCCCCGCCGCCAAAGACGCTGACGGCACGCATGGCCGTTGCTTTTATCGATTGGGTCGAGCGCCGAGTCATCGCGAACGCTAAGCACGGTAATCCTCCAACCTACAATCCGAAGGAGTTTCCGTGGGTCGCCGAGGTCGAAAAAGACTGGGAAAAAATCCGCAGCGAACTCGACGTCGTTCTCGAACGCCGCGAAGAACTCCCCAACTTTCAGGATCTCTCACCCGACGTTAAAACGATCCAGCGCGACAATAACTGGAAGACGTTCATTTTTACCGGCTACGGCAAAACCTCGGAAGAAAATCTGCGGCGCTGCCCTGAAACCGCCAAGACCCTGAAAAAGATTCCCGGTCTCAAGACGGCCTTCTTCTCGATCCTTTCCCCGCGAAAACACATCCCCGCACACCGTGGCCCCTACAATGGCGTGCTCCGTCTGCATCTCGGCCTGCTCGTTCCCGAGCCGCGCCAGAATTGCAAAATCCGCGTCGATAAAGATTATCTCGTCTGGGAACAGGGCAAGGGCGTCGTATTCGACGACTCCTTCAATCACGAGGTCTGGAACGACACCGACGGCGTGCGCGTGGTGCTGTTTGTGGACTTCGAGCGCCCGGTGAAATTTCCCTTCAACTTGCTCAATAAACTCGTCCTGTCGCTGGCTGTCTTCACGCCGTACATTCGCGAAGCCGATCAAAACCAGAAGAAGTGGGAGCAAAAGTTCTACGCGCGGCGTTAAAGGCTGTTTCGTTTTCCAAAAAAAAAGCCGCCTCGATTTGAGGCGGCTTTTTTATTCCGGAAGCGCGATTTTACTCGCCGGTCGGCGGCTCAGCGATCGCGACTTTCAAACTCTCTCCCTTCATTCGAATTCCGTTCAACTTGCCGAGGACGATTTCAGCGTGCTCCGACTTCACGTCGACGAGGGAATGGCGTTGGTGAATGTCGATTGCGCCGACCACATTCGCCGGCAAACGCGTTACGCCGGCGATTTTGCCGACTAAATCACCTGGGGTCACCAGTTCCTTGCGGCCAACATTGAAGAAAATCGTCGTCATCCCCGGCTCGCGCCCCGTGCGGTTTGGCTGTTGCTCTTCTCCGCCACGCGAGCGGCGTTCGCGTGGTGTGGGTTCCGCGCGGCCACTGCGTTCAGCGCGTTCGGGACGCGGCTCCCGCGCACGCGGCGCTTCAAATGTCTTCGGAGTTTCTGCGGGCTCAGAGTCATCGGCCGGAGCGGGCGTTTTGGGCGTCGTTCGAAAAGCTTCCCGCTGCGGTGCAGCCGCTGATGCTTTCGCGGGCGATGCGTCCCGCTGGGATGGGCCATCGCTTTGTTCGGGCGCGCCCGAGAGCATATGAATCAGAGCGGACGCAATATCCGTCGAGGCATACCCTTGCTCCATTAACCGGTCCACGATTCGTTCGTGCCGAGTGAATTTTCCCGACTCGAGCAAGGCGCGTAGTTTTTCGAAGAATACATTCACCCGCGCTTCCTCGACTTGATCGAGCGATGGCACGTTCTCGCGACGGATTTTCAATTTCGCGAAACGCACCATCGACTGCAGGCGGTACAGCTCGCGGCCAGAAACAAACGTGAAAGCGCGGCCTGATTTACCGGCCCGGCCGGTGCGACCGATGCGGTGCGTGTAATCCTCGGCGTCGTTTGGTAGGTCGAAGTTAAATACGACTTCGAGATCGTCGACGTCGAGCCCGCGTGCGGCGACGTCGGTGGCGATCAGGAGCTCGAATTTGCGTTCGCGGAAACGCTCCATCACGCGGTTGCGCTGCATTTGGCTAATATCGCCGTGCAGTCGGTCCACCGAAAAACCGCGCGCAGCCAGCAGTTCCGCGAGCTCATCGACCATGATTTTCGTGCTGCAGAAAACGATGCCCGCGCGAAAATCGTAGAGATCGATCAACCGCGTCAGCACTTCCAGTTTCGAGCGGCGATCGACCTCGAAATAGACCTGATCAACCTTCGGCGCGTGCTGCGCATGCGCTTCGATTTTCACCAAGGCCGGATCGCGCGTGTATTGACGAATCAAATACTGAATCGTCTGTGGCATCGTGGCCGAGAAGAAGAGCGTCTGGCGACCTGCGGGGGTTTCCTTGAGTATCCGCTCGATGTCGTCCCGGAAGCCCATGTCGAGCATGCGATCGGCCTCGTCGAGCACGACGATGCGCAGCTTATCGAGTTTGAGGGTACCGCGTTCGATGTGGTCGATGATGCGGCCGGGGGTCCCGATCACGATTTGGACGCCGGCTCCGAGTGCGCGGAATTGGCGATCATACGATTGGCCGCCATAAATCGGCACGGCGTGCAGGCCGCGCTTGAACACGGCCAATTTGCCGACCTCTTCGGCGACTTGGACCGCGAGCTCGCGCGTCGGGCAGAGCATGAGCGCTTGAACGCCCTTCACGTGTGCGTCGATGCGCTCGATCACGGGAATGGCGAATGCGGCCGTTTTACCGGAACCGGTTGAAGATTGTCCGACGATGTCGCGTCCAGCGAGCGCCGGCGGAAGCGCCGCCGTTTGAATCGGCGAAGCTTCTTCAAATCCCATTTTGTCGACCGCCTTCAAGACCTCTGCGGAGAGACCAAAATCGGTAAAAGGACGTTTTTCCATACGCTACTCTGTCATCAAGTCCGGGAAAAGACACCCCATTTCTCTGCGACGAAGATAAATCGCCGGAGCGGTAGAAAACCCGTTCGCCAAGCGATCGCCGCCAGCGCGTGGGGACTTTGATTGAAATCTCCCGGAGAATCCCCTGCCGAAAAAAGGCTTCTGCTCGCAGCGTGGTCTGAGCTATTCAGTCGAGCATGCCCATTCGCGCTTGGTTTCCTACTTTCATTTATTCTGAGCCTTTGCAGAAAACGGGATTAGCTCGGCTGAACGACGAACTCGCGACCGAGTGCGAGCAACTGCGCGAGTACGACACCGCTGGCCGAGCGTGGTCGGAGAAGAATTATCCCGGCGGCTACACCAGCTATGGCTCGATGTCACAGTTGCAGCATTTCTCGTCCACCTTCGGCGATCTCGAAAAAAAGCTGACGCGTCACGTGCGCGCCTTTGCCAAATCGCTCGATATGGATTTGCGCGGTAAAACGATTCAGATGACTGACTGCTGGGTAAACATCATGCCCGAGCAGGCCTCTCATTCACTGCATTTACATCCCCTTTCTTTCATCAGCGGAACGTACTACGTCCGCACTCCGAAAGGTTGTCCTGGTTTGAAATTCGAAGATCCGCGGTTGAGTTCATTGATGGCCGCACCGCCGAAGCTGCCGACGGCTCGCGATGAAAATCGACTCTATACCACTTATCCCGCCATCGCAGGGAACGTGCTGCTTTTCGAAAGCTGGCTTCGTCACGAAGTCGCGGCCAATCGTGTCGCGGATGAGCGGATCAGTATCAGTTTCAACTACAACTGGTCCTAACGCGGCAGGAGTCGCGCGTCATTGAGCGCGATTGATGCAACTTTCGTTTTCCGTCGTCGTCAAACTGGCCATGCAACCCCGCATCTGGCTCGCTGGCTTCTTGCTTGGAATCGCTATGACTGTGACCGGATGTGGCGGCGATGACCACCCTCGCCACCACGATCATGAAGCGATGGGCACGCCCCCCGCGCCCCATCCCGTCATGCATGGAACGCAGTCGTATTTTGACGGCAAGATCGTGGTCGAAGCGACTCTCGGCGAAGGCCAGCATGCCGGAGCCGGCGATAAAAATGTTCCCGGGAGCGACGGCGAAAACGGCGGCAACGGTGGCCGTGGCCATGGTCATCACGGGCATCATGGCGGCGGTGGCGAAGAAGGCGACGCGGGCGGTGGCGGATACCTAGGCGGAGGCGGCCTGCGGGAAAGCCATTTGCCTCCTGTGACTCTGCGTCTCCACATTACGAATACAGGCGATACACCGATCGAAGTAACGTTCAACGGCTGCGATTCGGCTCTCGGCAACTTCGTGGTCATGCCGGAAAAGTTGACCATCCCTGCCGGCCAATCGGCCGAACCCGATCCGATGCGTTCGTTGCTCGGTGTGCCCGCAGACGAAATTCCGATCGAACTTTCGCTCGCGGCAGCCGGTAAATCGGAAAAAAAGACCGTCACCCTCCGCTTGGATCAGCCCACGGCGACGATGAACGAAGCAACGGTCCCGCCTCCGGGGCCGCCGCCATTGGCTCCTTGAAGTCAGTGACTCCCCAAAAACGGCGGCTTTCCACTGGGTCGGAGATAACGTTCCGCAGCACGTGACCGCCATGATGTGGCCGCGCCGCCCCGTAGCTCGCGCGTCTTGGTGCGTGGAAAGCCACGTCGTCAGACAGAAGATGCGTAAGGAAGATTCCCACTCGTGAACTCGGCATGCTCAGGCGCGTCGGAACGAGTTAGGAAGTCTTTGGATCCCGCAGCCACGATACGCAGATGCGTCAGAACCTGCGTCGCCTCCGGTAAACACGCATGCAACTTGCATGAAAGCCTCTGCTGTAGCGGACTTTGACAGGTTTCTAGCAAATCCGACGCAATCTCGACTTTGTAGGGGTTTTTTTGGGCCGAAATCTCCAGTAGCGCACCCGCGCGTGAACCCTTGCTCCCGCTATGAGATTGCCAGCCCTTGCTTCCGGTCTGTTCGTCGCCTCCCTGCTCCTTATCGCTGCAGGTTGCGAATCAGCTCCCAGTACCCAGAGCAAAACCGCGAATTCTCCCGCGCTCGCGAAGCCGACCCTCAGCGCGCCGGCCGCACCGAAACTCACGCAGCCGACACTCGCGACCAATTTACCTCCGCCTCCTCCAGCCAAGGCGCTGCCTGCCCCGAAACTTTCTCGCGCGACAAATGCATTGGTCCGCCGCTTCACCGACTCTGACGACGAGGAAAATTTGCAGCACGAGGTGTCCGACACCACCAGCTTCCCCAGCGCATTGAAATCACTTCAGCCTGGCGCAGCAGCACCGAAGATCGAGGGCGCTGACGGCTCATCCCAACCGCCACCGCACGGTCTCACCGCCGACGGCAATTCCACCGCACTCGTCGAGCAAGACTGGACCGGCATCGTCTTGGTTCCGTTAAGCAAATCCCTTTCCAAGGCCGCGACCTCCGATGTGCGATTGATTAAAGTAGAAGCCCACCCCCTGAAAGACGGTCGCGTTCGGATTTGGACCCGGATCGAAAATGTCGGGAGCAAGACGCTGCCCGCCGAAATCGCGTGCGAATTTCGTCTCCACGGCGTGCACCTCACGAGCCCATATTTCTATCCGTTCGACATTCCGGCGAATAGCTATCGCGACGTGTTTTTCATTTCTCCCGAGGGCGAGTTGAATTCGTACACCGTGCTCGTGCGCTCCGCCGACACCGTGGCGAATCGATAAGGTTTTATCCGGGCGGCGAAGTCCGCCCGTTGGTTTTGGAATGCAGCTCGAAGCGCTGCGTTCTTCTGTCACCCTGAGCGCTCACTCGCGGCGCTCGCCAAAGGACTTCGAACGCGTTTCCATTCACGCATGAAAAGCCGCCGCGAAATCGTGGAGAATTGGTTGCCGCGCTACACGGGAGTTCCGCTCGAGGAATTTGGCGACCACATCTTGCTGACGAATTTTCATTATTACGTCCGTCTCTTCGCGAAGTTTCACAAAGCCAAAGTCCGCGGCGTCGGGAAACCGATGACGAGCGCGACCGCTGGCCGCATCACGATCATCAATTTCGGCATGGGCAGCCCGACCGCGGCCACGATCATGGATCTGCTCAGCGCGATCCATCCGAAAGCGGTGCTGTTTCTGGGCAAGTGCGGCGGAATCAAACATCGAGCGGAAATCGGCGACCTGATTTTGCCCATCGCCGCGATTCGCGGCGACGGCACCAGCAACGACTATTTTCCGCCTGAGGTCCCAGCTCTGCCGGCGTTCGCGTTACAAAAAGCCATTTCCACGACGATTCGCGACTACGCTCGCGATTACTGGACTGGCACTGTCTACACCACGAATCGCCGCGTCTGGGAACACGACGAAGCCTTTAAAGCCTATCTCACGAAGATCCGCGCGCTCTGTGTCGACATGGAAACGGCCACGATTTTCATGACCGGTTTTTTCAACGAAATCCCGACGGGAGCGCTTCTCCTCGTGAGCGATCAACCCATGGTGCCGGAAGGCGTGAAGACCAGCGAGAGCGACCGCATGGTCAACACCACCTTCGTCCACGATCATCTGAAAATCGGGATCGACGCCCTGAAGCAGTTAATCAATCAGGGCGTGACCGTGAAACACCTTCGATTTTAGGGCGATCGGACCGACCGCCGACGTTACGCCACGCGGGCAGACACGAGTGGCGTCAGGCGCACGAGGGTCAGCGATCCTGCGAGAGCAATGACAATGTCGCGCACGGCGACATCGAAATACATGCCTTGAGCGACGAGCTGCAAAGCAATCGCGAGCAACCACGCCGTCACCACGATTGCGCCGATTTTCGGACGCAGAAAAACCAAAATGCCGGCGATGATCTCGATGACTCCTACGAGGTGCATGAAGGTCACCGGCGTAAGCCCGGTTAAGCCCGAGAGGTGCGGGTTGAGATAATTTTCCCAATGCGTGAGCAGGTTGGTGAACTTATCAGCGCCGGCGACAATCGGGAGAAGGCCGAAGATAAACTTCAACGTGAGCTGGACGCTTTGAACGATGCTGTGTTCGTGAGAAGCAGTGACGGGAGTGGCAGACATGGTGGACAGAGGGTTGAGCGTTGTGGGTGCGGATTCAGGCGCCCCTATCCATTCGATGCATCTCCGAGCGGAAAAGTTACAGGGTAACGGAGGCTCTCAGGCCCAACTGGCCCCAAGGCATTGTAAACTGGATTGTGGCCCGCGACAGGTCTTTCCAGGAAATGCGAGCGGCCACCCGACAACCCAAAATGTTGTATATGACCCCGAACTTCACCCCGCTTCCGAGGAACCGACCGTGATTTTTCGTAACAATCGACCGGCAACTTCGAGTGTATGGAGCGATCGACTTCTCGATTTGCAAAACCCCTCCCCCTATGAAATCGCATCTCCTCGCGCTGCGCGCGCTTGCCCTCGTGGCCCTTGTTGCGGCCATTTTCCCCTGCAGTGCCTATGCTGGGTTGTACGGCGACGGCAAAGATCAGACAACTGGCGATCTCGACAATCAGGACTACTGGTGGTCGCGCTACGACGACATGATGTTGGACAAAGCCATCCAACTCCATGAGCCGGAAGGCCGCATCGGTATCAACGTCGCGATCGCACAGCGACGTCTCGACGATCTCAGCGCAAAATTTCCGAAACACGAAGAAATCAAGAAAATGAAGGCGCACTTCGACGATGTCGCATCGCACATTGATCCGAATGCCAGTCGCAGCGAATCGTTCAGTAAAGAGTGCCCGTGGGACGAAGCGAACTTCGCGCAGCTTTGGGTCAACCTGCATTGGGCACAGTCAGCCTACAAGGAACGCGACTTCAGCGCGGCACGCTCCTGCCTGCAAAACGTCGAGCAAAACTATGGCTTCCTTCTCGCTCCAGGCCGGACGGACCACTACCCGGACGATCTGAAAAAATGGTTGGTGGAAAACAAACCTGTCGCGGATCAACTCTACGCTGAGGTGAAGAAGAAGATGTAGCCGACGAAGCCCGCAGGCAGCGCGCTTTTTCAAGAATCGAAAACCTTTTATATTTCACGCCTCGGGCTTCCGCCCGACTGCGTGCGCGAGCGCTTCGTCGGCGAGCACGCGGTCGTAGCGGGCTTGAATGCGTGACAATTCGGCTGCACGGGCGGCGCTTTGGGCGTCGAGTAGTTCGAAATTCGTGATCACGCCGCGTTCGTAACGCGACTGAGCGAGACTCAATGCCTCTTGGGCCTGCGCGACCAGCGTGTCCGCGTTTCCGAGACGCGCGGAACTCGCCGCAACATCGGCCAAAGCAGCGTCGATGTCGGCGATCGCAACACGCTGCGCCTCGATCACGCGTTCATGGGCGGCCCGCATTTCGGCGCGCGCTTCGCGCTTTTCCCCTTCGATCCGGTGGCCGGTGAAGATCGGGACATTCAGCGCGACGCCGGCGTCGATGTAAGCTTTTGCGGCGTTGAGTGACGGAGCGTAACCGTCACGCGTGCCTCCGCCGATCGCCGCATTGATTGTTGGCCGGTCAGCGCGATCAGCCGCAGCGAGTAAGTGACTGCGCGATTCCTCTGCGTGCCGAGCCGTCAGCAAATCCGGACGTTGGGAAAAGGCTTCGCTCACCAGCGTCTCTCGCGCGGGGGTGTGCACGCCCGCAGGAAAGCCGCCTTGCACGGCCACGGCGCCGGAATCTTGTCGACCTAACACTTGGCGCAGACGCGCCTCTTGGCGTTGGAGCGCGGCCACCGTATCGGTGCGACGATTCTCCGCGGTAGCCAAACGAACTTTCGTCGTGAGCACATCAAAGTGCGTCGCCGTGCCGGCGTCGGATCGCTGCTGCGCGATGCGCAACGCTTCCTGCAGCGCACGAATTTCTTCGTCGGCGACGGCGACCGATTCCTGTAGCAACGTGGCGGAATAAAAGTATCCGATCGCCTGATACCCGACCTCATTGCGGATTTGGTCGAGCGCATCTTGATTGGACAACTCACCGGTGCGCGCAGCAGCGACAAGGGCGTTCGTGCGTCCAAAATCGATCACAAGCTGACGCAGGTTCAATCCGACGTCATAGTTGTTTTGGGTCTGTTGATAGACGCGCGTGGAGCCGGAACTCGTGGGAAAATCGACATAGGCGAGCGGATCGACGAAGGTGTAGGACGCCTGCGCGTTGATCTGCGGTAATCGCGCCGCTTCGGTCTGCTGCGTGCGGCCACGGGCCGCTTCGATGCGGGCGCGAGCCGCTTCGATCGAAGGATAATGTGCGAGCGCCTCGTCCAAAACTTGGCGCAAGGTCATCGGCGCGATCGTTGATGCGGGTGCAGAGGTCTGCGCGAAAACCGGTGCAGCGAAGGCTGCGAGAAGAGAAAACAGCGTGTACGTTTTCATTGGATACGAAGGGACTTTCGAGGCGATCAGTGTGCTTCGGCGGCGGCCGCGGCCGATTTCGCGTCGAGCGGCGCGGTCCGACCCGCGGCGACGACGAGGGGGATGCAGAGCCCGCAAAGGAGGGCGACGAGATAGAAAGTATCGATGTAGCTGAGCAAGGTCGCCTGGCGGCTCACTCCCATTTCGAGCACAGCCAAGGCGCGATGAGGCGCTTCCCAAAGGCTAATGCCCTTGGCCATCAGCGTCTGCGTCACGCCGGAGAGCCGGGCGTCGGTGGCTGGATCGCCGACTGAGAGATGCGTGACGAGATCGAGCCGATGCAAGGCAGTGCGGTGCGAGATGTACGTATTCATTAACGCAATACCGAACGAACCGCCGAGCTGGCGCATCATGTTGTTCAAAGCCACCCCCTGGGCGATTGCGGCGCCTTTCAGCCCCGAAACAGCGAGCTGAGTGAGCGGTACGATAATAAGCCCGAGCCCGATGACGCGAAGAATGATCGGCCAGAAGAAGTCACTCGAACCGCTGGTGAGATCGTTATGCGCGAGCAAAAAGCAGAAGTAGCCGAGACTGCCGAAACCAACCAAAACCATCAACTGCGGAGGCACGCCCTTGCTCAGCATTTGGCCCATCAGTGGCAGCACGATGAAGGAGATCGCGGCGCCCGGCAGGAAAAGCATACCCGTTTTCACCGCGGTGAATCCGAGCAGCCGCTGGGTGTAGAGCGGCACGAGAAAAACGGTGGCGAAGAGCACGAAGCCCTGCACGAACGTCATCATGGCCGCGAGTGAGAGCGGGCGGCTCTTGAGCACGCGAAGGTCGACGACGGGATGCTCGGTCGTGAGTTCGTGCACGATGAAGCCAATCAGCGAAAGGCCCGCCACGATCGAAAGAACAATGATGTAGTTGGCTTGAAACCAATCGTCCGTCTCACCGCGCTCGAGGACAGTTTGCAAGGAGCCGAGGCCGACCATCAACAACATGATCCCGGTCCAATCAATCCGGTCTGCCCGTCGCGCGCTGGCCGGCTCCTTGATATAAACATAGGACGAAATCGCGGCAGCGATACCGATGGGGACGTTGATGTAGAAAATCCATGGCCAGGAGTAATTATCTATCAGCCAGCCTCCGACCGTCGGGCCCACAGTCGGTCCAACGAAGACCCCGAGACCGAAGATCGCCGACGCAATACCGCGCTGGGCGACGGTAAACGTTTCGAAAAGGATCGTCTGCGAAGTCGAAAGCAACGCGCCGCCGCCGATGCCCTGAATAAAACGAAACGCCACCAGCTCCCAGATGTTCGTCGCCTGCCCGCAGAATGCCGAGGCGACGGTGAAGAGGATGATCGAACCGATGTAATAGGGGCGACGACCGAAGCGCGCCGCAAGAAAGCTTGTCATCGGAATAATAATGACATTCGCGATGGCGTACGAGGTAACGACCCAGGCGGTGTCCTCGAGCGTAGAACCGAGCGTCCCACTCATGTGCGAGATGGCGACATTAACGATCGAGGTGTCGATCAACTCGATCACCGCGGCAGCGATCACCGTGAGGGTGATAATGAATTTGCGAGCGCCGTGTTCAGACATGGCGGGAGGAGTTAGCGAATAGCGACTGCCGCTTGGACGCTCAGGCCAGCCCGCAAAGGATGCTGCGAGTCGAACGCGTCGGTGAGGATAATTTTCACGGGCACGCGTTGCGTGACTTTGACGAAATTTCCCGTGGCGTTGTCGGGTGGAAGCAGCGCGAAGCGCGCGCCCGTCGCCCCTGAAAGCGAATCCACCTTTGCGTGGAAAACGATTCCCGGGAACGTGTCGGCCACCACTTCGACGGGCTGACCAACGCGCATCTCGGCGAGCTGCGTTTCTTTGAAGTTGGCGACGATCCAAACGTTAGCCTCCGAGGCGATTGACATGAGCGTCTGCCCCGCCTGCACATATTGGCCAGGCTCCACGTTTTTGCGCGAGATCACGCCGTCGATCGGCGCCGTCACGGTGGCATACGAGCGCTGCAATTCGGCGAATTTCAATTCAGCGTCGCGTTGTTCGATTTGCGCCTTGGCGACGGCAATCTGGGTTTCGGCAACACCGACCTGCGTTTCCGCGGCTTCCGCCTGACGACGAATGGCCTCGAGCTGAGCATCTGCGGTGTCGGCCGCGGCTCGCGAATCGGTCAATTGGCGATCGGTGATCGCCCCGGTTTTGCCCAACGGTTGGTCGCGAGCGAGATCGGACGCCGCCTTTGCTTGGGCGACTTCTGCGGTTTTGATATTCGCGTGAGCAACGGCTTGAGCAGCGCGAGCGTTAGCCAGCGCAGCTTCGGCGGTCTTGAGCTCGGACTCAGCGCTTTGGCGCGCGGCGCGGGCCGAGGAGATCTTTAAATTCAATTCCGACGTATCGATCTCGACCAACGGCTGACCAGCCGTGACATGTTGATTATCGTCAACGAGCACGCGGGCGACGTAGCCCGAAACGCGAGGGAGTAGCGGACTGATGTGGGCCTCGACCTGGGCATTGTCCGTTTCCTCGTGCGCGAGGGAATAGCGCAGTTTTTGCCAACCGAAAAAGCCGCCGACGAGGAGCGCCACGGCGAGAATGAGAAATAAGACTTTGCGCTTGCTGGAGGCGGCTGCAGAGGAGGACGTGCTCATGGGAATAGCGCCAGAAAACGCATTTCCCGCTCAGACGAAATGCCCCTCGCACCAGCCGCAGCCGAATCGAATGGATCGCAATGGCGGGGGATGAAAAAAGGCTGAAGAGCTGAAGAGCTGAAGGCTGAACAATCTTGCACGAGGCCATCCCAATTTGGAGTGCGGTGACTTGTCACCGCCTTCAAAGGCGAAATTCATTTCGCCTTCCAGCAACCCGATCCGCACACCATCACATCGCGAACTCTCTCAATTGCGGGCAAATGAATTTGCCCGTCTAAGGCGGTGACGAGTCGCCGCACTCCAAGCGAAAGACCCACGCGGCTACGCTCCGCCAGTACCGTGAAATTCCTCATCAACCGTTCCGTTTTTCAGCCCTTCAGCCTTCAGCCCTTCGCCCTTCGCCCTCACATCACCACAACAACCGCGCCCGCATCTCCGCTAAGCGGTACCGTGAAAGGCTGAGATGCGTTTTCGCTTCGTCGTCGAGAATGACTTCGAACTTCCCGTCCGTCCACGGCACGAGCGCGCGGATGTGTTTCAACGCCACGATGTGACCGCGGTAAATGCGCAGAAAATGCTCCGGATCTAATCGCTGCTCGAGTTCGTCGAGCGTGAAATCGGTGAGAAATTTACCTCGCGCAGAATGAATAAAGTTCAACCCACCTTCCGAACTGATGTGGATAACCTCGTCCAACGGGATGACCACGATTTGGTCGCGCACTTTCGAGGTCAGCCCGCTCAATCGCGGACGCGGCGAAGCAGCAGGCTGAGTATCGCGATGTGACTTCACCAAAGCCTGAAGAGCCTGCCCTTCGTCCGGGCCGGGCGTTTCAACGGCCGAGGCCGGCCGACTTGCCATGCGCTCAGCGGCGCGTTGCACGGCGGCTTTCAGACGTTCCAGTGAAACCGGTTTCAGCAGATAATGCGTCGCATTCAGCTCGAAGGCGCGGAGCGCGTAGCGATCATACGCCGTCGTGAAAATAATCTCCGGCACAACCCCGCCGAGCATCAACTTTTCCACGACAGCAAAGCCGTCGTACACCGGCATCTGAATATCGAGGAGCAGCAAGTCGGGCTTGTGTTGCTCGCACAGCGCAACGGCTTCACCGCCATCAGTCGCCTCGGCGATGAGCTGCGGTGACGGTTCGATCTGCGCAAGCAGGCTGCGCAGATGATGACGCATCAGATCTTCGTCCTCCGCAATGATGACGCGTAAGGGTTTCATGGATACGCCGGGAGCCGCATGGCCGTGAGAGGAACGCGGACGAGAAATCTCGCGCCACGCGGCGCGTTTTCCTCGACGATGAGCCGCGATTTCTCTCCGTAAAGCAGGCGCAAGCGTTCATCGATGTTCTTGAGCGCGGTGCCGCGGCCGATGATCGAATACGGATCCTGCCCTCCGAATCCGCGTCCATTGTCGGTGACGCTGATCTCCGCGCAGCCGTCTCGGGCGACGGCGGAGACAGCGATGCGCCAAGCCATGCACTTCTCCTTGAACGCGTGAACAACCGCATTTTCGACCATCGGCTGCAGCAGGAGATTCGGAACGGCCAGAGCACGCAGTTCATTCGGCACGTCGATCTGCATCGCTAGTCGCGAGCCGAAGCGGGCTTGTTCGATTTCAAAGTAAGCGCCGAGAAAATCGATTTCGTCGCCCAGCGTGGCAGATGGTTGTTTCGAGGCCTGCAGGGCGTAACGAAACATCTCCGCGAGCTTCTCGGTCATGAGCGCAGCGCGTCCGCCATCCAAACGCGCGAGCACGGCGATCGAGCCGAGCGTGTTGAAAAGAAAATGCGGATTGATCTGCATTTTCAACGCGGTCAGCTCGGCTTCGGCCGCAAGCTGTTTCGCGGTGGTCGCTTCCATTTCAGCGCGCTGGCGATGGGCCTCCGCCTCGAGCTGTTGCTTCCGTGCTTCGGCCGCATGCCGGAGTGCCTCGGCTTGCAACTCCAGAGATGCGGTCATGCGCATGTAGGAAAGTCGCGCCGAAAAGTAGCCGTTGATCGCCAGCACGGCGGCCAGGCGCACGAGCAGCGACGCGTCCATGAAGCGGCCTATATTATCCCGCGTCAGCCAATTGTTGTGAAGGTAGAAGTCGGCGAGGACATAGCGATCGACGAGGTTGAGAAAGATCGCTAAACTGAACATGATCGTGAGCATGTAGAACGACCGTTTCCACGGGGGATCGAGCCACTGCGGACGATATTTGATGAAGACCCGGCGGACGAGCGTGCCAAAACTGAACATGATCCACGGCACGATCCACGAGTAGACCGCGCAGAAAATGTAACCACGAAGGCTGGCTAAGTGGACGGTGAACGAAATGAGCGCGAAAACGACGATGACCGTGACAGCCAACGGTCCCTTTGTCGGACCCTTCTCCGCATGGGGCGGAAGTTGAACTGGCAGAGGGGCATCCATGGCGCGCCCCTACTACGAGGCGAAACTCAGCCCATGGAAACTGGAAAATGGGCAATCGTAGATGCGCGGCGGCGAATCGCAGTGGAAGCGATTGAATCGCGGCTGGTGGCTGTGCGGTGCAGGCTCAAGCGCGCTCCCGTCGCGCGGATACGACGACGTTCGCTCTCGAACGCATTGACATCACCTACTCTGACGCATAATCACCTTTCTTGTCTTGAACTCCGCGCGTCAAGACGCGCAGCTACGGCGCTGAAAAAGGCAGGATCGTTGCGGTTATATTTAGACCTAACGGCTCAATGAGCCACCGATTCCAAATCGAGAGCCGCCGACTCCAGCCCATCGCCGGTTGCCCGCAGTGTAATCTTTTCGGCTTGAGGTTCCGTCTGGACCAGAACTTGCGCCCAGCCGTTGAAGACCTTGCGCTGCCAGACCGGGTCGGGGTGCTGCACGAGCACGCTGCCATTCGTAGAACTTTCCGAAATGTGGTTTTTCCCATCCAGGTTCGGTGTCGCCAAAATTCGGATCCGGTTCACCCCGGCGACCAGCACGTTCGCTGGAAGCACGCAGGCCGGCCCTTGCTGCGTCGACATAACATCGTGTGCAATCGGGTGACCATTGACCCAAACCGATTCGTGCTCACCGGATGCCGGCAGAAAAACGGTGTAGGTCGCGTCCGACGAAAGATGGGACAACGTGAACGCGGCGCCGAGTTCGTAGGTTTCTCCCGCCTTCGCCGGCTTCGCCTGCCAGTTGCCGAGCTTCACGATCGGTTCCAGCGACTGTTGCGACGGCTCTGCGAGCGAACCCGTCACGATCCGACCTTGCCAATTTTCCACGCTCACTAACTCACGCTCCGCCACCCATTGATCCCGTTCGTGAGAGGATGGATCGCCGTTACCCACGCCGATAATTTTGGCCGGCCCCTCGAGATGAAAAGAAATCTCATGCCCATCGTTCGGGACCACGTGACCCTTATCGTCGAGGACTCGCACGGAAATACACGCGAGATCTCGGCCATTGGCGTCGAGTTGCACTCGG
>Ga0207702_10002047_pt1 | contig 19520 bp, 16 predicted proteins | sample KBSCornC62_FD_184302 | JGI IMG/M metagenome (GOLD analysis project Ga0207702, IMG submission 184302) | Corn rhizosphere microbial communities from Kellogg Biological Station, Michigan, USA - KBS Corn C6-2 (SPAdes) (version 2) | ecosystem: Host-associated > Plants > Roots > Rhizosphere > Soil ...
CCCTGCGACGTCGAGAGCCCGCAGACGAGCGAGGCGATCGTGAAGACGCCGATGCCCGCGAGGAACAGCCGCCGGTGCCCGTACAGGTCGCCGAGCCGCCCGCCCAGGAGCAGGAAGCCGCCGAACGTGAGCAGGTACGCGTTCACGACCCACGCGAGCGACGCCTGGCTGAAGCCCAGGTCGGTGCGGATCGCGGGCAGGGCGACGTTCACGATCGTCGCGTCGAGGACGATCATCAGGTCGCCCAGGCAGAGGACGTAGAGGGCGAGCCAGCGGTGGCGGCAGTCGAGGGTCATGAGCTCCTTTCTAGCGCGGTCACGTCAGTACGACGAGAGCGGCGACTGGAATTCATCGCGATGAATTTGCGGCGCGGCGGGCGTCTGTACTGGGAGATGCAGACGCTCGGCTTCGTCGACGTGCTCGCCCGGCTCCAGGTGGTCGCCCGCAGGCACGGATACGAGCTCAGCGTCGTCGATACCGGTGAGGAGGTGCGCTGCGTGATCGAGCTGGCCGGGCTGTCCGCCGTGCTAGCGCTCGAGCCGCGGCGGCAGGCCGAAGAGCGGGAACAAGGTCTCGGTGTCGAGGAAGAAGGTCAGCTCGACGACCCGGTCGCCTGAGAGCTCGAGCACCTGCAGCGCCCACGGCTCGTAGCCCTCGCCGCTCTCGCTCGGCTTGTACTGCCCGTACGCGGGCGAGCCGTTCGCGGTCGAGCCGGCGGGGATCACGCGCGAGCCCTTGCACGCGATGCCCGGCCCGAACCACCACGTGAAGATGTCGTCCCGGCCGCGCAGCCAGAGGTCGAACGGCGGCATCGACTGGGTCGCGTCCTCGTGGATCAGCTCTGTCAGCGCGTCGAGGTCGTAGTCCTCGAACGCCTTGACGTAGCGCTCGAGCAGCTCGCGGTCGGGCTCGCCGGAGGTCGTCTCGGGCGTCAGCTCGACCTGCTCGAGCGTCGCCCGCGCCCGCTGCAGCGCGCTGTTCACCGAGGCGGTGCTCGTCTCGAGGAGCTCGGCCACCTCGCTCGCCTTCCAGCGCAGCACCTCGCAGAGGATCAGGACGGCGCGCTGGCGCGGCGGCAGGTGTTGCAGCGCGGCGACGAAGGCGAGGCGGATCGTCTCGCGCGAGGCGACCGTCTCCGCCGGGTCGGTGACGAGCGAGTCAGGCACCGGCTGCAGCCACGGCACCTCCGGCGTGTGCAGGTTCTCGATCACGGGCTCGCCTGCCGGGCCGAGGTCCATCGGCCGCGCGCGGCGCTCCTTGCCCTCGAGCTGGTCGAGGCAGACGTTCGTCGCGATCCGGTACAGCCACGAGCGCAATGACGAGCGGCCCTCGAAACGGTCGAGGCTCTTCCAGGCGCGCAGGAGCGTCTCCTGGACCGCGTCCTCGGCCTCGAACGGCGAGCCGAGCATGCGGTAGCAGTGCGCCGTCAGCTCGCGCCGGTGCTGCTCGAGCTCGGCGAACGCGGGGGTCTGTGCGACGGACTCCATGACCGCCATCCTAGGCAAGACGGCCCGGCGCCCGAGAAGTCATCGGGAACGGAGGCTCAGTACCCCTTGTAGCTCCCCGTCGTCGTGTTGTTCGTCGTCGTCCCGCCGCTGCCGGGCATGCTGCCGCCGGCGCCCTGGCCCTCGACCGCGAGTGCGCCGGCCATGCCCTCGCTCTTGTGGAACTTGCAGTAGAACGAGACTGCGCCCGAGGCCGGGATCGTGACCGTCACCTTCGCGTCCTCGCCGGGCTGGATCGTCTGATCGATGTTCTGAGAGTCGATCACGAAGCTGTGCTCGACCTTGCCCTCGTTCTTCAGCTCGAGCGTCACCTTCTGGCCGGCCTTGCCCTGGATCACCGTGGGCTCGAAGTAGTAGTCGTCCAGCTCGACCTCGGTTTCCTTCGAGACCGTCTTCGTACCGTGGTCGTTTGCGTTGACCCCGGCGATGGTCTTCTGACCGCCGCCACCTGTGCCGCTGCTCTCGCTCGTGGTCCCGGAGGAGCTGCTCGAGCTGGAGCCGCAGCCGGCGACGGCAAACGCTGCGAACGCCAGCGCGACGATCACCACCCCTCGTCTGCAGGTCCCTGGCCGGGTCATCCGGGAGCGAATACGGCGGCACCCGCCAAACGGATTGCCTCAGGGAAGCGACGCTCGACCGCCGGCGTCTCACCCCGTGGGTTAGAGGCGCGTCACGCCTTGTCCGCCATGACCGCCGCCAGCCGTTCGAGGCTCTCCGCCGGCCACAGCCGCTTGCTGTCGTAGTACACGTCGACCGCCGGAACGCCGTCCGGAAGCGTGACCCACGGCAGCTTCGACCGCGTGAAGATGTGGACGTCCGGGGCGACGCTCGCCGGATCGTCCAGCGAGCCGCCGCGGACGAAGAGCACCTCGGGTCGTCCGTACTCGCTGAACACCGCGACCTGACAATCGGCGCAGCGGTAGACCGTCTGAACGCTTCCGTCGTCGCGCGGTGCCTCGACGGGCCGCGGCGTACCGGCTGTCACCTCGACGCGATCGGCCTCGATCAGGAGGTTGATCACGAACGCACTGCCCGTCTGCCGCTGGCAGTTCAGACAGTGGCAGCAGTGGACGAACATCGGCTCGGAGGCGAGCGCGTAGCGCACGGCTCCGCAGGAACAGCCACCTTCGCGCCGGGGTGTCTCCATGGCGGCGATCGTAGTTGCGTCGGTGTGATCGCGCGGCAAACGGGTATGGGACGCGCACGGCCGACGTTCCCGCATCCCACCGCGACCTGCTCGACGCGCAGGTCGCCACGCTCGCCACGATCGACGACGACGGCTTTCCGCAGCTGACGGAGGTCTGGTTCCTCCACGACGAGGGCCAGGTCAAGGTCTCGATCAACACCAGCCGGGCGAAGCTGCGCAACCTGGAGCAGCGCCCGCAGTGCAGCCTGCTCGTGCTCGACCTCCAGAACCCCTACCGCTACCTCGAGCTGCGCGGTCGCGCACGGGTGGAGCCGGACGACGACGGCGCCTTCGCGGCGAAGGTCGGCGGGAAGTACGGCGCCGACCTCAGCGCCTACGACGCGCCGGACGACGGCCGCGTCGTGATCACGATCGAGCCCGAGAAGGTCCACCCGGTCGACATGAGCTAGAGCGGGACGCGGCTCGCGAGCTGGAACGCGCAGAGCGCGAGCACCGCGACCGACAGCGGCCCGTCGCCGGCCACGGCCGCGAACGGCAGCACCCACAGCACGTACCACGGCATCAGCCAGCTCGTCGCGAGGAGCAGGCCGAGCGCCGCCCAGCCGGCTGCCCGGACCCAGTCTCCGCCGCGCGCCGTGCGCACCAGCAGCACGACCAGGAGCACGACGTAGGCGAGCTCGAGCACCAGCCGCACCGGCGCGACGCCGACGCCGGCGAGCCGCGCCAGGGTGGACGGCACGCTGTGCCGGCTCGTGAGCGACTGGTCGAGCCCGAGCACGCCCACGGCGTCGAGCGGCGTGAACCCGAACGCGGCGTAGCTGACGGTTCCGGCGAGTGCGAGCGCCGCGACTTCGGCCGCCAGCAGCTTCCCTTTCCCGCGCGCGGCGAGGAGCGCGAACGGCGCGGCCACGAGCGCCGAGGCCTTGAGCGCGGCGGAGCCGACGAAGGACGCGCCGGCGGCGAGCTCGTTCCTGCCGAGCGCCGCGAGCGCGGCGGTCACGAGCAGCACCGTCAAGGCGTCGTTGTGGGCACCGCCGATCACGTCCACGAGCACGAGCGGGTTGAGCGCGATCAGGACGACCGCCCGCATCGGATCGCCACCTCGACGGGCAGCCGCCCGCGCGGCGATCGCGGCGATGCCCACGACCGAGACGGCGGCCACGCACTTCAGCAGCCACAGCGCCGTCGGCACGGCGAGGAGCCCGAGCGGGTACGTCGCCAGCGTGAAGAGCGGCCCGTACGCGCTGACCGCCTCGCGCCAGCCGACGAACGGGAGCACGGCGTCGTGCGGGATCGCCGCGGGCACGACCACGTACGGGTCGAGCCCGTGCCGCGCGCCGAGCCGCGCGTACGCGATGTAGCTGAAGACGTCCTGCGAGAGCAGCGGCGGCGCGAGCAGGAAGAGGACGACGGCTCCACCGACGACGCTCCACAGCACGCGCGCCGGGATCCGGTCGGCCAGCGCCACGAGCCCGAGGTACGCGAGGAACGCGAGCAGCAGGCAGACGAAGAACCAGGGGCCTCGCAACCCGAGCCCGTTGCCGTACGGGCCGAGCAGCCATTCCGGCCTCGCGTGCGCGGCGGCGGGGACGAACCGCGGCCCCGCGAGCGCGAGCGGCAGCGCTGCGGCGGCGAAGCAGGCGAAAAGCGCCGGCAAGAGCAGCCGGCCGGCGGCAAAGCGTTCGAGCACGCTTCGAGCGTAGTGCGCGAGCCTCGAGGCGGGCGCCGGTGGCGAGGGTTCCGCCGCCGCGGGCGTTGGGTAGCAGGTCCGCGTGCGCCTGTATCCGCAGCTGCCGGGGCGGCGCTTCGCGACCGTCGGCCACGACGTGCTGCTGCTCTTGGTACTCGTGCTGCTCGCCTGGCTCGGGCTGAAAGTGCACGACGCGGTCGACCAGCTCGCAGTCCTCGGCAGCGGCGTCAAGAAGGTCGGAGACTCCGTGCCCGTCGTGGGCGGCCCCGTCTCGGACCTCGGGCAGGAAGGCGAGGACTCGGTGCACTACCTCGCCAACCTCCTCGGCCTGGTCACGTTCGGGTTGCCGGCGCTGCTCGTCCTCTGGTGGCTGCTGCCCGAGCGAATGGCGCAGATCCGCAGGATGACGGCCGCGTCGCGAGTGCTGCAAGGAGCCGACGACCCGAAGCGCCGCCGGGTGCTGGCCCAGCGCGCGGCATACTCGCTGCCGTACGGCCGGCTGCTCGAGTACAGCGACGACCCGCTCGGCGACCTCGAAGCCGAGCGCTACGACCCACTCGTCGCCGCAGCGCTCGAAGACGCAGGGCTGCGCGCGCGCTGAACGCCGCGAGCTGCGAAGACGCGAAAGGCGCCCGCCCAGCGCGTCTTTACCCAGGCCCAGTTGGCGGCTTGTGCATCGCGATTCCAGCTTGGATGGTTCGCTCCACTTCGCGAGCCTTCTCGGCCTCGGTCTTCGGAGGCGCAGGCTTTGCCGCTGCGTCGTTGCCGCGGAAGAGCCGGCCTACGAGGCGCTGCGGCTTCATCTCTGCACCTGCGCGGAAGGATAAGCCCACACGACGGTCTACTCCGAGGCTCAGGACGCAGGCCCGGGAACTCGGCTCAGCGGTCATCCGCGCGCTGCCCAGCTCGCCGGTTCGCCTACTCGGCGGCACGCTGCGAGGCGGCTCGGAAGACCATCTTCACCTCCTGCACGCCGGCGGACGTGGTGACCGTCAGCTCATGCTTGCCGCGCTGGAACACCCGCAGCATCGACGGGTTCCCGACCAGGACGTCCGCCGTGAAGCCACGGACGCCACGTTCGGCCGCGTACTCGACGAGGCGGGAGTGGAGGATGCCGCCGAGCCCGGCTCCCTGCCAGTCCGGGTCGACCATGTACGACACCTCGGCGAGCCCCGTGGCGTGGTTGAGGTAGTAGCAGCCCGAACCGACGATCCGCTCGCGCTCGGTCGGGCCGACCACCGCCGCGAAGGCCATCTCCTCGTCGTAGTCCACGCTGCAGAGGTGCTGGGCGGCCCGATCCGTCAGCGAGCTCAGCTTCTGGAAGAAACGGGTGTGCACGTCGTCTTCCGGGAGCCTGTGGAAGAGCTCTTGCATCGCCCGGCTGTCGGTCGTTCGCGTCGGGCGCACGCGCACCGCGCGGCCGTCCCGCAGCTGGACGTCGCGCTCCTCCGCGACCGGATACGCGGCACGGCTCTGCAACTTCTGTTTTCGATCGACGAGGCCTCGCTCGACGGCGGCATCGAGTAGCCGGCCGCGATCCTCGGGGTGGGCGATCTCCACCAGGGCCACGGCACGTTCGGCGAGCGAGCGGCCGAACAGGTAGGCGGTGCCGTACTCGGTGATCACCCAGTGGACGTCTGCCCGCGGAATCGCGACCGGCTCGCTCGGCCCGAGCTCGGGGCAGATCGCCGGCAAGCCGGCGGGAGTGCGCGAGGCCAGGCAGACGATCGCCATCCCCTCAGGTGACGCGAGGGCTCCCCGGTGGAAGGCTGGCCCCGTCGACACGCCGCCGTAGAGCCTGCCGTCGAGGCTCTCGGTGCAGACCTGGCCCGTGAGGTCGACCGTGAAGGCCTGGGTCACCGACACCATGCGCGACACGCGCGCGATGACAGCCGCGTCACAGACGTGGTCGACGGGATGGAACGAGAAGCGGGCGTCGTCGTCGACGAGGTCGTAGAGCCGCCGGGTGCCCATCGCAAAGCTCGCGACGACCGGCCCCGTGACGACGCCGGCGGCGACGAGGTCTGCCACGGGCTCAGTGATCACATCGGAGTGGATCGCCAGCTCGCGCCGGTTCGTCAGGTGCCGGAGCATCTGATTCGGGACGCGGCCGAGGCCTACCTGAAGCGTCGAGCCGTCGTCGACGAGCCGGGCGACGTAGCGCGCGATCTGCTCCGCAATTTCGTCCGCAGGCTCGTGCAGGTACTCGATCACGGGCGTGTCCACTTCGATCATCCGATCGATCTGGTCCACCGGAATGCGGCTGTCTCCGCGGGTTCTGGGCATCGACGGGTTGACCTCGGCGACGACCGTGCGGGCCGCCAGGGCCGCAGCCTGGGTGACGTCCACCGAGATTCCGAGGCTGCACGTGCCGTCGGGATCGGGAGGAGCGACCTGCACGAGCGCCACGTCGATCGGCAGCCGCCCGCTTCGGATCAACCGCGGGGCATCGGCAAGCGACAGCGGCAGGTACTCCACCAGGCCGGAGGCGAGCAGCGCCTGCGCGCTGCGCCCGACGTAGAAGACGCGGTGCCGGTAGCTGGTCGAAAGCGGCTCGCCGGTGACGTCCCGGTCGATCAGAAAATGCACCAGCTCGACTCCGTCCGGCGGCCGGTCGAGCCGCTCGAGCGCCTCGACGAGGATCCGAGGAGTCGCACAGGCCGTCCCGACGAAGACCCGGTCCCCGGGCCGGACGAGGGAGACCGCCTCGGCCGCCGTGTCCGTCCCTACGCTGGCCACAAAGACATGGTCGCGAAACGCGATCCGCGTGTCGAGCGCGCCTGCTTCGAAGGTGAACGGCCCGCCTTACCTGTCGGCGGCGACCGTCGCGGTCTTCCGCGGCGGGTTGAAGAACGGCAGGTCGGTCACCATGGCGGGCACACGGCTGCGCCTGGCCTCGACCGTCCACTCGACCTCGATCCTCGTGCCGGTCTCGCTGTGCCCCGCGTCGACCGAGGCCAGCGCGACGACCTTCTTGAGGATCGGGCTCCAGGTCGTGCTGGTCGCCTTGCCGACCTGTCGACCGCGCGTGTAGAGCGGGACGGGGACGCGCGAGGCCGTCGCGTCGAGCGTCGGAGTCAGCCCCTTCGTGCTGTACAGCTCCTCGAGCGGCTCCCAGTCGAGCTCCAGCCCGACGAGCCGCCGCGGGGGTCCGCCCCGCTCTTGCTCCCGTTCGAGCGCACGCCGGCCGACGAACTCTGCTTCCTTGTCGAAGTCGACGAAGCGCCCGAGGATGCCGAGCTCGAAGGGCGAGTACGACTGCTCGGGGATCAGCGCGCGTCGCACCGAGTCGAAGTCGACCTCGATCAGGATCAGTCCTGCTTCGATGCGCGCGATGTCGACGGCGAGCATCCCGGCAGGACGCGCCCCGTAAGCGGCGCCGGCGCGGACGAACGCGTCCCATAGCTCCTCCGCGCGCTCGCTGTCCACCCAGACCTCGTAGCCGAGGTCGCCGGTGTAGCCGGTCCGCGAGACGTCGACCGGGATCGGCCCCACCTGCGCTGCGCGCCGTCCGAAGTACCTGAGGTCCCCCCACTCCGCCTCCGTCGCAGCCTCCAGCACGTCGCGGCTCAGCGGTCCCTGCACCGCGAGCGCGGCCAGCCGCTCGCTCACGTCCTCGATCTCGACGTCCAGACCGCGTGCGTTCATCCGGAACCAGCGCAGCGACGGATCGGCGGCCGTCCAGCGGTACATCTGCTCGTCGAGGCGGCCGACGGTGCCGTCGTCGACGACGCGGCCGTCCTCGTTGCACCATGACGTGTAGTAGACGCGGCCGACCGAGAGCTTGGTCGCGTCCCGCGTGATCACGCGGTCGACGAGCCGCGTCGCGTCCGGGCCGGAGACGAGGTACTTGTAGAGGGGCGAGACGTCGATGAGCGCCGCGGCCTCGCGGATCGCGTTGTACTCGATCTCGTGAGAGTCGTCGTAGGCGCTCGCGGCGAAGTAGCCCGACCATTCCCGCCACTGCTGCTTGCGGTTGAGCGCCGCGGCGCGGGAGTAGAACGCGGTTCCGACCGACACCGCGCGCGATTGTCGCAGAGGGCGCCGCAACGTTCGGGCATAGTCCGCTCTCGCTGGTGCCGACCTCCACGAGCACATCGGATCGCCGCGCGTACGACGCCGTGGTCATCGGCGGCGGCCACAACGGGCTCGTCGCCGCGGCGTATCTCGCACGGGCCGGCCTGAAGGTCGTCGTGCTCGAACGCCGGCACGTTCTCGGCGGTGCGGCCGTGACGGAGGAGGTCTTCCCCGGCTTCCGCTTCAGCGTGGCCTCCTACGTCGTCTCGCTGCTCCGGCCCGAGATCGTCCGCGAGCTCGAGCTCCCGCGGCACGGGCTCGAGATCCTGCCGCTCGACGGGACGTTCACGCCGCTCGAGGACGACTACCTGTGGCGCGTGAACGACCACGGCCGCACGGTGCGCGAGCTGCGGCGCTGGTCTGCAAGCGACGCGGAGGCGTACGAGGACTACAGCCGCCTGATGGTCGAGATGGCGAAATTCGTCAAGCCGATCCTCTCGATGACGCCGCCGGACCCGGGCCGGTTCCACCCCCGCGAGTGGCTGCCCGTGGCGCGACTAGCCCGCGAGTTCAAGAACCTCCCGAGCGAGCAGCAGGCGGTTTTCGTCCAGCTGATGACGATGAGCGCCGCGGATTTCCTCGACCAGTGGTTCGAGACCGACCCGCTGAAGGCCACGATGAGCGCGTCCGGGATCATCGGGACGTTCCAGGGGATCCGCTCGCCCGGGACCGCGTACGTCCTGCTCCACCACTACATGGGCGAGATCGACGGCGTCCTGCGCGCCTGGGGGATCCCACGCGGAGGCACGGGCGCGGTCAGCAACTCGATCGCCGACGCGGCCCGCTCCCTCGGCGCCGAGATCCGCACTGAGGCTCCTGTGACCCAGCTCCTGACGCGTGGCGACGAGGTCACCGGCGTGGTCCTGGAGTCGGGCGAGGAGGTGACCGGGCGGGTGACGCTGTCCAGCCTCGACCCGCACCAGACGTTCGACCGGCTCGCTCCGGCCGGGCAGCTCGACGCGTCGTTCCTCGAGGACGTCGGGCGCTACCGGTACCGCGGCTCGAGCGGGAAGGTGAACCTCGCCCTCGACGGGCTGCCCGAGTTCACCTGCCTCCCCGGCGCCGGCGACCACCTGCGCGGCGCGATCAGCTTCAGCCCCGGCATCGACTACCTGGAGCAGGCCTACGACGACGCGAAGGACGGCCGGTTCAGCAGGCGGCCGTACATCGACACGGTCATCCCAACGCTCGTCGACCCGTCGATGGCGCCTCCCGGCAAGCACGTGATGAGCTGCTTCGTCCAGTACGCGCCCTACCACCTGGCCGACGGGGACGAGTGGGACGACGCCCGTCGCGACGCGTTCGGCCAGACGGTCGTCGACACCATCGCCGAGCGGGCGCCGAACATCCGCGAGCTGATCCTGCACGCGCAGGTGCTCTCGCCTCTCGACATCGAGGAGCGGTTCGGGCTTTCCGAGGGCAACATCTTCCAGGGCGAGCTCTCGCTCGAGCAGCTGTTCTTCAACCGGCCGGTGCCGGGGTGGGCGCGCTACCGGACGCCGCTCCCGAACCTCTGGATGTGCGGCTCGGCAACGCACCCCGGTGGCGGGATCATGGGCGCGTCCGGAAGGCTCGCCGCGCTCCAGGTGCTCCGTTCGCTCCGCGCCGGGAAGGCGGCCTGAACGATGCCCCGCGGGCAGTACGACGCGATCGTCGTCGGGGCCGGCCACAACGGCCTCGTCACGGCGGGCTACCTCGCCAAGGCCGGGCTGCGGACGCTCGTGCTCGAGCGCCGCAACCGCGCGGGCGGTCTGCTGGCGGCCGAGGAGATCGCTCCGGGCGTGCGCGCACCCGTGGCCGCCGACGGCGTCGGAGGTCTCCGGGCCGCCGTCGTCCGGGAGCTCGGGCTGACCTCACACGGCCTCCGCACGATCGAGCCGTACGTGACGGCGTTCGCGCCGTCCGCCGACGGGGAGGGCCTCACGTTGTGGCGCGACCCGACGAGAACCGCGACAGAGCTGCGGAAGCGCGCGCGGCCGCGCGACGCCGACGCGTTCGTCGCCTTCGACCACAAGGTCCGCTCGCTCGCTGCGTTCGTCGCCCGGCTGCAGGCAGCCGAGCCGCCGGACCTGGAGTCGCCCTCGCTCGGGGACGCGGGCACCGGCTTCACGCTGATGAACGCGCTGCGAAACCTGGGCCGGGAGCAGGTTCGCGAGACGCTGCGGGTGCTGCCGATGTCGGTCGCAGACCTCGTGAGCGAGGCCGTCGACGACGAGGCGCTGCGCGGCGTCCTCGGCGCGAGGGGGATTCGCTACTCGGCGATGGGGCCTCGCTCGGCGGGTACGGCGCTGAACTTTCTCTGGGACTCGGCCGCCGGCGGGGGCGCGGCCGGGCGCACGGTCTTCGCACGCCGCGGGCCGGAGGCACTGGCCGACGTGCTCGCGTCGGCTGCGCGAGGCCACGGCGCCGAGCTTCGGGTCGAGGCCGACGTCTCGCGCATCCGCACGTCGCAAGGAACCGTCGAGGGAGTCGCCCTCGCGAGCGGCGAGGAGATCGACGCCCCTGTCGTCGCGTCCAGCGCCGACCCCAAGCACACGCTCCTGGGTCTCCTCGACCCGACGGAAATCGGCCCGACCCTGGGCTGGCGGGCCGAGCACATCCGCGCGCCCGGCGTGGTCGCGAAGGTGACCCTCGTCCTCGACCATCTCCCGGCGATCGCCGGTGCGGACGACGAACGACTGCGCGGGCGCATCATCCTCGCGCCAAGCGTTGACGCGCTCGAGCGCGCCTTCAACGACTCGAAGTACGGCCGGATCTCGGAGCGCCCGTATCTCGAGGCGACGATCCCGACCCTCTCGGACCCGTCGCTCGCCCCCGAGGGCACGCACGTGCTCAGCGCCTTGTTCCAGTACGCGCCACACGACCTGCGGGACGCGGCGTGGGACCAGTCGGCGAGAGATCGAGTGGCCGATCTGAGCGTGCGGATGCTCGAGGCGTACGCGCCGGGGCTCGAGGAGAGCATCGTCGCCCGTCACGTCGTCACGCCTGCCGACCTTGCGCGCGAGTACGGCCTCACCGGCGGGCACCCGATGCACTGCGAGCACGCGCTCGACCAGTTCTTCGCCTGGCGCCCGCTCCTCGGCCACGCGCGCTACCGCCTCGCCGGGCTCGACGGCCTCTACCTGTGTGGGGCCGGGGCCCACCCCGGCGGCGGAGTCACGGGCGGCCCCGGGCGGAATGCGGCGAAGGCGATCCTGGCCGACGCGAGGCGCGCTAGACGGCGCTTGCCGAGACGGTCGCGGCCCTCGCGCGTGAACTAGCCGGGCGGCGGCTCGTCTGTCGTTCGGTCGGGAGGCTCGGCTGGCGGTGCAGCGCCTGGTGCGCGGCTCTCGGTAACAGGCTCCGGCCGCGGCGGCAGCGGACGGGGTCGTCGCGCCGCGAGCACGATCAGCCCGGTGCTTCCCGCCGTCACGAGCACGCCGCCGATGAGCACGCCGATGCCCACCCAGAGCAGGAAGGACAGCTTCGCTCCGAGGTCGAGATCGGCAGAGACGCCGCGGGAGCCGTCGGCGTTCATGAGGACGACCGACCAGTCGCCGTCTCGCACCTTCCACGTCAGCGTCTGCGTCCCGACACCTGAAGCGGAGGCGGCCCAGAACCGCTGATCGGTCGGCCGGCCTTTCGGAGCGCCGCCCGTGATCGGAAAGTACGTGGCTCGGAAGGGATCGAACTCGAGGTCCTGGAGATTCGCGTGGGCGACGTCTCCCAAGTACTTCGAGACGTCCGCCGCCGGGCCGATGCCGATGAAGAGCGTCTTGTCGCCGGAGCTCTCGCCGCGGATCCGGATCTTGCCGAACCAGCTCTCGTTCACGACCCAGTCCGCCCCGTGCGTATCGACCTCGAGCCGCGTGCGCGTCAGGGCGTAGGACGGCGTCGCGAACCGCTCGGTCGGTGTCGTCAGGTAGCCGTCGTCGCGCTGCGTGCGGTCGGCCCAGAGCAGGAAGCCTCCCGCCGCCATCAGGGCCAGCCCGACGAGGACGCCGATCCCGCCGAGGACGATGAGGATGACGCGGCCGGCACTCACCGGGACGAGGTTGACCGATGGGCACGCAGGGCGTCAAGCGCGCCCTACATCGCGGCGCGAGTGGTCACGAACCTCTGCCGGACGCTCGTCTCCTGGTCGCGATTGCTCAAGCCGGCCGTCAAGATCGTTGCTGGGTTCGACCGCGGCCCGGTTGATCTACCAGCCGGCACGAGTCATTGTCGGTCGGACGGTATGGCGAGGATCCCGCAAGTGGGCGGCGTCACGGGTGCGGCGCTGATCTCGGGCCTCGTTGTGCTCGTGGCCGGGTGCGCCGGCGGCCACAAGCGAGCGTCGGCGTGCACGTACAGGACGATCGACTATCCGCGCCCGAGCGGCGCACGTTTCTGGCCCCTCGCCGCGCACGGCGCGGCGCGCGCGTATGTCGAGCGCATCCCGCTCGGGGACGGTCGCTGGTTGTGCACCGTTCCAGGTCCGCGGCGGTGGCTGTCCACTACTCGGGTTGACGTCGCGTTCCTGCCGCGCTGACGCAGCAGCAGCGGGTCAACGTTCAGACGGCCATGCACCGGGCACGCGTGGCAAGGATCCGGCCCAAGGCGGAGGGCGACTGTAAGTCGTGAAGACACGAAAGCCGCCGTCTCCGGCGGCTTTCGCAGTAGCGGGGGCAGGATTTGAACCTGCGACCTCCGGGTTATGAGCCGCCTCGATCGTGTACGCGTGTTCCGCCTCGTTCCGCCTAAATGCAGGTTCGGAGCCATTTTTCGGCCGCAGGCGTGCGTTTAGGCGGAACGCGGTGATATCCCTGCGGAAGCGCGATGCTTGCAGAACGCTTGCAGCGCGGCCCTTCTGGGCCCACTACCGCCTCCCTGCCAGACGGTAAGCCGCTCCGCAAGGCGACGGCATGCCGTTCACGTTGCCGTTCTCGCCCGACACGATCCGCTGGCGTAGAACCGCGATGACCCTGTGGTGACACCGGCTCTCGCCGATGTCGACAACGAGCGACTTAAGGGGTCGATCAAGCTGGATCTCGCAATGGCGCGTAGATTGGGAGTCTCGGGAGGCTTCGCGTCTTGCCGCGCTTTTCAGATGCGTGCGACCGCAGCGCGACCCCGGCGGCTCGGGGCTGCCGCCGTTAGGCCCGTGCCTTGTACGCAGGGGAGGTGGCGGTCCGCCACCTCCCCTGCGGCTGATCCCCTATGGAGCGACCTGCAGTTGGGAGAAGCCGCCGACGGGGAGAAAGCTCGGCAGCGTCAGGAATGCGTGGTCGTTACCCGTGTAGTGGCCGTAAGCCGCGGGCACTGTGATCGTGGTCAGATAGGGCGGCGGAACGAAAACGGGAAACACGCTGTTCGGCAGGGCGTTGAGGGCGACGCCGTCGATCACAACGTTGGTGCCCGAGAAGTGCCAGGTCACATCGCCTTTGTCGGAAGCGGTGCCGGCGCCTCCGTGGCCGCAGTCGGAACCGGCGTAGTCGCCCGTACCGTTGGCGTTCAGCCCGATCCACAACCAGATGCCGCCGCCTTGCGGCCCGGAGCTGTTGACCGACAACTCGATTTGGTAGAGGGCTCCGCGGCCGTAGTCCGCGGAAGCGGTGGCTGCGGATACACCGGTCGCTATCGCAACCAGTGCCGCGAGCAGCAACAGCTTCTTCACGTCTCTCCTCCTTCGCTCGTCTAAACGATTGGTTCCGAACTCGGTGCGCTCAGGCGCCGATCTTCCTCTCATTGACTCCGGCCTAATTTGTCTTGAGCTTCGTGACAAAGGCGTCGGTGAAGCCGCCTGCGAAAGCGGACTGGAAAGCGTGCGCCGTGGTCGGAAAGCCCGAGCCCGCGCCCCCAGTGACATACGCGTGGTCGCCTTCGCCGGCGATTCCGTCTCCCTCGTCGTAGTCGCTGCCGCCGAGGTACGTCGAGTAATCGAGTGACGAGCCGTCCCTGCCCAGCCTCGTGAAGAAGGCATCGAAGAAGCCGCCGAACACGGGTTGGGCGGCGCCCGCGGTCGTCGGGAAATCGTCCTCGCCGGGGCCGCCCTCGTTGGAGCCGGTCAGTCCCGTCACATAGGCTCGGCCGCCTTCGACGGCGATCGCATGACCACCGTCGTTGCTGTGACCGCCGAGGTACGTCGAGTAGGCGAGGGAGTTCCCGCGCCTGTCGAGCTTCGTGACGAAGGCATCGCGGAAGCCGCCTCCGTAGGCCGGCTGGAAGGCGCCCGGCGTCGTCGGAAAATCGGTCGAGCCGGTGATCCCGGTCACGAAGGCGTCGCCGCCCTCAAGGGCGATTCCGACGCCGTGATCGCCGCCGCTGCCGCCAAGGAACGTGGAATAGCCGAGCGCGGAGCCGTCCTTCGCGACCCCGGTCACGAAGGCGTCGTCGTCGCCGCCCGCGTAGGTCTGCTGGAAGGCCCCGGGTGTCGTCGGAAAGTCGCTCGAGCGCGTCAGCCCGGTGACGTACGCGCGGCCGCCCTCGATTGCGATGCCGTCGCTCTCCTCCTCGTCGCTGCCGCCGATGAGGGTCGAATCGACGAGCCCCGAGCCGTCCTTCGCCAGCTTCGTCACGAAAACGTCGAGGGCACCGCGGTTCGTCCGCTGGAAGGCGCCTGGCGTCGTCGGGAAGTCTGGCGAGTCAGTGGGCCCGGTGACGTACGCGTTTCCGCCCTCGACTGCGATGTCGTTGCCTTGCTCGGAGCCGCTACCGCCCAGGTAGGTCGAGTAGACAAGGGCCGAACCGTCCTTCGAAAGCTCGGTCACGAAGGCATCTCCGCCGCCGCCGCCGCCGAACGTCCTTTGGAAAGCCCCGGACGTCGTCGGGAAGTCGGTCGAGAAGGTGTTGCCTTCGACATACACCCGTCCGCCCTCGACGGCGATCCCGTTGCCGAGGCAATCGATGTCGCTGCCGCCGAGGAATGTCGAGTAGACGAGATGCGAGCCATCCTTCGAGAGCTTGGTCACGAAGACGTCGAGCGGATAGTCGCCGCCCTGGTTATGGGTTGTCTGGAAGGCGCCCGGCGTCGTCGGGAAGTCGTCCGAGGTGGTGCAGCCGCTGACGTAGGCGTAGCCCCCCTCGACTGCGATCGCGCTCCCGCCGTCGTCGCCGCCGCCGCCAAGGTAGGTCGAGTACTCGATGCCCGGATCGATGACGAGCGGCCGGCTCGAGTCGTAACGGCCGAGCGCGAAACCGTACCCGCTCCTCGTGCGGAGCGAGTAGGCGGTGGCGATCGGGATTCTCATTCCGCCGACAGGCTGATAGCTGAGCGGGCGTGCGTCCGTCAGCGTGCCGAGCGGCGTCGCGATCGCAAGCGCGCCGGCTCGCGTGAGCGAGAGGCCGCCTGATCCCCGGTACGCGAGCCGAATCGCGCTCGGGTCGGCTCCGGGCTGGAGGTAGAACTCGTACTTGAGCCGGCCAGGCTCGCCACGCAGGTGCAGGTCGATCCCTGGCCAAAGGCTCCGGTACACGAGCTCGCGGTAGGTCGGCAGGCTCGTCCGCCAGTGCGTCGGATCGCGGCCGATCAGGTAGTTGACCTTGCGCGGGAGCTTCGTGCGCGCCTCGAGCCTCACACCGGGGTTGGCGCGCACGAAACGGAGCGAGAGCGCCGCGCCCCTGCTCTGCCGTGCAAGCGAGAGTCCAACCTGCTGTCGCGTGAACGCGAACGCGTAGCCCGCTCCCTGCGCCACGTAGCGCAACTCGCGGCTCCTGAACTGGCCGGCGTTCGGCACGAAGGTCGCCGGAAGCTTTGCGTGACCGTTGAAGTCTCTCTTCTCGTGCGCGCTTGCGTTGCGCGCCGGCGCAGACATGGCCAGCGTGGCCACGAGAAGCACGGCGAGCGGAGCCGCCGCCAAGCGGGAGATGCGAGATGACAGGGCAGCTGACATCGAGATCGGCCTCCTTATCCGACGGCTGAGACGCTACGAGCCCGGAGGTGCCGATCGCTTCGGGGAAGACCCTGGACCTTCCAGCGCACGAACTGAGACCAATTAGTGGAGCCCCGGCGTTGTTTCATCGCCCGCTCCTTCGTACCTTCTGAATCATGTTTGTCGGGCGAGAGGTCGAGCGAGCGCAGATCGAGCACCTGCTTCGAGAGGCACACGAGGGTCATGGCTGCGCGCTGCTCGTCCGTGGAGAAGCCGGCGTGGGCAAGACGGCACTGCTCGAGCAGGCCTTGGAGGGCGCAGCGGGCTTCCGTATCCTGCGTGCTCTCGGCGTTGAATCCGAAGCCGAGCTCCCTTTCGCGGCAGTGCACGAGCTCGTCGCTCCGGTCGTCGACCTCATCGACGGCCTGCCGGACCCGCAGGCGAGGGCGATCAAGGCTGCGCTCGCGCTCGAGGACACCGAGAACCCCGGTCGCTTCTCCGCCTATGCGGCGACGCTCGGGCTGCTTGCAGCAGCGGCCTCGGAACGGCCTCTCTTCTGTGCGGTAGACGACGCGCACTGGCTCGACCAGGCCTCGGCCGAGGCGTTCGCCTTCGCCGCGCGGCGGATCGAACACGACCCGATCGCGATGGTGTTCTCGACCCGCGATCCTTCGCCCTCGTCTTTCTCGGCTCCAGGGCTGACGGAGCTTCGCCTCGGCGGACTGCCCGACGAGGACGCGAAGGCCCTGCTCGCGGCCAAGGCTCCTGCGCTCTTGCCGAGCGTCGTCAAGCGGCTCGTCGAGACGGCGGCCGGTAATCCGCTCGCGCTGCTGGAATTTGCCGCAAGCGTGGCGCAGACTGATGCGGGCGGCGAGCCTCTCCCGGTCGGCGAGGCGATCGAACGCATCTTCTTGGAGCGGTCGTTGCCGCTCTCCGCGGACGCGCGGCGCGCGTTGCTACTGGCCGCAGCCTCTGATCCCGCTGAACCGGAGGCGTTGTGGTCTGCGCTTGACTCGGAGGGAGTTTCGGCCGAGTCGATTGCCGAAGCGGAGCGGGCTGGATTGCTCGTGCGCGGCCGGCGGCTCGACTTTCCCCACCCGCTGGCTCGCTCCGCGATCTATCAATCGGCGCCTCCAGGCGAGCGCAGAGCCGCCCATCGCGCCCTCGGCCTCGCGACTGGCGATCCGGATCGGCGCGCCTGGCATTTGGCGAAGGCCGCGCCGGGACCGGACGAGGAGATCGCTACCGCACTCGAGAAGGCCGCAAACCGTGCGCTCCGGCGTGCAGACGTCTCGGCCCACGCTGCTGCTTTGGAGCGCGCTGCGTGCCTCACGCCGGAGGAGGGCGCGCGGGCCCGGCGTCTGTTCGGGGCGGGCCTCTCGGCCGAGGCCGCGGGACAGCTCGAGTGGGCCGAACAGCTCGTCGCCGAAGCGGCGGAGCTGACGCCCGATAGGGAACTACGTGCCGATGCGGTGGCGCGGCGCTCGTACCTTCTTTTCGACCGCGGCGAGTTCGATCGTGCGCTCGAGCTGGCGACGGCCGAAGCCGAGCGGTTCAGCGGATCGACTGCCGCCCGCCTCCTCACTGCGAGTGGCGCGGTGCATGCGCTCGTGCACCTGCTCAACATTCCGGCTGCGCGCACGATGGCCGAACGCGCGGCCAAGCTGGCGGGTGCAGCTGCGTACGAAGACCTCGACCTCTGCCACATGCTCGCGTGGACCTGGCAGCTCTCCGGCGACACGCACCAAGCGCTCGCCCTGGCGCGGGAGTGCGCGGAGCGATCCGATGTCGGCAGCGTCCTCGCAATCGACCTGGCAGGGCACTTCATCTTCCTCGAGGACTATGCGCGGGCACGGGCTCGCTTCGAGCTCATCATCGAGCACCTCCGGAAGACGCACGCGCTCGGGAACCTGGCTTACGCCCTCGACGTGCAGGCGCGCCTTGAGCTGGCAATGGGGCGCCCGGGGCCTGCGTACACGGCCTCGCTGGAGGCGATCCAGCTGACCGAGCCGCTCGGGAACGACGTTGCGCTGGCGTCGTCGCTCTCGTGGCTCGCGCTCGTCGAAGCAACCCTGGGACGCAGCGGGGACGCTCAGACCCATGGGCGACGATCGCTCCAGATCACGACGGATCGAGGCGACCGCTTCAACGAGGTGCGCGCCCGGGGCGCGCTGGGGCTCGACGCACTCGCGCGTGGAGACATGGCGGCTGCTGCCGGCTGGCTCGAGCCGGCGGCGCAAATGCTCGCCGACGGAGGCGTCCGCCTTCCGAATAGATTCCCGATCGACGGTGATCTGATCGAGACACTGGTTCGGTCAGGGAGGCGAGGCGAAGCGTCGAAGCAGCTCGATCGCCTGCTCGAAAACGCCGATTTGACGGAAAGCCGCTGGGCACACGCGGTCGGTGCGCGCTGCCGGGCATTGCTTGTGGACGATGCCGAGGCCGACGACGCGTTCGAGTCAGCGCTCGAGCTCCACGAGGTCGACTCGAACGAGCTCGAGCACGCGCGAACGCAGCTCGCCTACGGCGAGCGGTTACGACGGCTTCGGCGACGACGCGACTCGCGCGAACATCTGCACCGAGCGCTCGAGACGTTCGAACGGCTCGGCGCGCGACCCTGGGCCGAGCGGGCTCGCGCGGAGCTGCGGGCGACCGGCGAGCGGCTGCGTCCCCGCAAGCCCACGGCTCACGAGCGGCTCACCCCGCAAGAGCTTCGGGTCTCACTGGCGGCGGCGGAAGGCTTGACGAACAAGGAGATCGGCGCTCGCCTGTTCCTAAGCCCGAAGACGGTCGAGTTCCACCTCGGCCGCGCCTATCGGAAACTCGACGTGCGATCCCGCGCGGAGCTGATCAAGCTGTTCGCGGAGCAGGCCGCGCCGGCGGGACGCCAACCGGCGTGACGCGATGACTCGGGGCTGGCGCGATGAGTCGGTGACGACACGAGAGACAAATGCCGTGGTAAGGAACGGATCGATCATCCTCACGCAGCTCGCCGAGTTGCGCTTCGCTACCTCGCTCTGGACGCGAAAGGCCCCGTTTCCGAGGCCTTTCGCAGTAGCGGGGGCAGGATTTGAACCTGCGACCTCCGGGTTATGAGCCCGGCGAGCTACCTGACTGCTCCACCCCGCGTCGCTGCGCCCAGTATAGCGGCACCCGAAACGAGCACGAACGTGAAAGCGGTCGCTGCGGACGCCTCCTACGTTGGGCGAAATCCAGCTCGGAGGTGCAGGAATGTCCAAGCGGAAATGGCTCTCGGTCGCCCTGGTCGGGCT
>Ga0207702_10002050_pt1 | contig 19502 bp, 19 predicted proteins | sample KBSCornC62_FD_184302 | JGI IMG/M metagenome (GOLD analysis project Ga0207702, IMG submission 184302) | Corn rhizosphere microbial communities from Kellogg Biological Station, Michigan, USA - KBS Corn C6-2 (SPAdes) (version 2) | ecosystem: Host-associated > Plants > Roots > Rhizosphere > Soil ...
CCATGTCCGCAAGGGTGAGCGCGGCACGATCATCTACTATGCCGATCGCTTCACGCCGAAGCATGAGGAGGAACGCGCCCGCGACGAGGATCGCGAGGCGCGGCAGGTCGCATTCCTCAAGCGCTTCACTGTCTTCAATGTCGACCAGTGCGAAGGCCTGCCCGAGCGGTTCGCACCCATTGTTGCTCCTGGGGTGGAACAGGAGCTGATCCCGGCCGCGCATGATCTCATTCGCGCCACCGGCGCTGATCTCCGGATCGGCGGAGGCGAAGCTTATTATGCACCCCAGGCGGACTTTGTCTGCGTGCCGCCGCAGCAGGCCTTCCACGAACCGATTAACTGGTATCGCACGACCCTGCACGAGCTTGGTCATAATGCCGCGACCCGGATTATGCCGCGCGGCGTCGAAATGGCGCGGTCGGCGGCATGATCACGCGCTTCCAGTTCGGCATAATCTTCATTGCTCCAGCAACTTGGAGCATCACGATTATGACCGACGTATTGACTGAGGCGGGAACCGCACGAGCGGTGCTGCTCGCCAACTTCGACGACTATCTCGTCAAGCAGCGCGGGCTGAGCGCGCGAACGATCTATCACACGCTGCGGTTCGCCAACCGGTTCCTCGATCATCGCTTCGGTGACGGCGCGATCAATCTCCCGAACCTTCGCCCCGCCGATGTCATCGGCTTCATCGAGCATGTTCTGGCGGCGGGACGCCGCGACAAGACGGTTGCGACACATGTTCGCATTTTCCTCCAATATCTGTTCGGGCGTGGGGCGACGGCCACCAATCTGGCGCTGAGCCTTCCCAAGACGGCCAAGCGATGGGACGCGCGGCTTCCCCGGCATCTGTCGCCGGAAGGGGTCGAGGCGGTGCTGGCTTCGGCGCGGGGCAATCCGCGATACGGTGCCCGCGACTACGCGATGTTGCTGATCATGGCGCGGCTCGGCCTGCGCGCGGTCGAGGTCATCGCGATCCAGCTCGACGACATCGACTGGCGCGCTGGCGAACTGACGGTGCGCGGCAAGGGCCAGTTGCACGACCGCATGCCAATCACGCCGGAGGTCGGTGATGCGCTGAGCACGTACCTGCGCGAGGAACGTGGCCCGGCGACCTGCCGGACCCTGTTCGTTACGCACCGCGCGCCGTATCGACCGTTCAAGGACGGGCAGATCGTCAACGCGATCCTCAAGGAGGCGTTGAAGGCGACCGGACAGAAGCCGGTGACGCCCTATGTGGGATCGCACCTGCTGCGTCATAGCCTTGCGACCCGGCTGGTGAATGCAGGCGCCTCGCTCGACGAGGTCGGCGACGTGCTGCGGCACCGCTCGCGCTCGTCGACCATGATATATGCCCGGCTCGATATCGACGGGCTGCGGTCCATCGCGATGCCCTGGCCGGTGGCGGGAGGCGCGCAATGAGCCTCGCACCACACCTCGACCGCTATCTGAGCGTTCGTCGCAAACTCGGTTACGATCTGCGCACGAGCGAGCGCATCTTGCGCCGCTTCACACGCTATGCCGATGCCGAAGGCGCTGCCTACATCGACACGGGGCTGTTCCTGCGCTGGCACGCCACGCTGGCGGAGGCGACCGGCTCGACCCGTGCCACGAGGCTCCGCGTCGTGCGCCTGTTCGCTCAATGGCTGAGCGGCTTCGATCCGGGACACGAGGTGCCGCCGCAAGGCTTGTTGCCCGACTCCACCAAGCGGCCTCGCCCGCACATCTATAGCGAAATCGAGGTCGGCGCGATCATCGCGGCGGCCAGTGAACTGCCATCGGTCTATGGCCTTCGCGGGCTGACCTGCTCGACGCTGTTCGGACTGATCGCGGTCACCGGCCTTCGTATCAGCGAGGCGCTGACGCTCGACCGCGACGATATCGACATCGACCATGATGTGCTGCGCGTCAGACGCGGGAAGCTTGGTCGAGAGCGGTTGCTGCCGCTCAACCGGAGCGTCGTCGCGCAGCTGGTCGCCTATCTTGCCGAGCGGGATCGGCTGATAGGCCATCCGGTCGAGCCGTTGTTCGTCACCGACAAGGCGACAAGGCTTACCGACTGCTCTGCTCGCTACAACTTCGCGCAGGCATGCCAGCGGATCGGCATGCGATCCCCGCAGCTGTATCAGCGGCATGGCCGGGGACCACGCATCCACGACCTGCGCCACACCTTCGCGGTGCGCACGATGATCAACTGGTACCGCACTGGCAAAGACCCGGCGCGCGAGATGATCCGGCTGACGACCTATCTGGGCCATACCGATCCCTCCAACACATACTGGTATCTGGAAGCGGTGCCGGAACTGCTGGGTCTGGCGATGGCGCGCGCGACCGTGACCGCTGGGGAGACGGCACGATGAGCGCCGCCGCCTTGCCCGCGCTGATCCAGCGCTTCTTCACCGACCGGCTGTGCACACAGCTTGAGGCGAGCCGCCATACGGTCGCCGGCTATCGCGACACGTTCCGGCTGTTGCTTAGATATGCGAGCGCCCAGCACGGCAAGCCGCCGGTCAAGCTCACGGTCGAGGACATCGACGCCGATCTGGTCGCAGACTTCCTCGTCCACACCGAGACCGCGCGCGGCAACAGCGCGCGCAGCCGCAACACTCGGCTCGCTGCTATCCGGTCGTTCTTCCGCTTCGTCGCGATGACCGACCCGACCTGGCTGCTGCACTGCCAACGCGTGCTTGCCATGCCCAACAAGCGCTACGTGAAGCGTACGGTGACGTTCCTCGATGCCGATGAGATAGCGGCGTTGCTGGTGGCACCAGATCGCTCGACATGGGCGGGACGGCGCGACCACGCACTGCTCCTGCTCGCGGTCCAGACCGGTCTTCGGGCATCGGAACTGGTCGGCCTGCGATGTGGCGATGTTGTGCTGGGAACCGGCGCGCACATCCGTTGCATGGGCAAAGGCCGGAAAGAGCGCGCCACGCCGCTTCGTCGCGATACGGCCAAGCTGCTGGCCGCGTGGATCGGCAACGACAAAACCGACGACAAGCCGCTGTTCCCGTCGATCCGGGGCGAACGGCTGAGCCGCGATGCGTTGGAGCATCTGGTCCGCAAGCATTGCCTGACGGCGACGCGGACGTGCCCCAGCATCGGCGCGAAGCGGGTTACACCGCATACGCTGCGCCACAGCAATGCGATGGACCTGCTGCACCACGGTGTTGATCCAGCGGTGATCGCGCTCTGGCTTGGTCACGAGAACGTCGAGACCACCCAGATCTACATCCACGCCGACATGCGGATGAAGGAGAAGGCGCTCGCCCGCGTCGCCGCTCCGCCCACACCGTTAGGCCGGTTCCGGCCCGACGACACTCTCCTCGCGTTCTTGGAAGGGCTCTGATTATGCCGAACCGTCGCGCGTCCGATGGCCAGAAAACCAACCTCAAACAGGGGCCGCGCGGCATAATCCGGGTCGCGGCATTATGGGTCAGTTCATGAAGGCAGGTGCGATAATAGTTGATCTGCTCGAAGAAGGCGGGTTGCGGCGGGACCTGCACGAAATCATGGGCAGGGACATAAAAAGCCTTGTCGCCTCCGATGCGGAAATCGACGCCGCTCGCCGCGATCACGGCCTCGGCGACCGGCACGATCTCGCGCTCGGGCAGCGGCGCGGGATCGGCGGCGAGGCCGGGGCGCAGCCCTTCGCACTGCGCGACGTTGAACACGGTGAAGCGCTTGAGGAACGGGATAGTCTTGGCGTCGCCACCCTCGCGCTCGACGCGCGCTTTCTCACCTTCGGGAACGAAGCGGTCGGCATAGACCACGGTCGTGCCGTGCTCGCCCTTGCGCACCGCGCCGCCCGCCTCGATGGCCTGTTTGAAGGTCAGCCAGCTTTGCGACGGCCAACCCTGTTCGATCACCGCGCCCCACAGGATCAGGACATTGACGCCGCTGTAATTGCGGGCGGTCAGCGCGTTACGCGGGAGGCCGGGGCCGGTGCCTCCGCTGCGGCCCCAAGGCTGGACCCAAGGGACGCGGCCCGCCTCCAGCTCTGCGACGATGCGACGAGTCACCTCGTCATAAAGGTTCGCGCGGGGTTCGGCGGGGGTATTGGAAGGCTTGGCGGTAGTGCGCATCGGCTCGTCTCCATATCCCGCCCAAAAACCACACGGCCTCCCCGGAAGAGCGGGGGATGGGCGGCACCGAGCGACCAGAGAGGCCCGAAAGAGCGGGTGGCGGCACCGTGAGGGCGCAATGCAATGGAGCACCCCGAAGCGCAGCGAAGGGGTTGCCGCTGCCCGCGGCGGGCCTAGCCGGGAGCGCCGCCCGAGCCCGCTCGACCGGGAGAGGCCACAACGACGCCGCCGCGCCCACAAGGCGCGGCGACTGTCAGGCCGGGCGCATGCCCGGCCACCGCCAGCCGATCGTCACCGGCAGGCCGAGACCGCAGGGCTCGGCAGAGCTTGGTGAGCGTGAGCGAGCCTAGCGCCGTAGAGCGGCGGTCGCGGGACGGCGAGCCGCGATGCACCGCGCCGTCAGGCGCGCGCAGAAACGCACTCTTGGAAGGGGCCGGCCGGCGCGGCGGCGTGCGCGCGGGCCTGGGGGCCAGCCGCCGCCGCGCCCCCCGGATCCGCCAAGTGTGCGACGCGGGCAAATCAAAAAACATGCGACCTCTGGCGACCGCGCAGCGGCGCCAGTGTGCGCTCATCAGTTCCCGCGTTCGACTGGCATCGCTGACGTCCCGCGAGGCGCCAGTCTGGCCAACTTAAGCGCCCTCTGGATCGAGCGCTCCTGGTTCAGCCTGTTCCGCGCTTCGCCGACGGGCGACGCTCTCGAGATAAGCTGGAACGCCGTCATAGGATGGTATGTCGTCGGCCTGGTTCTGGATCAGCGTCCCCGACCACAGGATGTTGGTCGCATAGTGCGACCGGCAGATCTGCTCGCCATCGGCGTCGACCCAATGCGTGGCCTCGGGAAGCAAGGCTTCGGGGAGCGGGTGTTTGGCGAAGGGGTTGTGGAAGATCTCCAGCTCCGCGCACCACGGCTCATAGCCCTGCGGCCAAAGCCCCCGATATTCGTCGCTGGTGACGTCGAGCGAAAACTTGATCCCGTCGAGCGCAGCCGGCCGACGATCGAAGAATTTCCCGTAACGGACGTAACGCAGGCCATGATCAGGCGCGCCGGCGGAGACCGCCAGCCGATTGAATTTGCCGAGCGTGCAGGCGTTGGTGAAGATCACCGCCGATAGCTCGGCATGAGCATCGTTGCAGAACAGACCGGCCGGAAAGCCTGACGCGCCGCGCAAATGGCTGGCTTCTCCCTCAATCGCGATACGCTCGCCGTCGACCTCGATGACGTGGGCGCTCATGCCATAAAGATAGCCGAGCAATGCCTCGCGGCTCCACATCATCGAAGCAGGCGCATGGAAATCGGCCAGCGCGATCGCGAAGGGCATGCCCGCGACATGCGGCATATCCGCATAGCCGCGCTGGAGCTTGCTTCCGAGCGTCTTGGCGAAGCGCAGCGCGGCCGCCCCAAAGAACAGGTCGGCAGGCTCCTCGGGCTGGAAGCTAGGGCGGGCGTTGACCGGCTCGAAGCGCTCTTGCGGATTGGCGGTAACGGCCTCGACCCAGGCGACGCCGCCCCTCCGGTTCTCGATCCTGAAATCGGGCGATTCGACCGGTTGGGTCACCAGCAATCCCTGCTCGCGAAAGCTTGCCAGCAGCTGTGCCTCCCAAAGCCGCGTGTGGAAATTCTCGGTCTGGCAGTCGGCCGCCCAATTGGCATCGGGCCGCGGTAGCGACAGATAGAGCTGATTGAGCAGCCAGGCGACATTCTGGTGGCTGCGGGCGGTGAGCAAGCGGAAAATCTGGCTCGGCTCGCGCCCCTGGAGATCGTGCAACGCGGTTCGCCGCTGCACGCCGGGCGGCACCGGAAGCGGCGACCGTCCGACCTCAAGTTCGACCTCGGCTAGTGCCGTTGCCGCGGCAATGTCGGGCTGAGGGACATTGTCGTGGGTGACCGCCCAGACGCCATCGGTGCGCCGGCGCATCACGATCAGGCCGATGCTGCCGTCCTCGGCATGACGCGTGACGATCGCGCACGCCTTGCCATCGTCCGACTGCCACGCCTCGAAGGGCAAGCGCTCGCCGAAACCGTGTCCGCGCGGCAGCGCCAGCGCGTAGACGTCGAACATGCCGCGGCCGAGGGGTCTCATCTCGCTTCGGCGATCGCAGCGACGGCTTCGCCCGGCGGGAAATGCGCCAGATGATAGCCGCCGACATGCGAAATATACTGGCCGCGATAGCCGATCGCGGTGAGCAGGAAGCGCACGACCAGCTCGCGCACGATCGTCATATGATCCCATAGGTCGGGGCCGTCCTCGGTCGCCGGATGGTGACCGCTATGGACGATGGCGTTGCGCGCCTTGATCGCCTGGCCGATCTGTTCGTCGCCGATCCCGTCGAGCGGCACGTTCCAGCGCGCCGCCAGCAGATGGAGTTTGCGCCGCAGCGGGCGTCGATTGAGGTCGAGCAGCTTTTCGCCCAGTTCCTCACGCGCCGTCGCCGCCCGGTCTGGTGACCATCGTTCGAGGCAGGCCTGGATCGCTGCGCGCAACAGCTTTCGCGTTTTGTCGAACTCCCGCCGGGGCTCGATCAGCGCTTCTTCCTCGGTGAGGTTGGAATCGATCAGGTTCTCGAGCGCCGTCATCGCATTGACGAGCCGCACTTCGTTATAGGTCGTGGCCATCGCGAACCATTCGATCGCAAAGAACAGGTTCTTCACGTCGATCGGCGGATCGAAGAAACTGGCGATCGCTGCATCAAGCACCGGCTGGAGATTGAGCTTGTGGAACACGCGCATCACCGGCGCGTGCTGGCGGGTTTGCGACAAAATTTCGATTTCGTGCGTGTCGCCGGCCGCAAATTCGAGAATCGGCGCCTGCAGCATGGTCGATGCCGCCAACGACAGGATGCGGCGCAGATGCTCGACAAACTTCTCGGCTTTCGCGCGCCAGGCGTCGATATCGGCGGGCGGTTCGGCAGCCTCGATCAGGATCCAGCCGGTGAGCCGATCAGGCTCGCCGAGCTTCGTCTCGCCCGCGACCTGGATCGCACCGAGCGGGCATTCCGCGTGGAGCGCCGGGAAGCATTCGAAGCCCTTCAGATGCAGCTTGAGCACGGGCCGGCCGCGCGCGGTATCGAGCGTCCTGAAATACTGGACCTTGCCGCATTCTCCGCGCGGCTTCGACCAATGCCGGTTGTGGATACCGCTCCAACGCTCGCTGAGGCTGTTGAACGAAAGGCTCTCGCTCTCGAAGCGCAGCCCATTGGCGGCAATGCCGCTCAGTACGAACTCGGCGACGTCGCTCCGGTCCTGAAAACGCTCCCGGACGAACCAGGTGGCCTTGGTGATCCGGAACGCGTGAAGATCGAGTTCGACCTCACCGTCTTCGCCGATGCGCGCCTTGAAGCGCACCGGCATCGCCTTGTCGCCATCGCTGAGTGTTCCGCTGAAGCGTTGAAAGCTGCGCAGGTCGTCCTTGGCCGGTTTACGGGTCTTGCTGATGCGGCGGGGCATCGCCGGATAGTGAGGGCTTTTCGCTCACCGGCCAAGCGCTTCCGGTGCACGGCGGTTGCCCAACCTTTGCTTCATGGCCGGGCGACACCCTCCTATGAGGGGGCATGATCGACGCAGTCCAACAGCTTGTGCAGCCGCCCCATCCCGGCGGCCGGATGTTCGTCTACAAGGAGCAGGAGCGACCGGGTGGCGGTCCGCTGCGCACGATCGCGTTTACCGATGTCGACATCCGGCCGCGAACCTATGAGGAACTCGCAGCGGCAAAGCTCCATGCCGGCATCACGATCCCGCTCGAAATGTACAACGGACGGATCGTCGACACCGATGTCGAGGGCGTCGACACCAGCAAATACGCCCATATCACCTCGACGCTGGTCAGCCCGTTCACCTCGAAAGCGATCGGTCTGGTGCGGGGCGGCTGGCTGCCGTCGGCGCTCGCGGCGACGCGGGAGACGGCGGTTATCTTCCCCGATCGCAATATCATCACCGAGATCGCAGGGCGGTTCGACGGCGGGAAGAAGGTCGGCCGCGAGCCGGATTTCCTCGACCTTTTCGAGGACGATCCCGTTCGCATCAATCCACTGCTGTTCGCGATGGAAGGCAATAATCGGGCGCTGCCAGAACCGGATGCGGCACGCGCCCAGCTCGAAGAGGCAGTGGAGAAACTTCGCAAGGCGTTGCCCGCGGCCACGCTGATGGTCGGGCCAGGATCGATCGACGGCCTGCTTGGGCTGATCGAGGATGTTCGCCCGGGCATGGCGCGCAAGCGGGCGTTCCTGGGCCGTGTCGCGCCCATCCTCGCTTCGCCGGTCGCGCGCCGCGATGTCGACCGGCGATGGCAGGAAATCCTGACCGCCGCGCAGGATTGCGGCGTTGTGCAGGCCTCGCTGGCGGTGCTCGCCGTGCTCAGCACGCTCGTGAACCCGGGGCGCTGCGCGGCGAAGAACCTGTTCAAGTTCCACGCCGCCTATAGCGATGCCGACGCCTATAACGCGCTGTCGGATCTGCAGGCGCTGGACCTGCTGCTCTATAGCCTGGCCTTCTTTCCGGACATGCATACCCAAGTCTGCACCGCCGATCGCAACTTGGCCCTGTTCTGGGTTGGCGCCGGCGCCTCAGACATCGCCCGCACCGGCGACGGTATTCGCTTCACGCTGACGCCACACGAGGCCGTCCTTCCCGATGGCTATGCCGAGCGCTGGGCCGCCGAGGTGGGTGCGGCAAAGTGAAGATATATTGCCGCTGAAGTCGCTTCGAGACAAAAAACCAGCATGGCGCACAGCACGGCCGCGTTGCCCCACGACGCTAGATAGAGGCCGACGTGCCATTCCATCGCTGATTCGGTACCAGAAGAGATCAAACCGAAAGGTCAGACTCGTGGCGTTGGCCCAGGCACATGGAGACGACGGCTGGTATGTCCGCGATTTGGGTGCGGGTCAGGGCTGCCAGCTTTGGCGGATCACGCTTGGAACGGCGACGCGCATGGGCGTTACCAATGCCGAAGGTGGTCCGGGAAGCTATTATGCGGCTGAGCCGGGCGAGACGATCTGGGCGTGCCTGCGCCGGCAGACGCCTTGGCTCGACGGCATGGAAGACCCTGGCCCCTTTCGGCGCACGGTTCGCTGCCCCGGCGCCTATCATCGCCGCATTGCCCGGCCGATCTTGTCGATGGACCCGCAGACATTATGGCTACCGAACGCCGCCGGTGAACAACGTTATGTCACCGGCGCGCAGAACCAGCTCGGATCATTGATCGACGATCTCAGGTCCATTTGTCGCGTGGTGCAACCTGCGCCCGGGACGCTTTCGGTGCACGGCCATGAGATCCGCAACCTGCTGATCCTGGCGGCGACGGAAGTTGAAATGCATTGGCGCGGCATTCTGGTGGCCAACGGCCGGACCGCCAAGTTCAATACGAACGAATATGTGAAGCTGGCCGATGTGCTCGGACTGCCAGCCTTCACGGTACGCTTTCACCCCTGTCCGGACATCGACCCGTTCACGCCATTTGCGCTTTGGGAGGCGGCGGATCCGACCAACTCGTTGCCATGGTTCTCCGCCTATCATGGCGTAAAGCACAATCGCGAATTCGAGTTCGAGCGGGCAAGCCTTGCCAATGCGTTCACCGCAATTGCGGCGTGCGCGGTGCTGCTCGTGGCGCAATTCGGACACCAGGCGCTGACGCCGGAGCTCAAACGATTTCTCGACGTAGAGGCACCGGAATGGCCGGTCGAGGAAATGTATATCATGCCACAGACGGACGAGGGCTGGACGGCGCAACCGCATCCCGCGCTCATCTGAGGGAGACACGCTTGCCTTATCGCGCGCGCAGCGACGGTAGGATCGCTGTCACCATCGACAGCAATGTCTGGAATCTGTTCCACCGATTGGATGTGCGGCTGTCGGTCGAACTCCCGAAGGACCGGTTTCTGCTGTTCGTCCCGAGGCAGATCGAGATCGAACTCGCAGCGATCCCGGACCGCCCCGACAAGGAGGCGCTAAGGGCCTATATCGCGCGTGAAATGGTGAACAGCGCGATCAGCGTGACGGCGGTGTTCGGGTTCGCGCGGCAGGATGGCGGCCCCCAGCGCCATGGCGGCTTTGGGTTCGGCACCTTCCAGTCCGAGGACGAGCGCGCATTCTACGCGGCCATCCGCGAGCCCTACCTGCTCGATCAACCGGCCAGGAACAGCGGATTGACCAACAATGAAGGCGATGCGGCGGTAGCCGCCGCGTCGCTATCATCCGTGGTGCTGACGCTCGACAGGAAAACCGGGCCGCTACGCGCCGCACTCGATCATGGCGGCAAGGTGCTTGATATGACCCCGTTCGAAGACTCGGGCCTCAGTCTTGCCGGCTATGTCGCGCGCTATCACGAGGGAAGCTGACGCCGGCGACTCTTACGGACGGGCTTCAGCCGGAGTCACCGATCCCATGTTGAGCCGCACAAAAAGACCCCCTGCGCCGGCTCGATCGCTGGGTTTGCCGAACGATGCCGATCGCAAGGCGAAGAAAAGTGCTGTCGTCGGCGCCGTTTGCGAAGGGCTTGGCCGCGTCGCCGGCACGCCGCCTACCGATACTAGGTAGGCACGGGTTTCTTCGGGTAATGTCCGCCCCGTCGCGAGATAGGCGACATATCGCGCGGGTCCGGCGTTGTAGGCCGCGAACAGGCCGGGATAACCGAAGCGGTCATACATCAGCCGGAGATAGGCGGTCCCGGCGAGAATGTTGTCGCGTGGATCGTGCGGATTGCCGCCAAGTCCAAGCTCCGCGCGCATTTGTGCCCAAGTGCCCGGCATGAGCTGCATCAGTCCCATTGCACCGGCACGCGATGTGATCGGTCGGCCATCGAGCATGGTCTTGCCTCCGCTCTCGGCGCGCATGATCTGCTCGATCCATTGGGCGGGAATGCCGAACTTGGTGGAGGCCTCGGCGATGTAGGGGCGCCAGCGCACGACCTGATCGGCATGCGCCGGCGTGGCCGCCAGTAATGCGAGCGCGATGGCGAGCGATCTCAGCGCGCCCACAGCAAGGTCGCCTTGCCGACGATGTCGCCGCGTTTGGTCGGTCCGAAATAGCGCCCGTCGAACGAGGCCGGGCTGTCGGTCATCAGCAGGAACATCGCGCCCTGCCGAAGCGTGACGCATCCGATCCACCACGGCATCGGCCGACCTACACCGTCGCGGACCAGGCGCCGGGCGACCCGGCGGCCATTGACGAAGATTCGCGGCCCAAGCGCGCAAACCGTGTCGCCGGGCTCGGCCGTGATCCGTTTCACGAGCGGCACATTGATGGGCAGATAATGCCGGCGCGCGGCGAAATCGCGGGCAGCTGCGGGCGGCCAGGCGATCACCATGTCGCCGGTTGCGAGGTCGGTACCGCTGACACGATAAAGTCCGGTCGGCGCGCTCGCGCTCACATTCCAGACGAGAAGCGGATGCGGCGGGAGAGCGATCGTAGCGGCGAGCGCGGCCGCGAGCCCAGCAATTGCGAGACCGCGACGCGCGAGCCGCACCCGGCGCGATCGGGCGGCACGTAAGCTCTGGCCCCAGCGCGCCAGCGCGACGGCCGCGGTGTGGCGCTCAATCATGATCGAGCTCCCCGCGGACACCGAGCGACCAGCTATCGAGATCGTCGATATGATAGCGGATATGGCGGCAATGGCGCCGGAAGCGCGGGCCGGTGCTGGCGCTGCGATGCTCCTGGAGCGTTCGCACTGAGACCCCGAGATAATGCGCGGCCTGTTCGGGGCTCAGGAAGGGGGAGCCGCGCAGCGCGAGGCGCGCGCGGGAAGCTTGATCGTCGTCGCTCATGGTCCAATCCGAAAGCATCGCGCCGCGTCACGCGGCGGATCAGTCGGACGGTGGCCCAGGAAAATACTTTCGGGGAGTGTCGAAAGCGTGCCCCGGCAAATCGACACACCCGGTGGCCACCGACATCAGCCTTGACGGGTCATTGCGTCACTCTTCTGTTGAACGCGACGAGGGCTGTTCCCAACCCCTCGCCGACAATCCATTTGGCGCGGTCCAGATGGGACCGCCAGCAGGCCTCGGCGCCTTCGCTGTTCAGATCGAGCCGCATCAGCGAGGTCGCGGCGTCACGCCAATCACGGCCGGCGTCGTCGGCTTCGAGCAAAGCGGCATAGAGCGCGAGGTTCTTTCGATCATAATCGACCACTTCCTCTCCGGCCGGAGCCAATGCCTCGATCATGCTCAATTGACCATCTCTCCCAACCTCGCTGACGAGTATACTCCGTGGATTGTCACTCGACTATGGCGTTCTTTTCGGCTGGTGGCCAGTCGAGAACATCTTGCCAAGAATCTGAAGCGCTTGCGGACCGTGAAGGGGCTGTCTCAGGAGGCGCTTGCGGATGCGGCGGGCATCGATCGGACATATGTCAGCGCGCTCGAGCGGCAGAAGTACAGCTTGAGCATCGACCGGCTCGACCAAATCGCTTCATCCCTCGGTGTGGCGCCACATGTCCTGCTGATGCCGGCGGCGCTAGTATCGGAGGATTGATCCGTTTCGGTCGATATCTAGATCGGGCGCCAGCATCTGCGTTAGCGGAAGCGGTACGGTCACATCGTCAGCACTCGAGGACGGCGCGCGGCCCAGCCCTAACCATCCGCTCGCCGGTGGCGACCATCCGTCGAACGCAAGATTTCCGGTGCTCGCCGCCGCCTGGCCAATGCCCTGGTCCGAGGATCAGATCGGCAACCTCCCTCAAGCTGGCACCGGTCTCACGCGCGTCGGCAGCGTGCAGCGCGTGAAGGCATCGGGCGAGCTGCAGGCGCGGATGGGGAGCGCCGGTCATCGCCATGAAGGCCCGGATTGCGTCAATGCGGGTCTCGAGGTGGGCATCATTCACCAAGTCGAAATGCAGGGAAACCGGGCCGGCTAATGCGGAGCCCTCGATGATGTCGAGCCGGGTGACGACGCCATTGCGCTCGATCAGCAGGTGCTCATGGACATGCCCGCGAAGTGCGCGAACGGCCGCGACCGCGCCATCGAAGGCATGTGCGTCACCCGGTCCGATCCTACCGGTTCGGGCGGCGACCACGCGCGGATCGGCGACCGCCGACCACATCGGCAGTACGCGGGCGCAGCTCTGGGCTGGGTCTTCAGGGAAAGTGTAGCCCCCAGTGCGCAACGAACGCGGAGTCTGCTACGGCGCCAGCATGCGGCGGTGCGCTCAAGCGAGCATAAGCGGCTCGATAGGCAGGGCTCCGACGCAGAACCTCCCAAGCGAGCGCGGATCGTCCGCGCCGCAGGATCGCATCGAAAGCATCGGGATCCGGCATCATCATCGCCGACCTCAGCCGAGTTCGCCCATCTGCGACCGCACGAATAGTGCGACAGATTCGGCCTGGTCGGGCCGAAGCGCGTCGATCGCAGGGAGATGCTCCGGCACATGGTCGCCGAGCAGGACCGACGGGCATTGCCCTTCGACATTGCCGAGGTTGGGGCGATGCTGGGCGTAGCCGACCAGCGCGGCCAGTTCCGGCGAGAAGTGACGCGCCACCTGGGGCGGATAGACCAGCCATTGCAGTTCGAACGGCTTGAGCCAACCAAGGCAATAGCTGATGACGATGCCCCGACGCGGTGCCGCGCTCGCATTGCCACCGCCGCCGTGGAGGGTCGAACCAAGGAAGATGAGGGCGTCGCCCGGTGCCATCGTCGGCACGATCGAATCCTCTTCGGCGAGGACCGGCACGTCCTGATCGAACTGACTTCCCGTCCACAGGCGCGTGCCCCCGTTCTCGCGGGTGAACGTGGTCAGCGGCCACATGACGTTGACGAGGTATTCGAGGGCGCCCTTCGGACCCTGCCACATATCCTGGTCGCGATGGGGAAGCTGCGGCAGGGCACCGGGATGGATCTCGATCGCCTGTGTGAGGTTGAGCGCGATCCGCTCGCACCATGGCAACAGCATCTGTTCGACGATCTCAAGAACCAGTGGATGCATCGCCAGCCGCTCGATCGCCGGTGACCGGGTCAGCAGCGACCCGAAGCGCTTGGTCCGTTCGCCATAGAAGGCACCCTGGCACAGCGGGGTCGCGGCAAAGCGAGGATCAAGGTCTGTTTCGATCCTGGCGATCTGGGTCGGATCGACGGCGCGCCCGAACACGCACCAGCCGTTGCGCGCGAGCATCGCGGCATGGCGATCGACCGCGGCGCTCACGCCGGCACCCGGTCGAGCACGGGGGAATAGACACCTGACCAGCCGAGCCGCTCTGGCGTGTCCGGCCGGACATGGATGAGAAAGGCGCCGATCGGCCCGCCCGGAATGCGCACCGCAGGTCCAAGCGGTTCGGCCTGCCAGCCCAGCGACAGCACTTCCTTGCGGAACGGGTCCGGGATGACGCCGGTATAGTGCTCGATGCCGCGTTCGAGCGCGACGTCGACCATCGCGGAGAAAAGCATGTTGCGCAGCTCACGGCGACGCTCGGCGCCGTGCCGCTGGGGCAGGCACAGGCGCGTGCTTTCCCAAGTCGCTTCGTCGACCGGCACGCCGAACGGGCAGAGGTGAGGAAAGAGCGTGCCGAGCATATGCGGCCGGATGCTCGGAAACAGCCGGATCGACGCCGCGTGCTCGCCGTCCTCATCGGCGACGATCAGATAGATCGCGTCGGCATTGTCGAACTGGTCGATTTCATACTGGCCATCGACCACCGGCACGTCCCAGCCGAACAGATCGACGAAGAGGCGTTTGCGGTCGGCGAACATGGATTGGAGGAGCGGCCGATTTTCGGGCGCGAGAGGGTTGTCGATAATATGGATCATGATGGGCTCCCGGTCGTGGTTTCCACGCACGAAGGAAGCAGCGACTAACCGGCCGAGATAGACCGAGCGATTACTCGGGTTGACGAGTCCGGAGTTCGTCCAATCCGATCTCCCCGGCGAGCACCGCGCCTACCACCAACTCGGTGCGATCATGCGCATCGAACAGGCGGCGAGCCTCGGTCATGTAGCCATCGACCGTACGTGGCGTCAGGCCGAGCGCACGGGCGATCTGTTTGTTCGAATAGCCGCGCCCCGCCAGAATAACGCAGTCGCGTGGACGTGGATGCAACCTTGGCAAGCCCGAGGCGATCGGCACTTCTCCCAATACAAGGCGCCGTGCGGCCTGGAACGCAAAGATGCCGATCATCTGTGCCGCTCCCAGATAACGGTACGCGCATTCGGGGCGGCGCGCGCCTGCGAAGGTACAGGAACCCATGCGATCGCCGAGCCGGACATAGGGCACGGTGATGCCTTCGTTCAGGCCTTCGCGCGCGCCCAGCTCGAAGCTGGCACGATCCTGATGGTCGAGCTGGATGATGCGGGAGAGATCGGACCAGAGGAAGGCACTATCGGCAAAGATGCAGCCCCGGATAACCGGATCACGGCGATAACGATGCTGCCCGATCAGGCGGTCGGCGATTGCCGCCGGATAGTCCTTGAGATCGACACGGTCAGGCCGCGACCCGCGAAGGTCGTCATGATGGATCAACGCATAGTGACGAAAGCCCATCGCGCTCGCGATGGCTTCCATCAGCGACACAAGTTCGTCTCGTGATGCTACCGTGCGGAGCGCCGCGATAACGCTATCGATCAGTGTCAGGCAGAACAGGTTTCTCGGCCACTCAGGATTAGACGGCATACTCTCACGTCCTTCTCCCCCCGTTCAATCGGTCGACAAACCGTCCCTGGCGGCAACCAAGTCGATTCTTTGGCACGGCACTTATTGCGCAGTCCTCCGGTCAACCCGTGGCGTCAGCTAAACCCGTCGCGTCAAACGCTGACCGCCGCTTCGAACGATTCAGCCGACGCCGTGGCGGACAGCCGCTGGTGCAATATTGCGAACGCGCCGACTGATATCAGCGACAGCATCATTAGGACGCAGCCCAAAGACGGCAGAATCTGCGCCGGCGACAGCAGGTAGCTGCTGACGGCCCCCACCAAAGCAGGACCCGCTCCCGCACCGATCCCAACGTTGGCGAACATGAAGAAGCCCGTCATCCGGCCGCGCATCGCCGACGGCGTGATCGTCTGCAGGAAAGTGGGCATCAACATGAGCATCATCGATGTCATCATCGTCATCATACCGACCACAGCGATGAAAGGCCCCGCACTCGCGGACGCCAAGCAGGCTATCGCGAGCAACAACAAAACGGACCCGATGGCGGTCATCGTCGCTGTCACCGGTCGGGTAGACGGGTGCCGGAACGCGCGATCCGCAATAAGGCCGCCCGTCAGACAGCCGAGTGTTCCACCCGCCAAGCCCACAGAACCTAGAGCTGAGGCAACTTGACCTGGAGACCAATTGAACGAGCGCGAAAGTATCAATGGTGACCAGGCAGTGATGGCATAATGGATGCCAACGATCGCCGTTGATGCGAGCGCGAAGACGAGATGCGAGCGCCCAGGGCCCCCGAGGAAGGTGAAAAGCCGGCTGGACGAGATTTCCCCGACATGGCCAGCCTTGCGGGTAGGATCGCGCAGCAGAACGAGACCGACGCTAACCGCGATTCCCGGCAACGCCGCCGCCGCGAACGCGACGCGCCATGCCGCGCAGTTGCCGAAAATCGGTAGAACGAGACGGCCTTCCGTGTCGCCAGCGGACAGAATCCATCCCGAAATCGCGGCAGCGCATGCGACGGAAACGGGCGCCCCGAGCGAGTAGATCAATGATGCGCGACCGAGCAACCGCTTCGGAAAAACGTCCGCCATCAACGAATAGGCACCTGGCGTCAGCGCTGCTTCGCCGGCGCCGACACCCATGCGGGCCACAGTCAGCAGCGCAAAGCCAGGCGCCAGGCCACATGAAAGGGTCATGGCGCTCCAGAAGGCGACCGCGCCCCCCATGACCTTCGTGCGGGAGAACCGATCGATCAGAACACCCATCGGCATCCCGGCCACCGCGTAGAATAGCGAAAAAGCGAATCCTTGCAGAAGCCCCAGTTGGAGATCGGTAAGCGCAAGGTCACTCTTCACTGCGGGAGCGACAAACGCGAGAATTTGACGGTCGAGCCCGGATAAAACATAGGCCAAAGCGAGGAAAAGGATGAGGAACCAGTCGCGCCGCCGCACGCGGTGCGAGGTGCCAGCTTCGGTCATTTCGCTAAGGTCTCGTCAGCAGGCGCGCAATCGAACAAGTGAGCGCGAGCTTGCAGCGCGGCGTCGAGCGCCGCAAGGAATGCCGTGATATCCTCGTCGGTTGTGACGAGAGACAGGGCTATCAGGCCACGCGGCGCGAAATAGATACCGCGTTCGAGGAGGTCAAAAAATAGCAGTTTCCGCCACGCCGCGACCGTCGCTGCGTTTCCATGCGGATGGATGTTCATGATCGAACCGAGGCCGGAGACTTGGAAGGGTGCGGCGTGTTGATCGAAACAGGCCGTCAGCCGCTCCCGAAGTTGGTCGCCTTTGCTGTTCATTGCGGACAGCGCGTCCGCGCTGAGCAAGGTTCGGCATGCCGTCAAGCCGGTCGCCATTACGAGACTGTTATTGTTGAACGTTCCCGAATGCGCCACTCCATCACCGCGCCGCGGGTCAAACATGTCCATGACGTCTGCGCGGCCACCGAAGCAGCCAAAAGCGAGACCGCCGCCGAAAAACTTACCCAGCGTCGTCAGGTCGGGATCGAGACCGAGTTGGGACTGGCGGCCGCCCACTGCCAGTCGGGCGGTCTGCACCTCGTCGAGGATGAACAATGCCCCTCGGTCTCGGCAAAGGCGCTGGATAGCCGACAGGAACGCAGGATCGCCTGGAATGCACCCGCCCGCACCGAGCATTGGCTCGACCAAGATCGCGGCGAGGTCCAAGTGATGCTCGGCAACCGCAGCCTCAAGCGCACCAATGTCGTTATACGGGACGACAATGAAGCGATGCGGTACACTACCTGCGGGCACGTCTCGACCGAAGGTGATGCCGGTGCCGTGATAGCCACCCGCGAAGACAATGATGGTTTTGCGCCCCGTAAACTGCGTCGCGGCCGTTATCGCCATGAGATTGGCCTCGGTCCCCGAGTTCGTGAATCTCAGCCGCTCGATCGAGTCGAAACGACCGCAGATCTCTGCCGCCAGTTCGATCTCCATCCCGTGATGCGATGACAGGTTCAGCCCCCGATCGAACGCCCCGAGCAACGCATGACGCAGTTCCGAGGGTGAGTGGCCGAAGATGCCCGAGGTAAACTCGTTCAGGAAGTCGCGATAGACATGGCCATCGGCATCGGTGAGCCACCTGCCCTCACCGCTGGCCATATAGAGCGGAAAGGGCTCGTACCAAAGGGACGTGCGAGTATTCCCCCCGGGCATGACCTCCGCGGCGCGTCGCGCCAGCCCCTTGCTAGCTGGATTACGTTCGATGAAGGACTGGACCGCGGCGGCGAGCGCCGCGGCCAGTGGCGTGGAGACGGTATCGATCATGCGATAGAAACCATCCAACCGTCGGCTGTAAATTCCATCGTGATCAGAAATGCACCCGGGCGCCGACCACAAACGTGCGCCCATAGAGGTCGTAGAGGATCGGGTTGGTCGATGTCGCGTAGATGAATGTTCCCGGATCGAGCGGCGGGTTCGCGTTCAGGAGGTTGTTGATCGTGCCATAGAGGCTGAATTTGCCGGCGCCCGGAACGCGAACTTCACCCGACACATTGAGCAGGAACTGGCCTCGGACATGATTGTCGTTGATGTCGGTTGCGGTGTAGTCGGCGTTATATTTGCCGCCGCCGACATACCGGCCCTGGACAGACGCGCTTATTACGTCGCTGTCATAGGTCAGCGTGGCAGTGGATCGCCAATGTGGGCTTGCCGCGAGATCAGTACCGACCACGCCCGCCTGCCGAAACACGGTCACGCCATCATTCGACGTCAGTTCGTCAAGATACGTGGCCAGCGCACTCAGTGTGACCGATCGATTACCGGTACCAAGCGGCACGCGGTAGCGCAGTTCCATGTCCACACCACTGAGCCTGATCGACGCCAGATTCAGTTGCTTGACGGCTACTGCGGAGATTGCTCCCGTGGTGTCGCGAGTAATCAGCGAGCAAAGGCCCGGCTGGCTGGTGGAACAGCGGTCTATGATCTGCTGCGCGGTCAGGGATGCGATCGCGTCGCTGATCTTGAGATGATAATAGTCGGCGGACAAAGAGAGTCCGGGAATAAAGCGCGGTGTCACGACAGCGCCAGCGGTCCACATATTGGACTTTTCCGGTCGTAGCGCGGTGTTACCCGAGGTGAACTGCTGCGCGATCGATTGCGCATTGTTGCGGGTCGGGTCGGTCGCTGTGAAGAACGTCAGCAACGGAGATGCAAACAACTCGTTGATGTTGGGTGCGCGGATGTCGCGCGAGACAGTGCCGCGGAACCGGATGTCCTGAATTGGCGACCAGGATCCACCGACCTTCCACGTCGCGACGCTGCCGCTGGTGCTGTAGTCGGTGTACCTTACCGCTCCGTTCAGCTCCAGATCTTGCGCGAAAGGGACGT
>Ga0207702_10002053_pt1 | contig 19491 bp, 38 predicted proteins | sample KBSCornC62_FD_184302 | JGI IMG/M metagenome (GOLD analysis project Ga0207702, IMG submission 184302) | Corn rhizosphere microbial communities from Kellogg Biological Station, Michigan, USA - KBS Corn C6-2 (SPAdes) (version 2) | ecosystem: Host-associated > Plants > Roots > Rhizosphere > Soil ...
CCGGAATTGCTCATAGCCTTTAAAGCGTTTCATTTTGGGATATTCGACAACCTCCCAACCCATAGCAGCACTAAGTGTCGCTATTAGCTCTAAACTCTGAGCATCCCGTACTAAGGTTGCTTGTTGCTTATTCCTTGCTACGGACTTACCTTCTTTGTCTTTCCTCCACCTTTTAGTTTTCGGAACCTTTGGAAGGAATTTAGCAATTAAACCTAACTCAAGGCTTGACGTAGCTTCGCTGCTTATTTTCTCACGTAAGTACTCTACCACTTTTGGCGTGTCAATGGGTAGTTTCTCCTGTGAAAGCACGGTGCCTTTCTTCCTGTCTGTTGTGATGCGGTTGTAGAAAAGGTTTTCGTAATTGGTATACTCGGCTATAAGTGGCATGAACCTGTAAAAGTATGGCTCTTGCCTCTTAAGTATCCAATCTAAAGCTAAACGGAACGCCTTCCTTTTAGCTTGACCACCTTGATCTACTTTAAGTTTCCCAAACATGTTGTGATCGCGGTTAGTGATATCACCAGCTGCGAAGATTATGATGAAAAACAGTTCTTTGTCTGCTTGCGTGGAGCATTCTCCCCATGCTCTGTCAAGCATACTATTAATAGTTGAAGCATTAGTGTTCTCATCTGTGGTCTTTTGAAAGTATTTGTGTAAACCAAACAACTCTCTTTTACCATAGAATGGATTTTCACTGACTTTTTGCGATTTTGCTTGTGCTATTTGCATTCTAAGTGAAAAAATAAGGGAGCTACCAAATATGGTGCTCCCTGCATATTATACCTCTTTTACAACATCCTCAGCCGCCTCTATAGTTGGCGTAGCAACAGGAGGTTCAGCTTTCTTCGGTGTGTTAAAGAAGATCGACGATAGTATCGGCAATATAAATACTGCGAGTGTAAACAGAGATGTTACCATATCTGCGTGCTCACCAGTAAGAATTTTCGTAAAATGTGAGTTTGGTGTGTAGTGTTCTACCAATGTAAGCACGAGCTTAACACCGAGAATACCTATAACTATAAAAGCTATATTCTCGAGAAATGGAAACTTCTCGATTAGCTTAATAAATTGAGCGGCAACAAACCGCATAGATATTATACCTACGAATACACCTACACAGATAAGCCCTATATATTTTGTAAAGGCTGTTACTGCAAAGATGTTGTCGAGAGAGAACGTTAAGTCCATAATCTCAACAAGAGCTACAGTTGACCAAAATACTCCAAGGTATTTATGGAACCATTTAAAGATTGCACTGTCGTCCGGATCACTCGCTTCTTCGATAGTATCGTTAGCTTTACTAAAGTGTCCGTAGCACAGATATATTAAATATAAACCACCGATGACTTTAAGCCACCATACGGATATTAGCACAGAAACCAATGCTAAACACGCGCCTCTTAGAATGAAAGCACCCCATATACCATATTCAAGAGCCTTTGGTTGTTGTTCTTTTGGAAGTTTCCTTACCATTAAAGCAAGTACTGCTGCGTTATCAATCGACAGCAAAGTTTCCATCAGTAGGATGTTTCCGATAACGAACAAGCTTCCCCAGAAGCTTGTACCGAAGAGTTCGTGTATGATCTGCATTATTTTATAAGTTTCTTTGTGCGGGCCTCTTTGATATAACCAGGGAATTCGTTAAGTAATAACGAATACAGAGCTTTATCATCGAGGTAAACGGTTTTGTGTTTAGGATCCTCAACCATTTGCTTATCACTAAGCTGAATGAAGTTGGCATTATCAATGAAGCGGCCAGAAAGCTTATCCAGCTTAGTTAAGAAAGAGAAAGTATCAGATGAGCTAGACTGTAAGCCTATAAACTGCCAGAAGATAGCATGTTTGGCAGCATCGACAATAGCAGCTTGTGAGTCAGTCTTATCGAAATTCTCACCATCTGTAAGGAATAAAACGAATGTCGGGCGTTCAACAGTTACCTGCTTAGCCTCAGGCTTCTTGCCGCTAAACCAGCTGCCGATCTTACCGGCGATGCTTTGCTCAGGCTCAGCGTTATTAGCTTTAACGAAGTTATTTGTGATCATTTTGATCGCAGGCGCATACATCGTTCCACCAAAATTATATTTACTTAAGATGTTATTCTTAACGTAATCGTCAAGATTCTCAAGTGTAACATCTGGTAGAATCCTCCATGCATCATCATTAAAGATATAAACCGGCATAGATCCTTTAGGATCAAAACCTAACGCAATAGGGATATTGCGGTTCATAACTTGCTGTACGAAGCCGGAGTGATACAGCGTATACATACTTTGACTGAAATCCAAGCACAGCACCGTGTCCGCATTCTCATTCTCAATATCCTTCTCTTTTTTAAGATCGATCACGACGTTCTTCGCCATATCGATTTTTACTGCGTTTGTTGAGGTAGTCTCCATCTCTTTTGTTTGTTTTAGTTACCAAAGTTGTTTGAACCTTCTGTTCTTGCCATAATATACACGGCAACCAGTTGAATCCAATGTAATGCCGAGCTTAGCAAAGCCTTGTACTACCATGCCAGCTACGAATACGATTAAAGTAAACATGACGTTTTGAATTTAAAGAAAGCCATCTTTGATGGCTCTCTTGGTTAGTAAACGTTAATTAGGGTTAATTTCTGTTATTTTGCTGTAACAGCAGCTGGTGCCACGGCTATACCAAGAATAGCTGTTAAGTTATTAGCGATAGTTTCCAGATCGACAGTGCCAATGGCCTTACCGTTAACACCTGTGGTACTTTCGTTAACGCCAAGCATGCTATTAAAGTATTTCCAGTTTCCATCTTTCTTATAGAAGTAACCAGGTATCATTGCCTGATACGCAGAGTAGTCTTCTGTAAGATCGGCTTTCTGAACATCAAAGCCAGCCACACCGGGAGCTTCAATACGGCAGTACGCATTTTGCATCATACCGAAGTTTTGCTTGCGCTCCTTGTATTCATAAATAGTTACAATCGGCACAACGTGAGTTACATCATCGGCGAGGTCTTTAAGTGAAACGGTGATTACCTCATCATCTCCTTCCTTGCCACCAGTACGCTCATCACCACTGCTTTTCAGCGCACCACCCATAATAAATGGGTAAGGCTTAGTTTTGTCTATCCAGTTGTTAGCACCACCATTGCTATTATAGTATAGCAGATCACCAGGATTGCTAAACGGGCGGGAACTGTGTAATACAACAACTGAAACGTCGGGATCATAATCGGCTTCGTCCGGAGAGGATTTCTTCCTCTCGTCCCAGCCTAACGCATATTGGATAGGAGCTAACCCTGGGTTGCTCTTACTAAGGTCAATGCGTGTACCTTTTGCTAAATTTACTGTTACCATTTGTTTTTTGTACAAAAGCCAAATAAGGCTTGTGAATACGAAAGGAGTCGAACCTCTGATCTCTTAGTAAACTAAGTGCACACTGCCTCTAATGCTACGTATTCACCATCTATGATACGGCTTAATCTTTATCCTCCAAATCCTCCTCAGATTCTTTAGAGGTGAATAATATATCATAAGGGCTCCCTGCTACCACTATGACAGCAAGGATAATTACTCCAAATACTATCATAACATGGCAGTAAGGATTGCAAAGACAATCTCGAGCTTCTTAAGATCGTTCAAATGTTGAACTATCTGTTTAGCCGAGTTCCTTGTAAGTTTCTTAATTGTTTTTTTAAATTGTTTGTATTGTTTCTCTTGCGACTTCATGATGAGAGAGCTCTAATAACTTCTCGAAATTTATGTGTGGGTTAAATAATATTTTGCCATCCACTTTAAAGCCTTCCATCATTTCATGCTTAACACAAGCCTCTACTGCGGCATAACTCGTCTTAATGATTTCGTCATCAAGCATATGCTCAGATAGATACCATTTCCTTCCCGACCATTTCTGTTGCGTCCCTGTCTTGGTGCATGGTGCTTGGTATACTGTTCTCAGGAAAATACGTTTACCAAAAATCTTATCAAAGTCAGCCTCTAAAGTAATAGGAACACCCATTACTTCAGCTTCTATTCTATTAATAAGATTCCATACACGTTGTAGCTGTTGTTTCTTTTTCATTTTACATCCACTTTGGCGGTTTCTTCGGATTATAGTTAATTAAATCTCTGCCACTATTTACTGACAGCTTCCACAGTCCGATTATTATATAGTAAAGTATACAAGGTAACCAGAAGATCCCACGGAATAAGCATATCTTAGCGTCCTCCCACTCCCAGTCTTCCTTACGCGTAGTGAAATCTCTTCTCCAAGATATACAAGCACGCCAAGCCACAACGGCTATAATTAGATAGAATATCGAAAGTGGACCTATATCACCCTGATGTTTAATAATCCAAGCTACAAAAACATGCCAGTATTTCATTACATTTATCATAACCAACTTGGCGGGCCTCCTCCCCATTTAAAACGTATACGAGAAATCCATAGGAGTCCTCGCCAGATACCTAAACAAATTAATGCAATAACAACACCAAACCAAATGAAAGGCCAGAATATAGCGTCACTAAAGTTATATATCACGTGCTTCCACTTATATTCCTTACCTCTAAATTCTTTACGTCTCTCTTTACGCTTATCCAGAAAGGTAGGTACGAGTATAGTTACATATACTACGGACATGAATAGCAGCAATCCTACATTATTACTGCAAAGTTCCTCGAACTTATGCCAGTAATTCATAAGGTTAATCATATCCAGCGTGGTGGGTTCTTAGTAAAACGAATTTTGGATATAGCAACCATAGCTCTCCAGAGATATATAGCGCCCCAGCCTATACACCAGGCTAGACAGAACCATAACCAGAATATAGCTACTATCCAAGTCTTGAGTACATCTCCCCATGTATATTGTGCTTTACCTCTATAGAACTCCAGATATCGGATACGTTTGACTACTATTATCAATGCACAATATAGTGTAATGACAAACGGAACAGCTCCTTCGTTTCCTGGTATACGATTCCATGCCCATACTGCATCCCACAGATGGTGCAAATAATTAAATAAGTTAAACATACTACAGCCATTTAGGTGGTTTACTGGTACTCTTAGAACGATAATCGCTATCACCGAGCCACATGACAAAGCATACAACAACACATAGCCATGATGCAGGTGACAGTACAAAGTTAACTATCACATGAGTGTAGTCATACTTATTACCCTTATCATTACGCATGATCATCCTACGCATGAAATATGCAGTAATAACTCCAACGATATATGCAACTATTACAATATCGCCATGATTCCAATTATGTATCCACATATTACATCCAGTTTGCAGGTCTATGTCTACCTATACTATCAACTATGTACTTCACAATGGTTGCGAGCACGTATCCCCAAGACAGTATAGCAGCCCCTAAGGTTTCGAAGAATTCCGGCCAATCATAAACTGAAGGCGACATCCTCCTAGACTTTAATTGAGAGATTGGGTCTAACTGATCATAAGATTCGTTATATTCAACATTAGCTTTTATTAAGCTGCGAGTAATGCCACGTTTCCATATATAAGCTAACACAAACCCTATTAGGTAAATACCTAGAACAAGTGCTATTACCTGCTCTTCATTTAAATCTTGTACTATCATACGCTATTTGAAAAATGAGGGGCGAGATTACTCTCACCCCTTTAAAAACGTTGAGTGACCCCTTAAGTGTGGCAGTTCACAGTTCAGTTTGTACTCTTTACGTCCTCACGTTTAACCAATGTTTTAGTTTTGTTTACTACAGGCCAGTGCCCTTTCGAATAAGTTACCTTATAAGTGGTCTTTGTGTCGTAACCTTCTTTATTAGATGGTTCTGTAGTGACCTCTGTCTCACTATAGCTTTGATCTACAGATCTCCAGCGTAACGTTAAGACTGTATTAATGATGACTAACCCCACTATGAGGATAACACCAGCAATGATTAATTTGTGCTTCATTAAACGTATTCAATAACCGTTCTCTTAGTTACAACATGATAGCGGCCATCACTCCATCCACTTTCGGAGAAGATGTTTGATTCTTCATCCTTTTCAACGTTAGCGTTGCGGATGGATGCGTATAACGCAGCCGGAAGTAAACAAACAGCAGCTATCGACCAGGCATTAAACATGAACGTAGCTATAAAGCCGGTAAGCGCTACAGATAACACCGCAGCGGCCACAAGTAGGTTAAAGAACCAGAATGTAATACGGTTACGGAAAGGTGTTGCATAAAGCAGGCGGCCAATAGTAAGGTCTTTACCCCACTGGTGAACAAGTGTCCATAGCTGACCATCCCGGTTATTATTGTTCTTCGTTCCACCTTTATAGAATAAGAGTGGATCGCGTGGAATGATCTTACGAGTGATGTGTACGTGTTCGTAGGTCTCCAATTTAAATGCTTCTGCCGGAGCAAGTACATAGAAATCGTCCTGAACACCAGTGCTTGCAACATCGATATTGTGAGCTTTACCAAACTCAAGTATCTTAGCCGCAAGTAAAGGATCAATAGCACCTTTGTATTTACTTAGTGGAAGGAATTTCATCCGGTAACGAATGGCAAGTTCCCGGATAGCGGCGTATTGGTAAGCATTTCCATAGCAGTTACGGAAATCCTCAAGTTCCATTACACGGCCTTGTTCTTTCTCAAGTTCAACAATAGAATCATCAAGGCCGAAGTTTCTTAATACCTCACGCTCCTTGCTACCATTGTACTCAAGTAATTGTTTAACTTCTTTGATGTCGTTAAACTCTTTAGCATCCTTACTTTTAGAGGCGGATACTACCTCAAGTTCATCTTTTAAATTCATGACTTTGATGTTAAGTTAATCATTTGTGTTAATTACCAAAAAGCTAATATAGCTCAATTATGTATTTGCTACTATCCTCGTTCTTCTCTATATGAACTGTACGACCCTCCATACGTAGAGCAATATTGTCCATTGTTTGGCTACGTAGTTCATCACTAGCACTATGGCCATAATATAAGCGAATGAATTTCTCCGTCTTAGCAGTTTGCTTCTGACTCTCGCGGTTACGCTTTTCAATAGAGATAGACGCGTAGTAGTTAACAATAGCATAGACAATAGATCCTATAGATAGGAGTGCTCTAAATGCTAAGTTCTGTATAACTACCCAGTCCCGCGGATTAATAGATAAGTAAGTAAAAGATAGGACTATCACAAATCCTAGCCATACACAACCTAGTTGTATAAAAGCTTTCTGTATATGTTTCATAATTAATTACATCTGCTCGCTTAAGTACTGAAACAGCATATGGATAATATCAGGTGTGCCTTCTGGTAAGTCATCGATATCAAACCAACCATACTCAGAATGCTCCCTATTGGGGAACTCTCTAGTTATAGCATCGTCTCCAATAGTTAAACCAGACGCATACGTATATATTACCGCTTTACTACCTCCAAGAAAGAATGGAACAGCTTCAAAGATTTTAAGCTTTACTCCCGTTTCTTCCATCATCTCTCTCCATGCACAGACCTCAGGTGCTTCTCCTTCTTCAACTTTACCACCAGGTAGTGTCCATTGATTAGGATATTTGTGATCTGCTGGACGCTTAAGCATAAGCACTAAGCCCTCCTCATTGTACTGAATTATATAGGTTGCTTGTTTCAAAGTAGTGTGAATCTGTTAGATTCGCTCGGGGAGCAGGATTTGAACCTACGACCTAATGTCCCAATCGTTAGATTGATGCTAAGTGGCAGGACCACTATTACTTATACATTTGCTCTAACCAGACTGAGCTATCCCCGAATTTGTAGAGAAGGGCCCCTATGTGTGTTCAAAACCAAAAATTGAATGCCTATGCAGGCGATTATGAATTCTAAGGGGCCCAAGTTTATTAATGTCTTCCTATAGAGCGAGAAGGACTACTATAACTCCGAGAGGGAGCAGAGTAACTTCTTGAAGGCGCTGAATAACTCCTAGATGGAGCTGAATAAGAGCGCGAAGGTGCACTATAGCTCGATGACGTGCGTACTGTTACTGGTCTACTCGTAGGAGTTGACACAGACGGTTTACTGTAAGCAGACGAAGTCGGACGCGTATACGTTGGACTTGACATTGGTGAGTTAGTTGACCTTACACTTACAGGACGAGATACTGCAGCACTCCCTCTAAACGTGGGTGTGGCAGTTACAGGTTGATAGTTAGCACCGGGTATTGATTTTCTTATAGAGATAGTTTTACTTATTGCACCAGTACTCGGATGATAAACGACGTTAGATTGCCTGGCACGCGCATATGTACTCGTATAGTTATTTACATAAACCTGTGCTCCAGGACGTACGTAGCTACGAAAAGCACCACGATTATAAACGTGGATATGCGTGTCTGATGGATACGTGTAATAATGGCTAACAACGTTATTATAACCACCAGCATTCATCAATGTGGTGAAAAGCAGATAATCCATGAAGAACTGTTCTCCACGGTCATCGGTGCAGAAAGCGCCATAGCTATTACCCTGATAACCCATTTGTACGCCGGGATCAAAGCCTACCTGTTGAGGCATTGGTTGTACTGCTACGGGTGGTGGATAATATGGTTGTTGACGACACGCGGTAAGAGCTGCTATCATGAGCATGACTCCAAGTTTGAAAAGATGTTTCATTTGTTATCTGAATTAGGGTTATGAATTACGGTTAAATTATCGAGCAAAGTTCCCTTATCTACCTCACCGTAGACTGCTGAATCTACTACAACTTCCACGGGATCTTGCTTAGGTATTTGCACCTGTAAAAGATATACGTGCCTTCCATCAAGTGTTAGGCTGTCTCTTTTATTCAACACTTGTGCCGAACTTCCTTCCGGCGTGGTTTCTGCTGTGCAGCCAACTGTGGCGACAAGCAGCAATAGTAGTATCTTCTTCATCTGTTTTTTAGTAAGGTATAAGCTGATTGCTCTTTAGTGAATTGTGATACTCACACATTGGTTGTTTATTATCGAGCGATTCATCTCCACCTTTTGACTTAGGAACAATATGATCCACGTTCATTAGCTTAAATTCATCATCGACGACATCAACATGGCGACCACCACCATGATCCTTAGTAACAATTAGGTGTGTTGCAACCTTCTTGCAGTTGGGGTTCGCGCATTTGAGACCCTTCTTAGCAAATACAGAAAGCCTTTTATGCTCACCATACATGTCATATAAATCGCTAAACGGCAATACTTCTATCACCTCCCAATCGTAATAGGGTCTCTTTGGAATTGACAGGCCATCTATAACGACGAATTTACCTTCATCTTCTTTAACTCGTTGCTTAACAACGTCTCTTTCAAGTTGTCGATAATCCTTCTTTAGACGGTCCAATTCGTTCTGATTTGGGCATATTATCCGTTTCCGGATTCTCCGCTGTAAATCCTGCATCTACAATTAGCTCTGTACTTTTATAGGCTAATACGGCTAACTTATCACAGCGCTCGTTCTCAGTGTGTCCACTATGACCCTTAATCCACACGAATTTAATATCGTGATCTTTCTTGGCCACTAAATATCTAACCCACAAGTCTTTATTCTTCCTACTCTTAAAGTCCTTTTTAATCCAACTATCCAACCAACCCTTTTCAATAGAGTCGACTACATATTTGGAATCAGAAGTAATTATGACCTGCTGTTTTGGCTGTTTTAAAGCCTCAAGAGCGACGATCACTGAGAGGAGTTCCATTCTATTATTAGTAGTATTTTCAAAGCCTTGTGAGAGCTCTTTATAGTGTTTTCCGGAACGTAGGACTATGCCATAGCCTCCTGGCCCGGGGTTGCCTGAGCAAGCCCCGTCAGTAAAAATTTCAATCATTAATATTTCTCAGCGACTACATAATATTCAGCGTTATAGCCACTTATAGCTATACACTTTATTATGTAACCATCTCGTATACATCGACCTACATACTCGTTCGTTTGATCCATATCACCAAATACACGATGTCTAACGACTTTAGGTAGTGCAGGTTTTGTATAAATAACATTTGGAGCTGTAGCCTGCGCCTTAGCAGACTGAGTTCCCATAAAGCTTAGTGCAAGTACTACAACTATTAGTACTATTACCATTGCACCAGCTGCGGCCTTTATGATTTTTTCTTTCATACAACAAAAAATAAAGCCCCACGAAGACCAGATATATTAAGAATATATATAATGGTTGCTACGTGGGGCAGTCTTTAAATTAACACTTACTTACGGCTTCTTTGTTGTATTATGCGGTCGCTTCGTGGATTTCGTCCACTTTAGTAACCAAATCAGGCTCGGTACGGGCAACTTCACGAAGAGCATCCCATAAGTTATCCTTAGCGGTTTTGCTCATATCTTTCTTAGAAGCCAGGCCAACCTGACGTAAATAGCTCTTAGTAGCAGCTTCAACGTCCTCGGCAGTAACATCAAGGGTGTCGCTGAATACCAAGTTAGCTTTGATTTTCTCAACGATCTCGGCCATGAATGCTGGCACGATTTCATTTTGCTCAACGAATTCACAAACTTTCTCAAGTTTGTCATCGCGTAACAGGTTGTATTCTGCGGTGAATGCATGCTCAAGGAACTGCATTGAGGTAATGCGGTCAAGTGGATCAAGCGTTACAACAGAACCAATCCTTTTACCACGCAGGAAGGTCGGCTCAATCAGCTCAATGTGGTTGGTAGTAAATACCGCAATCACATTCATCTGTTTAGTATCGCCACCATCCAGGGTATTAAGTATATCCTGCATGTTTGCATCCCTGTTACCACGGGTTACCTGATCAATATCCTCAAGGAATACGATCACGCCATTACCGTTTTTGTCCAGGGTTTTGCTTAAGCGTAAAGTTTGCGCAAGCATTGTTGGGTCTTTCAAGTAAATAAAGCACCAGTTATTGGCAATAGCTTCCTTAGCCAATTTAAAGGCTAATAAAGTTTTACCGGTACCATATTTACCTTCCAACAATACACCAGTTTTAAGTGAGATGCCTTTAGCAATACACTCAGCCGGTTTACGGATACGCGCATAAACAGGGATCAGGTTTCTTTCAGCAACTTTTGAAAGAACCATGAACTCTTTATCGATGTTCGACAGGTTCAACACTTTCGGTTGGAACTTCTGACCATTGCCAGTAGCTTCACCGATTTCAATTGCCTGCGATGAATAAATCGATTCACTGTTAAGGAAGAATTTAGTAATCTCAATGATCTCGTCGATCATAGAAGAGAACTGGAATTGGCAGCTACCAACTACATGTAGTTCGTTGCTTGCATCATTATAGCGGATATCGATCATTGCGCCTTCACCCGCATCAGGCAGACTAATTTTGCCATAAGGCACTTTATGACGCTCACCATTAGCCAGAGTAACGTCAATCATTTGCAGATTGTATTCGCCACCTGATGGTTTCTCGTCCGGTTTACCGGCTGATACACCATACACTTTGGTGATTGCCTTATTCAATTGAAATACACCATCGTCTTTGAAGCAAAGTATCTTATAATTGAAATCAGACATCTCAGTAGACATCCTGATTTCATTATTAACATACTTTAAGATATCGCGGTACGGAGTATCACTCATACACAAGTTCGCGAAATCCTGTTTTTTCTTCTCTTCGTAGGTGTTGCGACGTACCATCAACCCAGTTGATTGGTTCGTGCCTGAAAGCTTAGCGCTTTTTGGTCCTGCCATTTTTAATGTTTCTAATTAATTGTTTACTTGTATCGTGTGTTAATTTAAAGCATCCCATAGTTACTTCGAACGGATTCCTTCGAAGAACCAGATTAGTCGCTAGGCTATATCTATCATAGCCTCCCTCATAACCTTCAATTAATTTTTCCGCAGGAACAGCAATGTTCTTGCAATATACCATATCCTCACTGGCGCTGTATACGACATCGTTTCCCTCGATGTTTCCGATTATCATGTATTCTTATCTGATCAGAGCTATTATACTCTGTGAACCGTGAGAGATTCGAACTCCCGTTTCCGCTTGGATTCAAGGTACGTTAGTATATGAATTCTAAGTGGCGTTACCACTTACTTTTAAGTGTACGCGGCATCCTAACCCCTAGATGAACGGCTCCTTTTTCAATAAGTACGCGTGGCATGCATCCCAGCATGCAGCCTTTGGGTTGTGCTATACAACAAGAAGAAATACTCAGATACCCTTAAGCGGCTAACTGCCCGTTTACACGCGTACTTTGATTATCCGAGCCCACTAACGCTCGTAATAATACCTTTTGTAATAGCAACATTAAGCCTATTGGCTTTCATATCGCATGTTCCGACCAGTGGTACTCCATCCTTCGTATCTACACGTAGTATTTTTCCCTCTTTCTCAAGCTCTACTTTAGCTTGTTCCACCTCTAAACCAATGAGATGATTGTATGATTTTTCGTCTTCCATCACTCTGATGCTAATTGAATCGTATCCCGCATTTGCATTTTGTAGAACATGTGTGGACTAACTCGTAATCTTCTTGATACATGATTAACTAAATCGTAAGTATGAATGTAATAATTCGTGTCTACAATTGTTGCTCCCATTCTCCCAGCTCGTACTATACGAATCTCCTTATCCATTACAACAGTGTCATGTACTTCAGGAGTACTACAGGAACTGTAGAAGAAGACTACCAATGCGATTGCTATCCTTTTCATGATCGTGTACTTGTTTAGGGCCACTAAAGGACCTTCCTTCAGCTATTGACTTTAACCTTTTCTTTAACTTCCTTGGTGTACGTATTTTCTTCTCTTTAGTCATGATTATTTAATTAAAAGAGGCCCACTTAAATTGCTTCCATAGCGTTTTCATTAGTCGAAAATAAAGGGATTGAACCTTCTTGTTAGGAATTCTAAGTGGGCCATGCTCTTTAACAGCGTGGAACGCCGTGTTGTGGGTCATACCAACCGTACAAAGGACTCCACTGATGCGTTGGACTCGGTTTCTTACCAAATACTGCTTCAGCTTCTGCCTCATTAGTTGGTGTCATACCCTTATGAAATCCTGGCCTTACCCGTGACGCAGGATCAACCTCGTCAGGATGTGTAAACACAGTGTCAAGCTTATCTTTTACAAGCTTAACTGTTTCCGGTGGCATACCACCATCACCATTTACTGCAAGTACTGTCCTCTTTCATTTCTTAGATCAGTTTTAACTGATCCTTTTGTTTCTTGAGCCTTCTTACCTCATCTTTAGCATATTCAACCGACGAGTAGTCGTATATACCAACTCCATACCAGTCTCTCTCAACAATAGATTTTATTCTATGATGATACTTCTTAGCACGAATATATTCTGGTAAAAGGGCACAATAATCACATTTACAGCCTTTTGCATTGCTTGGATTATGCTTGTTAAGCATAAAGCGAAAGACAGCAAGTGTGATCTCTTGATGCCTTTCCTGTAGAACTTGCTCTACTTCAGCTAGTAGCTCTTGATGAGACATAGATTTCACTTAATAATTTAGCCATACTAGACAATCTTTTTCTCTCACCAGCCCAACGATTGAATTCTCTATCAGTTGTGCCTTGAAACTCCTCAGATTTAGCCCAGTCTGGTGGAAAATACCTTGGAAACCTATCATCACCATCAAGGACTATAAAACCAAACTTGTTACCCATTGTTCTACCATGAAACTCACGTAGGATTTTGTCTAATCTACTTTGAGCAAATGGATGGTTGTGTCCATGCGTACCTTTAGCATGCGATTGCAAGCCCTGTAAAGCACATTGCTTAAACTGAGGCATCATCGCAAAAACTCTCAGTCGCTCGCACACATCACAATAGGTAGCTGCTGGTTTCTCAAGCTTTTCGAATAGCCCTTCCAATATAATTGGCTGACTATTCTGCAGTTGAAGTTCTACGGCATCAAGCAAACTACTTAATGAGTTCACTCAATTTAGCGTAAGAATCATTGTCATTCTTCTCCAGCGCTTTATTGAATGTGTCAACAAGCTTTTGGTGCTTCTGGCTACCTTCATTAAATTTCTTACGGGCTTCCGGAGTCCAAACCTCTTTCGGGGTTTCAACACCATCAATAACCTCAATAGTTTTGAAGTCAGGTTTGCTAAGTTTACCAAGTTCTCCCGAACTTTTCTTAATAGCATCCAAACCTTTCATTAATATATCCGTACGCTTATTGATCTCAGCATCAGCAAGGATGTTAACCACGTTCTGGTGTATCCTTGGTCCTGCTGCTGCAATCTCAGCTGCTACAGATTTTACTAATGAAACATTTGTTACTTTTTCAGGTGCACCACTTCCTATGGTGTCCTGATCTAAGTTTTGCTCATCGCTCATCTTTGTCGTTGTGTATATTTAGTTATTAATTAAATGCATACAATAGAGGCTCCCTATATTCTTCAAATTACCAATTTTGATGCTGAAATCAGCTAGATGAATTCTAAGGGAGCCTCTTCTGTCTTATTTCTTTGGATAGTACGTGGCTTGTGAGCCATTTTTCTTCCAGTTTGATAGGTTTGTAGCTATTTCTTGTTGTTCCTGTGGATCACTAAGTAATGCTCTCAATCCCATCCTTAAGGGGTTTACGATATATGGACCTCGTCCACTAGTATCAAGTAAAGGTTTTACTTTTGTCTTGCTCATTCTTTAAAGGTTAAAATTTATAAAGCAAGGGTGCACTGTATCCAAACAATGGACTTCGATTGCTAACCTGCGTTAGCGGCCCGTATTAAAGTAACTATTCTTCAATGACAAAAAAAATGCGTTACAGTTTGTTAATCGAAATCTGGCAAACAGCCCACTTTCACCCTTGCACTTACACTTTAACAAAAACAAAGAAGGAGCCCCGCTAGTGATGCCGGAATTGAACCGACACAATCAACTTAAAAGGTTAATGTTCTACCATTGAACAAATCAAATAGATTCTAAGCGGGGCAAGTCTTAAATGTGGCCAGTGAGGGGATCGAACCCAAACAACGCGATCAGCTGTTGTCCGCAGCTTCCACTTGGAGCTACTACTTCATGTACTCCGGAGGCACATATACTTTCCATTACTCTGCAGCTACGCAGTGGCCATTAGGGAATCAGACACGTCTAATGAAAACCAATCAAAATTTACGTGCCCTCTTCCCCATATATGGTGGCGAGGGTCAGAGTTGAACTGACGTTGATACAAATATGAGTTGTTTTTTAACCTAAAATAGATTCTAAGAGGCGTAACCTCTAGTTCCATTTTAACCTCGCCGTTTGTGTTATATTATTGTATAACCTTGATGTAGTACTACTTTCTTACATAGCTCTACAAATTCGTCTACGCTTAAGTTACCTTTAGCGTAGTTGACGCTAGGTATAGTTATACCTAAGTTATCTATGTTACATGAACCTCCATTAGATATAGGAATTATATGATCAAATTGGTAATCGTCGTAAATCAAGTTTATAGATTCACCTGTAAGGTAACATATGCACTGATCTCCATATCTTTCATATACTTCCTTAGTAGTTATAGTTCCCTCTGGACAGAAGCTTCTTCTTCCACTTCTCCCCTTGAAGCCTTCGAGCTTCTTAGAAATACGCGTAGATGCTGTACTCCTCTGTTTGCTCTGTTTTGTAGTAACTCGCTGTTTGTCCTTAGTAGTGTTGTTACAATAGTATGCAACTAAACCTTTAGAACAACCAACTATAGATATTATATCATTATATGACTTACCCTCTGCTCTTAAATTAAGTATTTGCTCTTTCATGATACAAATATACGAAATAAAGAGCAAAGGTTCAAGTCTTGGGTGGAGACGGGGGGATTTGAACCCCCTTATTACAAACCAAAATTGCTTTTTAAACCAAGTTGAATGTATTCTAAGTGACAGAATCACTTATATTTTACGTCCCCATATTTTGACAGGCTAAACACGCCTGTCAGGTGTTTAACTAAGAGCAGCGGCAAGCTCCTGTAATTGGCGATTGATATCAGCTTTCTTTTCTTCCGGTGATTTAGCATCCTCAAGCTGTGCATTTAAGTTCGCTTGCTTAGCGCGAAGGCTATTAAGCTCACTTACATACGTTTTCTCGCGGATAATAAGGCGCAATTGAACTAAGAGATCCTTAGCTATCACACCATTTACTACCAGATCCTGATCGGCTGCATCTGCCAAAGGGTTGAAGTCGCCAACGTGATCACGAACTTTCTTATCAAGTATCTTTGCATACTCAATAAGTACCTCCGTGTTTGCGTTGTAGACTTCCTGTATTCCTACATGAGGATAAGGCGTAGCCTTATTTGTTAGTATCTGGAACTTGTTGTTCCTGCGAACACAGGTGCCGATGAAATCATTAAGAGATTTATTTTCTTCGATGTTAAGCTTAAGTTTTTCTAATTTCTCTTTACTGGTCATGACATTATATATTAAAGGCCGTTTAGGATTCTCTGTACATTAGTTAGCTTTTCAGCCAGCGTTGTATCAGGGGTTATCAGTGCCATCTTAGCTTTGGATATTAAGTCTTCGTATATAGCCAATTTAGCATACACACTCTCGTTATCCTCCTCTATGGCTGTTACTGCTTTGACCATTTCCTCACCATGGTTCTTAAGCCCGTTGGTAGTAACGAGCTTAAGACCTACTGGTTTAAAATGGTAATTTAGAGCATCTACTTTTGGAAATGCTAACCCTAAAGCTTGCTGACAGATACCTCTTAATAGTAAAGATTGCTCTCCCTCGCTTCGCTGTTCCCAGCTCAAACGAACAATTTGCTTTTTATCTGACATATTTATATGTGGGTTAACGTCCTAAATATAGTGCTTTGTGTCTTTTCGTCGACTTCGGAGTCAGTTGCTATTACTATATCCCAACGCTGATCACGTAAGGCTTCAGCAACTGCTCTATCGACGATGTATAGTCGAGTTTGATCAGATCCTTGAGGCGGTAAACCTTTTACAGGCTTATACGTCTTAGTTCTAACGGGAATACCGTCAACTTCACTTGTTGTCCGTGCCTCAACCTCGCATGTTGCGTACCCTCTGGAAGGTAGCTCTATGAGCTGTCCAGAGGTATTAACGAATAGTATCGCACTGTTCGTTAAATTGAATAATTCTTGTTGCATCTTAAACTAATGTTAATAGGTCTCTTGACTGCTGGGTCTCTCTATCTTCATTGATAGAGTATTTTATCCAGTTGCCACGAAGACACTGTAATGATATTGGTGAGTGGGTTTGGTCTGCATCATCGAATAGATGGAGCATTTTGAATCGTAGTTCTTTTGTTCGTTTTTCATAGTGTTCGATTAAGTTATAAATCGGTGTGAGTTGAAGTTTAGACAGCATCCGAACGTTATCAAAACGAAATTGCAAATACTTGTTATCGAGAATTACCTCTTCGAAATCCCCAAAAGTGTTTGTTAATTCTTCTTGAGAAAGGTCGTTGTCTAAATATATAGTGAGTCTTAGGGTTTTCAATTGGTTAACCTACCGGGACTCGAACCCAGAACAGTGGCATGGACACTTCATTTTACCTGTTAAACTATAGGTCGTATCTTACTGCATATATGATTCCATTTCCTGACGGATTAGGGCCATTTCAAATGAGCAAGACATGCTTGTTGTACTTTGCATTACATCGAGGTAATATAATGCCATTTCCTCGTCCTTTGCTACACGTGCTTGTAAGACTAGCTTAGAGAGATAATTGGTCTTGCGTACTTTTAATTCGATGAACTCGGCTGTTGCTCTAGCGTATTTTAAGCTCAATGAGCCGATATAAGCTGACTGCATGTGTTCTTCGATTACGCTCTTCATTTCGGCGGTCATAGTTCTTGTCAATTAGGGTATATTGCAAGTGTGCTTCCTTACCAGCATGAATATATAGTGTTAACTGCTAATTGCAGTTAACACTTTCTATTACATAAGCACTATGCTTTTTGCCGTCATCATAACGTGGTGACAGGATAAACCCTCTGTTAGTAAACGATTTACGATAGATCTCCACGGTCTCGAGGCTATCCTCAGCCATAGCTATCAAACCATTCTCCGTCTTCTGAACGTAGAGCTCAATAAAGGCTTTTAGAATGACTTTACTACGGGCATCATCGACTTCAAATTCAATACGCTTAATACGTTGAAGAATTGTGTGTTCGTCGATCATTACGTCTGCCGTACCCTTAAATTCGATCTTATTAAAGATCGCTAAGTGGCCTGGTGTGAAGACTGTTTTAGCAACCTTCTTTGCCGCGCTCGGCATAACTTCCCGGCCAACAGGTTTCGCTTTAATTGCTTTAGTGACTTCTTTCGGTTTCTTACTCCAGTCGCTAAGTGCGTGAAGTACTTTGCCTACAAGTTGTTCGTCGATTGGTTTCTCGCCATAATTCCATACATAGCGTGAAGTCATACCGACGTTGCCTTCAAAAGCTTTTCTTTGCTCTTCTGTTGGTTTGTCTCTCTTAAGAAGGTTTAATTCCTTACTTAAAATCAGTAATATACGTTTGTCTACCTGATGTTCACTGGCGAATTCGTGTGCTTTAATCACCACACCATCCTCGCTTTGAGTGAGCGCTTTGAGGTTAGCTAATACGTTTAAATACTTCTGAGAGATTGCGCTGTTAGCGCTGTTGTGCATCTTTGCCATAAATAATGAAGTTAAAATTAAAAAAAATGTGTGTGTGCTACGTTACCACTTGCGTGGTCTACGATTAGTAGAAGCGTTTGAAGGGGAAGCGTTGCCAGCTCTTGACGACCTGTCTGCTCCCTGCGACTTTGGGCGATTCGCTGCTTTGTTCACGCCCAGCATGTAAAATGTACCGTTTTCTCCATCAATTTCGAGCAAACACATGTTCGGCTCAATATTGAATGGCGTTCCGGTATACTGATAGAGTTCCTGCAATTCCTTTGTTAAATGAACTGCTTTCTTTTTCGAACCCTGATAAAGTTCAGTGTACAGTTTCTTATTGTTGTTGTCCCTGTGGATCTGGCCATCGCCAGTGGAAAACCCAACCTCGTTGAGTTTGTCCATAGTAAATACTTTAACGCCCATTTAATGGAGTTCTTTTAATAATTCGTCTACTGGACGCCAGCCTTCAACTTCGTTGTGCTCATCTTTATCCCACACTTCGAAAGAGTATCCTGACTCCTCATCAACAAATGAGCCAATCATTCCAGCTCTCCCTAGCACTGGTGCAGCTTCATGAAAGCGACCGATAGTAGGCTCTCTAATTCCAGCAGCTTTAGGATCGCCTACAATTTTAAATTGCACACGTTCCAAATCTTTTGGCGGCTGTGTAGTAGGGTGTTTAAACATACGTGGATCTTTAAAATAATGGCCACTATGGCCATTATCTCGCTCAAAAACATTTTGCTACCTGCTGATTAATGATCATTTAATTGTTCACGGATTTGTAATTTAGCCTGACATCTACGTAGACCCGCAGTCCACTGCTTGCCTAGTTTCCGTACATGCTTACCCCATTTTCCGTTCAAACAGGCGTTTTGTTTATTTCCTTTTTTCATTATTGACTTGCTTCACTTGATAATGCTGTCAATAGCAGATTAACTCTACAACCTTTCTTGAGTCGGTCGCTCGGATGCGCACCGAGAATC
>Ga0207702_10002055_pt1 | contig 19488 bp, 17 predicted proteins | sample KBSCornC62_FD_184302 | JGI IMG/M metagenome (GOLD analysis project Ga0207702, IMG submission 184302) | Corn rhizosphere microbial communities from Kellogg Biological Station, Michigan, USA - KBS Corn C6-2 (SPAdes) (version 2) | ecosystem: Host-associated > Plants > Roots > Rhizosphere > Soil ...
CGCCAGCGGTTCGCCGCCGGTCACGCACACGTGCTGCGCACCGTAGCCTTTGACCTCATCGACGATCGCGTCGATGTCGCGCCATTCGCCGCCGTGAAACGCGTAGGCCGTGTCGCACCAGGTGCAGCGCAACGGGCAGCCGGTCAGGCGCACGAACACCGTCGGGCGGCCGACGTCGCGCGCCTCGCCTTGCAGCGAATGGAAAATCTCGCTCACGCGCAGGCGCGAGCGGGAGCTGTCGATGGGTTCGTTCATTTCGTGGACCGCGCCGCGCCGGCGCGCCGCGCGGCGGAGTTGCTCAAGCCTGGATCAGCGCCGGGTCTCGTATTTCAGCGCGCGCAGGCGGCCTTGCGCGAGACTGGCGTAGGTCGTGTTCGGGTACTTCTGCAGCACCTGGTTCAACGTCGCCTCGGCCTGATCCCACTGTTTCATTTCGTACTGGCAGTAGCCGATCTTGAGGAGCGCGTCCGGCGCCTTCTGGCTGTTCGGGAACAGCGAAAGCAGCTTCTGGAACGTGTTGAGCGAGATCGTGTAGTTCTGCGTGACGTAGTAGGACTCGCCCAGCCAGTAGTACGCGTTCGGCGTCAGGTCGCTGTTCGGGTATTGCTCGATGAACGCCTGGAAGCGGCGCGCCGATTCCGCGTAACGACCGTCCTTGAGCGCGGCGAATGCCTGGTCGTAGCCGGTTTTTTCGTCCGCCGGGTTGGCGGCCGGCGGCGGCGGCGCGAGCGGCTGCGGAGTGTTCGAGAACTGCTGCGGCGGCGGATTGCCGGCATCCGGCGGCGGGGCCGAATTCGGACCGCCCAGGGGCACGTCCTGCAATTGCGGATTGGCCTGGCCGGCGCCGGCACCCGGCGGCGGCGGCGCGGCGTTGCCGCGGCCTTCCAGGCGTCCGATGCGGGAATCCAGGTCGATGTACTGCTCCTTGCTGCGGCTGCGCATTTCCTCGACCTGGTGGCGCAATTCCTCCACCTGGCCCTGCAGCTGCTGCACCTGGGATTGCAGTGCGTTGATCTGGTTGACGAGTTCGATGTTGCCCTGCGCGTTGCCGCCGCCCTGGGACTGCTGTTCCAGCTTGGCGACGCGTTCGGCGAGGCTCAGGCGCTGCGCCGACGCGGGCGCGGCAAAGCCGAGAAACGCGACGGCGGCCAGAACGGCCGCCGCGTAGGAAATTCGGATCGTGTGTGACATATGAGGCGACGCCCTGGCTCGAAACCCATCCTTGGTGCGCTGAACGGCGCGCGACGTTCCCTGTCTCACCTTCGCGCGTTGCACGCGGCGCGCCGAAGCGCACCGCGTGCCGTGACCGCGTGCTGCTTACTGCTTCGAGGTGTAGACGATCTCGACGCGGCGGTTCTTCTGCCAGCAGCCTTCGTTGTGGTCCTTGCAGGTCGGACGCTCTTCGCCGTAGCTCACGACGTTGAGCTGGCTCGAGGACGCACCGGCCGCACCCAGCGCGCTCGACACGGCGTTGCCGCGGCGCTCGCCCAGGCCCATGTTGTATTCACGCGTGCCGCGCTCGTCGGCATTGCCTTCCAGCGTGACCTTAGCGCCGCGGAACTGCTTCAGGTACGCGGCGTGGCAAGCCACGGCGGCCTGGAATTCCGGACGGATTTCGCTCTTGTCGAAATCGAAGTACACGACGCGCTGGCGCAGGCAGGAGTCGCTGTCCAGGGCTTCCGGACCGGAGTACGGACCGCCGTTGCCATGATCGGTGGTGGTGGTCGTGGTGCTACCGGTGGTACCGGTATTGGGGTTCGGCTTGGTCTTGGTGCCCGAGCAGGCAACCAGCGACGCACTTGCAACAACCGCAGTCAGGAGAACGCGAATCGGGAGTTTCATTTTTTTAGGCCTCGTAGCTACAGGTTTCAGGAAAACACGCCGTGCCGGCGCTTATTGTTGTCCGCGCTGGCGATACGGCGACCAGGACGGCTCGCGCACATCGCCGTCGGCGAGAACCAGACGCTGGCGCACCCGTCCATCGGCCGATACGGCGTAGAGCACGCCGCGCGGTCCTTCGGTCGCGGCATAAATGATCATGCTGGCATTGGGGGCGAAACTGGGGTGTTCGTCCAGATTTCCGGGCGAAATGACCTTGGAATCGCCTGTTGCACGATCCAAAACCGCAATACGATACACGTTTCCGCTGCCCTGCACCATAGCAATCTTTTTGCCATCGTACGAGATCGAGCCGTTGGCGTTGTATTCGCCGGAAAAAGTGACCCGGGTGGCGTCGCCGCCGTTGATCGAGGCCTGGTACAGCTGCGGCTTGCCGGAGCGATCGGAGGTGAAAATCACGCTCTGCCCGTCCGGCATGAAGGTGGCTTCGGTGTCGATCGCGAAATGCTTGGTGATCTGGTTCGAATGGCGGCTGGCCAGGTCCATGATGTAGATGTCCGGGTTGCCGGCATAGGACAGGGTCAGGGCCAGGTGGCTGCCGTCCGGGGAAAACGCCGGGGCGCCGTTGATGCCCTTGTTGGCCGAAACGACCTCGCGCGCGCCGGTGCCGATCTCCTGGATGTAGATCGAGGAATTGCCGCGCTCGAACGAGTTGTAGGCGATCTTGCGGCCATCCGGCGACCAGGTCGGCGACAGCAGCGGTTCGCGCGACTTCACCACCGTCTGCGGGTTGTAGCCATCCGAATCGGCGACCATCAGCGAGTACTGGATGTTGTTGCCGACGCCGGTCGAGGTGATGTAGGCCACGCGCGTCCAGAACGCACCGCGCACGCCGGTGATCTTCTCGTACACGATGTCCGCGACCTGGTGCGCGACGTCGCGCAGGCCGGATTTCGGCCCCGTGATGGCGAGACCGGCCCCGAGCAGCGATTCCTTTTTCGCCACGTCGTAGGCTTCGAACTCGACGCGCACGTCGCCGTTCGGCTGCTCGATCTCGCGGCCGACGACGATGTAGGTCTGTTTCAGCTGGTTCCAGGTCGGGAACTTGATCTCGCTGCCGCGCGTGGGCAGCTCGACGATATCGTTCTTCGGCAGCACGCGGAACTGGCCGCAGCGGTTCATGTCGTTGGAAACCACGTCGGAGACGTCGGTCTCGGGCGGCAGTCCGGCGCCTTCAAATTTGAAGGGGACGACGACGATGGGGGTGGCGCTGGCGGTGCCGTTGGCGATGGTGATGGTCGGCGCTTCGCTGCTGAGCGACCCGCCCTGCGGTGCGGCGATGGCGCAGCCGAGCATCAGCATCAGGGCGAGGAATCCGGTCAGTTGCGCGAGGTCGTTTCTCTGCATGGGGGGCGAACCTTCATCCGTCGTAGGTGAAATTGAAATTTATGTTGCGCGTAAACACGTTTTCGTAGCCCCTGTAAGGCAACGGTGCCGCACGTTTTACCGCTTGTTCGAGCGAGGTCCGGGTCGCCGCGTCGGCGTTGCAGGGACTCGTTACCTGCACGCCGATCACCTCGCCGCCCGGGATTTGCGCGATCAATACATTACAGCGCAAACCCGGTGGTGTCGTTTCCGGCCGGAGCCAATTATCTGTGATCGCTTTCTGAATCGCGGCGTAATACTGCGCTTGCAAGCTGTTGTCAGTCCCGTTCATGCCGGTCACGGCCTTGGGCGCATCAGGGACGTTCGCGGCGACGGTCTTGACCTTTTGTTGTGCTTTCTCGAAGTCCTGCAGCTGCTGCAGTTTCATCTTTTCGAGGTCTTTCTGTTTCTTCGCGGCGTCGAGCTCCTTTTTAAGCTTTTCCATCTCCTGCTGGCGTGCGCGCGCCTCGCGCTGCTCCTTGTCGATCAGCGCCTGTTCGTTCTTCTTCTTTTCCTGCTGCGCGCGCTCGGCCTGCTCGGCCTTCTCCTGCGCGGTCTCGACCACCTTTTCCTTATTGACCTGATCCGGCGTCTGCTGCGACGGCGGCTGCGGCTTGGGCTCGGGCGGCGTCGGGGTCGGCGCCTGTTCGGCTTTCGGCGGCGTCGGCGGCACCGGTTTCGGGCGCGAGGCGCGTGGCGGCGGGTGCGGCGCGGCGGTCAGTCCGACCAGATCGGCTTCGATCACGGGGCCCGGCGGCAGCGGCATCGGCGGCGGATCTTTCCGGGCGATCCACAAGCCCATCAGTAGCGCGGCCACGACCACGATGTGCACGCCGAAGGCGTAAGCCCATGCGCGCAGCTTGTCCTCGAAGGTTTCCATCGCCAGCGCCTCAGCGCTTCGGCTCCTTCGGCATCGGCTGGCTCATCAGGCCGACCTTGCTCACGCCGGCCTGCTGCAACAATGCCATCGCCTGGTAGACCTTGCCGTAGTCGACGCGTTCATCGCCGCCGATCCGGACCGCCGTTTGCGGATTCTGACGCACGAAGGCCGACATCTTCTTGACCAGATCGTCCGCACCGATCTGCTCGCGCTGTTCGCCGCTGAGCGTCAGGTAGAAGTTGCCGTCCTTGTCGACGCTGACCAGGACGGGTTCCTTTTCGGTCTGCAGGGACTTCGCCGCGGCTTCCGGCAAGTGGATGTCGACTCCCAGATTGATCAGCGGCGCCGTGACCATGAAGATGATCAACAGCACGAGCATCACGTCGATGTACGGCACGACGTTGATCTCGGCTTTCAGCTTGCGGCGTTTGCGACTGCGTCCGGTGACGTGCATGGTCTCGCTTCAACGATGAGCGCGCGGGCGCGGGGTCAGTGGTCGGTGTCGTCCAGGTGCGCCTGGCGCTGCAGGATCGAGGAGAACTCCTCGACGAACGTGTCGTAGCGCGTCAGGATGCGCTCGACCTTGTTCGAATAACGGTTGTATGCCCACACAGCCGGGATGGCGGCGATCAGGCCCATCGCGGTCGCGATCAGCGCTTCGGAAATGCCCGGGGCGACCATCGCGATGGTCGCCTCCTTGACGTTCGCCAGACCCACGAACGCCACCATGATGCCGGCCACCGTACCGAGCAGGCCGACGTAGGGGCTGATCGAGCCGACGTTGGCGAGGAATTCCAGGTTCTGTTCCAGGCGATCGATCTCGCGCGTCAGCGCCACGCGCATGCCGCGCTGCGCGCCTTCGAGCATGGTGCGCGAATCCATCTGGCGGCGCTGGCGCAGGCGCGCGAACTCGCGGAAACCGGCCTCGAAGATGCTTTCGATACCGCTGACCGACTCGCCCGAGGCGGTGACTTCGCGGAACAGGCCGGCGAGATCGGCGCCTGACCAGAAGCGTTCCTCGAATTCGTCCGCGCCACGCATGGCGCGGTTGAGGATCGTCATCTTGCGGAAGATGATCACCCAGGACAGCACCGAGAACAGCAGGAGCACGACCATCACCGCCTTGACGAATAGGCTGGCGTCGAGCACGAGCTTGAGGACGTCGATACCGCCGTTCATGCGTGTTGTTACTCCTGGAGCAGGTTTTCGGGGATGCGTCGCGGTTGCCAGCTCGTCGCGTCGATGCACGCGGCGCGCACGCGCGCCCGCGTGAGCACGGCGCGGTCCGCGCGGCGAAGTATACATTGTACGAAGGTCAGCGACGCGCTGCGGCGCTCGAACCGGTCGATGGTCACGTCCAGTTCATCATCCAGCCGCGCGGAGGCGACGAAGTCGATGCTGAGGTCGCGCACCACGAACAGAACGCCGTCGCGCTCGCGCACCGCGGCCTGCGACACCCCGCGCGCGCGCAGCCACTCGCTGCGGGCGCGTTCGAGGAAACGCAGGTAGCTGGCGTGATAGACCACGCCGCCGGCGTCGGTGTCTTCCCAGTACACACGGACGGGCCAGGTGAAAACGGGGTCAGACGCCATGGTCCGCTCGTTCGTCACCGCTGCGCGGGAATCGCTTCGGGACAACGGGATTTTTAGCCCCCGTTCTCATACCTTGCCTCCGATGCCGGGATCCTCGAACAAGTCCTCCACCCTCGCCTGGCGCGGCGCCTTGAGGCCGAGGTGCCGGTAGGCCTTGGCGGTTACCATGCGCCCGCGTGCGGTGCGCATCAGGAAACCCTGCTGGATCAGGTACGGTTCGAGCACGTCTTCGATCGTGCCGCGCTCCTCGGACAGTGCCGCGGCGAGCGACTCGACCCCGACCGGGCCGCCGTCGAAACTCTCCACGATGGTGGACAGCAGGCGCCGGTCGAGCGCGTCGAAGCCTTCTTCGTCGACCTTCAGCATCTGCATCGCCGCGGCGGCGACCGCCCGCGTGATCGCGCCGTCGGCCCTGACCTGGGCAAAATCGCGCACCCGGCGCAACAGGCGGTTCGCGATGCGCGGCGTGCCGCGCGCGCGGCGCGCGATCTCGGACGCGCCGTCGTCGGCGCAGGCGATGCCCATGATGCGCGCCGAGCGCGTCACGATCGCCGCGAGCTCGCCCGGCGTGTAGAACTCCAGCCGCTGCACGATGCCGAAACGGTCGCGCAGCGGGCTGGTCAGCAGGCCCGCACGCGTGGTCGCGCCGACCAGGGTGAACGGCGGCAGGTCGAGCTTGATCGAGCGCGCGGCCGGACCTTCGCCGATCATGATGTCGATCTGCGAGTCCTCCATCGCCGGGTAGAGGATCTCCTCGACCACCGGCGACAGGCGATGGATCTCGTCCACGAACAGCACGTCGCGCGGCTGCAGGTTGGTGAGCAGTGCCGCCAGGTCGCCGGCGCGCTCGATCACCGGCCCGGACGTGGTGCGCAGGTTCACGCCCAGCTCGTTGGCGATCACGTGCGACAGCGTGGTTTTCCCCAGGCCCGGCGGCCCGAAGATCAGCACGTGGTCGAGTGCTTCACCGCGGCGCTTGGCGGCTTCGATGTAGATGCCGAGCTGCTCGCGCACCGCTTCCTGCCCGAGGTACTCGGACAGTTTTTGCGGGCGGATGGAGGCTTCGACGATTTCGTCTTCGCGATGGGCCGAGGGACTGATCAGGCGCGGGTCGGTCATCTGCCGATTATAGGGCCGATGGCACCCTCGCTCGTCATCCCGGCGAAAGCCGGGATCCGGTGCCTTGTTCCTGCGCTACGCCGAAGTCGCTGGATCCCGGCTTTCGCCGGGATGACCAGCGCAAGAAATCAAATCTCGACCTGCGTCCCGAGCTCGATCAGGCGATTCCCCGGGATGCGGAAAAACGCCGTCGCGGAGCTGGCGTTGCGCGCCAGGAACGCAAACAGCTTGTCGCGCCACAGCGGCATGCCGCGGCGGTCGGTGGCGATGACGGTTTCGCGGCTGATAAAGAACGTCGTGTCCATCATGTCGAAACCGAGGCCTTTCGCCTCGCAGCGCTCGAACGCGCTGGGGATGTCCGGGTCTTCGGCGAAGCCGAAGCGCACGATCACGCGGTAGAACTCGTGGCCGAGCGCGGTGATCTCGGTGCGCTCGCCGTACTCGGCGACCGGCGTTTCCAGCGTCTCCACCGTCATCAGCACGTTGCGTTCGTGCAGCACCTTGTTGTGCTTGAGATTGTGCAGCAGCGCGTTCGGCACCGCGTTGACGTTTGCGGTCAGGAATACGGCGGTGCCCGGCACGCGCAGCGGCGGATGCGCCATCACGCTGGCGATGAACGGCTCGAGCGCGAGGCCGCTCTGGCGCAATTCGCGCAACACCAGATCGCGTCCGCGGCGCCAGGTGCTCATGATCGTGAACATGACGCTGCCGATCGCCAGCGGCAGCCAGCCGCCGTGTTCGACCTTGTCCGCGTTCGCCCCCAGGAACAGCGCATCCACGCACAGGAACAAGGCGCCGAGCGAGGCGACGTGCAGCCAGCTCCAGTTCCACATCTTGCGGAACACGAACATCACCAGGATCGAGTCGATCGTCATGGTGCCGACCACGGCGATACCGTACGCGGCCGCGAGGTTGGTGGAGGAACGGAAGCCGAGCACCACGGACAGCGTCAGCACGAGCAAGGCGCGGTTGATCCACGGCAGGTAGATCTGGCCGAGCGTCTCGCGCGAGGTGTGGCGCACTTCCATGCGCGGAAGATAGCCGAGCTGGATCGCCTCGCGCATGACCGAGAACGCGCCGGAGATCACCGCCTGCGACGCGATGATCGCGGCCAAGGTGGCGAGCACCGTCATCGGCAGCACCAGCGCATCCGGCAGCAGCAGGTAGAACGGATTCGTGGCGGCTTCCGGATGCGCGATCAGTAGCGCGCCCTGGCCGAAGTAGTTGATCACCAGCGCCGGCAGCACGAAACTGAACCAGGTCGCACGGATCGGACCTTTGCCGAAATGGCCCATGTCGGCGTACAGCGCTTCGGCGCCGGTGATGCACAGCACGATCGTGCCGAGCGAGAAGAACGCGCTCCAGCCGTTGAGCACGAAATACTCCACCGCGTAATACGGCGACAGGGCCATCATCACCTGCGGGTAGCGCACGATGTGCACCACGCCGAGGACGATCAGGCTGGCGAACCAGAGGATCATGATCGGCCCGAACACCGCGCCGACGCGCCCGGTGCCGTGGCTCTGGAAATAGAACAGGACCACGATGATCACCGCGGCGATCGGCACCATCCAGTGCGACAGTTGCGGCGCGGCGACGCTGACGCCTTCGACCGCGGACAGCACCGAAATCGCCGGCGTGATCACGCCATCGCCGAAAAACAGCGACGCGCCGAACAATCCCAGGATCATGATCACCCAGCGTGCGCGACCGCTGCCGCGCATCGTGCGCTGTGCCAGCGCGGACAGCGCCATGATGCCGCCCTCGCCCTTGTTGTCCGCGCGCATGATGAAGCCGGCGTACTTGACCGCGACGATCAGGACCAGCGACCAGAACACCAGCGACAGCACGCCGAGCACGTTCGACGGCGTGGTCGGCATGCCGTGTTCGCCGAACGTCTGCTGCATGGTGTACAGCGGACTGGTGCCGATGTCGCCGTAGACCACGCCGAGCGCGCCGAGTGCGAGCCCTGCGAACGCCTTGCGCCGCTCGGCCGGATTGCCGTTTTCGATCGGATCTGCCTTCATCGCCCCTGTCCTGCCGCCGCTAGCGCAAGGCCAGCTTGAGTGCCTTGCGGATGATCGCCTCGGCACTGTCGCCCGGTTGCGCCGCTTCCGCCACCAGGCGCGAGACTTCGTTCGGCTTGTAGCCGAGCTGTTGCAGCGCCACCGATGCTTCCGTCGCCGGATCCTTCGGTACGCCGGCCGAGCCGCCGCTCGGCAGCGCCAGCGCCATGCCGTCGACGCGGTCGCGCAGTTCCACCACGATGCGTTCGGCGGTCTTCTTGCCGATGCCCGGAATGCGCGTCAGCGCGGCGATGTCGCCGATCTGGACCAGGCGCGCGAATTCGTCGACCGACGCACCCGACAGCACAGCGAGCGCGATCTTGGCGCCGATGCCGGTGACTTTCTGCAGATTTCGGAACAGCGCGCGCTCGCTTTCGCGCAGGAAGCCGTACAGCGCGACCGAATCCTCTTTCACCGCGTAGTGCGTCAGCAGCGTCACGTCCTTGCCGACTTCGGGCAGGTCGAACAGGGTCGACATCGGCGCCTGCAGCTCGTAGCCGACGCCGCCGACATCGAGCAGCAGCCACGGCGGCTGTTTCGCCGCGAGCGTTCCTCTCAGGCGGCCGATCATCGCCGGCGTCTCCATGCGCTACGGGGAATGCCCACGCGCAGCACGCTCGCACGCGTGTGCGCGTGCGTCAGCGCAACCGCGAGCGCGTCGGCCGCATCGGCTTGCAGTTTCTGCGGGATGTTCAGCAGCACGCCGACCATGTGCTGGATCTGCGCCTTGTCTGCGGCGCCGCCGCCGACCACCGCCTGCTTGATTTCCTTCGGCGCGTATTCGGTCACGGTCAGGCCCTTGTGCACGGCTGCGCAGATCGCGGCGCCGCGCGCCTGACCCAGCTTGAGCGCGGAATCCGGATTGCGCGCCATGAACACGCGCTCGATCGCGACTTCGTCCGGACGGTGCGCGTCGATCAGGGCGCAGACCTCGTCGAAGATCTGTTTCAGGCGCAAGGGGAAGGTGTCGTTGTCGAGCAGGTGCAGCGCGGCGTGGTAGACATGGCTCTGGTTGCCGACAGCGTCGGCGTCGATCACGCCGACACCGGTGCGCTGCGAACCGGGATCGATGCCGAGAATGCGGGTCATGGAGCCGGTCGAACCCAGGGACGTGGTGCGCGCGCGTTCACGATCCGGCGATTCTAACATGGGCGGGAGCGCGGCCAGGATCTAGGAAACGGCAGCAAAACGCGCGTCGCGCAGAAACGCGACGGTTTGCGTCGAGGCGTCTTCGGAAAACAGCAGCCCGGTGTGCGTCGCCGGCACGACGCAATGGTCGGTCAAACCCGGCAATTCGGTTTCGGCCACACTCACGGTGCCGTCGTGCGGCGAGCTCAAGTCGCCGATCGCAAGGCCCAGACCGAGCGGCAGGCGCCCGGCGATCGAGCCCACCGCCTGCGTGCCCTGCCAGCGCTCGATGCCGTCGCGCAGCACGGCGATCGACTTGCCGATCACGAACGCGCCGCCGGGCAGTCGCGACACGCCACGGGCGACGGCACTGCCGCGCAGCGGCGAACCGAGGCAGACAACGCGGCCGTCGATCAGGTCCGGCGTGCGCTGCAGCGCCTGCAGCGCAACCAGGCCGCCCAGACTGTGGCCGACCAGATGCGTGCGGGCATTCTTGCGCGCGGCGACGACGTCGAGCAGGCGGCGCACGCCGATCTCCGGTGCGCGCGTGACGCTCGCGTAGTCGAACGACTCGACCGAATAGCCCGCGTGCTCGAGGCGGTGGCGCAGCATGGTCAGCGTGAAGCCGCGCATCCAGAGGCCGTGCAGCAGGATCACGTGTTCGTTCACGCGCTGGCTCCGTCGACGTCGACGCGCCGTTGCGCCTCGGCGGGCGCAGCTGCGACGGGGACGGCGGCACGCCGCTGCTGCGCGGCTGCCGCCAGGGCGCCGATCGCCGCACACACGAGCGCGAGCTGCTCCGGCCGGTACGGCACCGCGTAGCGCGGCTCGGCCTGCAGCACGACGTGCACCACGGTTACGTACAGCACGAACACGGCGAGCAGGCCCGCGGCCAAGGGGCGCCGGCTCGCTCGGCGCAGCGCGGCGAAGCCCCACCAGAACGCCACAGCGAACGTGACCACGGTGAGCGCCGGATTGATCCACTGCAGCGCCTGCTTGCTTGCTGCGAGCAGCGCAATGCGCTCGTACGGCGATTGCCGCGTCTGCAGAAAGTAGATGTCGCCCCAGCCGATGCGGATCGACCAATCCCACAACAGCTGCGGTTTTTCCAGCAGATACCACTGCGCGTAGAACGCGGGATCGTCGCGCATGCGTTCGGCGATGCGGCTCAGACCCGCGGCCGGATCGGCCAGCAGCGTGCGTGTCTCCTCGTCGGCGAGTGCCACGAATTCCGCCGAGATCTCGTTGTCGAGGCGCGAGTTGTACGCCGTCAGGTATTGCGGGATCGAGCCCTGTACGAAATTCTGCGCCGCGCGCTCGTGGGCCGAGCCGCTCCCGGCCGGCAGCGTCGCGTTCCGCAGCGCCCAGGCCGCGGGCATAACCAGGAACACGCCAAGCAGCAGCACGGCGGGACGCTTCGCGCCATGCCGCCACATCAGCCCGGCAGCCAGCGCCGGAAACACACCGACCACGGGATTGACCAGGTACGCCACGCCGAACGCGATGCCGGCCGCTACGCCGCGCCAGCGCGCGCCGGAGTCCCGCGCCGCGGCAGACGTCAGGCACAGGGCGAGCGCCAGCGTGAACGCGAACAGCGTTTCGCTCAGCAGCACGCCGCAAAACACGACGAGATGCGGCCAGAATGCCGTGAGCACGCCCGCCGCCAGCGCCGCGCCGCGTCCGGCGCAGTCGCGCGCGAGCCGGATTGCCAGCGCCACGGTGGCCGTTCCGAGCGCGACCTGCAGCGCGAGCGCGTAGCGCATCCAGGTGTCGCTCGCGTAGCCGAGAATCGCCGGCCCCTCCGGGCCTCCCGCGCGCAGCGGCAGATCCGAATGGCCCGCCAGCAGCATGGTCAGCGCGAGCAAGGAAGGGTAGCCGGGTCCGCGATAGCTGTCCGGCAACGCCTGCGCCGCGTCGGGCAGCGCGCTGGAAAAGACGCCGCGATGGACCAGGTTCCAGGCGTACAGCACGTACTGGTTGATGTCGCCACGGATGGGGACGTCGACCTGCGCGAGCAGCACGTACACGCAGCGAACGAGCAGGCCGAACAGCACAATGGCGCCCGCCGCAAGCAGGAAGCGGCGCCGCTGCGCAAGCTCCGCCGGATCGGCTTGCGCCCGCATCGGATCAGCCTTTGACCGGCTTCACCACGCGCACGTGCAGTTCCTGCAGCTGCGCTTCCGGTACGGTCGACGGCGCCGCAGTCATCAGGTCCTGCGCGCTCGCGGTCTTGGGGAACGCGATCACGTCGCGGATCGATTCCGTGCCGGCCATCAGCGCGGCGATGCGGTCGATGCCGAAGGCGATGCCGCCGTGCGGCGGCGCGCCGTATTTCAGCGCCTCGAGCAGGAACCCGAATTTCGCCTGCGCTTCCTCGGCGTTGATGCCGAGCAGCTCGAACACGGCGCTCTGCATCTCGGGCCGGTGGATACGGATCGAACCGCCGCCGATCTCGTTGCCGTTGAGCACCATGTCATAGCCGCGCGACACCGCGGTCATCGCGTTCGCCTTCAGATCGGCGATGTCGTCGACTTTCGGCGCGGTGAACGGATGGTGCAAGGCGACGTAGCGCTTCGCCTCGTGGTCGTACTCGAACATCGGGAAATCGGTGACCCAAAGCGGCTTCCATTCGTTCGCGACCAGGCCGTTGTCGCGCGCGACCTTGATGCGCAGCGCGCCCATGAAATCGCTCACCGTCTTGTACGGACCGGCGCCGAAGAAGATCACATCGCCGGTCTGGGCGCCGACCGCCTGCAGGATTCCGCCGAGCGCCTTCTCGTCCAGGAACTTGAGGATCGGCGAGGTCATTCCCTCGCGGCCCTTGGCGAGATCGTCGATGCGGATCCAGGCGAGGCCCTTGGCGCCGTATTTCGCGACGTACACGCCGAGATCGTCGAGGTACTTGCGCGGCTGTTTCGCCCCGTCCGGCAGTCGCAGCGCGGCGACGCGGCCGCCCGGATCGTTGGCCGGGCCGGAGAACACCTTGAACTCCGCGTGGCGTACATGCTCGGCGATGTCGACCAGTTCCAGCGCGATGCGCAGATCGGGTTTATCCGAACCGTAGCGCCGCATCGATTCGGCGTAGGTCATGCGCGGGAACGGATTCGCCAGTTCCACGTCGACGACGTGCTTGAACACTTCGCGGATCATGTTCTCGACCGTGTCCTGCACGTCGCGCTCTTCGACGAACGCGAACTCCATGTCGAGCTGCGTGAATTCCGGCTGGCGGTCGGCGCGCAGGTCCTCGTCGCGGAAACAGCGCGCGATCTGATAGTAGCGGTCCATGCCCGCCATCATCAGGATCTGCTTGAACAGCTGTGGCGATTGCGGCAGCGCGTAGAACTCGCCCGCGTGCACGCGCGACGGCACCAGGTAATCGCGCGCGCCTTCCGGCGTCGCCTTGGTCAGGATCGGCGTTTCGATGTCCTGGAAGCCGCGCGCGTCGAGGTGATGGCGCAGGGCCGAGACCAGGCGCGTACGCATGCGCAACTTGCGCTGCATGTCGGGGCGGCGGATGTCGAGGTAGCGGTAGCGCAGGCGCGCGTCTTCGCCGACCGCGTCGTCGAGCATGAACGGCAGCGGCGCGGCGGCGTTGAGCACGTCGACGGTCGCAGCCACGACTTCGATCTTGCCGGTCGCGAGACGCTCGTTGACCTGGCTCGCCGGACGCGCCCGCACCGTGCCTTTGATGCGCAGGCAGAATTCGTAGCGCACGTTTTCCGCCGCGGCGAATGCCGTTGCGTTATCGGGCTCGATCACGACCTGGACCAGACCTTCGTGGTCGCGCAGGTCGATGAAGATGACGCCGCCATGGTCGCGGCGGGTATCGGCCCAACCGCACAGGGTGACCTCGTGGCCGGTCAGGGTCTCGTCGACCCGGCCGCAATAGTGACTTCGCATGCCTATCCCGTCTGGTTCGAATTCAGTGCCGCCGGCCGCCCCGGCGGCGCGCGGACCGGGCAGCGCCCGGTTCGAGTCGCGCATCGTACGAGTGTTTTTGCTGCACCGCAAACAAAACGCCCGCCGGAATGCGGCGGGCGTTTTGTCGCGCAGTCGTGTCGACGGCGCTAAGCGATGCTCATCCTTTCGCGGTTAGCGCCAACGCCGCTCAATGGTAAACACGCCGGCACAACCCTGGTCAACCCAGATGCCCGCGCGATTCCATCCCCAGGTGCGACCTTCGACGCAGGGCGAATTGGAGTTCTGCCGCTCCAGATACGCCCGTCCCCCGCCGCCCAGGTCCACGCTACAGAACGTGTAGCGGAAATTCTCGCTGCCGCAGCCGACCGAGAAGCGACGGTCCCAATCCGGGCCCGGGCGCCAGCCGCCACCGCCGCCGTAGTCGTCGCGGTCGCGGTCGTGGCCGCGGCGCGCTTCGACGAAGCGACCGGCACAGCCGCGATCGACCCACAGGCCGTGACGATCCAGGCCCCAGTTCTGGCCGCGGATGCAGGCAGTGTCGGACAACTGGCGCACCAGACGCACGTCGCGCCAGGGCACGTCGCAACGCGTGAAGCGGTAGTCGCGACTCTGGCAGTCCACGGCATCCTGCGCCCGCACCACCGTGACCGGCAGCGCGAACATCAACATGAAAAGCGACAACAAAGCGAACCAGCGCATGTTCATCGGAATCCTCTCCTTCTGTGCGGTACGGGCCGCCAAACGAGTTTATTCGGATTCGCGCAGGCCGGACATGCGGCCACGACCGTTGCTCGGCCGGCGTTCAGCTGCTGCGCTCAGTCAGCCGTCGGCGGATTTCGCCGGCTTCGGCTTGGTCGGTTCCTTCGGCTTTGCGGACTCGCCGGACGGCTTCGCCGCGTCCGCGGCCTTCGGCGCCTCGGCGGCCGGCTTGGCATCGGTCTTCGGGCCGTCGCCCTTGTCCGCGAGATTGCGCTTCTTGTCGCCGTCCTTCTTGAAGTCGGTCTCGTACCAGCCGCTGCCGGACAAGCGGAACGCCGGCGCTGTCAACGCGCGCTTGACGCCGCCCGCACCGCAGTGAGGACATTCGGTCGGATCGGGGTCGCTCAGTTTCTGCAGGCGCTCGAAACGGTCGCCGCAGACGGGGCATTCGAATTCGTAGATCGGCATGGCACAGACTCGAGAAAAAACGCACGTTGCCCGGCACGGCGTGCCGGGACAGCCTTCCAGTGTATGTGCTGGCGCGAACGGATCAAGAGGCGCCCGGACCGGTGCCGCCGGCCCGGGCGCGTGTTCTTAGAAATCCCGCGTGAGCCGCACGCCAAGCGTGCGCGGCTGGATCGGGATCGAATACGTCTGCGGGCCGCATACCGTCGCCTGGCATTCGGCGTACTTGGAAATGATGCCGCGATTGTCGAACGCGTTCTTGAGGTAGAAATCAAGCGTCCACGGTCCCTGCTTGGCGCCGACGGAAAAATCCACCGAGCCGTAGCCGGGAATGTCGCCCAGGATGCCGTTTTCCAGGGTACGCAGGTCCGAACGACGACGCCCGACGCCGAACACCGAGGTCTGGAAATAGGCCTCGTGGCCCCAGGCGTCGAAGTTGTAGCGCGCGGTGATGTCGCCCTTGACCTTCGGCGTGATCGGCAGCTGCGTGCCGCTCGGCGCCAGCGGCGTGCTCGGGCTCAAATCCGGGCGTGACTGATCGGTACAGTCGGCCGCGGTGATCGGCGTCTCGTCCGCCTTCAGCTGTCCGCAGTAGTTCGCGGTGAGCTCGGAGTGATAGATCGCCGCGCCGGCGGACAGCACCAGGTTGTACGTCGCCGCCCAGGTCAGCTGCGATTCGAAGCCGCGGATGCGGGCCTGGTTCGCATTGCGGATCTCGGTCAGGCCGTTGGCGCCGACCACGGCGAACTGGAAGTCTTTCCATTTCTCCTCGAACACGCTGCCGTTCCAGCGCAGGTGGCGGTCGAGCCATTCGGTCTTCCAGCCCAGCTCGTAGTTGTCCAGGAAGTCGGCCGAATACGGCGGCAGCGTGCCGCGGCGGTTGATGCCGCCCGGGCGGAAGCCTTCCGAATACGTGGCGTAGATCATCTTCGAGTCGTCGAACTTGTACGTGAGGTTCTCGCGCACGATGTGGTCGGACTCCGTGACCTTCTTGTTGAATTCCGTGCAGGGCGCGCCTTCGAACGGAATGTTGTTCTGGCACGCGGCTTCGCCCTGGCTCGAACTGAAGTTCGACGAGAAGCCGAAGAAGCCCTTGAGTCCGTCGTTCGTGTGGAAGAAACGCACGCCGGACGTGGCCGTCAGATGGTCGGTGATATCGAAGGACGCTTCGCCGAAAATCGCCGAGTCGTTGTCGTTGCGGATCTGGCGCGTGAGCCAGATCGTGTTCGGCCAGCCGGTGACGGAGATGTCGCTGCCGAGGCCTTTGATCTGGTAGTCCTGCAGGATGTCGTGCGACTGCACCTGGGCGAACGCGCCGACCGTGAAACGGAAGCGCTGGTCGCGCGGCGAGGACACGCGCAGCTCGTTGCTGGTCTTGCGGTACACGTCCGCCGCGTGGATGTACTGCGCCGGATTGATGAGGTTGCCGTTGTTGTCGTGGATGTACGCGCCGTAGCCGCAGCAGACGTCGTACCAGTACGAGTAGTCGCTGTAGTCCTGGTCGTAGTGATCGCTGCGGTTGAGGTGCGAAGCGGCATACACGACGTCGAAATTGCCGATCTTGCCCTGCACCGTCAGCGCCGACTGGATCCAGCGGTCGGAGGAATCCTCCGGCGCGAAATGCGTCACCTTGAGGTCGCCGACCTGCGGATCGAACGCGTAGATGCCGTGCGTGTGCGCGGTCTGGCCGACGACGCTCGGCGTCACCGACCAGTTGTCGTTCAAGTCGATCTTGAGCGCCGCGCGCGCGCCGCGCGTGTCGGTGTAGTTGTAGTCTTTTTTCACGAAGCTGCGGTTGTCGACCGTGATCGGCGGGATCGTCGAACCGTCGATCGGGCTCGTGCCGGTGTAGGTGCGCGTGCCGAACACGTTGTCGATGTAGCCGGCGTCTTCCTTGCTCCAGCCGACGGCGCGCAGCGCCATCCACGAGGTGATCGGAATGTTGACGTAGCCTTCGGCGACGTAGCCCTGGCTGCCGTGGTCGACGGTGTTGCCTTCCAGGCTGAAACTCGCCGAGAACGCGTTCGGATCGGGCTTGTTCGTGATGATGCGGATCGTGCCCGATTCGGAACTCGCGCCGTACAGCGTGCCCTGCGGACCGGCCAGCGCTTCGATGCGGGCGATGTCGTAGATGTGCGGGTCGATCGAACCGACGATCGTGGTGATCGGTTCTTCGTCGAGGTAGATGCCGACGCTCGGCGGCGGACCGGAGTGGTTGCCGTTGCTGCCCGATTCGACGCCGCGCATGGATATCTGGCCGAAGCCCGGCTGGTACGAACCCTGCGACGACGAGGTCGCGACGCTCGGCAGCAGCTTGGTCCAGTCGGACACGTCGGCGACGTTCATCTGGGTCAGCTTCTCGGTCGTGAGTACGTCGAGGCTGATCGGCACGTTCTGCGGGTTTTCCTCGACCTTCTGCGCCGTAACGGTCAGGGTTTCGAGTTCGGTCGTTTTCTGGTCGGCTTGGTCGGCCGGATCGGCGAATGCGAGCGAGAGGCACGCGAAGTGGATTGCGGCGGCGAGCGGGAGATGGACGAGTGCGGTGCGTGTCGTTCTGTTTTTCATGCGGACTTCCCCAAGTTCGGTGAATCAGGCAATGCAACGGCTCAACGAATGGCGCTACTGCCTCCAGCCGGTCAGCGCGGGCCCCAGGGCCTGCTTCAGCGGCTCGAGCCAGGGCTCGAAATGTTTCCAGTGCTCCAGGCCGCCGGAATAGATCGGCTGGCGCACCTGTTCGGAACTCGCGGTTCGCACCGGGCGTGCGTTGTCGAAAAACGCGAGACACCCCGGCTCGAACGGCAGCCCGCAATACGCCAGCAGGCGGCGCACTTCGCCCTCGGTGTCGGCGACGAGATCTTCGTAGATCACGCGATGCACGCGCCCTGGCAGCACGGCGTCGAAGTGCGCCATCAGCTCGACGTAGTCCCGGTAGTAACGTCCGATGTTGTCCAATCCGTACGTGAACGACTGGCCGCGCGCGAAATGCTGCTTGAAGCCGGAGAAACAGCAGGCCAGCGGGTGACGCCGGACGTCGACGATTTTCGCGTTCGGCAGGATCAGGTGGATCATGCCGACGTGCGCGAAATTGTTCGGCATTTTGTCGATAAAAAACGGACGGCCGAGCTTGCGGTGGATGCGGGTGCGCGCGAGGTATTCCTCTCCCAGCGCGCACAGGCGCGACGGTTCGAGCGCCGCCAGCGCCGCGTGGTACGCACCGGCGCGCTTGTCGTTGGCCGCGCGGCGCAGCGCACGCGTGAGCGAGATGATGTCCGGCAGCTCCATCGTGCCTTCGACCGCGGAGTGACTCGCCAGGATCTGCTCGACCAGGGTCGAACCGGCGCGCGGCAGACCGACGATGAAGATCGGATCGCGCGCGTCGCAGCCGGCGCCCGCGCGCTGGCCGAGGAACTCGGCGGTGTAGGTTTCGCGCGCGCGTTGCAGCAGCTGGTGCGTGTCGTCGGCGCTGTACGGGATCTGCTCCAGGCGCAGCGCGTTGCCGTGCGCGTAGTGCGCGAACGACGCGGCGTAGTCGGCCGCGTCCTCGCACGCCTTGCCCAGCGCGAATTCGAGGCAGGTGCGCTGTTCCGGCGGCAGGTCGGTGCGCGCCAGGGTCGCGCGCATCTGCGCGATGTCCGCGGCGTCGAAGCGGAAGGTCTTGAGGTTGGCCAGGCTCCACCACGCGTCGCCGAACGTGGCGTCGAGCTGCAGGCAGGTGCGGTACGCCGCGATCGCCCGCTCGGTCAGGCCGGCGGTCTTGCAGGCGTGGCCGAGGCTGAGCCAGATCGCCGCCTGGCCCGGCTGCGTGCGCAGCAGGTCGTCGTAGATCGCGATCGCCGGCGTGTAGTCGCCGGTGTGGCACAACGCGACCGCCTTCAGGTTGCGCAGGCCCGGATGCCCGGGCTCCTCCGCGAGCAGCACGTCGAGTTCCGCGATCGCACGCTCGGGCTTGTTCACCCGGGTGAGCACGATCGCGTAGTTGTGGCGTGCGGCGCGAAAACCGGGCGCGAGTTCGAGGCAGCGTTCCAGCAGCGCCTCGGCGTCGTCGCCGCGATCCAGGCGCATCGCGAGTTCGGCCAGCATGCGGATCGCCGCGACGTCGGTCGGCGCGTCGTTGAGTTGCCGGCGCAGCAGCTGTTCGGCCTGCGGGATATCGTTGGCATGCAACGCCGCGCCGGCGCGGATCAGGGCCGGATCGTGGGCGGCGAAACGCACGTGCTCCAGGTACGCTGCCGCGGCACCGGCACGGTCGCCGGCCGCGTCCAGATGATCGGCGAGCTGGCGCCACACCTGCGGGCGGCGCGGTTCACGGCCGGCGGCCTGCCGCAGCGAAGCCACCGCGGCGGCAAGCGGATTC
>Ga0207702_10002057_pt1 | contig 19476 bp, 13 predicted proteins | sample KBSCornC62_FD_184302 | JGI IMG/M metagenome (GOLD analysis project Ga0207702, IMG submission 184302) | Corn rhizosphere microbial communities from Kellogg Biological Station, Michigan, USA - KBS Corn C6-2 (SPAdes) (version 2) | ecosystem: Host-associated > Plants > Roots > Rhizosphere > Soil ...
TGCCTGGAAGGCCCGCAGGCTGCGCCGCGCGGCTTGGCAAGACGGCCAGTCTTCCCCGCGCCACGCAACACACCCTGCGTGCCTTCCAGGCATCATGACGACGGCGATACTTATTCAGTGGTGCCTTAAAGCCCGGTTACCATGCGTGCCTCCAGGGAGTTGAAGCATGCAGAAAACTTACGACCGGGCGTATTTCGACAAGTGGTACCGCGATCCCAGGCACGCCGTGAAATTCACCGCAGACCTGAAACGCAAGGTGGCGATGGTGGTGGCGCTCGCCGAGCATTACCTGGGACGGCCGATCCGCAATGTGCTGGACGTGGGCTGTGGCGAGGGCGTGTGGCGAGCACCGCTGCGGGCGTTGCGTCCATCGATCGAGTATCGCGGCCTGGATGCCAGCGAATACGCGGTGCAGCGTTATGGGCGCAGCCGCAATATCGGGCTGGCCCGTTTTGGCCAGTTGGCCGAGCTGCGATTCGATACGCGCTTCGACGTGATCGTGTGCACCGACGTACTGCATTACCTGAAACCTGCGGAGGTACGCGCGGGTTTGATCGGCATCGGCGAGATGCTGGAGGGGCTGGCGTTTCTGGAGGTGTTTACCAATCGCGATGACCTGGAGGGCGATCGGCACGACCTGCGCCTGCGGTCACCGGCATGGTATTTGCGCGAGTTTCGCGAGGTGGGATTGTTGCCGTGTGGATCGCAGTGCTATCTGGGGCCGCGGTTGGAACGGCCGGTGGCGGCGTTGGAGCGGGGTTGGGCGGACTGAGCGGTTTGGATGTTGTCCTCGTCGTCATTCCGCGAAGGCTCACTGTGTCCGGCATGGACTATGCGAATTCGCAACAAGATGTGGATGTGATGCAGTTTAGTGTTCTGCTGTCGACGGCCAGACTCAAAAAACACCGCGTCCCCTGTGGCCGTCATTCCCGCGAAAGCGGGAATCCATTTTCAGGGATGCATCAGAGCAACATGGATTCCCGCTTTCGCGGGAATGAGGCCTGTGTGGGTTGCCGCAGATGTAAATGGGAGCTGCGCAAATTTCTTGCTGGACAGCAGCGGCTTTCGCCGGAATGTCGACCTGAAGACGAGCGACGTAGGCGGCTACACCAACATCACATCCACACCAGCCTCGCGCAGCGCTTCCACCATCTCGTCCGACGCACTGCTGTCGGTGATCACCGTATTCAGTGTCGACATTGGTGTGATCACCGAAAGACTGCGCTGACCCAGCTTGCTGGCATCGAACACCGCAATGGTTTCGCGGGATACGCGGATCATCAGCGCGTTGAGCGAAGCTTCGAGCGGATCAGGCGTGGTGACGCCGACAACCGGGTCGAGGCCATCGACGCCGAGGAAAAGTTTGTCGGCGGAAATGCGCGACAATGCCTGTTCCGCATCCGGCCCCACCAGCGAATACGACGTAGGGCGCAACAAGCCACCGAGCATCATCACGCGGATGTTGGTCAAGCCCGACAGTTCCAGCGCGATGTTCAGTGCGTTGGTCACCACCGTCAGCGATTCGAATTTCAGCTGCCGAATCTGGCGCGCAATCTCCACGGTTGTGGAGCCGGAGTCGAGGATGATGGTTTCGCCATCCTTGATCAGCTTGGCGGCGGCCTGGCCGATGCGCAGTTTTTGCGGGTGCGAGCGCGTCTCCTTGATGTTCAGTGGCACGTCGCTGGTGACGGTTTGCGTGGACGGCAAGGCGCCGCCATGCGAGCGCGCGAGGGCGCCGCTGCGTGCCAGCGATTCAAGGTCGTTGCGGATGGTGACGGTGGAGGTGCCGAAGCGTGCGGCCAGTTCTTCCACGGTGGCGCGGCCGTTGGTTTCGACGTATTCGACGATCAGGCGTCGGCGTTCCTCGACCAGCAGGCGCGGTGGCGGAACGGGGGCAGAGTCATTCATGGCGGAAGCTTGAGCAGTCGAGCGGCGTTGTCATGGTATATCTTGCGCAGCACGCTGTCTGTCAAACCCAGGCCGTAGATGGACCAGCGGCCTTGCGGAGGCGTTTCGGCCGGGGCGTAGTCGAAGTATTCGTCCTCGGTTTCGAGGAAGCGGTAATAGATTTCGTAGAGTTCGTCGCCGAACAATTGCTGGGGCACGTCGTCGCCGTAAGGGGAGGGCACCGCATCGGTGCCGAACAGGATGCGGTCCTGGTAGCGGTCGAAGAAACGCTGCGCTGTACGCGGCTGGCGACCGAGTTCGCCGATGCGCGCGCTGATGTCCACCAGGGTGTTGGGAAAGCGCTCGAGGCAATCGGCCACGGCTTGGAGATTTTCGGCCCAGTTACCTACGTGCATCAATGCGAACGTGGTGTTGGGATGGCGTGCGATGACGCGATCGCGTGCGGCGAGCAGTTCCTCATTGCTGGGAAATTCCGGACCGTAGAACGACCAGTCCGGGTGCCTGCTCAGTTCTTCGTAACGCTCGTTGTATTCATCAGTAGGCAGAAAGAACGCTTCCGGATCGGAAACGTGCATGAACACCGGCATATGGTATGCCGCGCAGGCTTCCCACATGGGGTCGAAGCGTTTGTCGTCGATCGCCACCAGCGGACCGCTGTCGAGCTGTTCACGCAAATACAGGCCCAGCGTTTTCAGCAATTTCAATCCGCGCGCGCCGACATGGTGCGCGTGCGCGATGGCATCGGCTTGGATCTGCGGATAATTCGCAGCGGGGAAATGTTCGTACGATGGTTCGGTGAGCGTGATGAAACGCCCGGGCGCCGCCTTGTCGAACAGCTCGATGCTTTTTTCCAAGCCTTTGCCGACACCGCCGGTGAGATTGACCAGCGTGCGCACGTCTTTGCGATCCATCACGGGCAGCAGATCGTCGGGCGTGGCGAACACGATGATGTCTTCGCCCACGGATACGCCGTTGCGCACCTGACTGGACCAGGTGAGATGCGTATGCGCGTCGATCACCGGAAAGCGCGGACGGTCGATGCGGCTTTTCGGTACGCGCAGCATGCTGCGCGGTTTGAAATCTTTAAGGCGAAGCTCGCTTTTGCTCTGATCAGGTGCAGTTTGCAGCGGATTTTTGTCGCTGGCGTGAATGACGCCAGCGCCGCTAGGTGGCGCGCAACAGAAACATCCAGCGCGGGTTTGTGCACGAAAGGACCAAGCTGGTTTGCGCTGTCGATTTGGCATGGTTGACCAGAGAAATAAAAAGCTACGACGCACCACAGTAGGTTGGGTTGGCGCAGCGTAACCCAACATGTCCGTGCAAAATCGTTGGGTTACGCTGCGCTAACCCAACCTACGATAGTTCATCGAGGGAACGACAAAAACGCCTCACCTCGCTCCCCGGCTGGAATGAAGCAATGCGGGGGGAAGCATTCCAACCGGGGAACGAGGGGCGCCGTACAAGGCTGTCGGAAGCAGGGTATGGGAGAGATTCCGACAGCAGTACGGACACTCACCGCGGATACTTCGCCATGATCCGATGTACCTCTTGCACCAACGCAATCGCCTGATCGAGCGGACGCAGCCACATGTTGCGGCCGAACATCACGCCGGTGGCGCCGGAGGCCATGTAGAACTCCACCTTGCGCAGCACCGCGGCATCGTCGTCATTTTTCTCGCCGCCGGAGAACAGCACCATGGTGCGGCCGGCCGAGCGCACTACGCGCTGCGTGCGTGCGGAGGCATCTTCCTGCAACGTGTCGTATGGCTTGGGTGCGTTGGCGGTGCTGTCGTCGGGCTCGTGCAGCTTCACGATGTCCGCGCCCAGTTCCAGCGCTACGCGTGCGGCGTAATCCTGCGCATACAGGCTGCCTTTGCCGCCCTTGGCGTCGATCGCCGCGCCGCGCGGATACGACCACAGCACCAACGGCATGCCGAAGCGTTCGCAGTCCTGACGCACTTTTTCGAACTGGCGGAACTCATCGTGCTGGCGCGGCGAGCCTACATACATGGTGTAGCCGACTGCATCCGCGCCCAGTCGCACCGCGTCTTCCACCGACGCGAACAGCGGCGAGGTCGCCTCCGCATCGCTTGGGATATTGGTCTTGCCGTTGAGCTTGAGGATCAACGGAATCCGTCCGCACCACTCGCCCATGTACTTTTCGGCCAGGCCGACGCCCAATGCGATGGCCGAAAAGTTGCCCTCGACGGCCAGCCGGAACTGATACTCCGGATCGATCGCCGGCGGATGGGGAAAGAAATCGGTGGGGCCGTGTTCCAGACCCTGGTCCAGCGGCAATACCAGCAAGCTGCCATTGCGCGGGCCGTGCCCGTACATGAGGCGCCACAGGCGGGTTCGCTTGCCGTGGGAAAGGGAAAGTCGGGAAAACTTTTCGGAAGCTTTCGAAAGGTCTTGTAACGGGTCTTTCATTTCGAATACTCTGGAGGCGTCATCGAATGATTTCACATTCGGGCGAATTGGACCAAATGTCAAGCTTTCATAAGAAAACGAAAATAAAAGCTGCCCTTAATGCGCTTCGCGAAGCGTCGCCGGAAGCGCAGCAGGCCGCAGGCTACGCCGATACCTTGCGCGAAATCCTGCAGCAGCCGGCTGCCTGGCAGGACACCCTCGACCTGCTGCACGGCACGGTAGCGCAACAGCGGCTGGCCAAAGCCATGGATCCGCGGCCGGCGCATATTGTGCTGACCGGCTCTGGCAGCTCCATCTACATCGGCGAGTGCCTCGCGCCGCTGTTGCAGTCGGGCCTGGGCATACCGGTGCAGGCGATTGCCGCGGGCACCTTGCTCACGCATTGGCGCAGCGTGTTGCCGCCAGGGCCGGGCTTGCTGATATCGCTGGCGCGCTCGGGTGACAGCCCGGAAAGCGCCGCGGTAGTGAACACCTTGCTGGCCGAAGCGCCGGCGTGGCGGCACCTGGCGATCACCTGCAATGCCGAAGGCAAGCTCGCCACGCACTATCGCAGCGAGCCGCGCATGACGGCGCTGGTGCTGGACGAACGCACCAACGACCGCAGCCTGGTCATGACCAGCAGCTTCACCAATCTGCTGCTGGGTGGGCTGGGCTTGCTGTTGCGCACGCACAGCGGATTGGAAACGCGCACGGTCGAGATTGCCGCGGCGAATGCGCAAGCGATGTTCGACACGCATGCCGATGACATCGCGGCGCTGGCAGAGCGCGATATGCATTCGGCCGTCTATCTGGGTAGCGGCGCCGGGTTCGGCGCAGCGCGCGAAGGTGCGCTGAAGATGCTCGAAATGACCGGCGGCAAGGTCATCACCCTGGCCGAAACGTTCCTTGGTCTGCGGCACGGGCCGATGTCCTTTATCCATCCGCATACCTTGATTGTCGCAATGCTGTCGGCCGATCCATCCGTACATGCCTATGAGTGCGACCTGCTGCGCGAGTTGTCGCGCAAGCGGCTGGGCATGGCGAAGCTCATCGTAGGGCACGACATTCCAGCGGATGTGCTTGGGTCGGGTGACGTGGCCATCCGCACCTTGGCGTCCGCATCGAATCCCGATGTGCCCGACGTGCTGGCAGGCGTGGTGGCGGCGCAGTTGCTGGCGTTTTTCCGCTGCCTGCAACTGGGTGGCAGGCCGGATGCGCCGTCCGAAGGTGTGCTCACGCGCGTCGTCGAAGAATTTGCCTTGCACGGAGCGGTGCCGTGACATCGCGCGAGCATCCGGCACGCATCCTGATCGTCGGCGAAATCAACGTCGATTTCGTATTCAACGGCTGCCATGCCTTGCCCGCGCCGGGCAAGGAGGTGCTGGCCGATGATTTCGTGATGACGCCCGGAAGCTCGTCGATGATCTGCGCGATGGGTCTGGCGCGGTTGGGCAATGCGGTGGCGTTTCATGGTCACCTGGGCGCGGATGCATCCGGAACGTTTTGCTTGAAGGCGATGCGCGATGCGGGCATCGATGTGTCGTCATTGCGTCCCAGCCCTGCGTTGCGCACCGGCGTGACGGCGTCGCTGTCCACGCCGCAGGATCGCGCGCTGGTCACGTTTCCCGGCGCAATGGCAGAGCTGCGCGCCGATGACGTCGACGATGCGCAACTGGCACGCGCCACGCATCTGCACATTTCCTCGTATTACCTGCAAAAGGCTTTGCGCCCGGATTGCCGAGAGTTGTTCGCGCGCGCGAAGTCGGCCGGGCTCACCACGTCGCTCGATCCGGGTTTCGATCCCGCGCAGCAATGGGGCCGCGATCTATGGGAGACGCTGGGCGAAGTGGATGTCTTCCTGCCGAACGAACAGGAACTGCTGGCGATTACCGGATGCAACGACCTGCACGCCGCATTGCGCTTCGTACAGAACGGGCGCACGCGCACCGTGGTGAAACGTGGGCGCCAAGGTTGCACCAGCCTGTATGAGGAGCAGTGGTTGAACGTGCCCGCCTATCCGGTCGAAGCGGTCGACACCACTGGAGCCGGCGATTCCTTCGACGCCGGCTTTTTGCACGCGTGGCTGCGCCAGATGCCATGGCCCGACGCCATGCGCTGGGGCAGCGCGTGCGGAAGCCTTTCCACGCGTGGCGTTGGCGGCGCCACGCAGCAAGCTACCGCCCACGAAGCGGCGGCATTGATCGAACAGGCGCCATGATTACCGTCGCCGGCTTCAATACCGCCATCGACCGTTTCATCCAGGTTGATGCCTTGACGCCCGGCGAGCTGCATCGTGTGCGGGAAGAGAAGATCTATCCCGGAGGCAAGGGCGTGCACGTGGCGCAGACCATTGCCGAACTGGGCGAGCGCGTGCGCCTGATCGGCCTGGTCGATGCCGCGCATGAAGCATTTATTTCGCGACAGATGAATGCGCGGGGCGCGCTGTTCCGTGGCGTGGCGATCGAAGGCCAACTGCGCCAGTGTATGGCGTTGCAGGAACCGGACGGCCGCATTACCGAGATATTGGGACAGGGGCCGCAGCTCAATCAGATCGAACAGGATGCCTTGTTGCGCGAATTTGGCCGCAGTACGGAAGACAGCGAACTGCTGATTCTCTCCGGCAGCTTGCCGCGCGGGTTCGCAGACACGCTATATGGCGGCCTGGTCGAGTACGCGCACAGCCTGGGCAAACGCTGCCTAGTCGACGCGAGCGGCGAAGCGTTGCGCCATGCCGTGGGCGAAAAGCCGTTCCTGGTGAAGCCGAATCGTGACGAGATCAGCCAGCTGGTCGGCCATCCGGTGATCGATCTGCGCGCGGCCGAATTGGCGGTGATCGCATTGCACGAGCGCGGCATCGCCATGCCGGTGGTAAGCATGGGTCAGCTAGGTGCGGTGGCGATGGACGAATCCGGTGTATGGCATGCGCAGCTCGACGCTGCGCGGGTGCGCAACACGGTGGGCTCGGGCGATTGTTTTCTCGCAGGCATGGCGGTGGCGATTCTTCGGAAGCTGCCGCTCGACGAGGCGCTGCGTTTGGCTGTCGCTTGCGGTGTCGCCAATGCGGAATCGGAAGAGACCGGGTTTGCAAAACGCAGTCATGTGGATGCGCTGCTTTCGCGGGTAACTGTTCAACGTTTGTGAGCGTTCGTCCGAAGGCATGCGTGTCGGCGGGAAATTCGAAATAACGGAGCTGTTGCACTGACAAAAAAGTCCGGCGCGCAAGGGGAGCTTTCGCCCGGACGTCGACACCGCACGCGACCCCACACGTCTCGCGATGCGGCATAACAAAACGGGAGGATGGTTCTGATGTTTGCGAACAACATGAGATGCCGCGAAGCGACGCGCGGCACAACGGGCTCGGCTTGCCGCAAGAAACACCTGGCGATGCAGGTGGCGCTGGTCTTGGCCGGCGTTTCCTGCATGGGATACGCCGTCGCGCAAAGCACATCCGACAGCAGTGGCCAAACCCATGAAGGCGGCCAGGCATCCAGCAAGAAGGCCGTCAATCTGCAGGCCATTACGGTGACCGGTTCCAACATCCGCAGCGTGGACGTGGAGAACGCACAACCGGTGGTGACGATCAGTTCCGAAGATATCCAGAAGCAAGGCTTCGCCACCGTCGGCCAGTTGCTGCAGAACGTTTCGTCCATGTCGCCGCCGGATCTCAGCCGCTCGGCGCCGGGCGACCTGGGCCCGAACCAGGGCGGCGCGTTCATCGACCTGCGTGGCTTGGGCGCGATGCGCACATTGGTGCTGGTGGATGGCCAGCGTATCGGCGCGGCGCATGGCGGATACACCAACATCAACGTGGTTCCCACGGCGATCGTGGACCATATCGACGTGCTCGCCACGGGCGCGTCGGCGGTCTACGGTTCGGATGCGATCGCCGGTGTGATCAACATCATCACCAAGAAAAACTTCAACGGCGTGCAGCTCGACACTTATAACGGCGAGTACATGCCGCATGGCGACGGACGCCAGACGCAGAGCAGCGTTACGTTCGGAAAAAGTACCGACAAGTTCGGCGTGGTGCTCAGCGTTTCTTATCAGAACCAAAGCCCGGTGTGGGCGAACAACCGGCCGTTCTCCGCCTATCCGTATACGGCGCAGCATCCGTATTACGGCTTGAGTTCGTATGACACGCAGCCGCAGATCCGCAACGCGCCCAGTTCGTTCGCGGGCGGTGGCCGGCTGGTGCTCAATCCGGGCGGCGATCCGATGAATCCGGCCGACTATCATTCTTTCGTGCGCCCCACTTACGGAGTGGACGGCGACATCGTCAATCCCGGCGATCAGACCTACAACAACAACGCCGATCGCCGGACCATGGTGCTGACCGCAGACCGCACCAAGAATCTGTACCTGGATACGCACTACAAAATTACCGACAACATCACTTTCAAGTTCAACTACGGTTACAACGCGGACTACGAATACGCCAAATCTGGCGTGCCGCTGTTCTATTCCGGCATGGGCGGACACAGCGCGTTCCCGTCGTTGCTTTCCAAGTACAGCTACTACAACCCGGTGTATGGCGTGAAGGACCTGAGCATCGCCCAGCGCATCACCGACGACAGCTACCGCAGCTACAACAATCCCAAGAATTACCGCTACAGCTTCGGCGTGGATGGCGTGTTCAGCCTGGGCGAACACCAGTTCAACTGGGACGTCTACATGTACGACAGCAAGATCAGCGGCGTGAATGTGCGCACGGGTTACTTCAACCTGATCAATGTCGCGAACGCGCTGGGGCCTTCCTTCCTGCAAAACGGTAGCGTGGTGTGCGGCACGCCTGGGAACGTGATTGCCGGCTGCGTGCCGATCAATCCGTTGGCGCGCCTTACGCCACAGATGCTCAATTACATCGCGATCGACAGCGTGGAGCATTACGGCAGCAACGAGCGCGCGTGGGTGGCGGATTTCGGTGGCGATCTGTTTGCGTTGCTGGGCGGTGACCTGACCTTTTCCACCGGCGTGCAGCATCGCGATGAATCCGGTTACGACAGCCCCGATCCCTTTGCCTACACCGGCAGTTCCACCGATGGCGGCGTCGCGCCGAACAGCGGCGCCTACAACCTCAACGAGGCGTACGCGGAAATCAACGCGCCGCTGCTGAAGGATCTGCCCGGTGCGCAGAGCCTCAGCCTGGATGTGGCGACGCGTTATTCGCACTACAGCAATTTCGGCAGCACCACCAACAGCTCGTTCAAGCTGACCTGGAAGCCGATCGACGACGTGCTGGTGCGCGCCAGCTACGGCACGGGCTTCCGCGCGCCGACCGTCAACGATCTGTACCAGGGCCGCTATCCGGCCGGTACGTTTACCGATCCGTGCGATGCGGTGTACGGCCCTTCCGCTTATGGCCAGAGTCCGATCGTGGCGCAACGATGCCTCACCGGCTACGGTGGCCTTCCTGGCGTGCCAGCCAGCTTCCGCCAGACCGACAACACCGGCGTGCCCATCAATACGCCCAGCGGCTCGGGCTATCTGCCGAGCACCAACTGGACCGGCGGCAATCCCAAGCTGCGGCCGGAGACGTCGTACAACGGCGACATCGGCCTGGTCTACAGCCCGTCCTGGCTGCCCGGCTTTGATGCCACCGTCGACTGGTGGACGTATAACATCCGCAACCTGATCACCGGCATCAGCAACGACCAGCTATTGGCCGATTGCTACCAGTACAGCATCACGTCCGCCTGCGGGCAGTTCCAGCGCGATCCTGCCACCGGGCAGATCATCAACCTGCTGAACCTGGAAACGAATGCAGGCTGGCTGAAGGAGCGCGGCTACGACTTCTCCGTCAACTATCGCTTCCCGGAGACCCGCATCGGTAAATTCAAGCTGGGCATGAACGGTACCTACCTCACTTCGTTCAACATGCTGCCCACGATCGGCTCCAACGTCATCTACATGGCCGGCAACACACAGAACTTCTACAGCGCGTGGCGCCTGCGCGGGAATGTGAGCTTGAACTGGAGCTGGCACGACTTCGGCGCCAGCTGGACGGCGCGCTACTTCTCGCCTTACAAGTCGAACTGTGCGTTCGATCCTTCCCTTGGTACGACGGCCTTCCCATGCACCTTGCCGAACTACTACGCGCCCGGGGTGGGCGTGATGCCGCAGACGCAGGTTCCATCGGTAACCTTCAACGACGTGCAGGTGTATTGGAATGCGCCGTGGAATGCGACGATCTCGCTGGGGGCGAACGATATCTTCAATCGCGTGAGCCCGAATGTTTATGGCGGATACGCAAGCGGCGATACGCCGTTCGATTTCAACTCGTCGTATGACTTGGGAAGGTTTGTGTATATGCGGTATCAGCAGCGGTTTTAAGAAAGGCTCAGTTCCCTCCCCTGCGTGTAGCAGGGGAGGGCCGGGGTGGGGTGAAGCAACCTCGCGAGGTTGTTTGAGGTTGAATCGACATCAGCTTGGACATGAGGCTTTGCATGTATCGAACACACTATAAAAAAGCGCTGGCTGCGAGCCTGCTGTGCACATGGCTGGGCCTGGCGCATGCCAACGACGCCGCCGTTCTCAACCCCGGCGCGCCGGCCTACACGCTTGCCCAAGGCCAGGCGAGCTTCGGCAATACGGCCATCGATGCGCATTGGAGCATCGTCGACGGAAAAATGTCCGACATCTCGATCACCGACCGCGACGACGGCCGTGTGCTGAAGGTGGACGACCTCTTCGCCTTGCTGTTGCCCAATAAGCAATCCATCAAAGCGAGCGACATGCATCTGCTGGTGCAGCCGGCCGCACACGCACTTCCCATCGATCCAAAAGCCTCCACGCTCGCCGACCGTCTGCCTGGCAAGGCCATCAGCGCCACGTTTGGCGATGCAGACAATCGCTTCCGCGTCGATCGGCAACTGGTACTGCGCGATGGTTCGCCCTACTTGCGCGAGATCGTGACGATCACCGCGCTGAAACAGGATGAGCCGCTCACCAGCGTCTCACTGCTGCCCTCGAGCATCGACCACGCGGAAGTGGATGGCGTAGTGAAAGGTTCGCCGGTGGTGGCGGGCCATGTTTACATCGGTTTGGAAAACCCGCTTTCCGACAGCGAAGTGCGCGGCAAGCACGTGGTCTTGTCCATGCCGCGTACGCTGCCGTTGCGCAAAGGCCAATCGATCACGTATTCGGCCGTCGTTGGCGTGGTGCGTGATGGGCAGTTGCGTCGCGATTTCGCCACGTACGTGGAACGCGAGCGGGCGCATCCCTATCGTCCGTTCCTCCATTACAACTCGTGGTACGACATCGGTTACTTCACGCCATACACCGAGGCGGAGGCGCTCGATCGCATCCATGCGTTCGGCGAAGAGCTGAGCGTGAAGCGTGGCGTGAAGCTCGATTCCTTCCTGTTCGACGATGGCTGGGACGATCGCTCCGGAAGCTGGAACTTCAGCAAGGATTTCCCGCGCGGCTTCGTGCCGTTGCGCGCGGCTGCGGCGAAATACGGTGCAGCGCCCGGCATGTGGCTGTCGCCTTGGGGCGGTTACAGCAAGCCGAAGGACGAACGCGTAAAGAATGGCAAGGCCGCCGGCTACGAGATCGTCAACGATGGCCTCGCGCTGTCGGGGCCGAAGTATTACGAGCGTTTTCATGACGTGGTGATCGGCCTGTTGAACAACGATGGCATCAACCAGTTCAAATTCGATGGCACCGGCAACGCGGACAGCGTGTTTCCCGGTAGCCGCTTCGACAGCGATTTCGCTGCGGCGATCGAGCTGATCGAGGACATCCGTACCGACAAGCCCGATACCTTCATCAACCTCACCACCGGTACCTGGGCCTCGCCGTTCTGGCTGCGTTACGCCGATTCGATCTGGCGCGGTGGCGAGGACGACTGGCACGTTGGTGTGGGAACCGAGCGCGAGCAATGGATCACTTACCGCGATCAGCAGACCTACGAGAACGTGGTGATCCAGGGGCCGTTGTATCCGCTCAATTCGCTGATGCTCCACGGCATCATCTATGCGCAGATGAACAAGCGGCTCAACACCGATCCAGGCCATGACTTTGCCAACGAAGTGCGTTCCTACTTCGCCACCGGTACGCAGTTGCAGGAGATGTACATCACGCCTTCGCTGCTCAGCAAAGGCGATTGGGACGCGTTGGCCGACGCCGCGAAATGGTCGCGCGCGAACGCGGATGTGCTGCGCGATACGCATTGGATCGGTGGCGATCCGGGGCGGTTGGATGTCTACGGCTGGGCCGCGTGGTCGCCGGGCAAATCGATCATCACCTTGCGCAATCCGGATGCGCATGCGCAGCTGGCGGTGATCGATCTGCAGCGGCAACTGGAATTGCCCAAGGATGGCGCGCGCCGCTTCCACGTGCGCAACGTCTGGCGCAGCGGCGGCGAGGTGCCCACGCAACTGGATGCCGACCATGTGAGCACGATCACGCTGGCGCCGTTCGAAGTATTGACCCTTGAACTGACGCCTTGAGGTAATCTGCTGCGCTTGCGCCGTGTACCCTGATGGCGGTCATTCCCGCGAAAGCGGAAATCCATGTGCTCTGATGCATGAATGCAAAAATGGATTCCCGCTTTCGCGGGAATTGACGCCGCAGGGATACGTCATGTTTGAGCAGAGGGATTCATGGAACGCCGCGATTTTCTTCGATTCGCCTTGCTGACGCCGCTGGCGGCAACACTTCCCGTCGCTGCCGCCGAGACAACCGGCAAGGCTTTCCTCGAACTCATCCCCGACGGCAAGCCCCGTCGCTTCGAACTAGGCCATCGGCAATTCCTGCTCGACGGCGCGCCATTCCAGATTCGCAGCGGCGAGATGCATCCCGCGCGCATTCCGAACGACTATTGGCGGCACCGCATCCACATGGTCAAGGCGATGGGCCTCAATACCATCGCGATCTGCCTGATGTGGAACTACTTCGAAGGCGAACCGGGCGTGTTCGACTTCAGCACCGAGAATCGCGATTTCGTGCGCTTCATCAAGCTGTGCCAGGCGGAAGGCATGTGGGTGTATCTGCGGCCCGGCCCTTATGTCTGTGCCGAATGGGATCTGGGCGGCTTGCCGGCATATCTGTTGCGCGATCCCTCCATTCGCGTGCGCAGCAAGGACGACGCCCGCTACATGCAGGCCGTGCAGCGTTACATGGATGCGGTAGGGCCAAAGATCGCACCGTTGATGGCAAAAAACGGCGGTCCGATTCTGATGGTGCAGATCGAGAACGAATACGCCTCCTTTGGACATGACGCGCCATATCTTTTGCGCTTGCGCTCGATGTGGCAGGCGCATGGGATCGACGGTCCGTTCTCGATTGCCGATGGCCTGAGCGAAGTACAGAAGGCTGGCACCTATGTGCCGGGCGCCGCGCTGGGGCTGGACGGCGACACGGATTTCGCCGCTGCGCAGGTTATCGCTGGCGATGCGCCGGTGTGGATGAGCGAAGGCTATCCCGGTTGGCTTACGCACTGGGGCGATCTGACGTTCCAGCACGGCAACTATCTTCCAACGCTGCGCAAGCTGATGGAGGAGGGCCGTTCGTTCAACATGTACATGGTGCACGGGGGTACCAATTTCGGCTTTACAGCGGGTGCCAATGCGCGCAATGACTACGCGGATTTCGAGCCGGTGATCACCAGCTACGACTATGGTGCGCCGATCGATGAACGTGGCGAGCCCACGCGCGATTACCATGCTTTCCGTAAAACCATCGCCGATCATTTGCCGCACCCTCCGGCCGAATTGCCGCCACCGGTGCCGCGTGCACATTTTCCCGAGTTGATCGCGCAGCCCTACGCATCGATCTGGGACAACCTGCCGTTGCCATCGAGGCTGGTGAAGAAACCCGATCCTAACGAGATACTGTTCGCACAGAACCAGGGCATGGTGGTGTATCGCAAAACGCTGTTGAGCGGCGGCATGCTCAACATGGAAGGGTTGCGCGACTACGGCACGGTATTCAGCGACGGCAAGTATCTGGATTACGTTTCGCGCGTCAGCAAGCCCGGTTTGCACGTGAAACACTATGTGGATATTCCACCTCCCGCCAATGGCGCGGGCACGACGGTGGAGATTCTGGTCGACAGTTTTGGCCATGTCGGTTATGGCCAGGCAATGTACGACTTCAAGGGCATCGTGGGCGCGGTGACGCTGGACGGCGAGGAACTGCAAGGCTGGCAGGCGCATAGCTTGCCGCTGGACGATGCCTACGTTGCCGGCCTTCCGCCGATGAGGGCCGATTCGCTTTCGCGGCTTCGTCCCGGCATGTTCTTCAAGGCGGTTTTCACGCTCGACCAGGCCGGCGATTGCTATATCGACATGAGCGATTGGGACAAAGGCTACGTGTGGATCAACGGCCATTTGCTCGGACGCTACTGGCGCATCGGTCCGCAGCAGCGGTTGTATTGTCCGGGGCCGTGGTTGTCGCGTGGACGCAATGAGTTGCTCGTGTTTGACATGCACAAGGTGATGCCGGCGGCGATACGGTGCAGTGATCGATTGGGGTGATCGCAGGTATTGTCGCATCCATTAAAAAGGCCGCCCTGGGGCGGCCTTTTTTGTGCAACTGGCAAACGCGCATCAACCTGCGCTGCGCGACGCCTTCTTGCGATCGTTCTCCGTCAGATGCTTCTTGCGCAGACGGATCTCCTTCGGCGTGACTTCGACCAGTTCATCGTCATCGATGAAATCGAGCGCCTGTTCCAGCGAGAACTTGATCGCCGGGGTGAGCTGGATCGCGTCGTCCTTGCCGGATGCGCGCATGTTGGTCAGCGGCTTGGGCTTGATCGCGTTGACGGTGAGGTCGTTGTCCTTGGCGTGGATGCCGACGAGCTGGCCTTCGTAGATCGAGTCACCTTCGGCCGCGAACAGCTTGCCGCGTTCCTGCAGCGGTCCCAACGAGTAGGCGGGCGTGGTGCCGGCGGCGTTGGCGATCATCACGCCGTTGGGACGCTTGGCGATCTGGCCTTCTTCCTTCGGGCCGTAATGGTCGAACACGTGGAACAGCAGGCCCGAACCCTGGGTGAGGGTCTTGAACTGGTTCTGGAAGCCGATCAGTCCGCGCGCCGGGATCAGGTATTCCAGGCGCACGCGGCCCTTGCCGTCCGGTTCCATGTTCTTGAGCTGGCCCTTGCGGATGCCCAGGCGCTCCATCACCGGACCCTGGTGGGTTTCTTCCAGGTCGACCACCAACTGCTCGATCGGCTCCATCTTCTGGCCGTCGATTTCCTTGATGATCACTTCCGGACGCGACACGGCCAGTTCGTAGCCTTCGCGGCGCATGTTTTCGATCAGCACGGACAGATGCAGTTCGCCGCGGCCGGAGACCAGGAACTTGTCCGCGTCCGAACCCTGCTCGACGCGCAATGCCACGTTGTGCACCTGCTCGCGCTCCAGGCGCTCCTTGAGCTGGCGGCTGGTGAGGAACTTGCCGCCGGAAAGATCTTTGTGGCCGGCGAACGGCGAATTGTTGACCTGGAAGGTCATGCTGATCATCGGCTCGTCGACGGTGAGCGCCGGCAGCGCCTCGGGCTTGTCCAGCGCGCAGACGGTGTCGGAGATGGTCAGGTCCTGGATGCCGGAGATGGCCACGATGTCGCCGGCTTCGGCGGTGTCCTGCTCGATGCGCTCCAGGCCGAGGAAGCCGAGCACCTGCAGCACCTTGCCCTGGCGCTTCTTGCCGTGGCGATCGATCACCGCCACCGGCATGTTCTTCTTCAATGTGCCGCGCTGGATGCGGCCGATGCCGATCACGCCCACGAAGTTGTTGTAGTCGAGCTGGCTGATGCGCATCTGGAACGCGCCATTCGGATCGACGTCCGGCTTGGGGGCGTGGTCCATGATGGCCTGGTACAGCGGGGTCATGTCGCCTTCGCGCACGGAGTCGTCCAGGCTGGCGTAGCCGTTCAGCGCCGAGGCGTAGACGATCGGGAAATCCATCTGCTCGGCGGTGGCGCCGAGACGGTCGAACAGATCCCACACCTGGTCCACCACCCACTGCGGACGGGCGCCCGGGCGATCGACCTTGTTGATCACCACGATCGGCTTGAAGCCCATCGCGAACGCCTTCTGCGTCACGAAGCGGGTCTGCGGCATCGGGCCGTCCATCGCATCGACCAGGATCAGCACGGTGTCCACCATCGACAGCACGCGCTCCACCTCGCCGCCGAAGTCGGCGTGGCCTGGGGTGTCGACGATGTTGATGCGGTTTTCACGCCACGTGATGGCCGTGTTCTTGGCCAGGATGGTGATGCCGCGTTCCTTTTCCTGGTCGTTGCTGTCCATCACGCGCTCGGCTAGCACAGTGCGTTCGGACAGGGTGCCCGACTGCTTCAGCAGCTGGTCGACGAGGGTGGTTTTGCCGTGGTCGACGTGGGCGACGATGGCGATGTTGCGCAGGTTTTCGATGGACATGAGTGCCGGGCTTGGGCGAGCCGTAAGGTCGCCGCGCAGGTTTCGGTAGGGGTTAACCTGCGGATTATACGGGGTTGTGTGACATCTTGCTTGCTGTCTTTGGGCTTGCGCGAGATTGCCCAGGTTGGGCTGAGCCCCGGACTTGGTCAGGGGCGAACCTCAACGGTTGCCCGAGCCTGGTTTGCAACAAGTTGTTCAATGCATGCGTCATGCTGGTTCGTCGCCCCGGCGAAAGCCGGGGCCCAGTGTCTTGCCGCTTTAAGTCGCTGGGCCCCGGCTTTCGCCGGGGCGACGAGCATGAAATGCATGGCCTGGCTGCGATTTGACGCTAACCAGAGAAAGAAGGATTCACGCTAAGCCGCCGCTTCCTCCAGCACGCCAAGATCCAGCTTCTTCATCGTCATCACCTTCTGCATCACGCGCTGCGCCTTGGCGCCGTCGTCGGCGGAGAGCAGGGCGATCAATTGCACCGGCACCACCTGCCAGGACAGGCCGAAGCGGTCCTTCAGCCAGCCGCATTGCTGCGCGGCGGGGTCGCCGCCTTTCGATAGCGCGTTCCAGTAGTGATCCACTTCTTCCTGCGTGCGGCAGTTCACTACCAGCGAGACAGCGGGAGTGAACGTGAAGATCGGGCCGCCGTTGAGTGCGGTGAAGGGCTGTCCATCCAATTCAAAGGCCACGGTCATCACCGAGTTTGCAGGACGGTGGGTAGCGCTGGCAGTGGCGGCGTCGTAGCGGGTGACGTTGAGGATGCGAGAGTTGTCGAACACCGAGACGTAATAGTTGGCGGCTTCCTCTGCTTCTTCGTTGAACCACAGGAAGGGCGTGATGCGCTGGAATCGCGAGCTCATGGCGGATGTCTCCGTGGTGGGTGGGTGTCTGCATCGATACGACGAGCGGGGCGGCGTGAAATCGACAGGCAAAACATTCGATGGCCCGCGATGGTTTGGATCGAATGAAAAATGTCCGCCGATGGCTATCGTTGTCAGTCATGACATGACGCGAGGCTTCAATGACCGTGCGTGCATGCTGCATTGCGTTCGCCTGGTGGCGCTTCTCCTGAGGCCGATTGGTCGTGGCCTGAGCATTCGCGGCGGTTTTCATGTGCTGCGACGCAACGGTAAAAACCTGCGTTTCCAGCGGTTTTACGCCGTCAGCGTGCAAGTCGCGTGAAAGCACACAGCATCGACATGACATTTATTCCTTTGCGATGCGAATCACGTTCCTGCGTGGGCAAATCGGCCAATCGGACTGGACAACGTTGTCATGAGAGGCCGATACTCGCGCCACTTTGCAACTTCATGACAAGCGGTAGCGCGCATGGATGCGGATGGCGACTGTCCCCCTCGACTGCCTGGAGTGCGGTCGTGAATCGCCGGCGTTCATTCAACCTCGTTGCGTTCCATCAGTCCGGAGACAGTCATGCAAGAGAAGAAGTCCACGAAGTGGTCCACCCTTACGGCAAGCGCGTTGAGCACTGCGGTGGGTGCCGCGCTTACCACCACCGTACTTACCGTTGCGCCGGTACAAGCGGTGCACGCGCAAAGCACCTGCGCCGCGGCATGGAGTGCCTCGGCCATCTATACGGCCGGCAACACGGCCAGCGAAAACGGCATCAACTACAAGGCCAACTGGTGGACGCAGGGTAACGACCCGGCCACCAACAATGGTGGACCAGGCAGTGGCCAACCGTGGACGTCGCAGGGCACGTGCACATCGACGCCTACGCCGACTCCCACGCCAACACCAACGCCTACACCGACGCCCACACCAACACCGACTCCGACCCCAACGCCTACACCAACACCCAGCGGTTTCGTGTTCAGTCCGTACAAGGACATCACGATCAACCTCAACTGGAACACCAACAGCATGCAGACAGCGGCATCGGGTTCGGTGCTGCCGCTGGTGGGCAGCGGCAGTTTCTATTCGACCAAGGAACCGAACCTGCCTGGCATTACGTTGGCCTTCGCCACCGGAACGTGCGGCAGCGAAAGCTGGGGCGGCGTGACGGCTTCCGGTTTCATCTCCGGCAACATCAGCGCGCTCAATAGCGCCGGCCTCAACTACATCGTGTCGACCGGTGGCGCGGCTGGCGTATTCACGTGCGGGTCGGCCTCGGCGTTCGAGAGCTTCATTGCGAAGTACTACACCGCGCACATGTTGGGCGTGGATTTCGATATCGAAGGCGGCCAGTCGCAAGCGGACATCCAGCAACTGGTGGCCGATGTCGCCGCCGCGCAATCGCAGTATCCGAACCTGCGCTTCTCGTTCACGCTGGCCACGCTGGCGTCGTCGGACGGCAGCTACGGCGGCGTCAATCAGTTGGGGCAGTGGACGGTGCAGGCGATCAAGGCAGCCAGCCCGGCACTGAAGAACTACACCGTCAATTTGATGGTGATGGATTTCGGCAGCGCCACGTCCGCCAATTGCGTGGTGGTGAGCGGCGTGTGCGAGATGGGTCAATCGGCCATCCAGGCCGTGACCAACCTCGAACACACCTACGGCATTCCGGCCAGCCATATCGAACTGACACCCATGATCGGGCAGAACGATGCGCAGGGCGAAATCACCGCACTGGCGGACATGGACACCATCGTCAATTACGCCAAGTCGAACGGCCTGGCCGGCGTGCATTTCTGGTCGCTGGATCGCGATACGCCGTGCGCGGCCGGTTCTGCATCGTCCACGTGCAACTCGTACCCGAGCGTGGGCGCGCTGGGCTACACCAACGAGGTCCTGAAGGATCTCGGCAAATAAGACCTACAAGCAG